>Ga0302324_100002381_pt1 | contig 43614 bp, 41 predicted proteins | sample Palsa_T0_1_FD_201949 | JGI IMG/M metagenome (GOLD analysis project Ga0302324, IMG submission 201949) | Peat permafrost microbial communities from Stordalen Mire near Abisko, Sweden - Palsa_T0_1 | ecosystem: Environmental > Terrestrial > Soil > Palsa > Peat permafrost | place: Sweden: Abisko... | reverse complement strand
AAAAGGGCGGTAATTTGCGGGCTTCGACGTTCGTCCAATGGAGCATGTCTCTGCAGCGTGCTAGATCGGGCGCTCTGCCAAATATTCGCTGCGCGACTATTAGCTCGCCATTGTCTCGAACCGTAGCCTCGCACATGCTCGATGCGCTAACAGCGCGAGCCGACTGCTAGGCGCGATCTTCGTGGAGCCTGGATCGACGCAGCCGGAGGTGCTGCGGCGCCGCAACACTACGATCAGAAGGCGAAACGACCGCCGATTGTCGGAGCAATGTTGCTGTCATTGTAATAAGGGACGCCTGGGCCGTGAGGAATGGCGATGGCCAGGCCGCCGCTGACCTCGGAATACGCAATTCCGGCGTAAACGTCGAAACGCTTGGTGAAGTGATGATCCGCGTAGAGCGAAACCTCGTTGAGGTGGCCCGCGCAGGAGCTGCGGAAACCGGCGGCCGGCGAACAGGTCGACGGAATACGAAAGTCGTTCTGCAGCTCAAGATAATAGGACAGAGTGAGGTCGGTTTTGCTGTCGTAAGCGTATCTCACACCCGTCCACATGACCTGCACGATCTTGGGGGAATCAAGATTGTTGTCTTCCACGCCGCTCAATAGATAACCGCCCTGGGCCGTGGCACCAACGCCCAACGGGTTCGCCGGGTTGGTCTGTCGGATGTGTTCGTAGCCGCCGAAGAACTTGAACGGGTCCGAGGTATATTTGGCAGCGACCATAAGCGCGGTGTTGTCGGTCACGATGCCATATTCGGTGTTGCTCGTTCCGATCAGATTGGCGCCGTTGATGGTGTTTGTATTGATGCTGTTGACGGTCGACTGATATGGCGCCGACAGACTCCCAGGACCCAGCAAGGGGTTGAGTACGCTGATCGCCTGGTTGATACGTTGGACAACGAGGTCGGCGGAGAAATAGTCGTAGGCTCCGCCGAAGTCGAATGCATAGGCGGAGTTGTGCGGCGCTTCCGGCGTACAGGTGGCGGCAGTCCAGGCGGCAGACGCGGAGTAGCAGCCGCCCTCACCGTCGACGAATTTATACATCGCGCCGAAATGCAGCGGGCCATAGGTGAGGCGATATTTCGCGGCCTCGTCCCAACGAGTGTCCTGGGTGTCGCCGCCGCCGGCCATCAGACCGTTATAGCCGATGAACGAAAAGGAATAGGCGCCGCCGGCAGGATCGTAAGCGAGCATCGCATCGGTACCGAGCGAGCGCTGACGACCGAAGGTCAGCGTGCCTAAATGTGCGGGCGATATGCCACCATAGAATTCGTCATTCAAAACCTGGCCCGCGCGCGCGCCGTCGCCGGCGAGCGAGTAGCTGCTCCTGGGGAGACCAGCGTTGTTGGTGTTGGTCGCTGCCATGTTGGCGAGCTGGCCGGACTGCGGATTGATGCCGGTCGAAGCGTTGAACACAACGTACCAGTTGTCCATCACCTCTTCCTTGGCGCGGATACCCAGACCCGACTGCGACAGGTTGTTCGGGGCAATGAGGAATTGGGAGTGATTGCCGTTGCGGTTGACCAGCGATTCGCCTTCGTAGTTATAGCCATTTTCCGGCAAGCCGTGGCTGACCCAGCCCAAGCCGACGTCATACGTGCCGTACAGGGTGATGCCGTGCCAGGTCAGCGGGCAATCGGTCGCGAAGAACTCATGTTCGCTCGCGCAGTTTGCGGGGCTGGCTTGAGCAGCCGCGGTCGTTTCGGAGGCGGCGTGCGCCGCGTGATTCAAGACGAAAGTGGAAGCAAGCGCCGCGAGGGCGCAGCAGTGGACAGACCGCATAGTATTTTCCCCGGAACAAACCGTCACAGCAGCCAAATATTCAGACTGATATAACGATGGCGATGGTCGATCGAGCCTGCCGTCGCCCCTGCAATTGGAAGTCGTTATATTCAGCCATATATAACACGGTCACGTCGAAAAGCACAAAGCGCCGAAGGCGACGAGCGAGCCGATAGAGCTCATTGCAACAGGGGTGATCGCCCGGACGGCGACAGACTGGCTCGGCGCGAACAACGACGCGACAGGGATCACGGCCCAAGCGCGGATCTTGCACGGATCCTGAAAATAGGCGGTGCCGATGGACAGGGCGAAGTAATGCCCGACCGAAATCGCCATGAGTCCCCAAAGAAACAGTATCTTGCGCCCGTGCAGGGGCTCAGGGTGCAGCTCGGGATCCGGGTTTACGCAAGCGACGCTTGCCGCTGTCATCTGCTTGTAACACGGACACGGCTGAATACGCGCGCCACAATGGCCCGAAGTCCAAACCGTTAGGAGAGCGCCCGGTGCACCGATTCTTCAAATTTGCTGGGGCCGTGGGATTCCTGGGGATGCTCGGCGGACTGGCCGCAGCGGCGATTGCGGATGACATTTCCGGCGCCGGCGCGACCTTCCCCTATCCGGTTTACGCCAAATGGGCTGAGGCCTACAAGCAGCAGACCGGCATCGGCCTGAACTACCAATCGATTGGCTCGGGCGGAGGTATCAAACAGATCGAGGCTTCAACCGTGACCTTCGGCGCCTCGGACAAGCCGCTCGAGCCGGCGGATCTGAAGCAGAACGGCCTGGTGCAATGGCCGCAGATCATCGGCGGAGTGGTCCCGGTGGTGAACATCCCCGGCATCAAGCCAGGCGAGCTGGTGCTCGATGGCGCCACTCTCGCCAGCATCTACCTGGGCGACATTTCGCGCTGGAACGACCCGGCGATCAAGAAGCTCAATCCGACCCTGTCACTGCCCAAGCTCGACATTGCGCCGATCTATCGCTCGGACGGTTCCGGTACCAATTTTCTGTTCACCAACTATTTGTCACAGGTCAGCCCGGCATTCCTGAAGACCATCGGTGCCAACACCTCGGTGCAATGGCCGGTGGGCATCGGCGCCAAGGGCAACGAGGGCGTGGCGAATCAGACCACACAGACCAATGGCGCCATCGGCTATGTGGAGTACGCCTACGTCAAACAGACGAACATGACCTATACCCGGCTCGTCAACCGCGACGGCAAGCTCGTGGTGCCCGAGGCCAAGGCGTTTCAGGCGGCGGCGGCCAATGCGGACTGGGCCCGCGCCGAGGGCTACTATCTGATCCTGACCAATCAGTCCGGCGCGGCCAGTTGGCCGATCACGGGCGCGAGCTTCATCCTGGTGCACGCCGACAGCAAGGATGCCAATACCGCGGCGGCACTGAAATTCTTCGATTGGGCCTACAAGAGCGGTCAATCGCTGGCCGAGAGCCTGGATTACGTGCCGCTGCCGGCCGGTGTCGTCAAATTGGTGGAGCAGACCTGGCAGGAGTCGCTCAAAGTCAACGGCAAGCCGATCTGGCCGGCAAAATAATCCTGACCGGCGGACAACACCCGGCCGCCTTGAGATACTGTGCGCATGGCCGCCGTCACCATCCCCTACAAGCTGCAACTGCGCCGCGAGGCACGTTCCGAGTACGTGTTCCGCTTCATGACCATGGCGGCGGCGCTGCTGGTGCTGGCGATACTGGCCGGTGTACTGCTGGCATTGCTGTACGGTGGCTGGCCCGCACTCAGGACCTTTCGCTTCGGCTTCCTGACTTCAACCATATGGAATCCGGTCACCGATCAGTTCGGCGCGCTCGCGCCGCTCTATGGCACCGTGATTACCTCGCTGCTCGCCCTGTTGCTGGCGGTGCCGTTGGCGTTCGGCATTGCGATATTTCTGACCGAGACCTGCCCGATGTGGTTGCGCAGTCCGATCAGCACCTGCATCGAGCTGTTGGCCGCCGTGCCCAGCATCGTCTTCGGCATCTGGGGCCTGTTCGTGCTCGCGCCCGTGCTGCAGCACACGGTGCAGCCGTGGTTGATCGATACGCTCGGCGATGCGCCGATCATCGGCAAACTGTTCCGCGGTCCTCCCTACGGCATAGGCCTTCTGACTGCCGGCTTCGTGCTCGCGGTGATGGTGCTGCCGTTCATCACTTCCGTCATGCGCGAGGTGTTTCTGTCGACGCCGAGTTCGTTGAAGGAAGCCGCCTACGGTCTCGGCGCCACCCAATGGGAGGTGATCTGGGATGTGGTGCTGCCCAACGCGCGTGCCGGCGTGGTCGGTGGCATCATGCTGGGGCTGGGGCGGGCACTGGGTGAGACCATGGCGGTCACGTTCGTGGTGGGCAACGCCCATCGTATCTCCGGCTCGCTGCTGGCCCCCGGCACGACCATTTCGGCCAGCATCGCCAATGAATTCACCGAGGCGGTCGGCAAGCTCTACACCTCCTCGCTGATTGCGTTGGGACTGCTGCTGTTCCTGCTGACCTTCATCATCATCGCCTCGGCGCGGCTGTTGCTGCTGCGCCTGGAGGCGCGCGGAGCCCACGTATGAGCGGCAACCTGCGCCGCCGCCGCATCACCGCCGCTGTGGCGCTCGGCGCATCCGGCCTGGCGACGCTGCTCGGACTGGCGGTGCTGGCGGCAATTCTCTGGACGCTGTTCTCGCGCGGGCTGAGCGGGTTATCGTTGCCGGTGTTCACGCAAAGCACGCCGGCGCCGGGCAGCAGCGGCGGCCTGATCAATGCCATCTACGGCAGCATCGTCATGACCATGCTCGGGCTTGCGATCGGGGCGCCGATCGGCATCCTGGCTGCAACCTATCTGTCCGAGTATGGTCGCGGCCACCGAATCAGCACCGTGATCCGTTTCATCAACGATGTGCTGCTCAGCGCACCCTCGATCGTGATCGGATTGTTCGTCTACACGCTAGTCGTGCTCAGTATGGGACACTTCTCGGCGATCGCCGGAGCGATATCGCTCGGCATCATCGTCATTCCGGTCACGGTTCGTACTGCCGAGGACATGTTGCGGCTGATTCCCTCGAGTCTGCGGCAGGCGTCGGCCGGTCTGGGTGCGCAGCCGTGGCGCACGATCACCAGCGTGGTGTATCCGGCGGCGCGCAGCGGTCTGTTGACCGGGGTGCTGCTGGCGCTGGCGCGCATCAGCGGCGAGACCGCGCCGCTGCTGTTCACGGCGTTGAACAATCAGTTCTGGAGCGCCAACCTCAATCAGCCGATGGCGAACCTGCCGGTGGTGATTTTTCAGTTTGCCACCAGCCCCTACAAGAACTGGCAGTCACTGGCGTGGACCGGCGCGCTGCTCATTACGCTGTTCGTTCTGGTCCTGAGCATCATCGCGCGGCTGATCTCTAATCTGTTCGGCGCCGGCGAAAGCCGCATCGAATAGCCGATCAGCGCTGCGCCTTCCATCGCAGCTGCAGCGTCTGACCGCGCCGCAGGCGCGCCCCGACACCGTCGATGACGATCAGGTTCTGGCCGAAGCACACGCCATGCAATGCCGCATCGTAGCGGTAGCTCTTGAGCGTGCGCAGTGGTTCATCGCTCGCGGCGCCGCCCGTGTCCTGGTTCGTGGTCGTGATCTTGCAACGCGTGCAGGCTTTGACCGGCTTGAGACGAATGGCGCCGTCGCACAATTCATCGATCCGGTCCTCATCGTATGCATCGAGTCCCTCGAGCACGATGTTGGGCCTGAAGCGGTTCATCGGCAGCGGCTCGGGCAGGCGGGCATTGAGATCGGCCAGCGAGGCGGTGCTCAGGGCGAGGATGGGAAACCCGTCGGAAAACTGGTTCTCGGCTTCGACGGCACCGGTCCATTGCCGCGAACTCAGTCGACGATGTGCCGGGTCGAAACGCACCAGACGGCACTCGTGATCGAGGTATTGCCGCAGCCAATCCGCGACCGCCGCGCCTTCGTCGAAGGCCTCGCAGCTGTGGTTCCAGACGCTGACGCGGCGGCGCTCGCCTTCGCGGGCCAGCGCGATCGAGATTTCGGGCATTGCCGGGGCCTGCAACCGCAGTGCCGTAGCCGAAACGACCGGCACGAGCAACGCCAGACGCGGCAATTCCCGCTGCGTGAGAAAGCGTCCAGCGGCATCCACGAGCATCCAGCGCCGATCCTGTTCCAGGCCGGCACGCGTCAGCCCGGCATCATCGAGCTCGATGCCACGCGCCGATTTGACCGGATAGACATGCAGCGCGGCAATGCGGGCCGTGCCCGCTGGCGGCGCGAGACTCACAGCCGGTGCAGCCGCTCGAGGTAGACCGCCTCCTGCGCCGGCTGGCCACTGCGTTGCGCCTCGGCCAGCACCGTGGCCAGGACCTCGATCATGCGATGCTCGGCCGCGTGCGCGGAGCTCGCAAGCGCGGTCAGCTGGCGATGGATCAGGGCGATGCCGGCGGGGCGGTCGGTGCCGATTTGTTCGCGCAGCGCCAGGTGCAGGCCCATGTGCAGGAAGGGGTTCTGGCGACTGCCATCGCTCGCAAACTCCTGCCTGAGACTGCTCTCATCCTGCAGCAGCGCCTGGTATTCCGGGTGCGCGCGGATCACGTCCGCGATCTGCGCCTCGATCGGCTGCAGCGGCACGCGCTCGAGCCACTTGCGCCAGACCTCGCGGTAGGCGCTGCGCAATTGTTCACGGCTCTGTTCGGCAAACAATGTCACGGCGGTGTCTTGTGCTGGTACTCACACCAGCGTGAGATCGGGCAGGCCGGACACCGTGGCGCGCGCGCCTTGCAGACATAGCGACCCAGCAGGATCAGCCAATGGTGCGCGTCCTTGAGGAATTCTGCGGGAATCACGCGCAGCAGCCCATCCTCGACCGCGCGCGGGTTCGCCCCTGGGGCCAGGCCGGTGCGATTGGCGACGCGAAACACATGCGTGTCGACGGCTATGGTCGGCTCGCCGAAGCCCGTGTTAAGCACCACATTCGCGGTCTTGCGACCGACGCCGGGCAGCTGCTCGAGCGCTGCGCGATCATGCGGTACCTGCCCGCCGTGGCACCGCAGCAGCAGCCGGCTGGTCGCCAGAATGTTGCGCGCCTTGGCGTTGTAGAGCCCGATCGTGCGGATGTGTCGCTTGATACCGGCCACGCCGAGCTTGATCATGGCTGCGGGGGTCGGCGCGCGCCGAAACAGTTCACGGGTCGCCAGATTGACGCCCTTGTCGGTGGCCTGCGCCGAGAGAATGACCGCGATCAGCAGTTCAAACGGGTTGCCGTACAGCAGCTCGCTCCTGGGATGGGGATTGGCCGCTCGCAGATGCAGGAATATCTGGCGGCACTGCTGCGGGCTCATCGCCGCGGCACGGACTGCGCTGCCAATTTGCGATCGCCCAACAAGCGCTCGCGTTCGCGCGCGATGCGCTGGTCGCGTTCGCGATGACGCGCGAAGCGCTCGCGGTTGGCCGCGGCGCTGGGTGCCTCGTGCTCGGCCTGACGCGGGCGCATTTCGATGCAGTCCACGGGGCAGGCCGCCAGGCACAGCTCGCAGCCGTTGCATTCGCGCTCGAGCACGGTATGCAGGAAATGCGATGCGCCCAGGATTGCATCGACCGGGCAGGCGGGCAAGCAGCGGGCACAGCCGATGCAGGCCTGCGCGTCGATAAAGGCCACGCGGACGGGTTGTTCGCGGCCGCAGCTTGGGTCCAGCGGTAATGGGCTGCGGCCCAGCAGCCCCGCGAGTGCGACGATACCGCCGCCGCCGCCGGGCGGACAGCGGTTGATGTCCGCCTGCCCCTGCGCCAGGGCCTGCGCATACGGCAGGCACGCCCCATAGCCGCAGCGCGCGCACTGCGTCTGCGGCAACAGCGCGTCAATGCGCTCGACCAGGTCAGCCTCGTTCAATGCGTCTCAGCTGCTCTTGACTGCCAGAATGCCTTGCTTCGTGAGCTCCGGCACCAGCACGCGACTGATCTGGTCGGTGATGCTATGGGTCGTACTCAGATCTACGCTGCGCGTGATGCCGGTCCAGATCAATCTACCGCCCGCCGCATCCACGGTAAAGATATCGGTCTGATAGTCGGCACGGTGCTCGGTCTCGACGTAGCCCGGACCGTAGGCGGCGTCCCAGTAGCCGTAATAGCGCCAGCGCCAGCCGAAGCCGATCCCGGCGTAACCGGGCATCCAGTAGTTGCGCTGGCTCGCGCTGACAAAGTGAGAGGCCATGACGCCGTCGAAGCCTTCGCGGCTGGCGGTTGCGGCGAGCTCATCGGCATTGGGGGCTTTATTCGGGAACACCATGTAGGAGGCCGTGGCCTGCACGCCATGGTGCGTCAGCGCTGCGACCATGCCGTCCTCCCACAGCCGCCGCCGGCCGTCGTCCTTCTGCACGCCGACCACCAGTACCTTGTGCAGCGGCGGACCGCTGAAGCTGGCGTCCTTCCATCGGTCTATCAGCGAGGTGCTCACACAGCCGGCCAGGACCAGCAGGCACGCCAGCCCCAGCATGCGGCCAAGCTGATGCCCGTTAGCGCGGCTCAATGCAGAAGCATCCATGGCGGGACTCTCCTGGTGGCAAAATGCATCGCGACTCTGGCTCCATTGCACAGCGAGATTGCATGTTCCGCAACCTGACGCCCACAGTTCGGGCGCTGCTTATCGCCAATCTGATCGTTTACGGCCTGGAATGGTTGACAGGCGATCGGCTGCTCTACACCTTCGCACTCTGGCCGTGGGACGGGGACCGCCTCTATGGGGCGCCGGCCTTCGAGCCCTGGCAGCTGGTAACCTACGCCTTCCTGCACGACCCCGCGAGCCTCTGGCATCTGCTCGGCAACATGTTTGCGCTCTACATGTTCGGCCCGGACGCCGAAGCCACCCTGGGCTGGCGGCGCTTTCTGTTCTACTACTTCGCCTGCGTCATCGGCGCGGGGCTGACCCAGCTCTGGGTGGTGCACGCGATCGCTCCAGGTCCCTACGACACCATCGGTGCCTCGGGCGGGATCTTTGGCCTGCTGCTGTTCTACGGCATGGTCTTCCCGCAGCGAAAGCTGGTGCTGCTGTTTCCGCCGCTGCCCTGGCCCATACCCGCGTGGCTGTTCGTGACGCTGTACGCCATTCTGGAGCTGTCGCTGGGTGTCTTCGGCCGAACGCAAGGCGTGGCCCATTTCGCCCACCTGGGGGGCGCCGCCACCGGCTTGCTGCTGATCCTGTACTGGCGCAGCGTCGGCGGCCCGAGCCGGCGCTGACTGATCTTCTCTTCATGCCCTAACTGATCTTCATGCCTGGCAGTGCGCCGGCCGCGGTTTCCACCAAATAGACCGCGCCGCTCTGTGGGTCGCTGGCGCACAGCACCATGCCCTCGGAGACCCCGAAGCGCATTTTGCGCGGTGCAAGATTGGCGACCAGGACGACCTGGCGGCCGAGCAGCTGTTCAGGTTGGTAGGACGCACGGATGCCCGAGAACACCGTGCGCTGCTCCCCGCCGAGGTCCAGCCTCAGGCGCAGCAGCTTGTCCGATCCCTCGACCGTGGAGGCCTCAGCGACCCGCGCCACGCGCAGGTCGAGCTTGGCGAAATCCTCAATGCCCACGGTGGCGCAGGCGGCCGCCACCGTGGCCGTCGCCGTCGCCGTCGCCGTCGCCGTCACGGTTGCCGTTGCCGGCGTCGTTTCCGTCGCGCTCGGCTCGACCAGGCTGGCTACGGCGGCCGGGTCCAGCCGCGTTGCGAGGGGCTCATAGGGGGCCAGCGGGCTGTCCAGCAGCGGCGTTCGCACCGCGGACCAGTCCGCAAAAGATGTGCCCAGAAATGTCGCCGCGGCCTGCGCCAGGCGCGGCAGCACCGGCGCAAGGTAACTCACCAGCACGCGAAACAGATTCACCCCCTGGGTGGCGATCGCGCGTACTTCATCGGCGCGAGCCGGCTGCTTGGCCAGCGACCAGGGCTTGTGCTGATCCAGGTAGCGGTTGGCGCGGTCGGCCAGCACCATGATCTCGCGTATCGCCGCAGCGTACTCGCGCGCCTCGTACAGGGCTGCGATCGGTTCGGCGGCGGCGCTGAACTCCTGGTACAGCGCCGTGTCGGCCAGCGCCGGCGCCAGCCGGCCGCCGCCGCGCTCGATGAAACCGGCGCAGCGGCTGGCGATATTGACCAGCTTGCCGACCAGGTCGGCATTGGTGCGCGCCACGAAATCCTCGAGATTGAAGTCGATGTCCTCGATGCCGCCGCCCAGTTTGGCGGCGAAGTAGTAGCGCAGCGGCTCAGGCGGCAGGCGTTGCAGATAGCGCTCGGCAGTGATGAAGGTGCCGCGCGATTTCGACATCTTCTGGCCGTTGATCGTCAGAAAGCCGTGCACGAACACCGCGCTGGGGCGCCGCAAGCCCGCCCCGTACAGCACCGCCGGCCAGAACAGCGTGTGGAAGTAACTGATGTCCTTGCCGATGAAGTGATACAGCTCGGAGGCCGACTCGGACTTCCAATACTCATCGAATGAGGCGCCGTGCGCGGCGCGCCAGGCCTCGAAGCTGGCGATATAGCCGATGGGTGCATCGAACCAGACGTAAAAGTACTTGCCCGGCGCGTCCGGCACTTCGATGCCAAAATACGGCGCATCGCGCGAGATGTCCCAGTCCTGCAACCCGGCTTCGAACCACTCGCCGAGTTTTGCGCGCACCGCAGCCTGCAGGCTGTGCCCGGCCACATACTCGCGCAGCATGGCATCGAACGCCCCGAGTTTGAAAAACAGGTGATCCGATTCGCGCCAGACCGGTCTGGTGCCGCTGACGGTCGACACCGGATCGATCAGATCCGCAGGCGTGTAGGTCGAGCCGCAGATCTCGCAGCTGTCGCCGTATTGGTCGGGCGATTTACAGCGCGGGCAGATGCCGCGCACGTAGCGGTCGGGCAGGAACATTTGCGCCTGCTCATCGTAGGCTTGCCGCACCGCCCGCCGCGTGATGAAGCCGGCGGCGCGCAACGCTTCATACAGCTCGCGCGTAAAGCGGCGGTTTTCGGCCGAATGGGTCGAATGGAAATGGTCGAATTCGATCAGGAACCCGCGGTAGTCGCGTTGGTGTTCCAGGGCTGAGCGCTCGATCAGTGCCTGCGGCGTGATGCCTTCCTGCTGCGCGCGGATCATGATCGGCGTGCCATGGGCATCGTCGGCGCAGCAGAACAGGCAATCATGACCGCGCATCTTCTGGAATCGCACCCAGATGTCGGTTTGAACGCTCTCGACGATGTGACCCAGATGCAGCGGGCCGTTGGCGTAGGGCAGGGCGTGGGTGACCAGAATTTTGCGGGCCATGACAGCGCTTGGCGAAGGAAATAAGCGCAACAGTATCGCATGCGGGGCTGCGCGCGTATGCGGCCCGGGCTTGAGGTATGCTCGCTAGCGATGGAAAGTGTTCTCGGCATCGGTGGTCTGTTCTTCCGCGCGCGCGATCCGGAAGCGCTCGGTCGCTGGTATCAGCGGCATCTGGGCATCGGGCTTGTGCCCTCGGATTACAGCCAGCCGCCCTGGTATCAGCAGGCCGGCCCTACCGTGTTCGCGCCATTTGAACAGGCGACCCCTTACTTCGGGGACGAGAGCAAGCAGTGGATGATCAACCTGCGTGTCTCGGATCTGGATGCCATGATGGCGCAATTGACCTCGGCCGGGATCAGTGTCACGGCTGATCCGCAGCGCTACCCCAACGGGCGATTTGCCCGCTTGTACGATCCGGAAGGCAATCCGATCGAGCTGTGGCAGGCTGAGCCGGCGGAAGCGCCTGCGCCGCTGTGAACTAAAGTCAAGAGTGGCGCAAGCGCGGGAACTTTTGCGTTACGCTGGGCGCCCAACCGTTCAATCTATGGGAGGTCTCATGCGCTGGCAAACCATTGTTGCGTCCGGGGTCGTTGCCCTGGCGCTGGCGGCGGCCGGTTGCGGCGGCACCTCGGACAGCTCCACCAGCTCGAGCACGCCCACCAATGCCTCGGCTGCGGGACTCTGGTCGGGTACCGACTCGGCCAGCGGCCTGGGGCTCGAGGCATTCATCGACTCGTCCGGCTCGGCCGACTTCATCCGCGCTGACGGCGTGCAGTATACCGGTTCAGTCCAGGTATCCGGCAGCACGCTGGTAGTAAGTCTGGAAGGGTATACCGATTTTGGTGACGAATTCTCCGGCGGCTCGACCTACGGCATCGGTACCTTCAACGGCACGGTCAGCACCACCACCTCAATCGGCGGCACTCTGACGTTCACGCCCACCAACGGCACGCAGTTCACCAGCACCTGGTCGCTGACCTACGATTCCAATTCCTTGTACACCAGCGGATCCTCGCTCAGCGCGATTGCCGGCACCTATACCGGCGCGGCGGCCTCCACCGATAGCTCCGACCCGATCAACGGCTCGACCGTGACGATCTCGAGCAGTGGCGCCCTGTCCGGTTCGGGCTCGAGCAGCGGCTGCGTGCTCAGCGGCGCCCTCACCATCGACAACAGCAGCTATGACATTTACTCGGTCGCCTACAGCTATTCGGGCTGCACCGGCGACTACGAGAGCCTGAATGCCGTGCAGTTCACGGGAATGGCGGTATACAACACCGATGTCACTCCGACACAGGTGGTCATCGGCGCCACCGCCTCGGTGACCACCAGCAGCACGACCACATATTACGGACTGGTGTCCTCGCTCACGGCCAGCTAGGGCAGCGGCAGCCGAGCGCGCGGCCGAACCGGCACTATTGTTGATCCTTGAAGGGCTCGAACTTAGCCTTGTTGATGCCTTTGCGGTAGGCCTCGGCGCCGCTGACCACGCCGGCATCGAGCAGCTGCTGAATCGCAGTATCCATGGTGCGCATGCCGTACTGCCCGCCCGCCTGCATGCTGTTTTCGAGCTGGTCGAGCTTGCCCTGGCGAATCAGGTTGGCCGTGCCCGAGGTGTTAATCAGGATTTCGAGCGCGGCCACCCGCCCACTGCCATCGCTCTTGCGCAGCAGCTGCTGCGAGATCACGCCGCGCAGCGAGGTGGACAGCATGGTGCGCACATGCGATTGCTTGTCTGATGGAAAACCGTTGACCAGGCGGTCGACGGTCTGTGCCGCGCCGTTGGTGTGCAGCGTGCCCATGACCAGGATGCCCATTTCCGCCGCGGTCACCGCGATGCTCATCGTTTCCAGATCGCGCAACTCACCGATCAGAATCACATCGGGATCCTCGCGCAGTGCCGAGTGCAGGGCGGCGGCGAAGCTGGGCGAATGCACGCCGATTTCGCGTTGGCTGATCAGGCACCTGTGGCGCGGATGCACGAATTCGATCGGATCCTCGACCGTCAGAATGTGGCCCTTGATGCGCTTGTTGATGTCGTCGATCATCGCTGCCAACGAGGTCGACTTGCCCGAGCCGGTCTTGCCGGTCACCAGAATCAGTCCATTGTTGGCGCGGCACAGCTGGCGCACGGCGGCGGGCATGTCGAGCTGATCGAGGGTCAGGGCCTGCGAGGGTATGGCGCGCAGCACCGAGCCCATGCCATTGAGCTGGCGCATGACATTGACACGGAATCGGCCCTTGCCCTCGAGCGTGTAGGCGAAATCGGCGCCATCCCTTTGCTCGAAACGCTCGATGGCCTTCTTGGGCATGATCTCGTACAGGCTCGCTTGCACGAACTCCGCAGTGAGGATTTCCGAGCGCAGCGGCGAGAGCTCCCCGTGCAGGCGAATGCGCGGCGGATCGCCGGCGAGGAAGTGCAGGTCCGAGCCGCGCCGCCGCACGACCTCTTCCAGAAACGGATCGATTTGCGCCATGTCGTTCGAACTCAGCCGCCGGTCGGGTGCACGCTGGTCGCATCCAGGCGCGGCAACATGCTGGTATCGGTGACGAATTTCTGAAACATGCGCTTGTCGCTGGCGTAGGCGTAGGCATCGTCCGGGTCGATCTCGCGCGCGTTCAGCGCCTGCTGCAGCGCCTGATCGAACAGTTGCATGCCGAAATCGCGCCCCATCTGCAACTGCGTGGGAATCTGATGCGTCTGATCGCTGGTGATGAGCTTCGCGATCGCCTTGGTCATGACCATGACCTCCACGATCGCGCGGCGGCTGCGGCCCTCGGCGCTCTTGACCAGGATCTGCGTCACCACCGCCAGCAGACTTTGCGACAGGAAGCCCTTGGTCTGTTCTCGCTCCTCGGCCGGCAGCGCATCGATCAGGCGGTCGATGGTCTTGGTGGCGCTGGTGGTATGCAGCGTACCGAGCACCAGATGTCCGGTTTCCGCGGCGGTCATCGCCATGCGGATGGTTTCGGCGTCGCGCAGCTCACCGACCAGGATCACGTCCGGATCCTCGCGCATTGCCGCGCGCACGCCCTCGGCGAAACTCGGGATATGGGTGCCGAGCTCGCGCTGAATGACCTGGCTGGATTTGCTGCGATGAACGAATTCGATCGGGTCCTCGAGGCTGATGATATTGAGTCGACGGCTGGTGTTGAGCAGATCGATCATCGCCGCCAGCGTCGTGGACTTGCCGGTGCCGGTCGAGCCGGTCACGAGGATCATGCCCTGGTGGTAATCGCACAGCTTGGTCACGATCGCCGGCAGCCCGAGCTTGCCGAGGCTTGGGATATCGGAGGGGATGGCGCGAAAGGTCGCACCCAAACCCGTGTCCTTGCGAAATACGTTGACACGAAAGCGGCCACCCTCGGCCGAGACGTAGGAGAAGTCCAGGTCGTTGCCGAGCCGGAAATGATCGGATTGGTTCGGCGTCAGGATCTCCATCACATAGCTTTCAAGTTCCGTGTCGCGCAGATCACGGAATTTGATCGCCTCCAGATCGCCGTGCTGGCGCACCATCGGCGGCACGCCTACCGCAAGATGGATATCCGAGCAGCCCTGCTGTATGCCGAGTTTGAGGAAAGCGTCGATGCGTGCCACTGGTGATTGTCCTTAGCGGCTTCCCTGTCGGGACAGTCCAACTTGTCGATGTTTAACCAAACGTTGAAGCCGGATCAACGCCTTACAGCGCGAAATTTGACCCAGTGCACGGAGTTTGGCAACGCCGGGGTCGAATCCGGCGCAGGATTACAGAAAACGCTCCAGAGCGCCGCGAAATTCGTCCATGGTCTGGAAACGCTTGGCCTTGTCCACCGCCATGGCTTTGACCACGATTTCGGCCAGGTTTGCCGACAGCTGAGCATTGATTTCCTGCGGCGCGCGCGCTTTGCCCTGCACGTGCTGATACATCACGGCCATGTGATCGCCGCGTGAGTAGGGCGGAACCCCGGTGAGCATTTCGTACAGCATGACGCCCAGGGCGTAGACGTCCGCGCGTTCATCAACCTTGCGGCCGAGGATCTGCTCGGGCGCCATGTACTTGGGTGAGCCAATGACGTAGCCGGTCTTGGTCAACTGGGTATCGCCCTCGCGTTGCGCGGCGGCGACGCCGAAGTCCACGATCTTGAGCAGGCCCTCGTCATTGATCAGCACGTTCGCCGGCTTGAGATCGCGATGCACGATGCCCACCTGGTGGGCGACTGCCATGCCGGTGGCGATATCGATGCCGAACTGCAGCGCGCGCTTCTGCGCCAGCGGCTTTTCGTTGATGATTTCCGAGCCCAGCGTATGGGATTTGAAGTACTCCATCGAAATGGCGTAATTGCCCTGGATGTACAGGAAATCGTAGATGCGGATGACGTTGCGGTGCGTGATCTTGCGCGAATAGCGCAGTTCGTGCACGAACCGCTTCATGATCTCCTCGTCTTCGGCGACGTTCGGGTTGAGGAATTTCAGGATCAGGCGTTCCTCCACCACGGTGTCTTCCATCAGCAGCACGGTGCCGAATGCCCCGCGGCCGATGCGCTCGATGTATTTGTAGCGGCCTTCGATCACATCGCCCGGCGTGAGCGTGGAGATATCGAGACGGGCGCCGCCGGCACTGGCCACCTGCTGCACCACCTTGACCACTTCGCGCTCGGGGATCAGCAGCGTGCGTGCCGGCTCGACCGGTCGCACGCCGGTGCGGGCGGGCTGCGAACCGCCGAGCTGCGTCTGCGCCGTGACAGCGCCGACGCCGGCCGAAAACCGCACCTCCAACTCGGTCAAGGCGCGCACCGCCGCGCGCGCAACGGTGGCGTCTGCATTACTGGACTGGCCCTGCAGCTGCACGCGGATCTGATCGGCCTGCTGCTCGTCGGCCAGCCGCGCCAGCGCCTGGATCGCCTCGACGCGAATGTCCTTCTCATTGCGCGCCAGCAGCGGCAACAGCAGGTCGACGGACTTGGCGTCGCCGAGCTTGCCGAGCGCCCGCACCACCACCGGCACCGCGCGCGCATTGCCTGCGCGCAGCATCTCGTACATGCGTGGTACGGCGCGCTTGCTGCCGATCTCCGCCAGCGCATCGATCGCGCGTTCACTGACCCACCAATCCGCATCCTTGGTGGCCTCGATCAGGTGATTGATCGCCCGTTCGTCCTTGGTCTGATTCAGAATCTCGATGGCGGAACGGCGGATGTCCTCGTCGCGATCACGCACCAGCTCGAGCACGGCGTCGATGACCTTGGGGCCACCGATCTTGCCGAGGGCATCCCCGGCGCGGCTGCGAACCCACCAGTCATCGTCCTTCAGGGCCTGCAGCAGATACTTTACCGAGTGTGCGTCGCCGATCTCGTTCAGGACCTCGACCGCGCAACGCCGCGCCTGCTCGGACTCGTCCTTGAGCACCGGTACCAGGTGACGGATGGTTTCCGGATCACGCGCGCGCTGCAGCAGCTCGACCGCCCGGTTCTGTACCTCGATCTCGGGGTCACGCAAGAGCGCGCAGATGCGCGCAACGTCGATCGGACCGTCCATTTTGGACAATGCCGCGAGGGCAGCGGTGCGAATCATCTTGTTGTTGTCGGCGATCTGCGTCTGCAGTGCGCGCTGCACCTCAGGCTTGTTGAAGCGCGCCAGAATATTGATGATATGCAACCGGGCGATCGGATCCTTGCCCTGCAGGCGGCCGAGCAGCTCCGGCAGCGCCGCCTCGTCGGCCGCTTCGGCGACGATGCGAAACAGCGCCGCCTTCTCGTTCGGCTCCTGGGCATAGGCCGCAGTCAACAGCTCGCGCACCGAGAAGCGCGTGCGCTGGCCGTTGATCACATCGAGCAGCGCCGACTTGGCGATGCCCGGTGTCGCCAGCGCCTCGAGCAGCAGATGCGGCGGATAGCCGCGGCTGCTGGTCAGGGCCCAGGCAACGCCGGCGATGACCCGGGGACTGCCCTGCACCAGCGCCTCGGCGAACTGCGGGAAGGTCTTGGCGCTGGCGAGCGTTGCCAGCACATCGACGAAGGCGACCGTGGCGTGCTTGTCTGCTTCCGGCAGCGCGGCGATGACCGGCTCGATGGCACCGGGCCCCACATCCTTGAGCTTGCCGATCGCCTTCTGAGTGTCGGCGCCCATGAGATCGTTGCTCGACTTGATTTGCGCAATCAGTCGATCCGCGCGCAGGTTGGTGAAAAAACTCATTCCGCCGTGTTAATGTTGATGCTGTGACGTGGGCCGCCTACCCAGCCCATTGCCCGCATTTCTGGTGGCCAGGAGACTTCGGGTAAACATGGATTATGCCATGTTTGCCGCGGTTCACGGCCGTTCTCGCCGCCTGCAGGAAAAGAGCACATGCCGATTACCGAGGCCGGCGTTCGAGCGGCCCTTGAAAGCTTTGTCGAGCCCTATCTGCAGCAGACCCTGGCGCAAGCCGGGGCCTTGCGCGCGCTCGAACTGACGCATGACACGCTGCTGGTCCGAATTGAACTGGGTTTTCCGACACTGGGCTATACACACTCGTTGCAAACCGCGCTGCAGGCACACCTGCGTGCGCACCAGATCACAGTACCGCTGACGCTGGAGCTGAGCAGTGTGATCCTGCCGCACGCCGTCCAGCGGAACCTGAAACCGCTCGCCGGCGTCAAGAATATCGTCGCCGTGGCGAGCGGCAAGGGCGGAGTTGGCAAATCCACGGTCGCCGTCAATTTGGCGCTGGCGTGGGCGGCCGGGGGGGCCCAAGTGGGCATCCTCGATGCCGACATCTACGGTCCCAGCCAGCCGCTCATGCTTGGCCTTGCAGGGCAGCATCCTAGCTCTCCCGACGGCAAGCGGATCCACCCGCTGCAGGCACATGGCCTGATTGCGATGTCGATTGGCTTCCTGGTCGATCCGGCCCAAGCCGTGGTCTGGCGCGGGCCGATGGTCACGCAGGCGCTCACTCAGCTGCTCACCGACACCGAATGGGGCACGCTCGACTACCTGGTGGTGGACATGCCCCCCGGCACCGGCGATATCCAGCTCACCCTGGCGCAGCGTGTACCGGTGTCCGGCGCCATCATCGTTACCACGCCGCAGGACATAGCGCTGGCCGATGCGCGCAAAGGGCTGGCGATGTTCGAAAAGGTGGCCGTGCCGGTGCTGGGCATCGTCGAGAACATGAGCGTGCACGTCTGCGGTCATTGCGGCCACATCGAGCACATCTTCGGCGCCGGCGGCGGCGCGCGCCTGGCGGCCGAGCACGGGGTCGCGCTGCTTGGGGAGCTGCCGCTCGATGTGCGAATCCGCGAGCAGGCCGACGGCGGACGACCCACGGTCGTCGCCGAGCCGGACAGCCCGGCCGCGCAGGCTTATGTCGATGCCGCCAGGCGCGCTGGCGCGGTGCTCTCGCGCCGGGCCCGGGATCGCAGTGCCTTGTTCCCGAAGATCGTGATCGAAGACAGTTAACCACCACAGCAGCGGGCGCGAATCGATGAGCATCAAATCGGACAACTGGATCCGGCGCATGGCGCAGCAGCACGGTCTGATCGAGCCGTTCGAGCCCGATCAGATTCGTGACAGCGCTGCCGGCCGCATCATCTCCTACGGCACCTCGAGCTACGGCTATGACGTGCGCTGCGCCTGCGAGTTCAAGATTTTCACCAACATCAATTCGACCATCGTCGATCCAAAGCGCTTCGACGAGAAGAGCTTCGTCGATGTGTCGGCGGACGTGTGCATCATTCCGCCCAACTCGTTCGCGCTGGCGCGCACGGTGGAATATCTGCGCATACCGCGCAATGTGCTGACGGTATGTCTGGGAAAGTCGACCTACGCGCGCTGCGGCATAATATGCAACGTAACGCCGCTGGAGCCCGAGTGGGAGGGGCATGTGACGCTCGAGTTCTCCAACACCACGCCCTTGCCGGCGAAGATTTACGCCAATGAGGGCGTCGCGCAGCTGCTGTTCTTCGAATCCGACGAAATCTGCGCGACCTCTTACGCGGATCGTGGCGGCAAGTACCAGGGTCAGCGCGGCGTCACGCTGCCAAAGGCCTGAGCGGGGAGCAGATGAAGAAATCAGCGAATCTCGTGGCGCTACCCGGCAGCAGTCGCAGAATTCCGCGCGGCGCCAAATTGCTGGGAGCCGCGCCGCCGCAGCATCGCATCCAGGTGACGCTGCGGCTGCGTTCGCGCCGCGGTGCCAACCCGCTCAAAGAGGTGATTGGCGCGATGGCTGCGCAATCCCCGCGGCAGCGCGAGTATCTCTCGCGCCGCGAATACGCCGAGCGCTTCGGCGCCGACCCGGCCGATGTGGCGCAGATCGAGGCGTTTGCGCACGCACAGGGACTGACCATCGTGCGCGTGGATTTGCCGGCCCGGATCATTCGGCTCGAGGGCACCGTGGCCGCGTTCAGTGCCGCCTTCGCGGTCAAACTCAGCCGCGTTCGCATCCAGGGCGTGGAACGGCGCGTGCGACGCGGTCAGATCTTCCTGCCCTCGGGGTTGCGCGGTATGGTTCTTGGGGTGCACGGACTGGACAATCGCCCGGTCGCCAGTCCACATTTCCGCCTGGCGCGCCTGAGCCGCCGTGCCGGCCGGCAGGCAGCCCTAGCCGGTAGCTTCCTGCCCGCGGACATCGCCGCACTGTACGAGTTTCCGGGTGGACTGAGCGGCGCCGGCCAATGCATCGCCATCGTCGAGTTCAATGAGCTGGACAAGTCCGGTCAGCCCAACGGTACCGGATATCAAACCAGTGACCTGCAGGCGTTTTTCCACAAACTCGGTGTGGCAATGCCGGCAGTCACCGCGGTTGGTGTCGATGGCGGCGCGAACCTGCCCGGCCGCTCGCCGGCCGACGCCGAGGTGACGCTCGATATCGAGGTCGCCGGCGCGATCGCCCCCGGGGCACGCATTGCGGTGTACTTTGCACCCAATACCACCAGTGGCTTCATCGACGCGGTCAACGCGGCGGTTCACGATGACGTGCGCCGGCCGTCCGTGGTGTCCATCAGTTGGGGTGGACCGGAAGATCCGGATGGCCAGATCGCCGCGCAATACCTGGACGGACTCAATGATGTGATCGAGCAGGCGGCGGCCATGGGCGTGACGGTCTGCGTCGCCGCGGGCGACGACGGTTCGGCCGACATGAGCAGTGGCTGGGACGGCAAGCCGCACGCGGATTTTCCGGCTTCGAGTCCGTTCTCGGTGGCCTGCGGCGGCACTACGCTCAAGCTCCGGGAGCGCCGCATCAGCGAGGAGAGCGTCTGGAATGACGGGCCGAGCGGCGGCGCCACGGGAGGGGGCATCAGCAATTACTTTGCGCGGCCCTCCTATCAGGAGCACATCGCGATGCCGTCATCGCCTTCCGGGCTCAACGGCCGCGGCCTGCCGGATCTGGCCGGCGACGCCGATCCGAATACCGGCTACCGGATATTTCTCGATGGCACGTGGCAGGTGATCGGCGGCACCAGCGCTGTGGCGCCGCTGATGGCCGGGCTGCTGAGCTTGATCAATGAGCAACTGCAGAAGCAGTTTTCCAAATCCGCCGGCCATATCAATCCGATCATCTACCAGCGGGCGGCCATCGCCAGCTTCCGCGATATCACGGTCGGCAACAATGACATCGAAGGCAAGTTGCACGGCGAGTACAGCGCCGGGCCCGGCTGGGATGCCTGCTCGGGGCTCGGCGTCCCCAACGGAGCCAAGCTGCTGCGGCTGCTGATCGCCTGATCGCCTGATCGCCTATTCGCCTTTGAGGGTCTCGATCTCCATGGTCCACTCGACGCTGTCAAGGCGTTTCTGCTCGACGCGCACCGGCACATAACCCCTGGCCGGCGCGCACCAGAAGCGAGTCACGCGCGGGGAACCCTCATGGTGACTGGCATAGATCACCGTCTCGATCCGCCCGAGTCTGGTGGTGATCGTCTCGCTGCCCTCGCGCTGGTAGCTGTAATCGCGAATGGAATTCTTGTCGATCATCGACAGGTTAGCCGGTGCGTGACCCTGGCGCAGGGCATAGAGCAGCGCTATCTGTATCGACAGGTCGTCCTGCAGCCCGCTCTTGAGCGCCATATCCACCTTTACGCCTTCGTACGTGCCGCGGGCTTGGCCCGCATCCCAGTCGAAGGTCACGTCAGCGCCGCGTTGGTTGGCGGAGGTGCCGTCGGTGGCGTGGTAGCTCAGCGGCTGCACACCCTGATCGGTCACGCGCAACACGCTTCGCAGCTTTGGCCGCATTGGATACAGATTGCCCAGACCACGCGGCTCGCTGTTTGAGCTATAGATCCAGGTATCGTCCTGGCCTCGCTCGAGCTTGAGCGTGGACACGGCAATGGCCGCGCCATGCCAGATCCAGGTGTAGGAGGCTTCAAAGGGCTTGAGCCCCTCGGTCCATGCCGGCGAGGCGTGGCTCAGCGCGGCCAGCATGCCCAGCCATGGGGCCAGAGCCCATGCGGGATTAGCTCGGCGCGCCCGCATTGTCCGGCTCGATGACGGGGTCGATGAGGGGATTGCGAGCATGCCGTTCGTCCTCGACGATGGGTGCTGCCAGCTCCTGCCCATCCAGCAGCATTGTGCCGCCCTGGAGCTTGAGCCGGCCATCGGCGATCAGGCCGATCACCATCGGATAGATCCTATGCTCCTGGCGCAGCACGCGCGCGGCCAGGGTCTGCTCGCTGTCCTCGGCCCGGACTGCCACGCGCGCCTGGCAGATGACCGGTCCGCCATCGAGTTCCCCGGTCACGACGTGTACGCTCGCGCCATGTTCGCGTTCGCCGGCTTGGAGCGCACGACGGTGCGTGTGCAGCCCTTTGTATTTGGGCAGCAATGAGGGATGAATATTGAGCAGGCGACCGGCGTAGCGCTGCACGAAGGCCGCGGACAGAACGCGCATGAAGCCCGCGAGCGCGATCAATTCGGCGCCGCTGCGCTCGATGGCAGCACTCAGCGCGGCCTCAAAGCCCGCGCTATCGGCAAAGGATTCCGCCTCGATCACGGCGCTGTTGAGCCCCAGGGCGCTGGCGGCGCGGATGCCGGCGGCGTCGCCGCGATCGCTGATCACGATCGCCAGCTGCGCGCTGATCCGTCCGTCCAGACAGGCGCGGGCGATGGCCGTCATGTTGCTGCCTCGTCCGGATATCAGTACGGCGAGCTTGAGCTTGCCGCGGACGTTCATGAATCAGTGATCGCTTTCAATGACGACACCGCGGCTGCCGCTGCGCACTTCGCCCAAGCGCAGGGCGGTCTCGCCCGATTGTCCGAGCAGCCGCACGGCCTCATCGGCGCGTTCGCTGGCCACGATCGCAACCATGCCGATACCGCAGTTGAATGTGCGGTACATCTCCGCCTCCTCGATTTGACCGGTTCGCGCCAGCCATTCGAACACTGCCGGCCGCGGCCACGCGCGCCGCTGCAGGACGACTTCCAGTCCGGGGCGCAGCACCCGCGGAATGTTGTCGGTCAGGCCGCCGCCGGTGATGTGAGCCAGCCCATGTACGGGCAATTCGCGCATCAGGGCCAGCAGGGATTTGACATAAATGCGCGTTGGCGTCAGCAGCTGTGCCAGCAGCGGCTGGCCGGCCAGCTGTGTGGCGCTGGTGGCACCGGCCAGCGTGATCAGCTTGCGTATCAGCGAATAGCCGTTGGAATGCGGCCCGGAGGAGGCGAGCCCGATCACCGCGTCTCCCGGTTGCACGCGAGCGCCGTCGATGATGGCGTCCTTCTCGACCACGCCGACGCAGAAGCCGGCCAGATCGTAGTCGTCGCCGCCGTACATTCCCGGCATCTCGGCGGTCTCCCCGCCGACCAACGCCGCGCCAGCCTGGGTGCAGCCCTCGACGATGCCTTCGATTACTCGGGCCGCGACATCGACGTTCAGGCGCCCGGTGGCGTAGTAGTCCAGAAAGAACAGCGGCTCTGCCCCCTGTACGACCACGTCGTTCGCGCACATAGCGACCAGGTCGATGCCTATGGTGTCGTGGCAGCCGGTCTCGATGGCGAGCTTGAGTTTGGTGCCGACTCCATCGGTGCCCGATACCAGCACCGGGCGGCGATAGCGCCCCAGCGGCAATTCCACCATCGCGCCAAAACCACCGATGCCCGCCAGCACCTCCGGACGCATGGTGCGCGCCACCAGCGGCTTGATGCGTTCCACCAGCGCATCACCGGCATCGATATCGACCCCGGCATCACGGTAGGTATAACTGTGCGGCTTGCTCATGAAGACTGACCCGGGAACACTTGCCGCCGCGTGCGCGGCCGACTGTCGAGCACGTTATAGTAGCCGAGGGAGACTGACGAAGCATGCATCGCGCGCGCGAATTCCATCTGTTCTGGCCGCTGCTGGTGCTGGTTGCCGGCGCCTGGATGTCGCCGGCGCACGCTGCCGCGGTGCCTTCGCTGTTTGCCGCCGTCGTGCCCGATACCGATCCGCAACGCGCGGCGCAACTGGCGATGCGCGAGGTGCTGGTGCGGCTCATGGGCACGCGCGAGGCAGCCGAGGATCCCGCGCTGGCTGGGGTGATCGACGATGCCAAGCGCTACGTGCAGCTCGAGCGCGGCACCACGCGCGGCGCGACCCAGGTGAGCTTCGATGCGCCAGCGCTGCGCGCCGCCATCGCGGCCGCAGGCCGCAGCCTCTGGGATCCGGATCGGCCGCTGGTGTGGGTGGTGCTGCCGGCACTGGGCGGCAGCGCCACGGATGAGCTGCGTACGCAGCTCAATGCCGCCGCGCAGCTGCGTGGCCTGCCGATCGCGCTGGTGTCGGCCGACAACCCGGGGATCACCGGCGCCGACAGTGCCGCTGCCGGCTCGGCCGCGGCAGTGCTGGCCGCGGCGCGGCGAGCCGGGGCGGGAGCGGCTTTGCTGGCGCAATCCTCGCCCTCCGACCCGCAGGTGCTGCAATGGACGCTGGTGGCGCCGATCGCCGAGGGCCACTGGCTGGGTGGCGCCACGGCGGCCATCGACGGGGCTACCGATGCGCTGGTACGCGCCTCGCGTGAGATCGACAGTGCGCCTGTCACGGAGTTCGATTGCCGTATCGCCGGGGTCGTGGATCTGCCCGGCTTTGCCGCCGTGCTCGCATCGGTGAGCGCGGCCCCCGGAGTCAGCGAGGTCATTGTCAAGTCGGCCTCAGCCGATCAGCTCACGCTGCACCTGAAGGCTCGCGGCGGCGCCGCAAGTCTGGCGCGGGTGTTGTCCGGTGACCGGCTGCGCGCCGCCGGCGCAAGCGGCGACGGCACCCTGCAATACCGCTACCAACCCGGAAGCTGAAGCCGGCGCATGCGTCATCTGCCGAATCTGCTCTCGCTGCTGCGCATCGCGCTGATCTGGCCGATCGTGGCCTCGCTCGAGCAGGGCGCTTATCCGCGCACGCTGCTGCTGTTGTTCATCGCGGCGTTCAGCGATGGTCTCGATGGCTTTCTGGCCAAGCGCTACCATTGGACCTCGGAGCTGGGCAAGACGCTCGATCCGCTCGGCGACAAGCTGTTGCTGATCGCGGTGTTTCTGGTTGCGACCTGGTACGGACTGATTCCGCGCGGGCTGACGATCGTCGCGGTGGCGCGTGATGTCATGATTGGTTTCGGCGCGCTGATTTACCGGATTGGCTGGGGCCCAGTGTATGGACGACCCATGATCAGCAGCAAGATCAATACGCTGTTACAGCTGCTGTACGTGCTGGCCGTGGTCGCGAACGCGGCTTTCCGCACGCCCTCGCCGGGCCTGCTCGTGACTCTCGCGTGGCTGACCTTTGCCAGCTTGCTGCTCAGCGGTTTTTTGTACGCCCGCGAATTCACGAGCCGTGCGCTCGAGGTCGCGCGCGCCTGAGGCGCGCCGCGCCCGGGCAGCACAGCGCATGGTGATGCAGCAGCTGCCGCTGGCCATGCGGCTGCGCGAACGGGCGGTGTTCGATAGCTTCGTGCCCGGACCGAATCTCGAGGCTGTGCAACACCTGCGAACGATCGCACAAGGCAGCGGTGCGGAAGTCAGCTGGATCTGCGGACCGTCCGGGGTCGGCAAGAGCCACCTGCTGCAGGCAGTGTGCGCGCTCGCCCAGCACGCCGGGATCAGCGCGGCCTACCTGCCGCTGAGTCAGTTGCACTCGCTCGGGCTCGGGGCACTGGAGGGCTGGCAGGAAGCGCGCGTGCTCGCGCTCGATGGGCTCGCGCTCATCGCCGGCGAGCGCGACTGGGAACAGCGGTTGTTTGGTCTGTATCGCGAGGCGCAGGAGCGTGGCGCGGCGCTGATCGCCGCGGCGGTCGAGCCGCCACAGCTGCTGCCGTTCATACTGCCGGATCTGGCCTCGCGTTTTGCCGCCGCGACGCTGCTGAGGCTGCGGCCGTTGGCGGAGGCCGAGCAGCGCGAGGCTCTGCGGCTGCGCGCGCGCGCGCGCGGCCTGGAGCTGCCAGAGGAGACCGCGCTGTACCTGCAGCGGCGCTTCCGCCGCGATCTGCCGACGCTCTATCATCTGCTCGATACGATCGACGAGGCAGCGTTGCAAGCGCAGCGCCGCCTGACCGTGCCGTTCATTCGCCGGGTGCTAGGTTGACGGCGAGCTGCGCCACGCGCCGGCCCAGCGCCTGCGCCAGTGTGCGCTCATCATCGGTCAGTTCCTGCTGTACGCCGGCGACGTGCGAGGCGCCATAGGGCGTGCCGCCGCCGCGCGTGGTGGTCAGGGCGCGTTCGCTGTAGGGCAGGCCCACCAGGTACATGCCATGGTGCAGGAGCGGCAGCATCATCGACAGCAACGTGCTTTCCTGTCCGCCATGCATGCTCTGGCTGGCGGTGAAGACCGCGGCGGGCTTGCCGGCCAGCGCCGAATCCAGCCACAGCCCCGAGGTGGCATCGAGGAAGTACTTGAGCGGAGCGGCCATGTTGCCGAACCGCGTCGGGCTGCCGAGCATGAGCCCATCGGCTTGGCGCAGCTCCTCGAGCGTCGCATAGGGGGGACCCTGGTCGGGTACCGACTTCGGCGGCGCCTCGCTGCTGGCGCTGACGCCCGGCACGGTGCGCAGCGTCGCGCTGGCGCCGGCTACCGACTCGATGCCGCGGCAAGCCTGCCGAGCCAATTCGGCGGTGCTGCCGTAGCGCGAATAATAGACCACGAGTATCTGCGCCATCGGCGCGCAGTCTAACCGCTCCGTACCGGCCCCGCCGCGCTGCGATTGACTTGCGCGCGCCGGGCGGGAAATCATCATGCATGAGCGTCAAATCCGGTCCTGAGCACCGCCTGGTCGTACGCCGCTGCCTGATCTCGGGCCGCGTGCAGGGCGTCTACTATCGCGCCAGCGCGGCGCAGCGCGCCCGCGCTGCCGGCATTACCGGCCATGCCCGCAATCTGCCGGACGGCCGGGTCGAGGTGCTGGCCTGCGGCAGCGACCACGCGGTCGGGGAGTTCATTGCCTGGCTTTGGGTCGGGCCGGCAGCGGCGAAGGTCAGTGATGTCGCGGCCGAAGCGCTCGAGCTGGCGCTCGAGGAGCTACCGCAGGAGTTCAGGACCGCTTGACCGCGGGGCGACCCAGGTCATCGGCGCCGTTCCAATAAGTGGTCCAACGCACGATCACGCGGTCCGGATAATCGCGATGACCCACACTGCCGTTGTAGCGCTCGAGTGCGCGCCGCACATCGCGCTGCTCGTTGTCGAGGTAGTAACGCAAAATGGCGCAACCCATGCGCACATTGGCGGCGACGCGCGTGAGCTCATAGCGGCGCATGCCCAGCTGCTCGGGCCAGAACGGCATGACCTGCATGAGTCCGACAGCCCCGGCGCTGGAGACGGCCCAGCGATCAAAGCCGCTTTCGACGTCGAGCACCGCCATCACCAGGCCGGGCGGCAGCACCGACACGCCGCCGCGATGGGTCTCGCAATAGACGGTCTGCAGGATCTCGAGCCGCTCCGGGTTGTCCTTGACGTAGCGGCGCAGCCTGGGCTCCATCAGCTTGTACCAGACTGCCGAGTCGTACCGGTCGGCGAAGCACTGCGCCTGGTCGATGGCCTGCTGCACCACGGCCCGCAGTTCCGGGTCCTGTTGCCCCACGGGCTGGACCGGTGCGGAGCTGGGTGTCGCGGCGGCGCCGACCGTGCCGGCCAGCGCCAGCCACAGCAGCCCGATGCCGAGCGGCGCTCGCCACGGCAGGCGGCGCCGGTACGCGCGCCTATAGCTGCAGCCGAGCGCGGATGAACTCGAGCGCCTCATGCTGTGGAAAGTCCTCGCTGTCGGTAGCGCGGCGATGGCGATATTCGAGCGTGCCGGCTTTGATTCCACGTTCACCGATGACAATACGATGCGGGATGCCCAGCAGCTCGGCATCGGCGAATTTGACCCCGGGACGGACATCGCGATCATCGTAGAGCACCTCGATGCCGGCCGCGCCCAGCTGCGCGTAGAGCGCATCGGCCGCGGCGCGCACCTGCGCGGATTTATCGAGGTTGAGCGGCACCAGCACGACATGAAACGGGGCAATCGGGTCCGGCCAGATTATCCCGCGCTCATCGTGATTCTGTTCGATTGCAGCGGCAACGATGCGTGTCACACCAATGCCATAACAGCCCATGAGCATCTGCACCGGCGCGCCGGCCTCATCGAGCACGGTTGCGTTCATCGCCGCGCTGTACTTGCGGCCGAGCTGGAAGATATGACCGACCTCGATGCCACGCACGATGCTCAGCTGCCCGCGGCCCGAAGGACTCGGATCACCGGGCACGACATTGCGCAAGTCTGCAGCCTGCGGCTCGGGCAGATCGCGGACCCAGTTGGCGCCTGTCCAGTGCACATCCTTTTCATTCGCTCCGCAAACGAAATCCGCGACCGCCCACGCGGCATGATCGGCATACAGGCGCACAGCCTGGAGTCCGAGTGGGCCGATGGAGCCGGGTTCGCAGCCGCAGGCGCTCATGACCTCGGCGGCGCTTGCCAGGCGCAGGGGACTGGCGACGCCCGGCAGCCGCTGTGCCTTGAGGGCATTGAGCTCGTGATCGCCGCGCAGGATCAGTGCCACCGGCGCCGCCTCGCTGCCGGCAACGATCAGGGTCTTGAGACAGCGCTCAGGCGGTACGCGCAGCAGGGCGCTGAGCTGGGCGATGGTGCGCGCGCCGGGCGTGGGCACGCGCTCGAGCGGCGCTGCCGGAGCAGGTCGCGGCGCGCTGGGCGGCAGAGCCGCCGCCAGCTCGACGTTGGCAGCGAAGTCATCGGCGTCGGAGACGGCGATGGCATCCTCGCCCGAGGCCGCCAGCACCTGGAATTCCTCCGAGGCGCTGCCACCGATGGCGCCGGTGTCAGCCTGAACCACGCGAAAATTCAGCTGCATGCGCGCAAACATGCGTGTGTAAGCAGCACGCATGGCGGCGTAGCCCTGAGACAGCGAGCGCTCGTCGACATGGAACGAATAGGCATCCTTCATGATGAATTCGCGGCCGCGCATGACGCCGAATCGCGGGCGGATCTCGTCGCGGAACTTGAGCTGAATCTGATAGAAATTGACCGGCAGCTGCCGATAGCTCTTGAGCTCGCGCCGGGCGATGTCGGTGATCACCTCTTCGTGCGTCGGCCCGATCACGAAGTCGCGCTCGTGGCGATCCCTGATGCGCAACAGTTCCGGGCCGTACTCACTCCAACGGCCCGACTCCTGCCACAGTTCAGCGGGCTGGACGGCGCTGAGCAGCACCTCGAGGGCACCGGCCCGATTCATCTCCTCGCGCACGATGCCCTCTACCTTGCGCAGCGTGCGCAGTCCCATGGGCAGCCAGTTGTAGATGCCGGCCGCGAGCCGGCGAATCAGCCCGGCGCGCAGCATGAGCTGATGGCTGATGACGTCGGCTTCGGATGGGGTTTCCCTGACGGTATGGATCGGGTATTGGGACAGACGCATGGAGGGGTCGGACGCGCTCGTTAGGGGTCGGAGCGGCAATCGTATCAGGCCTGTTGCCTTACGCCGCAAGCGACCTATGATGCCGCCACATGGATCCAGAGCGCCTGCCCGTGCGGACCCAGCCGCGCGGCATCTATCTGCTGCCCAATCTGCTGACGACCGGCTGCCTGTTTTCCGGGTTCTACGCCATTGTCGCGGCCATCGACGGCAATTTCGAGCGCGCCGGCATTGCGGTATTCGTCGCCATGATCTTCGACGGACTGGACGGGCGCGTCGCGCGACTCACGAGCACCGAGAGTGCGTTCGGCAAGGAGTACGACAGTCTGGCGGACATGGTGGCCTTCGGGCTCGCGCCGGCCATCGTCTCCTACCAATGGGGCGTGGCGAGGATCGCCGAGTACGGCAAGCTCTGGTATCGCTTTGGCTGGCTGGCCGCCTTTTTCTATGCTGTGGCCTGCGCCCTGCGCCTGGCCAAGTTCAATGTGCGCGTGGGTGGGGACAAGCGCTATTTCGAGGGCCTGCCTTGCCCGTCGGCTGCCGCCATCGTTGCAGCATTCCTCTGGAAATCGAGCGAATGGCGCGAGCCGGGTTTGCCCGGGCTGATTCTCGCCTTCGCAATCACGGCCGCGGCCGGTGCACTCATGGTCAGCCGCTTCAGCTATTCGAGCTTCAAGAGCTTCGACCTGACGCGTCCGGTGCGCTTCATCTGGCTCGTGGGCGTCGCACTGGGCTTCATCATCATCGCCCCGGACCCGCCCGCCGTGCTGCTGGCGATATTCGGCGGCTATGCGCTGTGGTCGCCCGCGGTGTGGCTGTGGCGGCGCCTGCGCCGCCTGCGGCGCAGCGAGCGCGCCCCACTGAGCAAAGACGGCGCCGAATGAGCCGGCGCGAGCAGTATCTGGAGGCTTTGGGCGTCGATCTGTGGCGCGCCCGGGGCCAGCAGCCACCGGTGCCGATGCAGACACAGGCGCCGGCGCCGGCGCGGGCGCTGCGATCGACGGACGCGACGCTCTGGCAGGCACTGCGCGCCGAGGTCAGCGTCTGCACGCGCTGCGAGCTCAGTCGTGCTCGTACGCAGACGGTCTTCGGCGTCGGCAACACCCAGGCCGAGCTGCTGGTCATCGGTGAGGCCCCGGGCGCGGACGAGGACCGGCAGGGCGAGCCGTTCGTGGGTCGCGCCGGGCAGCTGCTCAACTCGATGCTGCGCGCGATGGGAAATCCGCGCGAGAGTGTCTATATCGCGAACGTGCTGAAGTGCCGTCCGCCGGGCAATCGCGATCCAAAGCCTGATGAAGTGGCGAGCTGCCGGCCGTATCTGCAGCGTCAACTCGACTTGCTGCAGCCGCGGCTGATCCTGGCCGTCGGCCGCATCGCTGCGCAGAATCTGCTCGAGACCGATACGTCGATCGGCCGTCTGCGCGGTCAGCTGCATCGCTACGGCGCGCGCGCAACGCCGCTGATCGTCACCTATCACCCTGCCTACCTGCTGCGCAGTCCCGGTGAGAAGCGCAAGGCCTGGGTCGATCTGAAGTTCGCGCGCGCGGAGCTGGCGCGGCTGCGCGCCCAGGCCCTGACGGCCAGCGGCTGAGCAGGCGAGGGACAGTTGCCAATGCGCACGACATGGCTGCCGTAAGACAAGACGCCATCGGCTTGCCCGAGGTGAGGATCCGCAGCATGCACGAGGCGGATATCGCCGAGGTGGTGCGCATCGAGCGCGCCTCTTATGCTTTTCCCTGGACCGAAGGAATCTTTCGCGACTGCCTGCGGGTCAATTATTTCTGTCGCGTGGTCGAAATCGGCGCCGCGGTCGTCGGCCACGGCGTCATGAGCGTCGGGGCGGCCGAGGCGCATCTGCTCAACGTGTGCATCGAGGAAGCCTACCGGTGCCGCGGCATCGGCGGGCGGCTGCTCAGTCATCTGTTGCGCGCGGCGGCCGCGGCGGGCGCGGCCGAGGCCTTTCTGGAGGCGCGTCCCTCGAACCTGTCGGCGATCCGCCTCTATCAGTCGCTTGGCTTCGTGCAAATCGGCGTGCGTCGTGGCTACTACCAGGCCATCGGCGGCCGCGAGGATGCCATCGTACTCAAGCGCTACATCGATTAGACTCGCGCGCCCTCATGATTACGCTCGAGCAGGAAATCGCGCGGCGGCGCACGTTTGCCATCATCTCGCATCCCGATGCCGGCAAGACCACGCTGACTGAAAAGCTGCTGTTGTTCGGCGGCGCCATCGCCATGGCCGGTACGGTCAAGGGGCGCAAGGCCGCGCGTCATGCGACTTCGGACTGGATGCGGCTCGAGCAGCAGCGCGGCATTTCGGTGACCAGCTCGGTCATGCAGTTTCCATATCGCGAACACGTCGTCAATCTGCTCGATACCCCGGGGCACGAGGACTTTTCCGAGGACACTTACCGCACCTTGACCGCGGTGGATTCGGCGCTGATGGTGATCGATTGCGCCAAGGGCGTGGAGGAGCGCACGGTCAAGCTCATGGAGGTCTGTCGGTTGCGCGACACGCCGATCATGACTTTCATCAATAAGCTCGATCGCGACGGCCGCGCTCCGATCGAGCTGCTCGACGAAATCGAGCGCGTGCTGAGGATCCAGACCGCACCGGTGACCTGGCCCATCGGCATGGGCCGCGAGCTCAAGGGCATCTATCACCTGCTCGAGGATCGCATCTACCTGTACGAGGCCGGCGAACGCGGCCGCGTGGGCGGCAATCGCGTCATCGACGGCTTGAATTCCTCCCAGGCACGTGAGCTGCTCGGTGATCAAGCTGCAGTCTTTGCCGCCGAGGTCGAGCTGGTACGCGGCGCCACCGCGGCCTTCGATCGCAACGCCTACCGCGCCGGTCGCCAGACGCCGGTTTTCTTCGGTTCGGCGATCAGCAACTTCGGCGTCGAGGAGTTGCTGCGGGCATTCGTCAGCGAATCCCCGGGCCCGCTGCCGCGCGCCTGCCGCGAGCGCACGGTCGAGGCCGGCGAAGCCAAGCTCACGGGGTTCGTGTTCAAGATCCAGGCCAACATGGATCCGGGACATCGCGACCGCATCGCCTTCTTGCGCCTGTGCTCGGGGCGCTATCAGCGCGGCATGCGCGTGCGGCACGTGCGTCTGAACAAGGAAATGAAAATTGCCGATGCGCTGACCTTCATGGCGGCCGACCGTTCGCAGGCCGAGCAGGCCTATGCCGGGGACATCATCGGCCTGCACAATCACGGCACGATCAATATCGGCGACAGCTTCAGCGAGGGAGAGCTGCTGCATTTCACCGGGGTACCGAATTTCGCGCCCGAGATATTCCGCCGCGCGGTCCTCAAGGACCCGCTGCGTATGAAGGCGCTGGGCAAGGGACTCGATCAGCTGTGCGAGGAAGGCGCAACCCAGCTGTTCCGACCGCTGCGCAATAGCGATCTGATCCTGGGTGCGGTCGGCCAGCTGCAATTCGAGGTAGTCGCGTTCAGATTGCAGGACGAGTACGGTGTGCAATGCGTGTTCGACAACATCGCGGTGCACACGGCGCGCTGGGTCACGGCGCAGGATCCGCGCAAGCTCGAGGAGTTCCGTGCCCGCGCTTTCGATCAGCTGGCGCTCGATCACAACGGCGAGCTGGTGTACCTGGCGAGCTCACGCGTGAACCTGCAGCTCACGCTCGAGCGCAACCCGGATATCCGCTTTCACCAGACGCGCGAGCATCAGAGCGAATGAGGAGCTGAAGCGTGACCGACAGACGCGCCGCGCAATGGGCCTGGGCGCTGACGGCGTGGGCGAACCACGCCTTCATCACCACGGTGCTGGTCGGACTGTTTCCGATTTTCTTCGACAAATACTGGGCCGTGAGCCTGCCCGGTACCACCTCGACGTTCTATCTGGGGCTGACCAATTCCGGGGCCAGTTTCATCGTCATGCTCACGGCGCCGTGGCTGGGCACGCTGGCCGACCAGCACGGCCGCAAGAAGCGCTGGTTCGGTCTGTGCACGCTGCTCGGCGCGCTGGCCACGGCGCTGCTGGCGGGCATTGGTGCCGGACATTGGCTGCTGGCGCTGGTGATGTTCGGGCTTGCCTCGCTGGGCTTTTGGGCCGGCTCCTCGTTCCAGGACGCGCTGATCGTGCAGGTTGCGGAAAGCGCCGAGAGCAACCGGGTCTCGGCGCTGGGGTTCGCGCTCGGTTACCTGGGCGGGGGTGTGCTGTTCGCCTTCAATGTGCTGATGGTGCAGCACCCCTCGTGGTTTCACCTGGCGAATGCGGCGGCAGCAACCCGCGTGGCCTTTCTCGACGTGGCGGTGTGGTGGATCATATTCACGCTGCCGATGTTCCGTTACGTCACCGAAGCAGCCCCGACCGACGCGCTCGCCGGCTGGCGCGAGCTGTGGACCACGATTCGCAGCGTGCTGCACGACAAGCCGGTGCTGAATTTCCTGCTGGCCTACTGGCTGTATATCGACGGCATCTCGACCGTGCAGATCATGGCCTCGGACTTCGGAATCAAACTCGGCTTCTCCACCAACACGCTGATCCAGGCGCTGCTGCTGGTGCAATTCATCGCCTGGCCCAGCGCGGTACTGTTCGGGCGGTTGGGCGATCGCATCGGCGCCAAGCGCGCGATATATCTGGGCCTGGCGGTATTCCTGGCGGTCACCGTCTATGCCTATTTCATGCGCTCGGAATGGCAATTCTACGTCCTGGCCGGCATCGTCGGCACCGTGCAGGGCGGTGTGCAGGCATTGTCGCGTTCGTACTTCGCCGGCCTGATACCGCGCGAGCGCGCGGGCGAGTACTTCGGCTTCTACAACATGCTGGCAAAGTTCGCCGCGGTTCTCGGTCCGCTGGTCATGGGCGTGGTGGCGATCGCGACCGGAAATCAGCGGCTCTCGATCCTGGCACTGACGCTGTTCTTCGTGCTCGGGGCGTGGCTGCTCTCGCGCGTGCCGGGCGGTGCGCACGCCGCGCTCAACGCGGCATCCGCGCCGTGAACAGGCGCACGGCGCGGCGGAAGTGCTGCAGCTGCACGGAGCTGCAGTGCCGGCCGTAGCGCAGGTGCGCGTAATAGCGTGTCAGCGGCACGAGCGTGGCGGCCAGCTCGGGGTGCTCGCCCGCGATGCGTTGCCCGTAGGCGATGGGCCCCTCATGCGGCGCGCGCGCGCCGCCGCCGCGTCGGAGCGTGCGCTCGAGCGCGCGCCAGCTGCGGCTCAAGGCATCGCGCGGCAGGCCCGCTGAGCGCTGGCGTCCGCGCCAGGCCAGCAGCGACAGCCAGAGTGTGCCGCCCGCGGCCAGCAGCACCACCAGCGCTTCCAGGTCTCGGTCCTTGATGCCGAGCGCGCCGAGCAGATTGAGCTGTTTGCGCATGTTGAAATGGACGAACTCATCCTGCCACCAGGCGTTCAAGGCCTGCCAGGCCTGCACCGTGCGCGCAATCCATGGCACGCGGCGTGCGCTCGCGCCCGCCTCGTCCGCGCCCAGTAGCGCATCGTCGAAATCACTGGTCAGCCGGTCGGGGGCCACGACCGCGGTGGGATCGACGCGCACCCAGCCCAGACCATCCAGCCAGACCTCGGTCCACGCGTGCGCATTGGCTTGCCGGACCAGCAGATAACTGCCAAAGCTGTTCCATTCCCCGCCCAAATAGCCGGTCACGACGTGCGCCGGTATGCCGCCGGCCCGCATCAGCATCGCGAACGCGGAGGCATAGTGGCCGCAGAATCCCTCATGGGTATTGAATAGCAGATCGTCGATCGAATTGAAGCTGAGCCGCGACGGCGTGAGGGTGTACTCAAAGCCGCCGTGCTGCAGGTAGTCGAGCACGGCGTCGACGTAGGCGCGCTCGCTGTGGGCGCCGGCACGCAAACTCTGCGCGAGCGCGAGGCTGCGCGGGTTGCGCGCGCGCGGTAATGCCAGGTCCAGCGCGCGTACGGCCGGGGCCAGCGTCTCGAGGCTGCGATGCTGCGGGAATGACTCGAGTCGGTAACTGATCGCACTGCCTGTGGACTTTGCATCGATCAGCTGGTAGTCAAAGGTTGGGGACACGGGCGGGGATTGCTGCGGCAGCCCGCGCGGCAGCTCGAGCGCGATCAGCACGCCATGGGTATTGGGTTCGAGCGTGACCTGGTAGCGGTAGCCGCGGCCGTTGAATTCGAGCGCCGGAGCTGCGCCAAAATCCCCGCGGGCGCGACGCCAGCTATAGCCATCGAACTCGTGCAGCACCGGCCCGCGCCAATAGCGCTCGGCCCGCGGCGGCAGCGCGCCGTCGAAGCGCACGCGCATCGCCGGTTCGTCGGATTCGGTCAGCTGCGAGATGCTGCCCGGGCTCATTTGCTCGCCCAGACCGGTCACCGCCTCGTCCTCCCGCGGTACCGTCCAGAGCGCCCCTTCCAGCCGCGGAAAGAACAGGAACAGTAAGATCGCCAGCGGCAGCGCCAGCAGCAGGCTGCGTCCCGAGCTGCGCAGCAACGGCGCGGGAGCCGGCACGTTGGCTCCGGCGCCAAGCGCGTACAGGGCCGTGCACAGCAGCCACAGCTCGGCAGCATAAAGCGGCATGAGCCATAGAGCCTGCGCCGCCAGGCATGCCGCCAGCAGCAGAAATTGCGCGGCGCCGAGCACGATGAGCCAGTCGCGCGCACGCCGCGTCTCCATGAGTTTCAGCGCCGCCATCGCCACCAGCAGGCTTGCGCCCGCGTCCAGTCCGTTGAGCGTGCGGAAGCCGATCAGTACCGCGAGCGTGAGCAGCACGGCGACGCCGATGCGCAATGCGCGCCCCATGAGCCGCGAGGGACGCTGCGCGGCCCAGACTCGCCAGGCGCTCGCACCCAGTGCCACCGGCAGACACCACGGGGCGGTGTGATGCACGTTGAGCAGCACGGCACCGAGCAATCCCGCCAGCGCCCAGCGCTGCGCTGAGGTGGCCACGTCGGCGGGTAGCTCGGCGCTCATCGTGCCTCGTACAGCGCCAGTGCTTCGAGGCAGCGGCGTCGATGCGCTAGGCCGTGTCCGGCCGGCACCGTCTCGCCCGGCAGCTCCAGCCGGTAGCTGTCGCCGCGCCGCTCGCACTCGAGCACCCAGTCGGCCAGCTGCGAGAGCGCGCTTTCGAGCGGCAGATCGCGCAAGCAGCCGAGTCCGAGCACACGTTGTGCGCCGGCGGGCGCATCGTAGTGCGCGACCATCAGCGGCGCACCGCGCGCGTAGGCTTTCCAGGCCACGCGGCGCAGCGGATCGCTGTCGTGAAAGGGCCGCAGCCAGGCCCATTCCTCTTCGCCGCTCAATCGGCGCTCACGCTCGCTGCGACGCGGCAGGCCCACCGGCGGCGGCAACGGCCGCAGACGCAGCGGCGCGGGATAGATCACGGCCTCAAGCGGCAGGTGCAGCCAGGTCCAGGCCCGAAACAGGCCCAGCGGCGCATTGCTCGACAGATGCAGCCGGTCGATACGCTGGCGGCCGCGCGCCAGTGCTTGATAGTGCACGCGCACCAGGCTGCTGCTGTGCGCGGCAAGCTCAAAGGATTTGGGCGCCACGGCCGTCACGCGCAGACGCAGCGAGGTCCGCGCGGCCGAGGCTGTGTTCTGGAAGCCGAGCAACAGATCGCCTTGAGCGTGTGCAAAGGCCGATTCCACCAGGGCACTGTTGATCGCCAGGCCGCTGAGCGTGCGGTGGCATTCGTACATCGACACCAGCGCGAAACCACCCAGCAGGAAGCACAGCAGCAGCGCCAGGCTGTTCTGATAGTTCAGGCCGGCAAGCAACATCACCAGCAGCAGCAGCGCCGCGACCATGCCGGCGCGTGAGGGCAGAATGTAGATCCGACGCGACTGCAGCGTCAGCGGTGCGCGATCCTCACCCTGGCGTGAGCGCGCCCAGGCCGAAACGGCGCGCTCGAGCCGGGCGCGGGGTTTATACCGGGACCGCGACGGCGCGGATGAGTGCATCGGCGATCTCGCTGGCGCGTTCCGTGGCACCTCCCTCGAGCGCCACCAGGCGATGTGCGGCGATCGCCGGAAACACGGTCTGAATGTGCTCGGGCAGCACCGCCGGCTCGGCCTCGATCAGGGCCCAGGCCTGGGCGGCGCGCAGCAGGCCCTGGGCGGCGCGTGGGGACAGCCCGAGGGGCAGTTGCGCGCGCGTGCGCGCGACCAGCGCCTGCACATAGTCCAGCAGTGCAGGTGAGACATGGACGCTGCGTGCCTCTCGCTGCAGCATCAGCACCTCGGCCGGCCCCAGCACGCTCGGGGTGTCATGCAGCAGTTCGCGACGGTCGCCCTGCAGCAGCACGCGCCGCTCGGCGGCCGGGTCCGGATAGCCCAGGCTCACGCGCATCAGGAAGCGATCGAGCTGCGACTCCGGCAGTCCGTAGGTACCGATCTGCTCGTGCGGATTCTGAGTCGCGACCACGAAGAACGGTTCGGGCAGCGCGTAAGTGATGCCATCGACGCTGACCTGCCGTTCTTCCATGGCCTCGAGCAATGCGCTCTGGGCCTTGGGGCTCGCGCGATTGATCTCATCGGCCAGCAGCAGCTGCGTGAACACCGGGCCGCGCCGGAACTGGAACTTGTGCGTGTTGCGGTCGAAGATCGAGACCCCGACGATATCGGCAGGCAACATGTCGCTGGTGAACTGCAGGCGCGACCATTCCAGCCCGAGCACGCGTGCCAGGGTCTGCGCCAGGGTGGTCTTGCCGACGCCGGGAACGTCCTCAATCAGCAGATGTCCGCGCGCGAGCAGGCACGCCAGGCACAGCCGCACCTGCGCTCCCTTGCCGAGGATCACGCGTTCGATGGCCGCGATCGTGGCGTCGAGGCTGCTCATGTCGGGCCCAGCTTGCGCACCTGTTCGATCTGCCGTGCCAGGGCAAGGCGCGTGCGCTCGAACTCGCCCAGGCGCGCTCGCTCCTGCGCGACTACCTCCGGCGGCGCATTGCGCACGAAATGATCGTTGGCGAGCTTGCCGCGTGCCTTGACCAGCTCCTGCTCGATTTTCTGCATTCGCCGCAGCAGTCGCTGCAGTTCGCTCGCGGGCTCGATCAATCCCGACATCGGCACCAGCAGCGCAAGTTCGCCGACCATGGCCGCGGCAGCCGGCGGTGCCTGCTCGCCTTCGGCCAATGCGCGCACCGTGGCCAATCCCGCCAGGTGCGAGAGCAGGCCCGCATGGCGCGCGATCAACGCCAGCTCGTGCGCCGTGGCGTGCTGCAGCAGCAGCGGCACTCGCCGCGCGGGAGGGATGTCCATTTCCCCGCGAATCTGGCGGATGCCGAGCACTGCCTGCATGACCCAGCGCAGTTCCTGCTCGGCCGCGGGATCGCTCGCAAATGCCTCGGCAGTCGGCCACGCTGCCAGCACGATGCTCTCGCCGCTGACACCGGCCAGGGGCGCCACGCGCAGCCAGATCTCCTCGCTGATGAACGGCATCAGCGGGTGCAGCAGTCGCAGCAGGCTCTCCAGCACCGCCAGCAGCGTACGGCGGGCGCCGAGCTGTGCCGCCCGGTCTGCCGACTGCAGCACCGGCTTGACGATCTCCAGATACCAGTCACAGAACTCGTGCCAGGTGAACTCATAGAGCGCGCTGGCGGCGAAATCGAAGCGGTAGTCGCGAAAGGCATCATCGACCGCGCTGATGGTCGCGCCCAGGCGTGAGCGGATCCAGCGATCACTGACCGAGATCGCAGCCTCATCGTTCGATGCGGCCTCGGGATCGGCCGATTCGAAGGCGCGCAACACGAAGCGCGCGGCATTCCAGAGCTTGTTGCAGAAATTGCGATATCCGGCCACGCGCGCCAGATCGAAGCGGATTTCGCGACTCTGAGTGGCGAGCGAGGCAAAGGTGAAGCGCAGCGCATCGGTGCCATAGGCCGGTATGCCCTCGGGATATTGTTTGCGCGTCGCCTTTTCAATGCCCGCGGCCAGATGCGGTTGCATCAGTCCGGTGGTGCGCTTGGCCAGCAGCGCCGGCAGTTCGATGCCGTCGATGACGTCGAGCGGATCGATCACATTGCCCTTGGACTTGGACATCTTCTGTCCGTCCGCGTCGAGAATCAGCCCGTGCAGATACACCTCGCGAAACGGCACGTCGCCCATGAATTTCAGCCCGAACATGATCATGCGCGCAACCCAGAAGAAGATGATGTCGAAGCCGGTCACGAGCACGTCAGTCGGGTAGAAGCGGGCGAGATCCGGGCTCTCGCGCGGCCAGCCGAGCGTTGAAAACGGCCACAGCGCGGATGAAAACCAGGTATCGAGTACGTCCTCGTCCTGGCGCAACGGCACCTGCCGGCCGTGCTTCGCGTGCGCTGCCGCGCGCGCCTCGGCCGCGGAGCGCGCAACGTAGATACCACCGTGCTCATCATACCAGGCCGGGATGCGATGACCCCACCAGAGCTGGCGGCTGATGCACCAGTCCTGGATATTGTGCATCCACTGATAGAAGGTCCGGTCCCAGTTCGCCGGCACAAAACGCACGCGGGCGGATTCGACCGCGACCTCGGCCTCGGCGGCAAGCGGCGCGATGCGCACGTACCACTGGTCGGTCAGATAGGGCTCGATGACCGCGCCACTGCGATCGCCCCTGGGGATCATGAGTTTATGCGGCTCGATGCGTTCGACCAGTCCGCTCTCCTGCAGCTCCTCGACGATGCGCGAGCGCGCCTGGAATCGATCCAGGCCGCGCAGCCGAGCGGGGGCGAGCTCATTCAGGCGCGCCTCGGGCGTGAAGATGTTGATCAGCGGCAGCCCATGGCGCTGGCCGATCGCGTAATCGTTGAAATCATGCGCCGGCGTGATCTTCAGGCAGCCGCTGCCGAAGGCCGGGTCGACAAAGCTGTCAGCGATGATTGGAATCTCGCGCTCGCTCAGCGGCAGCTTGACGGAACGGCCGATCAGATCACGGTAGCGCGGATCCTCGGCATTCACTGCCACGGCAGCGTCGCCCAGCATGGTCTCCGGACGCGTGGTGGCGACCACGACGTGGCCTGAGCCGTCGCTCAGGGGATAGCGCAGATACCAGAGCATGCCGTCCTCCTGCTCGGACAGCACCTCCAGATCCGACAGCGCCGTGAGCAGCACAGGGTCCCAGTTGACCAGTCGTTGGCCGCGGTAGATCAGCCCCTGTTCATGCAGGCGCACGAAGGCTTCGACCACCGCCTGCGACAGCTCGGGATCCATGGTGAAGCGCTCGCGCGACCAGTCCACCGAGGCGCCGAGACGACGCAGCTGCTGCGAGATCGCCCCGCCCGACTGCTCCTTCCAGGCCCAGACACGTTCGATGAAGCCCTCGCGCGTCAGATCCGTGCGCCGCTGACCGGCCGCATTGAGTTGCCGCTCGACCACCATCTGGGTCGCGATGCCGGCGTGGTCGGTGCCGGGCTGCCACAGCGTGGCCTCGCCCTGCATGCGGTGCTTGCGCGTGAGCGCATCCATGATGGTGTCCTGGAAGGCGTGTCCCATGTGCAGCGTGCCGGTCACGTTCGGCGGCGGAATCATGATGCAATAGCTGTGCGGCGCGGGCCGCGGTGCAAAATACCCAGCCGCCTCCCAGCGCTGATACAGGCGCTGCTCGATTTCGGCCGGCGAGTAGACTTTATCCATCCGAGGCAATCTCGTCCTTGAGGCGGCTCAAGGCGCCAGCGGGGAGTCCTCGGCGGCCAGGTTGCGGGTCTCGGGGGCGAGGCCCTGGTCGCGATACTGGCGAAAGCGGTTGCGGCCGGCGCGCCGGCGCTGCTCGTCGGCATCGATGACTTCCACCACGCGCCTGGCATGGCAGGCCGTGGCCGGGATTGCGCTGCCCAGATTCACCAGCACATCGTAGGGCTGCTGCGGCTGGGCGGCGCAGCCGAGCAGCACCGGGGTGTCCTGCCACTGCTGCGCCTCGGCGTAGCGCTCGTGCGGTACGAAACTGCGATCGGCGAAGCTCCAAAGCAGCTCGTCAAATCGTTCGAGCGATGCCGGCTCGTCGAGCCAGATGAATACGCGTTGGCCGGCCAGATAGGCTTGCTCGGCAAGGCGGCAGCCGAGCTTGAGGCGGGCGCGCTCCTCGGTGCCGGACAGCACGTAGAAATCCACCCGCTGCGTGGCCATCAGGCAGCCACTCAACCGCCGGCGCGTCGGCTCAGGAAATCCCCCACCAACGACAAGGGACGGCCACTGGCGCCCTTGGCGGCGCCGGAGGTCCATGCCGTGCCGGCGATGTCCATATGCGCCCACTTGAGGCCCTGGGTGAACTTTCCCAGAAAGGCGGCTGCGGTAATGGCTCCGCCCTCGCGGCCGGCGACATTGGCCATGTCGGCGAAATTGCTGCGCAACTGCTCGCCATAGTCCTCGGTCAGCGGCAGCTGCCAGGCGCGATCGTCGGTGCGTGCTCCGGCCTCGACCAGCTCGCGCGCGAGCGCATCATCGTTGGCCATGACACCGCTGAAATGATGGCCCAGCGCGATGATGCAGGCGCCGGTCAAAGTGGCAAAGTCGACCACCAGCTCGGGCCGGTAGCGGCGCGCGTAGTTCAAGGCATCGCACAGGATCAGCCGCCCCTCAGCGTCGGTATTGAGCACCTCGACGGTCTGGCCCGAGGCGCTCGTGACGATGTCACCGGGCTTGACGGCGCGGCCGTCGGGCATGTTCTCGCAGGCGGGCACCAGCCCGACCAGATTGATCTTGAGCTCGCTGCGCGCGGCGAAATCGATCGCGGCCAGAACCGTTGCTGCCCCGCACATGTCGAATTTCATCTCGTCCATGGCCGGTGGATCCTTGAGCGAGATGCCACCGGTGTCGAAGGTGACTCCCTTGCCGACCAGCACCAGCGGTGCGCGAGTGCGCCGTGCGCCGCGGTATTCGAGCACGATGAAGCGTGGTGGCTCCGCGCTGCCACGCGTCACGGCCAGAAAGCAGCCCATTTTGAGGCGCCGGATGCCGAGCTCATCGAATATGCGCACGCGCAGGCGCCGGCGGTAGGTGCGCTCGAGCTCGCGCGCCTGCGCCGCCAGGTAGCGCGGCGTGCAGACGTTGGCCGGCAGATTACCCAGATTGCGCAGCAGCCGGGAGCTTTCGGCTACTGCCGATCCGGCGGCAAGGCCGCGGCGCACGGCCGCCAGTGCCGCAGCGTCGATCGGCCCGCACAGCACGCGCCCGAGGGCGGCAGGGCGCGGCTTGCGCGCGGATTTGAGATCGTTGACGCGGTACAGACTCGCGCCCGTGAGCTCGGCAATCGCGCGGCCAAAGTAATAATCATCGAGCTCACGCAGCGCGGGGCGCTCGAGTGCCAGGGCGGCCGAGACCACGCGCGTGCGGGCCAGTGCCGCGATGGCGTGGCCCAATGCCCGCCGCCAGACGCGACGGTCGTATTGCCCCTTGCCGCCCAGACCGACCAGCAACAGGCGTGCGCTGCTGAGTCCGGTGGGCTCGGAGATCAGCAGCGTCTCGCCGGCGCGGCCCGAGAAATCGCCGCGCGTGAGCAGGGCGCGCACCCGTCCGCGCATCGCGCGATCCACCGCCTGCGCTTCCGGGCCGAGCTCGGCGCGCTCGAAGGCGCCGATCACCAGGCAGTCGCTGCGCTGTTGGGCCGCTCGGCGACTAAAAGCTTCGAATCGCATCTCGTTAATCCTTGTTTGCCTGCGAAATATTCGTATAACTTAGCGGCCGCTTCAGCGCACAGCGCCGCGTGTGGCGCTATCGACCAGGGATGGGGCCTGCGCTTGGCGGCGATGGTCGCCTGGAAGTGTAGCCGAAGCCAAGCTTGTGGATGAGGGCCTGTTGCGAATTCTGCAGCGCTATATGCTCAGGGAAATGACCGTCAACTTCATCGGCGTGACGGTCGTGCTGTTCGCCATCCTGTTTGTCAACCAGGTCGGCGCGGTCCTGGCGCGTGCGGCACAGCTGCAGTACCAGAGCGGCTTCGTGCTCGAGCTGATCGGTCTCGGCGCGGCCCAGAACGTCGCAATTCTGCTGCCGATCGGGCTTCTGCTGGGCATCGTGCTGGCCTTCGGTCGGCTCTATCACGATAGCGAGATGGCGGCGGCGCAGGCCTGCGGGGTCGGGGTCGGCCGGGTAGCAGCGGCCGTGTGGGTGCTGGCGCTGCCAGTGACGGCACTGATCGTTCTGATCAATTTCGAGCTCGCGCCTCGGGCCGCGGCCGCCGAGGCGGCCATGCGTGATGAGGCGCTGCGCGCGAGCGTCACGGCGCCGCTGGCGCCGGGCAACTTCCGCAGCTTTGCCGGTGGCCGCATCGTCGTGTATGCGCGCGCGGCCGATCCGGCCGGTGATCTGGCAGGCGTATTCGTCAAGCGCAGCAACGGCGCCGTGATCGAAACCACGGTCGCCCGCCGTGCCCACTATTCATTGTCGAGCGATGGCCAGAGCGAGACCATTACGCTCTACGACGGCCAACGGCTCGAGGGCATACCCGGCAGCACGCGCTATCGCATCATGCGTTTCGATGAACAGCTGATTCCGATCCGCACTCCCGACAGCGCCCGGCGCGCGCAGCGCGTCGATGAGATGAGCACCGCCCAGTTGCTGGCCAGCGGCAGTCCCAGGCTGCGCGCCGAACTGCAATGGCGCCTGGGCTTGCCGATCATGACGCTGGTGTTGACGGCTCTGGCGGTACCGCTGGGCCGCCTGCGTCCGCGCCAGGGCCGCTATGCTCATGTCTGGATCGCGGTGCTGGTGTTCGCGCTGTACGCCAACCTGGCGCTCGCGGCCCGCACCTGGCTCGAGCGCGGCAGGATCGCCCCGGACCTCGGGCTGTGGTGGGTGCATGGACTGTTCCTAGCCGGCAGCATC
>Ga0302324_100002379_pt1 | contig 43628 bp, 36 predicted proteins | sample Palsa_T0_1_FD_201949 | JGI IMG/M metagenome (GOLD analysis project Ga0302324, IMG submission 201949) | Peat permafrost microbial communities from Stordalen Mire near Abisko, Sweden - Palsa_T0_1 | ecosystem: Environmental > Terrestrial > Soil > Palsa > Peat permafrost | place: Sweden: Abisko... | reverse complement strand
GATGTCGTCCTTACGGCCGACGAAGTACAGATATCCATCCTCGTCGCTGCGGAACAGGTCGCCGGTATAGAGCGCCTTTTCTCCCGGCAGGGGGCCGGGCTTGAGCATCTTGTCTGTTTCTTCCGGCAGCTCCCAATACCCCTTCATCACATTGGCGCCGCGCACCACCAGTTCGCCGACCACCTGCGGCGGCGCCCGGTTGCCCTGGTCGTCCACGATATAGACTTCTTCGTTGGGCATGCCGCGGCCGATGGACGTCGGCCGCACATCGAGTTGGTCCGGCGGCAGGTACGAGACGCGTTTGCACTCCGTCAGTCCGTACATCGAATAAAGCTTTGCCGAAGGAAACCGGTCCCGCAGCCGGCGGATGTGCTCGGTGGGCAGCGCCGCGGCCGTATTCGTGAGGTAACGCAGCGCGGGGGAATGGAAGGCCGAAAAATCCATCTGCAGCAGTACGGCCGCCATGGTGGGCACGATCGGAAAGCCAGTTACTTCCTCCCGCAGCATCAGGTCGAGCACCTTGTACGGGTAGGTAAAGGAGCGTTCGAGGACCACCGATGCGCCGACCTTGAAGGCCATCAGCACCTGGTATAACCCGTAATCGAACGAGAGCGGCAGGACGCTCAGAATGATATCCTCGGCCCGGTTCTCCAGGTAGGTGGTAATCGAGGTGGCCGCGGACACGATATTCAGGTGGGTCAGCATCACGCCTTTCGGCCGGCCCGTGGAACCCGAAGTGTAGATGAGCGCCGCGAGGTCGATGTCGATGCATTTCTTAGGCGGCGCCCCGGCCGCGATACTGTTATCGCCAAGAACGGCGTCCAGGTCCGCCAGGCGTTTGCCTGCCACCGGAGCGTCCTCCCCGATGCCACCGGCCAGCCAAATGGTCGCCAGGCATCCGGCATCGGCCAGCGCTTCCCGGCTGCCGGCCAGCCTGCGGGCATCGGTGATCAACCCCTTCGCCCGGCAGTTCTTCAGGATGTAGCATAACTTGTCGGCCTTGGTGGTCGGATTCACCATCAGGAATACGGCGCCGGCCTTCAAGATGGCGAAGATCGACACCACGGCTTCGACCGAGTTCTCCAGGTAAATCGCCACCCGGTCCCCGCGCTCGACGCCCCCCGCCAGCAGCGAGTGCGCCAGCCGGTTGGCGCTTTCGTCCAATTCGCGGTAGGTCAGCCGGCGCGCTCCGCAGATCAGCGCGATTTTGTCGGGCAACCCGCGCGCGCTCAGTTCCAGAAATGATTCTACTTGCATGGCTGGTCTCCTCAATTCCGCGGAAGCTTACTGCTGACGAATCTGGCGAGGTTGTCGATCGAATCGAGGTTATCCGGCACTAAGTCATGATCCTGCACATGAATGCCGTAGCGCTCATCGAGAAAGGCGACTAACTCCAACACGCCGGTCGAGTCGATGATCCCTTTGTCCAGAAAGGAGTCATGGTCGGCGAGACTCGCGTTATTCTTGCCGAACAGAAAGTTATCCGTGACGAACTGCCGTAGCTCTTGATTAAGCGGCATAAGCGATTCCTTTACGATCAAAATTATTAATATACTGGTGCACCAGAAGCTGCGTGGAAACAATACCTACCAGGCTCATATTGTCCTTGATGCCGATGGCGGCGCCGCGCCTGAACTTGTCGAGCAGCTTTTCCACAGACTGGGGGTCGAAGATTCCATCGCGCCGGATCCTGGCGGGCGACAACAGCTCCTCGACGTACTCGCGGGCCGCCGGATCGAGCAGACTGGAGCCCTCCGGAGCCCGGTAAGGCTGCTTGCGCCTGGTCCGCACCGATGTTGGAATGAGGCCCTTGGCGCAGCGCCGCAGCAGGTACTTTTCATCCAGCACTTTCATTTTCAGGCTGACCGGAAGTTTAGAGGCGAATTCGACCACGCGGTAATCGAGGAACGGGAATCTGCCCTCCACCGAGTGCGCCATGGCTACCCGGTCGCCCTGGGATGAGAGGATATAGCCCGGAAGGAGATATTTTGTCTCCAGATATTGCGCCTGGCAGAAGCCTGGCCAGGACGAATAGCGCCCGGGAAGTCCCGCCGAAATAGCGGCGTAAGAGCTGTCCGAACCTAATTCCGCGCGCGCGGAGTCCGAGAAGAAACTCTTCAGTTTGGCGGTAAGCTGCCACCGCGGAATATGCGAAAAGAAGGCCTCCAAAGCCGGATCCACCTGAATGTGGAAGAAGGCTTTGCGGTAGGCATCGGATTGATTCTGGATCTTATCGAGGTAGGGATACAACCGCCGCAGCAGCAGCGGGCGCATGCGGCTGTTCGGCTGCGCTCTCCAAAACCGGCGGATCTTGGCTTCCTTGAAGATATCGTAGCCGCCCAGAATCTCGTCGGCTCCCTCCCCGGTTATCACCACTTTGTAACCGCTGTCGCGCACCATCTTCGAGAGAAGAAAAAGAGGCGCGGGGGCGGTCCGCAGAATCGGTTTCTCGGTATGCCAGATGACCTCGGGCAGCGCCGCTCCGATCTGGGCCGCGGTAACCCGGACCTCCTGATGATCGGTATCCAGAAAGCGCATGGCTTCGCGCTGGTACGGGCTTTCGTCGAATTCCGCATCCTCGAAGGAAACCGAAAAGGTCCGCAACCGGGTGTTGGTGAATTTCTTAATCAGGGCGGTGGTCAGGGTCGAATCCAACCCTCCGCTCAGGTACGCGCCTACCGGGACATCCGCGCGCAGCCGAATGCGGGTCGCGTCAATCATGAGGTCGAGAAGCTGCTCGGCGTAGTCACTCTCTTTGGCAGCATCCACGACGCCACAGTCGCCTTCGTATGCGGCTTCCCAGTACGGCCGCACCGTGGCTCTGCCCGCCTCTACGGTCATGGAATTTCCGGGCGGCAACTCGAGCACCCCCTGGAAGACAGTCCGTGGCGGAACCGAGCACCAGTAGGTGAAAACTTCGTCTAACCCGTTGAGGTCCAGTTCCCGTCTGACACCGGGGTATAGGAACAGAGCTTTTATCTCCGAACCGAAGACCAGATTCCGGCCCACCCAGGTGTAGAACAACGGCCGGACTCCGAGACGGTCGCGTGACAGGAAGAGGCGCCGGCGATTCCGATCCCAGATGGCAAAGGCCCACTGGCCGTTCAGATAAGTAACGCAATCCTCCCCCTTTTCCTCGTACAGGTGAAGGATGACCTCGGTATCGGAACGCGTGGCGAATACATGGCCCTTCTGGATTAACTCTTCCCGCAATTCCAGATAGTTAAAGATCTCGCCATTGAAGGTGATCCACAGGGAGGAATCCTCATTGTGCATCGGCTGACCGCCCCCGGCCAGGTCGATAATGCTCAGCCGCGCGTGTGCCAACCCGACGCCCGGTTCCACGTGCACTCCGGTTTCGTCCGGTCCGCGGTGCCGGAGCATGTGGATCATTCCCTTCAAGACTTCCCGGGACGCCAATTCGCCGCCGGCAGTCATTACCCCTGCTATGCCACACATATGCTTGTCTTCCTCAATTCGACTCGCGCTCTGATTTGTGGTCCAGTTCGGCGCTTTGTTGCTGGAACAGCCAAGCCTCGTCCGCTTGCAGCAGGCCGGCGATCCTTTTGCGTATATCCGGGGTGGCCTGGCGGAAGCCGTTAATGACTTTGCTGAGCATCGTTTCGTCCATACCCAGTATCCGGGCAAGGCGGTTTTGTTTCATACCGGTCGACCATAACTGGAGTTTCAAATTTGGGTACATAGCGCATACTCCGGCCGAGAGCCGGGCCTGGCGGCGACGGCCCAAACCGGAATTTCCTTCGCGTTAATTCAGTGGAACCGAGTGAGGGTCCCAGGTGGCGCCGTCATGTGCCGCCGCCACGGGTTCGACATCGCGAACATCGACTTCCGCGGCGACCGATTGTGCCAGCAGGTCGATCGAGATAATGAGGCGGACCTGGTTCTTGACCCTCACCAGGAAACCCTGCAGGTCCTTGAGAGGACCTCGCCGAACGCGCACGAGCGTGCCCGCCTGGAGCCACGGCTGCCGGTAGCAACGCCCGCCGCTGCCGGTCAACATGCGGCGAATCGCCTCAATCTGCGAGTCCGGTATCGGCTCCGCCTTGATCTCCGGACCGAGGATCCGTACCACCCCGCTGGTTACCAGAACGCGCAGCCGCTCGGCCGGGCTATCCTCGAGCCGGACAAACAGATAACTCGGAAAGACGGGTACTTCGACCGATTTCTGGCGGTCCCGCCACTGGTGAAGCTCATGGAACGCAGGCAGGTAATGTTCCACCTGTTTTTCGGCGAGTCTGGCGGCTACCCTTTTTTCAAAGTGGGGGCGCGTATAGACCGCATACCATTGCGACTCCGCTCGCGCCGGCCCGAATCCGGGTATGTGTTGGTCTCCGTCAGACCGTATTGCGTTCATGGATGGCACTGAAAACATAGCTTCGCCCCGTCAGTCACAAATGGCCGGTTTTTACATCGGCGGAATTGAATAACCTGTTTCGCAGCTCACACACTTCCGCGAATGCGATTCAGGCTGTCAACATCTTGCTGACAGATGTAGCACGCAGAAAGCCAAAACACGGGCGAAATATAAACGCATAACAAAAAGGGACTTGCCGGCAAGAAGCAGGGTTCTGGCGACATCTACGGCCCCGCTATCGCGCGCTCCGGGCGCGTTGCTCCCGGTTTACGGTGCCAATGATTCGGAGATTTGCCGAATCATTAGATCCATTTCCGACGAGACTGGCGCCGAGCCGCCAGGGCGCGCTTTCCTTTCCGCAGCTAAGGCCGGTTTGCCGCCAATTGCTGGGCTGGCGGGCGAAATGCAAGGCGATGCCCCACCACTGCATAAAGTTTTCATAAAGAGTTCGCCTTGTGAGGGTTAGAGGCATTTGCCCTCAGGACGGGATATGAACAGAGATACGCGGCGAAGATGTCTCCCAGCAATCAAATGCGTTATCTGGAATGCGGCTGGACGGCGCCGCTCAAGCGACCCCTGCGCCTGGCTGAGTTGGCCCAAAGGTTGCGGGTAAAGACTGCTACCTTGAAGTCGGCGGAAATCCGCAGCGAGTAACGCCACAAGTACCTAATATGAGCCCGAATCCTGTTTCCGCGGTCATTCCCACGTACAATCGCCCCCACCTGATCGCGCGGTCTCTCCGCAGTGCCATTCAATCCCGCAGGGATGCGGATGAGATTATTGTTGTAGACGACGGGCGCCTCGAGGCCAAGCGGCGGCTGATGGACGCCCGGCCCGAGATCGCGTTCTGTGGCAGCGATTTTGCCGCTCGATCGCAGGACGGGAGTACCGTTCATAATAGTCTGCGTTACTGGCACGAGGGCCCTCCGCGGTGGGACGAGATACCCGGCATCGGAGTGACCCTAGCGTCGCTGATTCAATTGCCGCCCGACGTGCGGGGCAAGCTGGTGCATGTGGGCAACCTGTATGTCTTCGAGATGGCGGCACTCTATGTCTTCACCACTACGCCGGTGGTGCGGAAACAGGCCGTTGGGGATGCTCTTCACTTTGCCGAAGACCTGCCAACCTACGAGGATTGGGAGTGCTACGGCCGATTGGCCCAGCGCGGTTTATGCGCATCTCTGGCAAGCGAGACCGCCTGGCGGCATGGCCACTCCGGACCGCGTCTCACAGGCACTGCCGTCGTCGATGCCGGTTTGGCGCGCATGGCCGTCCTCGAGCGGGTCTGGGGCGCCGATCCCAGCTATCTCGCGGCGCACGTGGGGGACTTCCGCGCTGTTTGCACCCGGCGGCAACACCTCGTGATACGCGCGCTACTCCGCCGGGGAAGGCTTCCGGCAGCGCGTGAAATCCTGAGCCGCAGGGAAGCCGCGCCACTGTCCTCGAAGATGCTGGCGCACCTGCCGAACAGCCTGGTGCGGCATGGCTTCCGCGCGCCAACCGTCCGGCGCCGTGCGAGGCAGGTGATATGAGCAGTACAAGCACAAGAAAGATCTTGGCTTTCTCCCTTTGCGTGAACGCTCTTGTCGTGGCCGGAATGCTCCGCACGATTCAGGTTCGAGGAGGTTGGGGGTATCTGCAGAGTCGATTCGCGGGTGCCCGGGAACGGCGTGGGGTCGATCTGGACGCAGCGAATTACGCGCACCGGGAATCTCTGTTCGAGCTCCTCCCGAAGCCGCGGAACCGGATCGTGTTCGCCGGCGACAGTCTGACGCAGGGTGGCGAATGGGCGGAGTTCTATCCCGGAGCGCTGAACCGGGGAATCGGAGGCGACACCAGCACGGGGATGATGAAGCGCATCCGAACTATTACCGCACTGAATCCCCGGGCGGTGTTCCTGATGATCGGCTCGAACGATCTGTACAACCTGGGGCTGTCGCCCCGGCAGACGATCGAGAACATCCGCGCGGCGGTTGCGGAAATCCACCGCGCGGCGCCAAGGGCCCCGATTTATTTAGAGAGCAATCTGCCGACCTGGGATGTGCGCAAAAACATTCATGGACGTGCGGTAAACGAGGGGCTGAGGTCGCTCGCCGATGGAAAGACAGTGGTATACGTGGATTTGTACCGTGCTTTTCTCGAGGGGGACATCCTGAGCCCAAAGTTAACATCCGACGGTGGCCATTTGAACGGCGACGGCTACCTCTTGTGGAAGCGTTCGATTGATCCTTACATGAGCCAGATTCTCCAATAGTAGGGGTGATACCGCCACACGCTGCCAGCCGGTCCGGCTGGATAAATAGCAACGACCTCGGCGGGGGTATTTCAAGTATGTAGGCAGTATCCCACCCTGTTCCGCCAATTGTTTTTCCCAGAATCCCAAAGTTTTACCCGCAACACGGCGCTCGGAACGCGAAAGCGATCGAAGTGCCTGACCGGCAAGCGGGTCAAGACCCTAAGCGCCGGCCATGTGTGATTCATATGGAGCGCTTTGGCTTTATGATCCTGTGGTACTAGAACGCGCGGTCCTGCATCTAAGGAAGTTGGGCAATTTACCCGTGCGACGGCGACCAAATTGCTCTTAGTTAGACCGATCAAAGGCCTTAGACGACCAAAATAGGTGCGTGTACGGATTGGCCACTAGCGAGACGGAAGCGACCATGCAAAACAGACTATTCAGACTCATCAGAAACCTCAGCTTTGTTCTGGCATCAGTGCTTCTGCCCATAGGAGCGGCCTCAGCGGATCCGCATACAAATAGAGGCGCGGCGTTCGACCAAACGTCGGGCATTACCGCGGTCGGAGACAAGTCGGTTACACCGCGCCACACTCGACTGCCGAATGTTTCTCCAGGGACGGACCGTGTAGCGGCCGGCCTCGAGTGGATTGCCGCCGTGCCCGAGCCGCGCGCCATTGTCTTCCTTGGCGCCACGCTGTTATTCGCGTCCGGCATTGCCCGTCGCCGGTTCATGCGCAACGGAAAAGTGTAGGAGGGCCAGAGCGCCGCGCACGACTAAGAGTTCCGGGTGATGGGTCTTGGCAAACCGATCGCCCGTTTTGTAATTCAGTACGCCACCACGCCGCCACTTGTTACCCGACCGCCCACAACCCATCGACCACCATCCCATCGTCTCCCTCGTCAGCGGCCTGCCAATATTTGGGACTGATTTCCAGTTCGCCGTAGTGTTAGCGCAGCGCTCGCTAGCAGGCTACGGGTAACTCCTTTGATCACGTCTCGTTAGTGCTTTGGTCCACAATTTGCTGACAACAACCTCGCCGACAGGTTTTCAGTATGTACGCAAGACGTTTTGGACTAACTCGCGAGCCCTTCAGCATGACAGCCGACCCGGCCATGCTGTATCTGACGGCGCAACATCAGGAGGCCTTGGCCGGACTTATGTACGCGGTGCTGGACGCCAAGGGCCTGGTAGTGCTCACGGGTGAGGCCGGGACCGGTAAGACTACGCTGCTGGCCAGAACTCTGCAGCGATTGCCGGCCCCTCGGGTACGCGCCAGTCTGGTGGTGAATCCATCGCTCACCTCGCGCGAGTTTTTGGAGATGGCGCTGATCGGTTGGGGCATCGCCGATCCTCCCGAGAGCAAGGCTCAACAGCTCCTCCTGCTTCAAAAGATGCTGCTGCAGGCTCGTGCCGATGGCCAAATCGTGCTCCTGGTGGTAGATGAAGCTCACGCGCTCAGCGCCGATCTGCTGGAAGAGATCCGGCTGCTCGGGAACTTCGAACAGCCGGACTGCAAGCTGCTGCAGATCCTGCTGGCCGGTCAGAACGAACTGAACGCGCTGCTCAACCACGACAACCTGCGGCAGTTCAAGCAGCGCATCGCCGTCCGGCTGAAGGTCGAACCGCTGCGCGGGCCGGCGGTCCGCGAATACATACACTTTCGCTGGACCGAAGCGGGCGGCGCCGAACCGCCTTTTGCGGCCGCGGCGTACTCCGGCATTTCGCTGTCCTCCGGGGGAATCCCCCGGGTCATCAACGCGCTCTGCGACAATGCGTTGACACTGGCACTTGCGGAGGGGGCTGCCTTGGTCACTGACGTCCACATCCGGGAGGCTTGCCGCGACCTGGACCTGCCGGTTCAAGGCGCACCAGAGCCGTTACCGTCCGAGCTACCCGCCCCGGATTGCTACAGATCGCCCACTCCGCAACCGGCCTCCGTGACCGTTCTGCCGGTGCGGGTAAACGACGCTTCACGGGAGGCGACCCTCCCGGCAGCTTCGTTCTCAATGAAAACGCTCGAGCGCTACGGCTCTGGCAAGCCTGTTAAGTCCTTCTGGTCGCGATGCGCTGGAATACTGGGCGCTGCCCAAACTGATTAAAGGTATGGCATGAACACTCCATCCACAACTATCGCGAACCTCTCGCCGCTTTCCGTTGCGAAGGCGGTCTGGGACCATAAGTATCTCTGCGCGGCGCTTTGCCTCGCACTAACTTCCGCGTCCGTCTATGTGATCTATCGCCTGCCGGCGGTCTATCGCGCGGAGACCGCGATCTTAGTCGAGTCGCAGCACATTCCCGAGCGTTACGTCTCGGCCACCGTGACTCCGGACCTGCAGGACCGGTTGAACGTGCTGAGCGAGCAGGTCTTGAGCGCCTCACGCCTGAATGCAATGATCGAGAAATACGACCTTTATAAGGAAGATCGGAAGCGTCTGGTCCGCGAAGAGCTGCTCGCCAAGATGCGTTCCGATATTATCATCAAGCCGAGCAAATCCGGGGTCAGCGGTCCGGGCGCATTCCGTATTTCCTATCAAGGTCCGAACCCGGTAGTCGTGGCGCAGGTCGCAAACCAGATCGGAAGCTTCTTTATCGATGAGAACATCCGGCAGCGGGCAAGCGAAGCAGATGGCACTTCTGAGTTTCTGGAGCACCAGATGTCCGAAGCCAAAAAGCGGCTCGAGCAACAGGAAGGCATGCTCAGCCAATATAAGCTGGCGCACAGCGGCGAACTGCCCGAGCAAGAGAACGCTTTGCTGTCCACTATCGGGCAAACCAAAGTGCAGTTGGTCGGCGTTCAGGACGCTCTCAACCGAGCCCAGCAGAACAAGGTGATGCTGGAATCCTCGCTGTCCACCCTACAAGTCACTTCCGCGCCTGTTACGCAGATGTTGAGTGCCACGCCGTCCACGGAGCCTTCCGAGATCGCCGGCGTGCCACAACCACAAAAGGAGTCTAAGCGTCTGACGACGGAACTGGCGGCGCTGACGATTCGCTACGGCCCCCAACATCCCGAGGTACGGCGCGTTAAGGCGCAATTACAGCGAGCTCTGGATGCCGAAGCGCTGGCAGGGTCCTCCGGCAGCCGTCCGGAGCACGGCGAAACAGCGGCCGCGAAAGCTCCGCGCGCGTCATCCGTGGCGCTGGGTCAGATTCCATCCGGAGCCGCCCAAAGCCCGTCGATGAACCGCGAAAGGATCGACACGCTGAAGGTCGAGATAGCCGCCGCCGATAAGGAAATCGAAGGATTGAACAACGAACGACGCAGCATTCAGATCAATCTCAGTTCGCTCGAGGCGCACATCGAGAACCTGCCGCTGCGGGAACAGCAGCTGGCATCTGTAACGCGAGACTACGAAACGACGAAGGCCGCGTACCAGTCCCTGCTCGACAAGAAACTGGCGGCCGATGTGGCGGCCGATATGGAAAAGCGGCAGAAGGCAGAGCGCTTCGTACCGCTCGAGATCGCCCGCGTTCCGGAGAAGCCCATCAAGCCCAAGCGTCAGTTGCTGGCCGCCGGCGCAGGACTGTTCGCTCTGGCGCTGAGCATGGCCCTGGCAGCCGCCCTGGAGTTTCGTAAGGGAGTGGTGCTGGGGGAGTGGGAACTGCCCGCGTCTGTAGCGATTCTGGGCCGCATCCCGGTCATGGCTCCGCATCCGGTAGCAATCTGGCACGCCAAGTTTCCCCGGAGAGGGCCGGTCGTCCTGGCGCTTATCTCCATGGCGTTTGCCAGCACGGTCGGCGTCTGCCTTAGTTTGATAAAGCTCTGAGCCTGGCCGCCAGAGGCAAGCACGCAAATTTATGAGCAAATTCTTTGAAGCAACGCTACGAAGGCGGGGTTCGCCCGGCGCCACCGGCTTATTCCCGGAACCGGCCGGGCCGAGCCAAAATCTCCATACCGTCGACGCCGGCCCCGTGACAGATAACTTAATTCGGGCCGCCGCCGACCCTTCGTCCCGGATACCCGGGGGATTTCGCGTGGTATCCGTACACCCTCCGGCCGGAGCTCCTTCACTATCCCTGGATGTGGCGGAACGGTCGTCCGAGAGCTATCGACTCATCCGCACAAAAATCGTCCAGCACCCCCTCAAGCCCAGGCTTATCTGCGTTTCAAGCAGCACACCGGGAGACGGCAAAACCGTCACCGCTATGAATATCGCCGGTTCCCTCGCGCTCAAGCGCGAAACCACGGCCATACTGGTGGATGCGGATCTGCGGCGTCCGCGCCTCTCGGGAGTTCTGGGCATTCCCGGTAGTCCGGGCCTGGCGGAGGTTTTGGCCGGAACCTGCAGCATTCAGGAGGCGGTGGTTCGGGTGGCCGATTTGCCGTCTTTGTATTTCCTGCCCGCCGGCCGCTCCGCCATCAATCCCACGGAACTGCTGGACTCCGAGCGCTGGAGAAGCTTGGTGGATTGGATGCACAACACCTTTACCTTCGCGATTCTGGACTCGCCTCCCGTGGGTATGGTAGCCGATTACGACCTGATCCAGTCTCTCTGCAACGCCGTCCTTCTGGTCGTGCGGCCCGGCCATACCAATCGAAAACTGCTGCAGAAGACCATCGACCAAATGCCGTCCGAAAGGTTTCTAGGCGTAGTAGTTAACGCCGTGGACGACTGGTTTTTGTGGCGGACACATAGTCACTATTACGACGGATATTACCGATGCCAGAACCAATAGTAAGTGTTCTCATACTGACTTATAATCGCCCGCACCTGATCGGCCGGGCGATCGAGAGCGTGATCCGACAGGATTACAAGGAGTGGGAGCTCGTGGTCGTGCACGACGGGCCGGACGAACGCACCATCGATACGATGCGGGAATGGCAGGGGCGGGAGACCAGGATTCGATACCTTCACCGTAAAGAGCCGGGTAACATCGCCGAGGCTACAAACTACGGCATATCCCAAGCCCGGGGTAAATACATCGCGATTCTCGACGACGACGACTACTGGGCGACTCCGGAGAAGCTGGCGCGCCAAGTGAAGTTCCTGGATGAACGTCCCGAGTACGTCGCCTGCGGCGGCGGAGCGATAGTGATCGACCGGAATAACGTCGAAACGATGCGTTACCTCAAACCTGAGAACGACCAGGCCATAAAGAGCCGTGCGCTGCTGGCGAACCCCATGGTGCATTCCACGTTGCTGTACCGCCGCGCCGTGGCCCTGGACCTGGAGGGCTACAATGAGACTCTCCCTGGTTTTCAAGACTGGGATTTTGTGCTTAAGCTGGGGAAGGCCGGCAAGCTCTATAACTTCCCGACATTCTTCTCATACTATTCCCTCTGGCATTCCGGGGGTTCTTTTCAGCAGCAGACTAAGAACACCAGGTCCGGCATTAGAATTGTCTGGTCCCACAAGCGCCGGTACACGCATGCGCCCGTGGCTCTCGGTCTCGTGTGGCTCTACCACGCCTACTCCCACCTGCCGCTTTTCGCCAGAAAACATTCGTACGACTTTTTGGCCCGCTTAAAGAAAAGCAGATTCTCTTCCAAAGGCTCGCCTGCGCACACGTCCGAAGGTTCTTGAGGCCCGCGGCGTGTTCGAAACATCTGGCGCGGTGGTCGTCATTCGCCAAGGCCGGCCGTGGTTCGCGTTTCACCGTCTCGGCATGTCTCCGCAACGTCAGTTCTCGCTCGATCAGGCGCTGGCTGAGCGAGGTACAACGGTTTGGAAGAAAGACAAAATTATTGGATCTTAGTCACTGCGACTTCGGTCACTTGCGATCGTAGTTAGTCCAAGTCAGGCCCGCCGATAAAGACGGTATCCGAGCCGACTTAGTGGCCTCTGGCGTGCTCTGAATCACCTGAAAGATGTCCATCGTCGCATCCACATTGTCGCCCAGCGGGGGCTTGAAGCAGCTCCTCGCTGACAGGGACCCTCGTTTCTTTGACCTTCTGCGGCGGCAGACCCTCGCCGCTACTGGCTTTGCGGAGATGGCGGCGCTCTCGACGTTACGCAAACGGGCTCGGCATCAAGGTATGAAGACGGAGACCGCGCCCCGGGCCCCGCGGTTGGCGATCATCGGCGGTTGCAGCCTCTATCCACTGCACGAGTTGGTACAACACTGCCTGGAAGCCGCTGGATATCCGGCCGGGCAGAAAGTTGACATCTTTACCGGCGCCTATGACAACTATGTGGCTGAGGTCATGCTTCCGGAAAGTTCGTTGTACGAGTTCCGTCCTGACGTCATCGTTTTGATCCCGTCCGACAGGCGCTGTAGTTATTCAGGGGAGTTGTTCGATTCACGCGAGCAGCAGGAGGCGCAGGCGCGTCGGCTTGCATTCGACTTGCTCGAGCTATGTCGTACCGCGCACGACCGCACCCGGGCGGAGATCGTTCTGGCTAACTTCGCCCTGCCGGCTGCGTTCGACCCGGGTCCCTACCGTACGCGCACGGCTGCATCGGACTGGACATTTCGTAAGATGGTGAACCTGGAGCTGGGTCTGGGGGCGCCCGCTTTCGTGCACCTATGCGACGTGGAATTCCTGAGCGCGAGGCGCGGCACGCTCGGCGTACACGACGCGCGGGCCTGGTTTGAGAGCAAGCAGCCCTACGCGGCCGACTTCCTGGTGGACGTAGCCAGGGAAATCAATCATATCGTGTCGGGGCTGCGGCGGAATATCAAGAAGCTCGTCGCCCTCGACCTGGACAACACTCTGTGGGGCGGCGTAATCGGAGATGACGGCCTGGAAGGCATCGAGATCGGCGATACTTCTCCTCGAGGGGAGGCCTTCAAGGCGTTCCAGCAATACCTGAAGTCGCTCACCAAACGCGGTATCCTACTAGCTGTGTGCAGCAAGAACGACCGGGCAAAGGCCGTTGAGCCCTTTGAGAAACACCCGGAGATGACGCTGCGAATGAGCGATTTCGTATCGTTTAAGGCCAACTGGGAGCCGAAATCTGATAACCTCCGCCAGATCGCGACTGAGCTTAACCTGGGGCTGGATAGTTTCGTATTCGTGGACGACAACCCGGCGGAGGTCGACATTGTGCGGCAATTTGTGCCTGAGGTGGAAACGGTTCTGCTGACCGCCGACCCCTCGGACTTCATAACGCTGCTGCAGGACTGCCGGTTCTTTGAACCGCTGAATATAACCCCCGAAGACATTCACCGCGGGCAGCAGTACCGGCAGGAGGCGCAACGGAAAGAGACACTAGCCGCGTGTACGGACATGGCGGCATATCTGGGCTCGCTCGAAATGAGGGCGGTCATCACCGAATTTCAGGGCGTGGACGTACCCCGCATCGCGCAGTTAATCAACAAAAGCAACCAGTTTAATGTGACCACCCGCCGGCGCACGGAGTCGGAGGTTCGGGCCGTGATCCAGGATCCGTCACATATCGCCTTCACGGTCCGGCTGGCGGATCGGTTTGGGGATCACGGTCTGATCTCCGTCGTGATCTGCCGGATCGAGGGCACGGTGATGGAAATCGATACATGGTTGATGAGCTGCCGCGTGCTGAAAAGGCAGGTAGAAGACGAGGTAGTCAAAGAAATCGTGCGCCTGGCTCGCGATCTGGACTGCCACGTCATCCGAGGCAGATACAACCCCACATCAAAAAACAGCATGGTCCGCGATCTCTATCCGCGGATGGGCTTCGCTGAAGGGGGCCAAGTCGGCGATCAACTGGTATTCGAATTGGGCACGGCTGGGCGCCAATCGGAACCGACGGCCATTCAGGTCATGCGGAGGTCCTATGAACAGGTCGTCAGTGCTTGAAAGACTACAGTCGGTCTGCGACGACGTTTTTGAGGATCCCGTTATGGTCACGCCCGAGCTGTCGGCCAAGGATGTGCCCGAATGGGATTCGTTTTTGCAGATCTCGCTGATAGTCGCCGTGGAGAAAAACTTTGGCGTCCGCTTCCGCATGGGTGAGGTGGAAGCGACCCGAAACCTGGGCGAGTTCGCAGATCTGATCCTCAGAAAGCTCCCAACATAGTTCCGTCGTGGTTTCATGCGTCCTGCGTTTGTCAAAGACCGCGACCTGATCACCTATGTTACGGTGTTGTCGGCTTGCCTGCTGCTGCCGGTAATACTGCTTGCGATCGGGCCGCCGCCGCGACGGACAATCTATGCGATGAACGAAGAGACCGGCGCAATGGCCGCTATGGGGCGGGAAATCTACGAGCGCCAGGCGCCTGTTGATTTACTGTTCTTCGGCTCCTCCATCATCCGTGCCGCGATTGCTCCCGATTTGATTGAGCGGCAATTGGAGGAACGTACCGGTAACAGGCCCGCGACGATCCTGTGCGGCCCGAACTGGCAGGGTCTGGACGCGCAATACGTGATTCTTCGCGACTTGCTACCCCGTCGAAAGGTGAGGTACCTGTTTCTCAACCTGCCAGATGCTGTCGCGTGGTCGAATAAGCCGCACATCGGCCTTTATCGCATGTTGCGGTTAGGAGACGATCCAGGTATTTATGCGGGGCTGGGGCTGCTGCACTCGTTGCAGCTCTATGCCGCCGAGATACTGGGTGCGCCGAGGCAATTCCTCAGTCTCATACGGCCTGATCTCGTCGGCGAGGACGAGGCGGGTCTATTGGACCGGCTGCGCAAATCGCCGGGTCCGCTGCTGGGCTACTATGGGGCGCCTGCTGTGCAAGACGACCGCCGACCGCCGCTGCTGCGCGGAGACGAGATGCTACACGACGACGCCACCGACGGAGGATGGTTCCGATTTGCAAATCATCCTTTGGGCGACTATCAGTTGAATATGCTCGCCAAGATCGGGGCGTTAGCCCGAAGGTACGGCGCTCAAATTGTGGTGCTGAACATCCCGATCGACTCGGATGGTAGCGACCAATTCGTGTTCGAGCGCATGGACTGGTCGAAGCCGTTGGGAATGCACGTGACCGTATTGGGAATTCCCCCGGCCTTGCTCTTCAAGGACATGAGAGCCGATGAGGTTCAACATTTTTACGTGGATCAGCACCTGAATCGGAACGGCCGCAAGTACTTTAGCGAAGCGATTGTCCCTGGGTTGAGATTGCTCCTGGAAAGGACCCATGTCTCCCAATAGCCGTCGAGCCCTGCTGGCCTTTGCCGTTGCGCTGAGCATCGCAGGTTGCACTCTTATACTATTGCTGCCAGCCGGGTCGCTGATCGTGGATCTGGTTTACCAGGCCTTCTAACCGATGTATGACCTGATTCGCTTTCTTCCCCTGCTGATCACCTTTGGCGTGTTTCCCGTGGTCGCGTTGCTGTGCCTGCGCTTCCTCGATCCCCGACGTCGGGCAGCGGGCCTTGCGGTTGCCGGGCTGGTACTGTTGCCGCCGTTGTGCATTCTGGCCGCGGACACGGACGTGCGTATGCACGACTTGCGGCACTTTCTAGCGGCGGCTCTTCCGCTCATCGCCTCCTACGTCCTGCTTTTCGTCATCCACTGGGTTCTAGTGCGGGTCTGGGGTGCAAGCGAAGGCCCTTCAGGAATGCTGCCAGTCCTTTTCCCGCTGGCGGTGCTGGTGATCGCCAAGTACCTGCCCGGCCACTGGGGCGAATTCTATAGCGGGAAGCGGTTTAGCGAACTATATCTCGGCCTGTCCTATGTCGCCTTCCGGCTTGGGCTGCTGGCGCTCGAGGTGCGCAATCGGGTGGTACCGTGCCCGTCGCTAGCGGAATATCTGGGCTTCACTTTCATGCCGCTGACGCTTTCCGTTGGTCCCATCAGCGCGTACAGTCTGTTCCGGCGTTCCCTGAGCGAGCCCGTGGCTGTGCCCATATCCGTGGTTCTACCGCGCTTCCTGAAGGGCGCCACCAAATACTTGCTGCTGGGAAACCTGGTCAATCAACTGACGTATGCGGGCCTGCTAGGCGATGGGCACCCGCACTCGCCCGTGGATGTGATCGTGGCAATACTGGCGTACTACATTTACCTTTACCTGAACTTTTCCGGTTACTGCGATATGGTGGTCGCCGCCGCCGCGGGCTGCGGCATCGAAATTCAGGAGAACTTCGATGCGCCGTTCAGCGCGCGCAACCTGCAGGAATTCTGGACGCGGTGGCACATTACCTTGGGCACTTACCTGAGGGATTTGTTGTTTTCACCGCTTTCGAAGTACATCGCTACCAAGCAGGGCGGAAGGAATATTCAGCACGCGATTGCCATCAGCATTTTCTGCGTCTTCCTGGTAATCGGCGTGTGGCACGGCGTCGGCTGGAACTTTGTTCTGTTTGGAGCCCTACATGGCGTTGGGGTAGTGACGGTTCATTATTATACGCAGTTCCTCAGGAGGAAGCTAGGCCGCAAAGGGTATCAGGATTACCTGGCCAATCGTTTCATTAAGGGAACCGGCATCGTCATCACGCAATTGTTCGTTGCGCTGTCCCTTATCCTGTTCGCAAACCCGCTGCCCGCCGTTGGCCGCCTGCTACATGCAGTCGTCGCCTGGGTGCCCTATGTCCGCTGATCCCTCCGCCGGATTACCGCAATTCCACTACCCAGGCAGTGCGTGTTTGTTGTGTGGAGCTCAGGACGGGATCCTATATCGAGTTCGTCGAAGCCGCCGGCGAGCGGCCGGCCATCGTGGTCGTGTTGAAACGTGGGATCAGCTTCTATCATCTGGGCTTCGCGACCACCTCGACCTTGCCTGGCATACTCTTGCACAGCAGAACTATCGGCATCTTGAGACGTTCCGCTCCGAGGCGTTCGCCGGAAGGAGGTGTGCGTTCTTGATGTCGGAGACCATGCAGTTGATCGAGCTGATCGAGAGCGGGCACGACGTCATGGAGGCCGAGTAGCTTAGTTGTCCCGCCCAAGCCTCTCGGCGACAATGGATCTTGGCCATCCCTTAACCCATGGGACCTTTGTTCACATTCGCTTATCTAGCCTATATGCTGGCTTCACCAGTGTCATGGTTCCCCGACCTCGCCGCCACGAATGTCCAAATGTACATTGTCCTGATCGCCCTGCTCGCTACCGTTCCCAAGGTCCGCACGGAGGGCGCCTTCCGTCATACGCCTCAAATGACAGTCGCGGCTGTTCTATTCGTTTGGCTGCTTTGCTCGCCCCTTACTCATCTATGGTTTGGCGGAGTCCTCAAAGCCTTCGCTGAACAATTTCCCTTACTTGTCCTGCTGTTTCTGCTCCGTATCAACTGCGCCAGGGCTGTCTCGCGGCGGCGGCTGGTCATGGGACTGGTGCTTCTGATGACCGCGCTGACCGCGGTAGGCATCTATCAATACCAGGTAAACCCCGACGTACCCGACAACAAGTTTGTCCTTCGGTACTCCGTTGGCGACATGGAGAATACTCACGTTATCTACCGCTTAAAAGGTCAGGGTCTTTTGGACGATCCCAACGATTTCGCGCAGATACTTCTGATTTGCGCGATGCTGTCGACTCTGTTCTGGTCGGATAGCAAATTGCTCAATCTCATCCGCGTGATTGTGCCTTTCTGCATCCTCTTCTACGGCGTATTTCAGACGCACTCTCGCGGCGCTTTGGTCGCCATCGCCGCCGCCATTGCTTCCTCTCTTCGAAGGAAACTCAAGCTGTGGGGGTCCGTGTTGGTCGCCGTGCTGGTAGTGGGTGGGCTGCTGGCGGTCAACTTCACCGGGGGCCGGGAGGTTTCCGTCGAAGGCGGGAAAGACCGCCTGGACATCTGGTCAGACGGCCTTGGGCTGCTCAAACAGACCTACTTCATGGGTGTGACCTACGGACAGTTCAGCGAACAGATTGGGATCACGGCGCATAACTCGGTTCTGCTGGTGGCTGCCGAACTCGGACTGCTGGGCCTGATCCTGTTTGTCGCGCTTTGGGTGCTCTCCTTTATCCAGGTCAGCCGGATCCGTATGGCTGCTTCCGTCGCTCCTCCCGATCTGCCGGTGCTGCGCGAATCGCGTGCGCTCGAACTCGCGCTGGTCGCCTTTGTAACTACCTCCTGGTTCCTCTCCCGCGCATTTACGGCCGCGCCCTTCATGCTCATTGGGCTGGTAGCGGGCTTCGTGGCGGAACAGGGAGAACGCTCGGACAAGCTAGAGCTCACACCTCGATGGCCCGTTTGGCTGCGCATCAGCATATTGATTAGCATGGCCGCGCTGGCGGTGATATGGGCTATGGTCCGTTTCCGCGGCGTATGACGGGCCGGGAACAGTCCATCGTGCCAAGCCGCCTAGGGAATGCGGCGAAGCTGAACACGATTCCGCGATCAAGCTGAACACTCTTCGGCAAGCCCGGAATATTGTTCGGCTTCCTCGGAATGTTTTCGACAGAAGCTGGCGCTGGGCATCATACCCGGCAAGATGACCTTCGACAGGCGGGATCAAATTTGCCGGCAAGGAGTACGTCCATGCGCAGAACCAAGAGAGACTGAGCCTGAAATCGAAATCCGGCGGGGATTGCGTCAGATCGTTCGCGGCTTGTCAATCGCGACGGGTTTGGAACTCCCACAGTCGACAAGTGGTAACACGCTGTGCAATTTCTAAAATCAGCCTCTTTGGGCAGGTGCCGCCCAGACGGCGAAGCAAATACGTTCACTTCGGCAGAGCGAGAAGGGGGGCCGCCTGGCCGGAGTCCCGGGCGATTTCCATCCCCGAAGTGTCCACCGCTTCAAAAGCATCGCTTTTCACTCGTTTGAGCTCATTGACCAGGTCGCGAGGCCAGCCATCCGGCGCCGCCGTAAAAAAAAACGAGCTGCCATTGTCGGCGATGAACGCTCCGTACTTTTTCAGGGCCACGAGAATAACCTTGGCTTGCGGGGAGAAACCGTTGGTGTCGAAGTCCCGCCTGAGTCGCAACCGGAGCCCCATGGGCGGAAGAGAAGGGTTCGAGTCGGAGGCGGCAAAATGGCGTGCCGGCCAGATATAGGCCCGCTGCGACCGGGGTACCGTCATCCGCAGGGCGTGCCGGATCTGACCGCTTTTCACTTCTTCATAGCGCAACAGGCCAGGCAAAATGGGCAGCCCCGCCGCGTCAGCGGAGGTCCAGCCGTCGGGGCGCAAGTGATTCGACCTCAAGTCGAAGATGGCGGTGCTCGAGGCGGTCCACCAGTTCCCCTGACGCTTCGCCTGGTAAATCTCGTAGAGACGGCAGGAGCCGGTCTGCAGAATCAGCAGGTGGGCGTCCTCATTTTTCTCCACGGCCGGGTTGGCTGGAACTGGAAACAACTCCAGGTCCGACTCAGCCGGCGCTCCCACATTGACGAGCGGCCGCGCCGGTTGATCCGGTCCGACTACGTTGAACGGCAGGGAGTCGTCCACGTGCAGCGGTTTGCCACGTCCGGCGGTGCTAATATATTCCGAACTGCGCGGATGCACGGGCAATTCATCGATCGGGCGGTTCCACGCATTATCCGCGGGGAAGATGGCACAGCCGCCAATGACCGGCTGAGCCTTACCTGCTGAATGCACCAGCAGGCCCAAAACAGCCAGGAACAACGTCGAACCGTTTCGTCGCGCTTGCCGTTTTTTCGGCATTTTCCCCACCTTTCACAAAATCACTTTCGGCCCCATCATGACCGAGCTTAACAAAGGCGCCACCTAGCCCGCGTGCGCGGCCTTGAGCGGCCACTGCAAGGCGCGACGGGAACTCTCCCATAGCCGAATTCAGCATGGATACCACCTCCGCCGCTGCTGCGCTCTCCATATGAACGCCGTCGATGAAATGATCCTCGTTCGCGCGAAATCCTGCGTACGGGCCGGAGGTGAAGTCGATCAGCTCCTCACCAGTTGCAACATGGAGGTGTATCAGCCCCAAATACTTTTCAAAAGCCGCCCGCTTCACCCGCAACAGATCTTCGGAGACCGGCGGCACGACGAACACGATCCTGACATGATGCGCGCGAATTTCTTGGATCACGTCCAGGTAAACCTGGAGCGCGATGGGGTCCACCTCGAAATCAGCATCCGGCCGCATCATATGCTTCAGCGTGGCATTCAGCTCGTGTTTAGCCTTGCCGTAATCGACGGCGCCAAATTCATTGTAGGTTTGACGGGCAAGATGCAACCTGATCTTGAGCATTTCCACGTATGCGTTCAAAAGGCTCTGCGATCCAAGAGCGGACAATTTTAGGCGCGGAGTCAAGTGGACACTCTCGAACTCGTGGGAATACGTGAGAAAGGGATGTACAACCAGGAAGATAACTTGCATGCCCGGCCGGGACAAAGCTTGGTCCAGAAGGCATTTTTCTTCGACGATGTTGCCGCCTAACAGCGATTCATTGTAGATCCGCAGCCCTTGCACCGCCTCGGCCATATTCCAATTGCCCGATACCGAAGAGCCTATCAGCAGCGCGTTGAAGTTCTCGGGGACATACCGCGCGCTCAGCAGGTATTTCGCCACGCGCTCGTCGCCATAAACCTTTAAATGGCGCCGGTGTGTATCGCGATAGATGCCATACACATCCAGCCAGATATTCAGCGCCGCCCCGCAAGCTCCGGCCGCCAGGATCATGGCGATAGTTGTAAGAAGCCAATTCCGTGCTCGCATATTCAGAAGGCGAAATAGACAAATTGCTTCGCCGGACTCGAGTTTATGAAAAACAGCGCGAGCAGGATTAGCCCGGCCGCGGCGCCGGCGGTCGCCAGGGATGGCCGGAACGCTTTGGCCAGTTCGGGCGCGCTTTTGAACGCGAATGCCAGCACCGCGCCGATGGCTATGGGGCGCGCCAGGGTCAACAGAGTCAGCGGCAGCACTCCCTGTAGTGCCATCGTTCCGAACAAATTGACGCGCGGGAGCATCGACCGAATCATATGCAGCGCGGCGGGCACGGTCGGGGATCGAAAGAAGACGAAAGCGACATTCACAAAGCCGAATGTCAACATCCAGCCCAGCCAGTCAGGCATTTTCAACCGGCGCTTCTTCCACACCTGATTGATGACCAGGGCGCACCCGTGCATCAAACCGAATATCACGTAGGTCCACGCGGGCCCGTGCCACAGTCCCGCGATTCCCATTGCGACCAGTGTCGCTACGGCGCTGGCACGCAGGGTAGCTTTTCCCATCGAGCGCAGCATGGGCGTGTATAGGTAACTGGTGATGAAGTTGGAAAGCGAAATGTGCCATCGCTGCCAGAACTCACTGATGGATCGCGACCGGTAGGGCGCGTTGAAGTTTTGGGGGATATCAATCCCCAGCATCCACGCCGAGCCCAGCGCCATGTCGGAGTAACCGCTGAAATCGAAGTAAATTTGGAAGGTAAACGCCAGGCTGAAGACCCAGGCTTCCAGAGATGAGAAATCGCGCGCGGACCTGAAACCCGCGTCTGCTACGGCGGCAAAGGAATCGGCGAAGATGGTTTTTTTGCCCAGTCCCAGCGCAAACAGGTAAAGACCGCGGCAGGCCAGTTCGAGCCGCGATTCCTGAAACGCGAAGTTCCGGAACGCCCCCACTATGGCACGCGACCGCACCAACGGACCGGAAATGACATAGGGAAAGAAACAGACGAAGGTAGCATGGTCGAACAGAGAGTTGGCGCCGTTCAGGCCTTGATAGGTGTCCACCAGATACATGATTTGGGTCAAGGTGAAGAAACTGATTCCGAGCGGCAATTCCCAGTCCGGCAAGCTCAACCGCGGTCCAGGAAACATGGACGCCGCGCCGAGAAAAAAGTTGCCGTACTTGAAGGCGCACAGAAAAGTGACGTTTACCGCCAGGCCGATACGCAGAATCGCCTTGCGCCGCTTTTCACCGGTTTGAGACATCATGGCGCGCGCCGTCGCCCAGTTGAATACGGTGGACGCCAGCAGGGGGACCAGCTGCCAGGGTTTGGCGTAGCCGTAAAAGAACAGCGAGGCCAGCAGCAGCCACGCCTGCGACCAGCGCGCCCCGGCGCGGCTTCGCAGCACACCATGCACCACGGCGACCGCCGGCAGGAAAACCAGTAGATAGCCAAAGGAGTTGAAAAGCATCAGTACACAGCTCCTCCGGTAACCGGGATTTCGACTCCGGTAATATAGCTGGCCTTGGGCGATAAGAGGAACTCGATGGCGTCGACCACCTCATCAGGCTTCGCATTGCGGCGCCGCGGCGACGCTGATGCGCTCATCTCTTTGACCAGTTCGGGAACGTTGTCCAGGAACTGCGTATCGACCATTCCCGGGCTAACCGCGTTCACGCACAAGCCCGTGTTCGCGTATTCGCTCGCCAGCGCGCGCATCAACCCCAGTTGCGCGTGCTTGATAACCGTGTACATGGACATGAATTTCGGGGGTACGCCGCGAGTGACACTCGATAACAGGAACACTACTCTCGCGCGCGGCATGCGCGCCATCGCCGGCAAAAATCGCCTGAGCAAGATCACCGCCGACCGAAGTTGAATGTGCAGGTCCGCCTCGAAGTGGTCCCAGCCGAACTTGCTGAAGCGCTCGTACACCAGTTTGAGTGCCGGAATATGGACGATCTGGGTTGGCGGACCGAAGCTGCGGCTAACCTCTTCCCCCAGGCCGGCGACGCATGCCTCCGAGCGGAAGTCCGCTTCGATCGGGTGGATCTCAGCAGATGCGAGAGCGTCGCGCAACGCGGCGATCCGGGCAATGCCCGAGTGCCCATGCGCCAGGATGACGGGCGCCTCGGGCGCCACCGCCAGGCGCCTGATCAGCGCCAGACCGATATCGGAGGAAGCGCCGGTGATCAGAACAATGTCACGACTCACGGAGACCCGCCTGAATTGACGCCTTGGAGATCACGTTCCCCGCCTGATTCCGAATGCGCGCCTTCAATTCAAGCCGGCGGTAGGCCTCATTGAGAAACACCACCTCGCCGGAAACGCTTAGCCGATCTCCGATATATGCCGGCAGCCTGAACTCCACGTCGATTCCGTGCAGGAGGGCGCGCTTGCCCGGCAGATACACTCCCACCAGCCGGGAATAGAACGATGTAGTGAGTAGACCGAAGGCCACGCGGCTCGGAAAACCGGCTGCCTTGGCGAACTCCTCGTCTGCGTGCAACGGATTCACGTCGCCCGAAATCGTGGCGAAGCCAGACATCATCTCCGCACTCAATTCGACCTCAAATTGAGCGGCCATGCCCGTCGCCAGATCGTTCCACCGGTAATCGTTCATGACCTGGTCTTGCGCTGAATCAGTATCACCATCTCGCCCAGATTTTTCAAATCTTGTAACTCCCCGAGCGCGAACTTGATTCTATATCGCTTTTCTATGGCAACGATGAGATTGATGTGGGCTAGAGAGTCCCAACCTTCCACGTTGGAGGCGCTGCTCTCCGGCGCCAGCCGGAGGTCCGACTGATCCAGGATGTCGGCGAAAATGGGTTCGAGATCTCGTATGATAAGTGCGTTATCCATGTACCACTGTCCTTACTTCAATATGCTCGCTTTTGCGCGAATACGATGGCGTCGCCAAGCTCCAGACCGAACTGCCGCCGTCTTCCGCGCAAGACTCAAACCCGAGTTTCCTATAGTGATCAGATACCATGGCGTTCTTGGCGGTCCGCCCATAATACCCGATTATTCGCTCGACGCCGGCGTCGCGGGCGCGCTCGGCTAACACATCCAGCATGGCGAGCTCCATGTCGCGTTTCAAGACGCGGCAACTCATGATCCAGAGATCGAGGTGCAGGAGCCTGCCTTCGCTTCGGCCGATGATCACGGAGACGAGTCCATTGTCTCCAAAGGCGTCAGCTAACTTCCCGTACAGGGCGATGTAACTCCCATCGTTTGCCAACTGCTCCACTTCGGCGTAGGTGTATCGCCGGCCAGTTAGATTAAACTGGTTTGTCTTGTTGATCAATTGCGTAATACGCTCCAGATAGACGGGGCGAAAGGCCTCAATTTCGGCGTGCATCTGCAGAGAATTGAGATACTCGCCGTAATCGGCGAACTTGGCTTCGAGTCCGGCGCGTTGCGCATTGCTAGCGTAGCTCTGAGCCCGCTCGAGGTCCTCCTTCGACAGATTAACCGCTTCGAAATAACGGCCCGCCTGCACGATTTCTGGAAACAACGAGATGTCGCTCCCCATATCCGGAACCGCCACCGCCGGCAACTGCGCCGCCACAATGGCACGCTCGGCCGGATTGTCGTCAACAAAAACGAAACTCTCGAGTCCCAGGTTAAGCTCTTTGGCGATGGCCTCAATGTTCTCGTGCTTCGGCTTCCAGTTGGCTTGGAACGAGGAGAAATGATCGAGCTTTAGCACCATTTCCGGATGCGTGAAGCCGGATCGGGCGATTTCAGGATCGTTCTTAGAGCAAACGGCTAGAAGCACTCCCCGTTCGCGCAACAATAGGCAATAGCTTTGGAATGCGGTGTAGGCTTCGGCGACTGGCGTCTCCTTGCCAATCTCGATCTTATCGAGCCCGTCGTCGCCGATCACGCCGCCCCAGAGCGTGTTGTCCAAATCGAGGATCAGGCATTTCTTCGCGCGCCCGAACATTGAGCCTATCATCCCGGCAAGCGATCCGGCGATGGCCAGGCTGGCTTCTGGCGTAGTTAGGATTTTGTAGCTATACCAACGGCGCCAGTCGAACCATTGCGCGTACCCGCTTCTGGCGGCCAAAGCGTTCAGATCTTGCAACAGTAGCTTGGGGTTCTGATTCGCCGCTTTGGCGAACTCCAGATTCAGTTCGTTGGTAAACCGTGTCCTGCCGCCGTAAGTGACCGCATCCAGGTTGCCCAGAACCTGAAATGGCGGATGCTCGAAGTTGTTTTGAATGACCTGGCAGCCAGTCGCTGCTTGGATCGAATTCCAAATGCTTTGGAAACGCGCGAACTCACTGGAGAGCAACTCGTAAAACTCTGTTCCCGAACATCCCGCAAGAGGAAATCGCCGGAGATTGATACAGTGGGTGTGTACGTACACCAAGTCAGGCCGGAAGTCCTTGATCTTCTCCGGTTCGAGGACGGCGTCTTCGTAGTATTTGTTGTACTCCGATTGAAAGAAACTCGCCTTGAATCCACTGGCGAGTAACAAAATCTCCAGCAAATCCACGACTTCGCTCGTAGTAACCCCGCCTAAAACCGCGATGCGCAATTCCTGGTGGTTACCTTCGGAGAGTTCCCGCCGCAAGCGTTTGCGCTTTTGCAGGAGCTGCTCTGCCGGCAACTGTCGGACATATCTCAAGTCCGGCCGCGTTTCTTGGAGTTCAAGAGCTGTCACACAATGCCGCCTTATGCTTCGCAGTGAATCGATTCGACCCTCTTCAGACCGACATCGCTTTTTGACACCTTATCAGCAGCACGCCACAGACCATTCCGGGTCTTTGCCAGGCTGCCGCTAGTATATGGCCCAGCGAGTTTGGCGGGCCTCTTGGCGGACACGAAGTATAGGAATCCAGCTTCTACGACCGCTGGGTGTGAGAAGTTTTGGGAAGAAAGGAGACAGAATCGGCTTGGCGGCGTTTGGGATCGACAACATGCTTAAATCTGACCTCTGGAGCTGGCGGCGAATTTACCCGCAAAGCTATCGACAGGCGCCGGCTTTGAAAAAGCTCGTTCCAGGCAGTTCGCGAGGTTGCTGCTAGGGTAGACATGCGCCCGATAATATTCCCAATTCGCCCGCCGCATCCGCTCAACCAAGTTCTTCTCAGACAGCAGACGGACGCACTGTTCCAGGCATTCCTCGACCGACCAAAACTCCAGGTAGTTCAGCCCCGGGGTCAGAGGCTTTGCCAATTGATTGCGCAAGGGCTCACTCACTATACATTTGGAACTCGCAAGGTACTCTGGGAGTTTGAACGCCAACGAGTGATGGAGCCCCCTTGTGTAGATGCCGATCAAGGCTCGCTTGCTCCGAGCGATGAACTGATCGCGACGCCAGGGCTCAACCGTGACCGCATCCGGATAATGTTTGCATGCGTACGCATCGGGTACCAGTCCTCCACGGAACAACGGCCCAAACTCAGCCTTGAGCGCTCGAACGAGTTGGACCCGCCTGCCATTGACCTCCTCGGCGAGATCAGGCTGGATATCCGTGGGCTCCCAAACACGGGTTTGAAAGAGTATAACTCGATCGATGTCGCAGTCGGGTTGATGTTCAAATTCCGAGAGTAGAGGACTGCGCACAAAGCTGGAGAGTATTCTCTTGTGAAGGCTGAGGTCATGGAACACAGACGGTGGCGAAGCGATAGCGCGAGAGCAGTACCGCGCAATCAACAAGGGCAGAAGGCGCCGGGCGCTTGATGAAGTTCGGCAGGTAAAGTTAAACCACCCGGCAGAATTTTCTCACGCAGCCGGGCGGTTAGCGGCAGGAGGTCCGATGCATGATAGCTGCGCTTGAAATAGACATCACAGGCGTCTAACGCTTCCATGTTGAACACGTCGCTCCGATCAGACATTTCAAAAGCCAGCGTCAGGGAGGCGCCACTAACCAGGTGGCGGACCTTCATCAGGACAGTGCTTGGATCTGTCGCGCGGGTCCTCTCGGTACATCGAAGGAATGCCACGGCCCGCTGCTCCTTGTCCAATTCACATACAGCGGTGTACAGGTTCGCCAAGTGGTAAAGGCCCTCAAAGTCATCCAGCTCGCAACGAATTTCGTATATCACAGTTTGATTTTCTCGGATTCGCGGCCGCATCTTCGTAGTATCTTTTGTCTCTAAATTGAAAAGCCCGCCGTGAGTGCGCTGGCAGAGTCGTCCGCGGATGGCTCCCTACGGAAGCGACTGACAACCGTCTCTGAAGCCCGGCCTGGTTTCCGGAGGTCCGGGCCGCTAGCCCGGTTCAGTCCGCCAGTTCTCGATTATGATTGACGTCAGCACGCTATAGACCATTCCGGGCCTTTGCGGGGCTGCTTTTCATAAATGCCCGGCGAGTCTCGCATGATCTTTGACGGGCACGCCGGTTGCGGAGAATCTTTGGGAACAAAGGAAACAGAATCAGCTTGACATGAGCCGTTTGGGTGTGATGACTTTTGTTCGCACAAGCGAGAAAGAGATCTCTATCTGGCTGAGCAAACTGGCGTGGACAGCGGTGGGGAGCCAGACAGGTCCTGGCGCTTCGCGAGAGAGCCCGGCGGCCGCGGAGCTCACGATCGACGAACGTTTGCAGATTTACGCCCGGCTGTCAATACCGATTGAAAACTCCCCATTATTCCGGTCGAAAATTGGTGGCTTACAGTTTTGGCTGGTGAACGGTAAATAGAAATCAGCCGGTGAAGCGGAGCCGGGCAATGCAGGAGTGCAACCCGCCAAGGAAGAGCCGACTACAAAATCATCAAGACGATGGGCCCCGGGCGGAGCCCGCAACGGCTTCGCCTTGGGCGTTAAAAGAACACCACATCGGATTGATAGATTTGCCCATGCCTTAGAAAACTCAAAGAGTCCGCTTGCCGCGACTGCTCGGGGCACCAGCCCGAGTGTCGTCCTGCTGTGGTTCCGGCAGTCTGATCTGGCCGGCTTTGCGACATTCCTTGAGCCGGTAACTCTCGCCGCGGATGTTCACGGTGGTGGAGTGATGCAACAGGCGATCGAGGATCGCCGTTGCCATGATCGGGTCGCCGAAGATCGAACCCCATTCGCCGTAGCTCTTGTTGGAAGTCAGGATGATGCTGCCCCTTTCGTAGCGCGCGCGGACCAGTTGGAAGAAGATCGCGGCGCCGAGCTCATCGAGCGGCAGATATCCCATCTGGTCGATGAAGAGCACCTTAGGCCGAGATAGATTCGCAGCCGCCGGTCGAGGCGTCCTTCCCAATACGCCCGCCCCAGATCAGTTATCAGATCGTGAGCGTCCGGGTTACACCACCTGTCCGAGGAGCTGGGGAATTTTCAACCGGTACTTTGAGGATTATTGCACCGGCGCTGACACGGCCGCTATACACCCAACCAACCGTGCAACCCTGCCCGCGGTGAAGACCTTTCGGAGCTCTGCTGATTCAAAGGCGTTTATCGCCTTCCAGGGGTTTCCATTCCTTCGGGGACCTCGAAGCATTGGCCGTGACACCCGCGTTACAAGGGCGTTCGTGAAGCAATGGTTGTATTTATTACGCTACGCATCGCGCTTACTGTGTAGAAGGGTCAATCTGAACCGACACAAAGATGGACAAGGCGCTTATTTTTCAATGAGAGGCAGAGTTGGCGAAGCGCTTGCTCCAGGTTCTGTCTCATTACTGCAAACGAGCATTGGAGACCTTCACATCAGACAACTGTGTTGGTGGGTCGATCTAGCTAGCTTCGTGTGTTCATGACCGAGGGGGCGAGTCTCCCCTAGCTTAGGCGCAACGGATCTCAGCCGCCCGGTATATCGGGCGCACTCGGACCAGCAAAGGTCAACGCAACGCTCCGGTCAACGGCTCTGAACGCTCCGCGATGCCCCGGGGCGGAATTGTGACTGGACGGGCGTACAAACCGTAGGACGGGAATAACATATGAACCGTGTTTTGCCGCACAAATGCACGTGCTTAATACGGAGTTACAGAGGTTGAGTATCTTTAGCTCTTTTAAGAAACGCCGCAACGATCTTGAGAAAAGTGGCCTTCATTTTCCACCAAATCGACTAAATGGGAAGACCGAACCAAGTAGCCGTTTGCCGGCCCCACGGCCGGGTCGTGTAAATTAACTCTCGCATCTATGATCATGGATCCGAAATTCAACCACTTGGCGTCCTCCCCGGCCGCCGGCAGCCCCGACGGGCGGGCACTCCTCGCGACACTCCGAGTGAGGCAGATCATCATCTCTCGTCTTTCTCCGAGATCTAAGCCGCACCTGTCATTGTTAGCCGGGCAGCCCTTGATTCGCGCCATCCTGTTCCTGTGCCTGTGCTCCCTGCTATCGCTGTCAGTTGCGCCGCTCGGGGCCACCACCGTCTACTTGCCTGCCCCGGGAGCGCAAACCACCTATACGATCACAGGCGCGACGACTGCCACGCCCATTGTCGTCACGATAAGCGGAACAGCTCCGCCGAATGGCACGGCTCTGTGGATTTACAACGTCGGCGGCCAAGCATGCGCTAACGGATTCTGGATCACGGCCGGCGCGGCCGGGTCCTCATTTCAGTTGACCTATATGTACTACGGTGGCTCTGCCGTTGGCACAACCTCGAACTGCACCGGCAAGTATACTAGCGGGGGAACTGCTGTACTGCTTACGTCCTATACCCTGACCGCGCATCCGCGCGTGTGGCTGGATGGGCCAACCGGAGCGATCACAACCTCATTGGCCAACACCGGCCCAACCGGCAAATCGAATACGAATAACCCTCCCTACGCCGCCCTGGTTAACCGCTCCACATCCTATTGGGCTTCTAACAATTACCAGACCACCAATGTAGATCAGACCTCGGACTACCCATACTGCTGCTATATGATGGATTATGCCGACACTGGCTTCGTCTGGTTCTCCAACGGCAACAGTACCGATCTTGCGGTAGCGAAGTGGGGAATCGATCATATTGAGCAGGCGGTCTTTCCGACCAGCAATTTCTATTGCGCCGCAGACCAATGCGGCAATAGTAATGTCGTCAATTTCGTATCTGGAATGAACGCAATCTTCCAGATGTACTCCATGATCCGCAGTCAGTTATCGAGCAAAGAGATCCAGAACTTTAAAGACAAAATCCTTAACGATTCGGCCTACCTAAACAATGGCGTGGGTGTTGTAGAAAATTCCGCAAATCCACTGACCAGCTCTTGTACGAACTCCAATTGGTCAGCGTGGGCTGATTCGGCCAACTACTGCGGCTTGGTTTTTGTTTCGCGGTATATGGAGTTTGCGCCCAACATAGCGCCCGGACAAGAGCCGCATTATACGGCCGATTACGTGGCGCTCAATCCTACTTCGTCTGGTCCAGGGCTATGGGACATGTGGCCCCATGGAGACAACCTGAGCCTTTCCAAGATGGTTGGTTATGTCATCATCGGGCTTGCTTTGGCCGATGACGATGTGCGTGCGCAGATGTTATTGACGCAGGCATATTCCTACTATTACAAGTGGTACTGGGCTTATGCCACGTCTGCGTGGACTCCACGGAATCAGGGATCTCGATATACATCGTTTAACGTTGGAACGCTCCCTTCGCTCCTTGCCGCAGCGGTGAAGCAGTCGGGCGGACCGGACATCACTGGCGGCCAGTACTTGCAGAACTTTCTGCCGTTCGTTATGTACCAGGCGCTACCCGGATGGCCATCGGCGTATGGCTACATGGATCAGTGGGGTGATGTCTACCCTCCGGATAACGACGCGGTGGATTGGTCGGAAGTGTTGGCGGTGCCGTTGTGGGCCTATAACGGATCGACGTATGCAGCCTCTGCCGACTATTGGATGAATAACATCGGACTGTACACAAGTAGTAGTTTCGGTGGCGAGTCCTTTCAGGAAGCATTTGTTCCTTATTTATTCGTTGATCCGACCTATGCCCAGACTAATAACACCTCGCTGCCGACGCAGTTCCTATTCCGGGATACGGACTACGCAAACTGCACGGCAGCATTTGGGACCATCCCAGCCTCCGGAGATACTTCCCAGACGGGGGCTTCCGGGACATCCGGCTGTTATCCCAATACGGTGTATGGCGGGGCAATCAGCAAGAGCGACTGGACCGCTACGGCTACACAACTCAACGTTCAGGTGTCTTTCAACGAAGACAATTACGACCATTCTGGTTGCGGCCTTTGGGGCAGCTACCACATCTACCGTAAGGACTATTTGTTGGCTGGGGACGCAACGGGGGCCGGCACGGCACCCAACGGCGCGGCGCACTCCGATTGCACCGGCAACGTCAGCACGGACATGCTAATCGAGCTAGGCGGCGCGGACAACTGGAACACGTCAGCGGGCACGATCACGGCCGGAGGCGTCGGGTCGGCCTATGCGACCATTCCGCGATGGGCGTCGACGGACCCTGGCGGGGATTCTTCCAGCCGATACATGTACATGATGGCGGACGTTACGCCCTCCTACACATCGTTGGCGAATGCCACCCGGGTGCAGCGATCGCTTGTGCACTTCAAGAAGGCGGGCACGCAGGATTATATCGTATCCTACGATGACGTAGCCCTGTCGTCCGGCACTCAGGTTCAAGATTGGATGATGTATTGGAACTCACCCACCTCTGGCAGGCAGTCCATCAGCGCAACGGCCTCAACGAGAACCGTGATCAGCAAGAACACAACCGTAGGGAATTTCCTGGCATCGTCTTTCTTGCCAGTGGCGGCCCCAAATACGATCGCCATGATTGCAAATGGCCTGACGGGCGCCACGAATAGGAATTACATATGCCCGTCGACGACGGGGTCAACTTGCAATAACAGCGCGACTTCTTTTGAGATGGCCGTGGTACATAAGCCATCCACGAACTCCGCCGACTCGATGCCGGCTATTTCACAGCCGGCCTGCACAGGTACAGGCGGAAATTGCACGGTCGTGGACATCGAGGACGGCAGTTATCCGAAGGTGGCGGTCTTCGCCCGGCAGGGCGCGCTGCTGACGGCCGCAAGTTTCGCGAGCACGCATGCCGGCACCGCTCAGTATTTGATTGCCGGCCTGCAGCCAGACTACAGTTACACGGTGACCCTCAACGGCGCAGCCATCACCGGATCGCCGTTCATGGTGGCGGCTGGAGACGACACCCTATACTTCGAGGGTGGCAGCGGCGCCTATAGTGTTACCCAGTACAGCGGTTCGGGCCCGCACGCGCCGGTGATTGCGAGTTTCACTGCAACGCCCAGCACAATCATTGCGCGGCAGTCGGCCTTGCTGTCCTGGTCGGTCACGCGCAATCCGGCGCCGACAATTTCAATCAGCCCCGGGGTAGGTACTGTGACCGGAACCTCGGTATTGGTTTCCCCGATGACCACCACGACTTACGTGCTGACGGCCACCAACGGGGCCGGCACCGCCACCGCAACGGCAATGATTACGGTGACCCCGGACACGACGCCTCCGACAGTTCCCGCTAACCTGACCGCTACGGCTGTTGCATCGTCCCAGATCAATCTATCCTGGACTGCGTCGACTGACAATGTCGGCGTTGCCGGTTACCGCGTCTACCGGAATAGCGCTCAGGTTGGCACGACCTCTCAGACTTCGTATTCCGACACCGGGCTTGCGCCAGCCACGACCTATGTCTACACAGTTGCGGCCTATGATGGCGCGGGAAACCTGTCCGCCCAGTCGGCTCCAGCATCTGCCACTACCCTGGCAGTGAGTCAGGCGCCGGCCATCGTTTCGTTCACGGCCGCGCCGGCATCCATCGCGCCTGGCCAGTCATCCACGCTGTCCTGGTCGGTTACCGGCAGTCCCGCGCCGACGTTGTCAATCAATAACGGCGTCGGAACCGTGACCGGCGTCAAGTCGGTATCGGTAACTCCCGCCAGTACTACAACCTATACGCTCACCGCCACAAATACCGCCGGGTCGGCCTCCGCGAATGCGACTGTGACGATCGGCGGGGACGCTCCGCCGGCGCCTACAAATTTGACCGCCACACCCAGATCAGCGACGACCGTCAGTCTCTCGTGGACCGGCAGTAGCGGCGCAGTCGGCTACCAGGTCTACAGGAGCAGCATGCAGGTTGGGACAACCGCCGGGGAGAGTTATTCGGATACAGGTCTTACGGCTTCCACGACTTATACCTATACCGTCACGGCCTTCAACGCCACTGGAAACGTTTCGGTTCCCTCCGCCTCCGCTTCCGCGACCACTCCGGCGGGGCCGACTTTGGGAGGTTGCCCGGTGTTCATGGCCAACAATGTCTGGAATACGCCCATCAACAATTTGCCGCTTGATCCAAACTCCGCCGCCTATATCAATACTATTGGCAGCAGCGCTCCACTGCATGCGGACTTCTCTTCAACGGGCGGTGGGATTCCCTACAATATCGTCCCAGCAAGCCAGCCCCTGGTGACCGTCGATTTTGCATCCAACAGTCAGGGAGACCCGGGACCCTACCCGATTCCCGCCAATGCTCAAATCGAGCAGGGGTCGGACCATCACGTCCTGGTCCTCGATGAAGGTAATTGCAAAATCTACGAGTTATGGGAGGCCTCGCTGAATGGAGACGGGGTTACCTGGTCAGCCAACAATGGAGCGATCTTTGACCTGAATTCCAACATTCTGCGCCCCACCGGCTGGACTTCCTCGGATGCGGCCGGGCTGCCCGTACTGCCCGGACTGGTCAAGTACGACGAGGTCATGTCGGGGCACATCAACCATGCTATCCGCATGACCGCGCCTCAGACGCTCGATAGCTTCAAATGGCCGGCTCGTCACGAGGCCTCGAGCCTCACCGGAACCCAATACCCGCCTATGGGCGAGCGCTTCCGCCTGCAGGCGAGCTTTGATGTCACATCCTTTCCCGCTCCGGTGCAAGTGATTCTTAATGCTCTGAAGACATACGGAGCGATCCTGGCCGATAACGGATCGTCCTGGTACCTGACCGGGGCCCCGGATTCACGGTGGAACGATTCGGAGATGGCCACCATTTCGCAGGTGTTGGGAAGCAACATGCAGGCCGTAGCCGAGCAGACCTTAGCAGTCGAGCCAAATTCCGGTGCCGTGGTCAGTTCTCCTATGGCGCTGGTTGGCATCTATCTGGACCAACGCGAAGTGAACGCCGGCGCAACCGTGAATGCGCAGGCTATCCTGACCTCGCTGGCACCCTCAGGAGGAGCGAAGGTGTCGGTGGTCAGTTCAAATTCGGGAGCGATGAGCGCCCCCGCTACAGTCACCGTTCCCGCCGGTTCGGTGGCGGTGCCGGTCCCGGTCACCATCGGCAAGGTCGCGGAGAGCACGCCCGTCGTGTTGTCGTCGACTTACGGCACAGTTACCGCCCCCTCACCCGTGCTGCTCGTGAACGGCACCAGCAAGACCCTCGTTCCGCTGCTCTCGGCGATGAGTGTATCGGCCGCCACGGTAAACGGAGGAACCAGTCTCACCGGCAAGGTGACCTTGTTCGGTGCGGCGCCGTCCGGAGGGACGACGCTGGCCCTGTCGAGTTCGAACACATCCGCCGCGTCAGTCCCACCCACAGTGGTAGTTCCGGCTGGAGCCACGACAGCGTCGTTCGTGGTTACGACTTATGTTCAAGGGTCGAACGCGCTTGCGACAATAAGCGCGGACTTAAACGGCGAGGCTCTGGCGGTTCCGATCGCTATTACGTTCTAGAGCTATATCGTAGGTCGATGAACAAGTTAGCGTCCTTCTTCCAGACAGACCAGATCGCTCGTGTATTTGCCCGGCAGTCTGATTCTCAACCCGTCTTGCATGAGTGCGGTTCCGGTGCGTGATTCTTCGGCAACGGACCCATCTTGCGATCGCACGCGATAAAGTGCGGCCGGTTCCAGTCCCTTGAGACGCACACGTTGCTCGACCTGGTCGTTGTTGGGGCGAAAGATATACAACGTTCCATGTTTGAGGCCCGGACTCCAGTAGAACATTCCATCCCAGTGATAGCCATCCGGTCGCGGCAGGATGTGATGGACCTTCACATCGCGCAGCATCGGCCGAATCCACGACTTGTAAATCGCGGTCGCCTTCTTCACTTCGGCGCGCTCCTCAGGCGTCCAATTTACGGATTTGGTCGGGTCGATTTGCCAGGCACCCATCATCGCCGAGCGCCACAGATAGGGCAGCGGGCGGTCGGCATCATGGTTGTAATAATTTTCATAGGTGTACGCCTGTAAAACCGCGGGTGGCAGGGCGAATGTTGAGTCGTACAAGCTCTGGCGATCCGGCAGAGCGGAGAGAGTGTCCGTGGTAACGATATAGTGTACGCGGCGGATGTACCCGAAGTCCTTGATGTGCCCTCCGCCCGAACATCCTTCCAAGGCCAGACTGGGGAATCTCTGGATGAGCTTCTCCTGTACCTGGTAGTAGCCAAGCGTGGACCAGTAACTCACGTCTACGCCGTACCGGTGGCGGTGGTTGGTCTGTTCACACTTCGTCACGATTGGGCTGGAATCGTGTTTGAAGTAATCCAGCTTGAACTCGGAGACGAGTTTCTGAGTCACACGCTCGGCCCAATCCCGGGCGGCATCGCAGCCCAGGTCCATCAGGAAATCCCAATGGAGATAGTCCATTTTCTGGTCTGGCTTAAAGGCGCGCACGAACCAATCGGGGTGCCTGCGAATATCCAGACTAGCGGGGTCGTCTGAGATGCCGCCTTGTGTCCACGCTACCCATAAGCCAAGTTTCATGCCATGTTGGTGAACGAACTGCTCGATGGGGTCAATGGAGTTGGGAAAGCGCGCCGGATCCCAGCGCCAGTCGCCAGCTTGCGGGAACCACATAGCATCCGCAACGAATGTTTCGAAGCCCAGATCCTTGCAGATGGCGGCGCTACGGAGCACGTCGGCCTCCTGTGCTTTCTCCCCTCCGCCATCTAAGTAGAGGTTGTAAGCCAGGGTTGGATAGGGTTGTTCCTTAGGCAGTGGCGGAAGTAGCTTTTCGAGCACGAAGCGATGGAGTGAGTAGCTGCCATCGTCAATGTCTCCGCTATAACAGCCGACAAACGCCAGTGGTGTAAGGAAGGTTTCGCCGGCCGGCAAATCAGTTTTGAATTCGGGAAGATTACCTACGCGCACTTCGTGGGCGCGAATGTGGATGCGGCCGACTCCGGAAAACTCCCATCCGGCATATAGGCCCTGGACCGTGCCGACCTGAATGGCGAACCAAGGGACCGGACTTGCACCGTCGGTGGGATCGGTGGTTAGAACCTGGTCAAAGGCGGGGTCGAGCCTTTGGGTAAACGTGCCGCCTTCCTTGCCGGCGTTACCTCCTCCGCGATTGATCCACCACACATCCGCCTCACCAGGCGGCACTGCCAAGCCGCTCAGGACCAGGCTCTCCTGATGACCGAGCGTTACTGGACCAGCCGACTTATTTGCGATGGTTAGCCAATGTTCCACGGGCCCGCGCCCTGGCCGCGCCCGCCAGATCGACTGCAAATCGAGCGGCGGATCGGCATTGGTAAACCGCAGCGTGAGGTTCCCGCCCGGACTATCGAGAGAGCCGCCCTGGAACCTCCACTTTGTTGGTGTGGAACGGCCTTGCCGCCCGACCGAGGAAGGTAGAATCTCCGGAGCACCCAACGGCAACCAGTTCGCGCGGCCTCCAGGCAGGCCTAGACGTTTCAGCACGGGGCGACCCTGCTCCACAGCGACAACGGCCGCCGTGTCATCGGTGCTCAAGGACCAGGAGTCGGCCGCCCAGATGACCGACGCAAATGCGACCAGACAAACCAGCGGCCACTTCATTGCGGCCTTATACAGATCATGGGTATGACGCGATCCGCACCGGCGAACGTCCGGCGGTGCCCGGCTCCTTCAGAACTGAATGCGGCCCTCCAGTATGACCTGGCGGGGATCGTAGGTTGCCAAACCATGTGTGCCATATGAGTTACTGCCCCCTTCGCCGGCTATGATACCCATCGCCGGCACCGCGGCCGCTACCGTACCTCCCAGGTCGAGGTTGTAGGAGTTGCTAAGAAACTGCGTGTGGTTGAAGGCGTTCGTGACATTTGCCCTAATTGACAGGAACATATTTTCTTTCAAGCGGAAGTTGCGCGACAAAGTGAGGTCCACGTTGTTGCGCCCGGGCCCGCGGAGCGTCCCATAATCTATCGCGGCGTTTCCCATCCAGTAAATGTTGGTGACCGAACTGCCATTCGGTGTGGTCACTACCTCGCCGGCGAAAGCGTCGGGATTGTACTTCAGGTAGCACTGGGCACAGGGAGTGTACTCGCGTCCATCCGGAAGTGTAATCGTTGTCGTGCCGTTATACCAGCCCTGCAGCTTAGCCGGCAGGACCAGCGGTTCAGTCGGAACCAGATTGGGACGGCCGTTGAGGGCGCCGGCGTTGGCGTCGACAGGCGCCAAGGGAAATCCGGACTGCAACGTGACGACCGTGCCGACCTGCCATCCTCCCAGAATAGCCCGGCCGACAGAATTCGAGACCGCCAGTGCGCCGCCCTTGCCAAATGGCAGGTCATATGTCAACATCGCCACCACCCGGTTCGGCACGTCCGAGTAAGACAACTTCCTGTCGTTATTGAGATTCAGAATGTCCAGATTGTTGGCGCCCGCGCCGCCGCCTGTGGTGTCGGAAAAGCCTTGTTCGTCCTGCAACTCTGTGTAGGTCGTATCAATCGATTTGGACCACACATAGCTTGCGTCCAAAAATAGTCCGCTCGAAAATGCGTGCCGCAAGCGTATCTGTAAAGAGTTGTAAGTTGAGATTCCGTTGTCAGCTTGAATCGAGTCCGGATACAAAGCGAGATATGGAAAGTAAACCAGATCCTGGGGAATGCTCCGATTACCGAGCACCCCCTGGAACGGTAGTAGCGCGCTGGCCGCCGGTTGCAGGGGATTCTGCACCAGATCTCCGCCCGGATTGTTCAGGCCATTCGACGCCACGTAGGTTTGCTGCCAGGAGTTAAGGACCGCCGCGGGGACGTTCTGGTCATCTTGTAAAGGGAACCGCGCGGACTGTAGATGGTCGCCGTGCGAGGCCACATATCCTACCGACGCGAACCAGTTATGGGACAACTGTCTTTCCACGAAAATATTCCACTGTTGCACGCGGGGAGGACGCTCGCTGTTACGATTGAAAAACGGAAAGCCCGACCCATACAGTTGCGGGGCGGCGGAGTTAGGCCCCACGGAAGGAATGATGGGGCTCGCCGCCGGATCCCAGAAGTTCCCGACCAGAGTACCATTTGGATTGTTTCCGAACGGAAGCACTTCAGTTCCGGGCGCGAAAGCTCCCATAGCGTATGTGTAGGGGCCGTCGTACCATCCGGTATTGTTCGGCACGTAACTCACGCCATAGCCGCCGCGCAACACCCAGTTGTTCCCTAATCTGTAGGCGGCTCCGAGCCGCGGTCCAAAGTCGTTCCACACGGTGTCCCAAAGATTGCGCGAAAGTCCGTTGTGGCCGGGGAACACAATCGTGCCTGCGGTCCCAAAGGCGCTGGTCTCTGTGAGGTCGATATCCGAGGCGCGGTTGAAGCGGTCCGTCGGGCCTGGTTGTACCTCCCAGCGCAGACCGAGATTGATGGTTAGTCGCGGCGTGGCATGCCAGTCGTTTTGGGTGTACACCGCGAAGTACTTCTCCGCGAGGGCGGGCCGGGGCGAAAACGTCTGGCTCACCAACCAGCCTCCACCGCCCGCGAGAATGCTGGCCCCCGGGTAGCCCTGTTGGTTGATATTAACATCCTGGGCCGTGCTGCCGCCGCTGGCATTAATATACTCTTGGGTATAGTTGCCGGTAGCAGTGTCGTATGCCGTTGCGGCATTCTGATAATCCGTGAAGTTGGATAAATCCACGCGGACTTCCGCGCCGCTCTTAAATGTCCACTTACCCAAACTCTTAGTCAAGCTGCCGGTGACTTGATGGTTCGTCTGGCGCTCGTGCTTGTTGTTGTACCAGGCATTACTCGCATTCGAAAAATTACCCGTATCTGAGATATCTGGAGCGGATCCGAACTGCGGCATGATATTTTGCACGCTCGTGGGTATCCCATACGATAAGTAATCGTTCGCTGTGAGATTTTGCGCCGTGTTCGACAGAAAATTGGTATGTACCCGGGTGAGTCCGTAACGCACGTCTAAAATCGTTGTGGGACTCAGAATGATAGTGTCTCCAAGCTGCACGTACGGGTTGTCGTCGGACACATATTCGGGCTCTGTTCCGCCGTAAGACACATTCGACGTCGGCGATAAATAGAAGGGGCTTTTTGCGCCGTAAGGGCTGGGCGTGTTTATAGTGCCGTCTTCCACGCCGCCGCTGGCATAAAAGGAATTCTTGCCGTGGTGATAGTCCAGCCGATTATTGTTGCTGGATCGCTGGAATGTCCGATTCTCGGCGGTGAAGAAATTATTATCCCCGTAAGGGTCGGTGGGCGTCCGGTTAGGCAGCGGATAAATGTTCATGATTTTGAGCGCGTAGGGACTTACGTTCGTGATGATCGCGTTTGGGTAGGGCATGCGCTGAAACACATTTGGTCCGACCTGAGTCACGCTGGCCGGGTTGTAGAGGACCACGGGCGTGGGTTGCCCGTTAAAATTGGGCGTAAGAACCTGGCTGAAGTTGCCCACGCGTTCCGCGGCGGTAGGAACGGTTAGCAGCCACTCCGGTGTGTCGTTATGGAGCAGCCGCTCAAAGCTGGTGAAGAAGAATAGCTTGTTGCGAACGATCGGACCGCCCACGCTGCCGCCGAAATCGTTCACACGGAAAGGTTGCCGGGCGATAGCGTCGGCATTGTTCATGAACGAGTTGGCGTTCATCGCCTCATTGCGGTTCCGGTAATAAACGCCTCCGTGAAAGCCGTTGGAGCCGCTCTTGGTAGCCATCTCCACCACCCCCTGGCCGCGGCCGTATTCCGCGCTATAGTTATTGGTCGCCACCCGGACTTCCTGCAAACTGTCCGTGTTGGGGAGTACCGTCGCCTCATTCCATGCCGAACCCGTCACGCTCAACCCGTCTAGCTGAATGTCATTGGTGAACGCCGTGCTCCCGTTGATGTTGAACGCGGAAAAGAAGCGCCGGCCGTCGAAGCCAATGCCGAAGGACTGGGTGCTCTGGCTCTCGCCGTTCTCCATACGCCCCACCACGCCCGCTTGCAGCGTGGCATAGTACAACGGATTCTGAGTAACGTTCGGGACTAAATCGATTACATTCTCACCCACGGAACTTTGGACTGTTGTGGATTGAGTCTGCAATTGTAACGACTCCGCGGTTACCTGCACCGTTGTACTGACCTGGCCGACCTGCAGCACCACTTCCAAATGGTATGCCTGGACCTCGGCGAGAATAACGTCTTCCGCGCGAAAGGAGTTGAAGCCCTCCTTCTGCACGTTAACGGAATACCGGCCCGCGGCTAGATACGGTACATCAAACCCGCCCGAGTTGTTAGTAGTTATAGATTGCGAAGACCGTGTCGTTTGTTCTACCACGGTTACTTTCGCCCCGGGAACGGGCGCCCCCGAGGAGTCTGTAACAAGACCTCCGATAGAAGCCGATTTGATCTGAGCCACCAACCATGTTGGCGCGGAGAATAACAGCCAGAGCGATACCCAGACCCGAGTAAATCGCAACATAGATAACCTCCTTGGCGGTATAACGCCGCCCTTTACGTCTGTGTTGTGGGCAATCCCGTATGAAGAAGGGATTTCACGCTTGAGAAAGCATGGTATGAAGAACGCCTGATAGGTTGCGACTGCGAAACTTGATGGCGTTGGCGATGATAACAACGTCGGAACGTTTAATCATGCTTCAATACGCTTGGTCCAAGCATTTTCCAAAGCTCTCCTAGGCGCTGTTGGACGCGTCCGCATGAAAGCCAATTCTCATAAAACGCCTGCGAATTTGGCGTTGCCATTTAGCCGATTTGGATTCAATCACTTTCGAAAGTACGCCGTGTTGCAGTATTTGTCAATTATGATAAGTCTTAGTCTTATCATTTAGTGTGATAGTCCGCACGTTATGGTGTGACTCGCGCTGCTCCCGTACATTATTCAGATCGGACAGCGATCAATGGGTTCCGCGGAGGACAAAGTCGAACGGAGCTACTCAGATCGAAGTCGGCCGTCTTCCCGGCTACGAAGGGCCGGCATCATTCAGCCTCATTCGGCAGGCCATTCAGATCCGCGTTGATCTCGGCCGCGCGCGACCGGGCGGTCCGAAGCATCGACCACACGAAGCCGCTTAAGAGCAGCCCCACATAGAGGTACGGCAAGATCGCGTACGGCGCGGCGGGAACCGGATAAAGGCTGCCGAGAAGCGCTGCTCCCATCGCCACAACAGCCAAAATGGAAATCGTGATGGCCGACGGCGTCAAGCGCCCCTTGGAGCGCAAGTAACGCGGCGCAGCCACCGAAACCAGAATATAAACGGTAAGAAATCCGAACGTCGCGAGAGTACCGGCGAGGCCATAGATATCGAACAGGGTCATCCCTCGCAGACTCATGATCCCGGCAGGCAGAAAGGCGGCGATGGAACTCAGCAGCACGGCACGATGCGGGGTTTGATTCTCCTCATGCGCTTCGCCCAGAATGGAGTGTAACGCCCCATGGCGTCCCATGAGAAAGAGCACACGGGCGCCCGCGGTGATGCAAGCGAGAAAGCACGAGAAGAAGCTCAGGACTGCGCCGAAATCGGTGAGCGTTCCCACCAATGGCGGGAGCCCGGCCTTCTGCGCGAGCACGTGGAAAGGCGCCAGACTCTTGTCCAGGGTTTCTGCCTCGCCGCGAAAACCAAGTACTTCCGAGTAGGCGCACAACAGGAAGAACAGACCGGCCAGGATCGCACTCCATTTCACCGCTCGTGGAATGCTGATCAACGGGTCTCTGGCTTCGGACCCGAGGGCGGTAGCGCTCTCGAATCCGACGAAGCTGAATATCGCGAGCACCAGTCCGAGGCGAAGCTTTTCCGGAGTGACACCTTTCAACCTGAACTGCTGAAGATCGAGATGCCAGCCGTGCTTCACGACAATGGTTATGGCGACGAGAGAAATCAGGGCAACGGAGGCTACTTCGAGCCAAAGCATAAGGCGCGCGGAGATTTCTACGTCGCGATAAGCCAAATAGCACGCCGACACCATGACGACCGCGATGGATAGCACCGGAAAGACCTGCCAGCCGAAGCGGTCCCGTAAGATGACGTTGACATAATTCGTGACGCCGGCGCTGACCGCCGCGGCCGTGCCGACGTACGCAATCAATAAGGCCCAGCCGGCAATTACCCCGAATCGGCGATGCATGTGATCGGCAACGTAGGTATACAGAGAACCCGGCGAGGCCGAGATTCTGGCGAACTGGTTTACATTGAGGGCCACCAGCAGAATGGTGATGGAAGATATGAGAAAAGCAAGCGCACAGCCTTCGCCCGCCAGCGCGAATACCAGCGGTACGGTCATGACGGGAGCCCCTGTCGGCGCGATCAGAGCTACAGACTGGGCCAATGTCTCGCTAGGCGACAGGGCGCCGGCCTTCAGCCCATAGGACGATTGCGAAGATTCTGACGCTGCCGGGGAAATCGATGGCGTCACCCTTGCCGAGGAATTGTCGGGTTCCATCCAGTTATACTAGCATCGGATGATTCTACAGAAAGCGATGAGGCGCCGCCATGGCAACTGAAACTGTTGTTGGAATTCCGGAACACAATATAGCTCCTTCGGCGGGGGCTTCACCAATATCCCGGCACCCGCTCGATCCTTTATTGGCCACTGAATTGGAGGAGGTTGTACGAATACTGGAGCGGGAAGCGCGCCTCCCCGATCATGTTCGGATTGCTTCCATCGGCTTGCTGGAGCCCGCCAAGAGCCTGGTTGAAAACCATCAGCCGGGGAGTTGCTTTGAACGGAAGGCGTTGGTTGTGCTCCTCGACCGCAGCAAGCGCTCGGCGTACGAGGCTGTGGTGGATCTGGCAGGCAAGTCCGTTGAGTCGGTCGCAGAGCTGCCGGACGGCGTGCAGCCCTCCATCATGCTCGACGAGTTTAGTGAGTGCGAACAAGCTGTCCGGCGCTCGCCGCTTTTTCAGGCCGCTCTGCAGCAGCGCGGTGTGACGGACAGCGATCTGGTAATGGTGGAACCGTGGTCCGCCGGCTTTTATGGAACCGAGTTGCCGGAAGAGCGGAATCTGCGGAGAATGCGCGCGTTATGCTTCGTGCGATCGGAGCCTAAAGACAACGGCTACGCGCGGCCGCTCGACAGCATGGTGGTGGTCGTCGATCTCTACAAAATGGAGGTGATCCGCATCGAGGAATACGGAGTTGTGCCGCTGCCGCCGGAAAGCGGTAATTGGGCCCGCGAGTATATTCCCAATATGCGGAATGGCCTGAAGCCACTGGACATCGTGCAGCCGGAGGGCCCCAGCTTCGCAGTGGAAGGCAATCAGGTGCAGTGGCAGAAATGGAAGTTTCGGGTAGGATTTACTTCGCGCGAGGGTCTGGTCCTGCACACTATCAGCTACGAGGACAACGGTGTGGAACGCCCTATCCTCTACCGCGCATCCATTTGTGAAATGGTGGTTCCGTACGGCGATCCGGGCGAACAGTATTACCGCAAGAACGCCTTCGACATAGGCGAGTACGGCCTGGGCATGCTCGCTAACTCGCTGGCGCTGGGCTGCGACTGTCTGGGAGTGATCCATTATTTTGATTTTCCTCTGGTAGACAGCCACGGCAAGGTC
>Ga0302324_100002378_pt1 | contig 43635 bp, 35 predicted proteins | sample Palsa_T0_1_FD_201949 | JGI IMG/M metagenome (GOLD analysis project Ga0302324, IMG submission 201949) | Peat permafrost microbial communities from Stordalen Mire near Abisko, Sweden - Palsa_T0_1 | ecosystem: Environmental > Terrestrial > Soil > Palsa > Peat permafrost | place: Sweden: Abisko... | reverse complement strand
GCGCGGGTTCGTCGCTTTCGTAGAGCAGCCGATAGACGGGAATTTCGAGTGCATCGGAAATCTTCTCCAACGTCTCGATCGTTGGCACCGCCCGGCCATTCTCCAGCCAAGAGATCCGGCATCGCGCGAGACCGGAGCGGCGCTCCAAGTCGGCCTGCGAGAGATTTTTGCCTTTGCGCTCCGCACTTATCCGAGCACCAATATTGATCCGCACTTCGGTTTCCTAGCTCAACTTACTAACACTAGACAATACTACCATTACAATCAATGCAGTCATGACGATTTTGGCTGGCGCTTATTTTCTGCCAGTGACTCGACGGGCCCGGTCAAGAGAGGCCAACGCCACAAAGCTGCTCAGGCTTCGAGACTCCCGCTTTGCGGCTTGTTCCAGCAATTGGCGCTCCTCCAGCGTGTAGTACGAAAATACTTTGGCCCTCATGGGTCGTTTGGCAGTGCGCCGTGAAGGAACGTTGTGAGCGTTCTTGGGCACCGCAGGACAATGGTAGCATTAGCTTCGAATCCGGCTAAGGTATTCCAACGATCCGGTTAACTCGCCCGGCTCACGACTGTTGGACCAAACGAAGAAGCTCCTCTGCAGAACATACCGACCTAGATGGACCGATTGGGTCGGTCAGTCGGCTCGCATGGTCCCTAGAACGAGAAGGAAGCCTGGAAATAAATCTGGCGGTTGGACGAAGGCGATCCGCCCGCGAGAGCATTCGATACGCCGAAAAACGAAGAGAACGAAGCCGGCGAAGTTGGCGTCGGTGGGCTCAAGACGGCGCTTGGCGTCGCCAGGTTGACATGGTTGAACGCGTTGCGTGCATTCACGCTGAATGTAACTCTGTAGCGTTGGTTCGCACGGCTCCTCATACCAGTCGTGTTACCACTCTGGCCACCTATCTCGTTGCCGAAGCCAAACGTCTTCGCGAGCCGTAAATTCACCGTGAAGCGATTCGGCCCGGACAGGAAGTTGACAGGAACCAGCTTTTCGCCGGGTTGCGGTACCGTATCAAAACTGCCGAAACCTGGAACGGTCACAACGTCCACGGGATTCGAAAGGCTGCTCGCAAACGCCGGGCGCTGATTGAATTGCGAACTACCGATTAAGTCCTGACTCAAGGTGATGTTGTAAGGCGAGCCCCGGAGCTTGCCACCATGAAAGGGCTGAGCCGGAGACCATACGGCAGGGCAATCGAACCGCCGATGGTCGCTCGATTTCGGATATCGAAAGACGCCCGGCCGTAATCCTAGAGGATGTTGTAAGGATTCGATGGAAAGCTGCTTGCTCCGGACGTATCGCCCTTCGCATAATCCAACACGTAGGAGCCGAACAGCATCAGCTTCGCGCCGGCGCGGACAGTGGTCTGCACAAATAATTGATTTTGCCGGAAAATCCCCTCCGATTCGTATTGGTAGATGTTTCCGGCCGCATCCCCGAATGGCCGGGTGCCACTCATTGGATTCAAATAGTACGGTGGGATGATGAACAATTCACGAAACACTTGCTGAAATTCGGGGCGCGCTTGCGCGGACTGACCGCGTTCAATCCGACCTTTCCCGGCGACGGGAGTGTGGTGATGATTAACAATTCTTCGGCACGTTGCATACGCAGGTTCCTAAGATATTTTGCGGGAGACACCCCCGTATCTCTCTTGAAGATTTCCCTCAGTCTGGAAGGCGCAAGGTTCACTGTTGCGGAGAGGCTATTCACCGAAAGGTTGGCTCCCTTTAGCTCACGCATCAGAGTGATCCCAATTTCGATGCGAGCGTCCATTGCAAAAGGGCTCACCTAATTCGTGTTGACTGTATGCTGCTCAAGGTCGTTTTTATCCAGCCTGAAATCTTGGCCCAACGTATCTGTAATCCGGTGACGGTTGGAACTCGTAGTGTTCCACGTACTTCACTTGTCTTCTGCCTGCCGAGCTCTTAATTGTCGCCAACGAACGTACTGCTCGACTTTGGTAGGATCGGGGTCTTCTTCGTCCTTAAGCCAAAAACAAAACCAGTCTACGTTTCCTTGTTGGGACGCCATCCGATCACTGGGCCGGTCCAAAACATGCGTGCCTAAGGGGAAATAAATAAGGTCTACCGGTTTGTGAAGATGGGAAAGTCCGACGAACCATTCCCTCTGACTGAGTATCCCACCGCCATCCGAACCGTCGCCGTAAGTTTCGAGACGAACGGCCGCTTCTACCAGATTCAGCCGAAATCCGGGCGACCAGTCCAGCCAGGTCGCTAGCCCTTTCCCGAACGGTGCTGCTCCCCATAAGCGATCCGACTCGTCCGCAATGGAGGCGCCAAATGCGATGTATCCGAAGTATCCACCATCCACCCCATCAGCCAGGGTCGCTGCCGCGATCTTGTATCTAGAGTGGGTGAGCATGTACGCCACATAAAGACATGTTCGACTAAATCCGATGATGCCGACGCGATCGGCATCAATTAACCCTCTACCATTCAAATAATCGATTGCTCTTTCAAATGTGCTCACCATCAGAGGGGCTTCTTCTGGCGTGACTTCTGAGTCGTGGCTATCGGGAATCTGCAGTACCACGATTCCTTTTCCCGCGAGGGCTTGCGCCGCGAACCCACTCGTGAACGGGCCATCGATCCAAAACGCTTGCGGGTCATAACCGTGGGTCTGAATAACTAACGGGTATTTCTTTGCAGGAGAGTAGTCAGGCGGCAGGTACAACCCTCCCCGGACTTCCTTTCCCCCTGCGCCTATCCACCCGACGTCTTCAACCTTTCCAAATTTCAGCTCTTCGAATTGCGGGTTGGGATCCCACAGCAGTCTCGTCTGTCTTGATCTGGTATCGACGGCTACCAGCTGTGGAGGAGTATTCAGGCCTTGCTCAACCGTGATCTCTGGCAACCGATTCGTGACACTGTCGGGAGCGACGATCTCCCACTGTGATCCTCGTTTTCGGTAGTACTTAACGTCATCGGAAGACAGACTCGCGTGCTGAGTTCTGTTTCCGCGAAACATGACAATACCGTTTGATCGAAGCCGAGCAATCAGCTTGAGATCATGATTCGCAATGTCATAAATCTCTCGGCCGGGCACCCCGACTTCCACCGTAAACATTCCCGATTCTCTTGCCCTCAGCGCAACCGAATCTTCAATATCCAATGGAAGGTAGACGCCGGTCAAGATTACGGACTTCGAATCAGCAGACCAACTCACTTCTGACTGGCCGATTGCGCTAACAGGGGAGTCAAGCAAGCTCTGGCTAACGTCATTTAGCGTGTCGATTAGTTCGTAGCGCTCGACAAACGATGTCTGTCGCTCCGGCAAATCCCCTTGTGCCAGGAGTTGCTTCAAAGCGTCATTTGTATACCTGCTCCAAACAGCGGGAAAGCTCACTTTCGGAACGTAGGTCCTCACGACGACGTATCGACCGTTCGGTGAAAGAAACACCTTCAGAGGATCTTCCAAGAGCTTGTCATGAACATGCAGGGGTTTCACTCTTGAACGCCCGACATCCAGCATGAATAACTCTTCGCAGCAGATTTGCGTGCGGCCCAAGATCAACGCGTACAATGACTCGCCGGAGACATGGAAACCGCTACGCAGCGCAGTTTCGTCAAACAGATTCTTGACTGGGTATTCGGTACCGAAAACAAGGCTCTCTCCGCGCGCGGATACCGAATACGACACGATATTCGTCTTCTGATCTGTTAGCTGTTCAACTTTCTTTGAGGTACGTCGGACCGAATACACCTGCGTCGTCTGTCCGGGGGCTTCCCCAAGAAAGAACAAAGTATCGCTATCGTCAAGCCAGGAGACGTTTGAGATTCCAACCCTTCCAGAAGTTGTGGCAAGCGTAACCAGCGTGACCGGAGCGGGTGCCTCGAAAGCTTTCTCTGCTGGAAATAGAAGCATCGAATACTCATTTTGGTTCCGTTCGATGTTGCCTTTTCTTACGACGACAACAAACCACTGTCCATCAGGTGAAAAGACGGCAAAGTCGGCGGAAACCGCGCCACCGGAGTAATCCCGAACGTCTGCCGGACCAGCCACGCGGACCATTTGGATGGAGTCGGCGACCGTTACCGCCCGTTTAGCTCCCGTCGAAGGGATGAACTCAGGGGCTGGCGGGTTTTCTGATACTGACTGAGGCTGCAGCACCCCGCTTCCGAAAAAAAGTAGCGCGAATGCTGAAATCCCGATTCGTGCGCTTCTTCGCATGCCGTTAAGAAGATTTCTCCGCATTGCAACTTGTCTCCCCTTGGAGTTTTTGGTGGAGCCCTAAAATGTTAGGCGAAGGGATAGCTGCAACGAGCGGGGACCACCTAACTGGTATAAGGAGCTCAACCCGCCCAGATTGGTCGCGAGCGTTCCCATCGCCTGGCCAAAATTGCATCCGGTCGCAAAGTTGGGAGAAGTGGGGTCGGGAGAGCAGTAGGGGGAAGCGCTGATCGCTCCAAAATTTGGGTGGTTGAAGACGTTGAAGGCTTCGGCGCGAAACTGTAGATTCAGGCGTTCGTAGATGGGGAACTCTCGACGCAACGCTATGTCCATCTGCCATGCCCCAAAGCCGCGCACGAAGTTTCGGGGTGCGTTCCCCACATCCGTTCCCGATGGAGGATTGAAGGCACCAGGATTGATGGCCCGCCCTCCCGGACACGCGAGGCCGTTGTCATACACCGCGGCACATGCAGCCCCATAAACGTAGAAAGGCTCTCCCGGGACAATATCTAGGCCGCCATTAAATAGCTGCCCAGTCACAGGATTGACTACTTCGTTTCCGTTTAGGGTTACCGGGAAGCCTGTCCGTGCAGTAAAACGATCGTCAAAACCCCAATGACTAAACAACGCTCGACCCAGCCTGCTCGAGGAGTAGCTCGGCAAATCGTATGAAAACGCAGCCGAGAAACTATGGCGGACGTCAAAATCCGAATTGCCGCGAGTATACGGCAAAGTTTCGTTCTGGGAGCCAAAGTCAATGCTGTGTCCGAACGTATATGATGCCAGAGCTTGTAGACCGCGACTGAGCCTACGCTGAAATTGAACCTGTAAAGCGTCGTAGTCGGAAGTGAGTCCATTCCTGGTGAAGGTCACGTCCTCAAAATTTGGATTGAATGGGCCCACATTGGCCTGGGCTTGCTCGAGCAATCTTCTACCGGCGGCGCCTACATAAGAAACCGTTAGTGCCTGGGACGTTCCGAGAGATTGTTGCACGCTAAAATTCCACTGCAACGTGTACGGTAATTGGAGATGCGTAGAATACGAGTATGCAAGACCCGGAGCGTAAGGGGCGATGGGCGGATTGACAATCGGAGGACTAACTGCCGAGGCCAGAAGCGGGAAGCTGGCTGGAGATCCAACAAGATTGCCGAAAAGTGAAGTAGCGGAAAATCCGGGTCCTAAGTAGGCGCTGGACCCATCCTGTTGACCCGTGTCAAAAAAGACCCCGCCTCCACCTCGGACTACAGTTTCAAAGCCTGGCGTATTCCGGACGACGTAAGCTGCTCCTAGCCGCGGCGCGAAGTTGTACCAGCTCGTCTTCCAGAGAGGCGTACCCTGCGGAGCGAGCGCCAGCGTGCTAAAGCTGTTTCCAACCGCGGTGTACGGTAGATTACCCTTGGCCGCACCAGGAGCTGGGTTGATTTCCCATCGCAGGCCCATCGACAAACTCAACCTAGGCGTGACTTTCCACTCATCCTGTACGAAGGAAGAAAAATTAATGTACACGGGAAAAGCTGCCGCGGTTGACACTCCCTCAACTACGTCCGCGGAGTTCGCCAGGACCGAAGATTCGCTGAAGTAGTCATATGTTGAAGCAGGAGTGACTTGGTGCACTGCGGGATTTAGTCGTCGTAGGTCGAATCCGAACCTGAACTGGTGTCGTCCATGGATTACAGTGAGCGTGTCTAAGACATTCCACTGCCTTTGTTGACCGAAGTTGGCTGATTGGCTAAGAAACGTAAATTCTGGCCCCAGAACTAAGCCAACAAAAACTGACGCTTGCTTGTTTGTTGCGCCCGTAAATCCTTGCGTTTGGAGAAGGTTGATCGGTATTGCCCCTCCAAAGTTGTCCGGAGTGTCCGACTGTTGCTCTTTGTTCGAACTGTAGTTCAGCCGGAACTCATTACTTATCGTGCTGGAAAATACACCAGTCACGCCCGCCGTGTACGTACGAGTCGCCTGGGACATTGGAGTCAATTGAGATGGGCTCGTTGCGATCCTGGTGGTGAAATCGGAAGGCGTGTCACTGAAACGGAAAAAAAGCCTGAACTTTTCGCTCACCACGTGGTCCAGACGGATACTAGTAGCATCGATGCTTCCTGAATTCGACCAACCTCCAACGAACTGAGCAAGTCCGTTGTTCGGGTCTGGACTTGAGCAAGGAAGCGGAGCAGCCGAAGTGGTTGGCTGCGGGAAGGCATTCAATACTTGTTGTAGTGGGGCTGGTGTGCACATTCGCGCGTAAACATCCGGAACGAAACTGAGTGTCGCCGCCTGTGGCTGAGTCACACGCAATCCTTCATAGGAGAAGAAGAAAAACGTCTTGTCCTTGCCGTCGTAAAGATGCGGGATGTCAACAGGCCCTCCCAACGTTCCGCCAAAATCGTTTTGGTGCAGAGGAGGTTCCGGTTGGCCAAAGTAGTTGCTAAACCAATCGTTCGCGTCGAAAGCGCCATTGCGAAGGTAATCGAAACCAGAACCGTGCCATTCATTACTCCCAGAGCGCGTGACGAAGGAAAATTGGCCACCTGGATTGCGACCAAACTCAGCGGAATACGTAGAGCTTTCGACGCGAAACTCTTGCAATGCATCCAGTGAAACCAAGCCCTGGGTTGATCCCAGGGCAGTAGACGCCGGGACCGACCCACTCGTTGCCGGTCGGTCCGGTGAATCTGGGGCAACGCCGACATTCGCGCTTACGCCATCCACAGTGTATACATTCGATTCTGTGCGTTGCCCATTGACGCTAAATTCTCCCCCTCCGGAGCCACCGTTGCCCGCCGGTGATTGCGGGTTATTTGTTACAACCCCGGGAGTCAGCAGAATGAGGTCCTGAAAACTGCGCCCGTTTAGCGGCATGTTCTCCACGTAGGTTCGATCCACAACGGTACTTACCGAGGCGTCTGTTGTATTGATCAACGAAGTTCCCGCTGTCACCGTTACAGTTTCCGAAACCGAACCGATTTCCAGCGAAAAGTTCTGTTCTAGCTTGTCTTGGACGTGGAGTTCGAATTCCTTGATGGCAATTTCCTTGAAGCCCGGCTTGTGGATCATCAAGTGATAATGTCCCGGCAACAATCCTGTGAAGAAGTAAATGCCCGCTCCATTGGTCTTGGTTGCCACGACGGTCCCCGTTTCAATCCGCGTCGCCGTTACCTCAACGTCAGGGACAACGCCACCTTTGGGGTCGCTTATGACACCGCTGAGCGTGGCCGTTCCCATTTGGGCGAACACCGGAATACTTGTCGTGATACACAGCACCAGGATCGGGATTAGCGACCTCACACGCAGAGCATGGGGCATCATTCACCTCTGCCTATATTGCGGACGAGGACAATAGGTTTGTACCGCTTTGCGTTCGTGAAAAGACTGTTAACAGGGCGGCGAGGGATTTGTGGCAAGCGGACAGTACAATCGCTCGGGAGCGATTAAGAAAATTAGACCCTGTGGTGACGCGCATGCGCGCGGCTCTCGTATTTGGTCCTCACTGGCCGCTCGTCACAGCATTGATCACGGATGGTTGGGCGGCGTGCCGAAGTAAGCTTCCAGTATCGGCTTCCCGGTTGGTGTCGTGAATGACTTGTCCGCGGGTTCAAGAGTGACGAACACGGTGTCAATCTCGTCGAGAAGCTTGGGATCGTCGAACTTCATCGCCCACCGATGCTGTGTCTGGTCGTCGTTGTAGAAGATTCCCAGACTGTGAGCCACTTTGCTGTTCAGGTTGTTGCTGTTGCTTCCCCAGGCGGCATAGACGAATTTCCCGTCGGCGGTATTCTTCGCAGGTAGATCGAACGCGTAGAAGATAAGTGACTTTCCTTGCGTGTAGAACGCCCGCCCAAATGCTTTTCTGGCCCGACCCTTTCCGTCTCGATCGATGACATCGACGATGTGCAGGTCGCGCGCGCCCATAATGTCCCGTATTTCGCGCCCCTGGGAAAGCATCTGGCGCTCGCGGTCAACGCTTGCCGACACCTCGGTCAGACGTGCGTCCTTGTCGGCGAGTGAGAATTGCAGCGATTCGATTTTGCCCTGACTCGCGGAAAGGGAGTCTTTGGCCTGAGACAATTCGCTCCGTGCCGCGCTCAAATCATTGTGCGCCTGGATCACTACCTGGGCTTGCGCGTTGGACTGCTTTTCGACCTCGCCCAACCTGGTTTCGAGTTCGGTCGTATGCAGACCCGACAGGGTCAACTGGGCGCTCAGCGCCTGATTTTCTCCACTCGTCTGTTCGACCCGCTTTCGCAGCTCGGCAACTACCGCCTGTAGGCGAGCGCTTTCATCCTCGCCGATTGGGGAGTTTGGCGTTTCAGCTTTCGCTGAACTTGCAGCTACAACGGGAGTCTCAACTACGCTTACCGATGTTTGTCGGGACAACCCAACAGCCGCGCCTACGCCTGCTCCTAACAGAAACGCCGCCGCAACCCCCGCGGCGGCAAGATGCTTGTAGCGCTCGATCAAAGAAACCGGAACTAACGCAGGGAGGTTTCGGGCAACGCCCTCCCGTAGGCGGCGATGACGCTCACCTTCAAGAGCTACATCCTCATCCTTTAGGGCACCAGCGAGGAACGCGGTGGCCGCGAGCGAACTGGTTTCGGCGACAACTTCGCGGCATTCTGCGCAAGTTTTCTGATGGCGCAGGAACTCTTCTTGTTCTTCGGGAGAGAGTTCTCCAATCGCTGCTAGGGATGCGAATTCTTCAAATCGATCGTGCTCTAACACCTGACACCTCCGGAGCGACCTGCTTACTTAGCTGACGATGCAATCTCAATACGACCTTCGGCGCGGGTTCCGAAGATTGCTCCGTCTCGTCTTTAGAGGCTAAAACTCGACGCATTCTCTCGAGGCCCCGATACAAATGGTGTCGGGCATTCCCGAACGACTCACCGAGTTCACGCGCAATTTCGTTCACGGAAAGCCCTCGGAAGAAATACGCTGTCACGGCCGCTCGCTGCTTGTCGTCCAATTGCTCCAAACCCTGCTCAATGAGCCGTGTTCCCTCTTCTGGCGACAGACCGGAAGCGAGCGACACATCTCTCGCGAGCACTTCTGGATCCAGCTCTTCGATCTGTACGCTCGTGTAATACCGGCGGCTCTCTAGATGGCGGCGCTGGTCGATGGCGCGTGTGTAGGCGTATCGAAGAAGCAGGGTGCGAAAGGAGCCTCGTTCCTCGTCGTACCGCAACATCGTGGTGTGCACTTCGAGGAAAAGGCCTTGTACCAGGTCCTCGGCTTCGGCCTTGTTCCGCAGTACCGAGTACGCCAAGCGAAATACGTCCTGCCAATACCGGTCGAAGAGAACCAGAAATGCGAGGTGATTGCCTTTGGTTACTTCTCTGCACAATTCTTCGTCGGGGTGAGAGCGAAGCTGGTCCGGAGCGTGAAGCCGTTTCCAGAAGATCATCTCTCCCTCTCACGTGCAGGCTCGACAAACACCGTGCTACTGAACGACGCGGCCAGGGTCAGCGGCAGACACGTGTCCAGCATGAACGATCCACCACCAGTGAGGGACAACATACAACTGATCTCTATGAGATGAAAGACCAAGAGACGTGCTGAAGCAAAGTATATTTTTTCGTTGCGGTGGTACAACTAAGCCCTCGCTTACGCAGCGCACGGAGCCCTCGGTTAATTTTCTGCGAGCGTTTCACCCCGATTTTATGTCTATAGTTAGTAGGGGATGTATTAGGAATGGACGTTCACTTGGATACATCTCTCTGTGTCAAAACCAGACCCGAGTCTGGCAGTGATGAGCACGCCGTTTTCAGGTCCGGCCTGTGGAATCACGAGGGTGCCAAATGAAATCAACGCGAGGGTCGAGCCGGTCTGTCATCTTTCTCTTGAATTCCGTCGACCGGCTCGGCAGGACAATTAATCCCAGGGTTCTCGCCGTAGCCCACGAAATTGGCCCTCGCGCTGTAGCCTACGGCGAACGCCTCCTCGGAGACGCGGCGCTGACTATGAATCTCTTTGAAGAGTCCGCCGCGGCAGTTTCGGAAGCATTGAGGCGAAAATCCAAAGACGCGCGTCCAGTGCGGGATCTATCCGCCTACCTTTACCGCACATTTCTCCGGAAAATCAGCCTCGCCAGGGGCAAACAAACACGTTTGGAAACGTCGTTGCGAAACAACGCGCGGACGCAGTTTCTCGCACGCCAACCGTCCCAGGCGGAAGTTTCGCTGCTGTTCGATGAAGTCATGGCTACCTATGATAAAGTCACGCAGCAGATCGTCTACCGTCGTCTCGAGGGCCTTTCATGGAAGGAGATCGCGGCCGAATTCGGCATTGCGACCCACGCGGCGGAATCGCGATATAGCAGGGCGCTGGCCAACGCGCGAAGACTCCTCCATATACGACGCCCAAGGACTTGAGGAGGGCTTTCGCCTTGCCGGGTGCGAGGAGCAAGCCAGCGAAGCGCACCAAGAAGCTTCTCTTGGAAGCGAGGCTTTTGGAGTTCGGGCGTAAGCATTTTTCCGAGGATTTTCCGAATCCAGAACGTCGCGGTTGCCCTCCGACAACTCAGCTCAGGTTGCTAACGGATAATCCGCGCAAAGCGAGAGAATCTGTCCTCAACCACATTTCCTCCTGCTCGCCTTGCTATCGGATGTACAGCCGCTTTCTGCAAGCGCGGAAGGCGAAGCCGCGGTCTAAGTCCGCAAGAGGCAAATGACCGGCGCAAACGATCATTCAGGTCGATGCGAACTAAAACAGAAGGAACAAATGATAGATCACGTTATTCTCACGGTCAGTGACTTCAAGCGTTCAGTTGCTTTCTACGCCAAGGCTCTGAAGCCACTTGGTATCACAGCCCTTGCAGACTACGAAGGCAAAGACGGACACCCAGACTTGAAAGGTTTTGGTGTTGGCAAGAGCCATTTTTTCTGGCTCAAGGAAGGAAAGCCCGATCCTCAGGCCGTTCACGTCGGATTCGTAGCGAAAGACCATTCCGAAGTGGATGCATTCTACAAGGCCGCTTTAGCAGCTGGAGGAAAGAGTAAGGCATCACCTCAAGCTCGTCTCGAATATTATCCTGGCTATTATGCGACCTGGGTGCTCGATCCTGACGGCCATGATATTGAGGTCGTCAATAAAAGCTAGCACGGTAACTGCCGGCAGCAATCCCGCCAAGTAACTGCGGATGATATACCACTCGGTCGAGCGACCGCTCCATAACCCTTGCGCTCCCTCGGAGGGATGCACGTCGGCCCTCTGGATGTTTTCGATAATTTGCGTTTCGAGCGCTTCCGCATCGTTCGGGGCAACGATGCGAACGGGAACCTCGTGCAAACCCGCCCGCTGAGCGGCGCGATAGCGCCGCGCTCCCGAAACGATTTCGAAATGTCCATTCACTCTCCGTGCGAGAAGCGGAGAGAGGACGCCCTTGCTGCGGATGCTCTCGGCCAATTCCTCCAGCCTATCGTCATCGAACGTCTTGCGCGGATTGGTCGAGGATTCCACCAGTTCCGCAAGGGGAACGTTCACGTACTCCGGCAACGATTGCACTGCCTCTTTCGTGTTCATCTCTTTTCTCCTTTTTCTGAATTCTTGAATTGGTTAGTACTCTTCGGGCAAAAGAATTGTGGTGATGGAGCGGTCGGCTTCGGTGATGACGTAGAGCTTTACGTCTGCGAGGGTGCGATAGCTGCTCAAGAGCCGGAATCCCCGTTCCAAGCTGAATTGGTTTTCTCGGCGGTCTTCGTCGCACAGGTCGCCCCAATCGCCGTGGACGTGACGCGAGAGGAAGTCCAGCGGTCCTTGCCCTGCTTTTTCCAGAGCGGCCAAGGCGCCCGGTGTGGCGACGAGTTGGCCGAGTGAAAACAACGGTTGTTGTCTGGTTTGCTGCATGAGAACTCCTTTTGAAGGGCTTTGATTTTTGCTTTCGAGGCAACGCGGAGCGTTGCATAGAAAACAAATGCCCTTCCTGGCGGTCCCCGACGACTAGCCGCCCGCGCTGTCAAGGGCGCGTGGGTTTCGCGTTCACGGGAGCGCAGCGGACGCCCTTGACAGGAGAAGCGGGCGGACTAGGCGCAGTCTTTCCGCAGGAAGGGCATTGAAGAGAAAAGACAGTTCCAGTGGAAACTCATCAGCTGGAATTTTGGTTCTTGGGTTTCTTCCGAAGTGCGATAGCAATGTCTGAGCGTAGAATTACGCTCGGCGTCCATGCTACCGTCTCGACCATGCTGAGAGGTTTCGAGCGGAGGTACGGGAACACGGAGCGAAAGGTTAGGGCAGGCAGGTTTGGGCTGATCGGGAGCCGTAATCTTTTGGTGTATCCGCGGCAATACCCGGAATGGGATCGATCGTTTGTTTGTCAGGGTTGCGGAGCTGTAGCCGACCTAGGTCCGAGCGTCCAATAATAGATTCCGTGCGAGGGTTAACTTTCCCCTGGTTCTGTGCAATAGTGAGGGGCATGGGATGACCTCAGGCTTTAATTGAGGTGGTTCCTCAGATTCACTAACCGTCCTGTCTCAGCCGTAGGCGAGCAGGAGCAGCGGGAAGGTGACATGACAAGCCTCGAACGTCTTTTCTTAGCGCAGGATTTCCTCCAAAAGCTACTTACTTCACGCGAACGCATGATGATTGCGGCGTTGGTGTTGGGTTTCTCTCAATCGGATGTGGCGAGAGCCTGGCACGTCTCCAGCCCAGCAGTTAGCAAAATGGCGAAGCGCATTCGTGTGAAAGCAGAGCGCTATTGGCGGTAGCGTGCGAGCTCTAGTGCCAATTCCCTCCCGAATCTGGTCACAACTATTTCGAACGCCGTTAGGGCGCAACTAAGGAGGAAGGCAAAATGGCAACCAAAACTGCAGTAGAACGTGTTCCGTTGATCAGAGTTGATACGGCACTCAATTCGCTTCGCTCTTCGGGGTATAGCCTAGAGGCGGCCGTTGGAGAGCCGATCGACAATGGTCTCGAAGCGCGTGCGAACAAGATACGGCTAAGACTGATGGGGGAAACGCAGACCGTGAGACGAGGCAAGAAAGAGGAGACTCTCGAGGTCGTCGCCAAGATCGGTATTGGGGACGACGGGTGTGGGATGGCGCCCGGAGTATTGGAACGGTGTTTGGTTTTGGGAGAGTCGACGCGATATGAGAGCCGCGTTGGGATGGGACGGTTTGGCGTCGGCGGAACGCTTGGCGCCATTAGTCAGTGCAAGCGGATTGAAGTTTACAGCCGTAGTAAGTCGTCGGGGCCCTATCTGTTCTCCTATATTGACTTGGACGAAATTGGAGCAAAGGAGCAGCTGTACATGGTGGTACCCGAGGAGCGCGCACTTCCTGGCGAATTCGCTGACTTGCTGGACGCGAAGGGATCGGGAACCCTCGTAGTATGGTCGAAGTGCGACAAACTTTCGGTGACGCCGCGAGCCGATGCGCGCAGAGCTGCGAAGGCCAAGGATGTGCGGAGCGTCGATCGGGTGAAAACCGACCTGATCAAGTACATAGCCCGGACGTATCGATACTTTCTAACAGACGGAAGACGAATCGAAGTGAACGGAACGGTCGTCGCGCCGCATGACCCGCTCTACTTGATGGACTCTCGTTATGCCGGTGATCCGAAGGGCACACTGGAACATACTCAGGAGGTGGAGTGGCCGCTGGCGTCTGACCCGGAGAACACAGCAGCGATAAAAATTCGCATGACGCTGCTACCCGAGGCTTGGAGGCCAGTTCTGGGTTCCGGTGGAACTACCTTCAGCCGAGAGCGGCGGGTCGATGAGAATGAGCCTCTCTCAATTGTGCGTGCAAATCGGGAGATCTTTTTCGACATCATTCCGAAGTTTTATCCTGACAACGTTCGGGAGATCGCTCGGTGGATTGGGATTGAGATCTCTTTCGATCCGCGGCTGGACGAGGCGTTCCAGGTAAGAAATGTCAAGCGGGGAGTCGAACCTGTTGAGGAGCTTCGGCACGAATTGAGGAAACTCATTCAGCCGGCGATGTCGACTCTGGTAGAGCGCGTGCGGAAGCTGTGGCGAACAACGGAAAATGCGACGAAAAAGAAGCTCGGAGTGCACAATGCTGCGGAAGAAATCGCCGCAGGCGCCGAGCAGACATCCATTAAGAGCAAGGCAGGACAAGATGTCACGCCCGACGAGCGCGACGCCAAGCTGAACGACCTCGCGGAGAAGGCGGCTGAAGCCAGCGCTCGAAGCGCTGGAGGCGAACCTGACCCACAGGTCACCAAACAAACAGCAGCGGAGCTGAAACGACGCCTCAAGTCCATGCCGTTTTCGATTATTGACGACCAGTGGCCCGGGAATGAATTTTTTGCGACGGAACATCTAGGAGAAAATACCGTCGTCACCTACAACAACAAGCATCCATTTTTTGCCAAGATTTACAGCAAAATCCTCGCCGCCAGTGGTGCGTTCGCTGACGGAGAGAGCGGAAGCGCGATGACGGCGGAGAACCTAACAGCGATGGCGCGTGTGGTTCAGACCGGTCTCGACCTCATGATTGTCGCGTACGCCAAGGCGGAAGCCATGGACGATAGTGCGGAAGACCATGAGTTGTACTCAGTGTTAAGGACGCAGTGGGGTCTGTTTCTCTCGCAGATGGTCCAACGAGTTCCGGATGCGGAGTTGTGAGGAAACTGCCAAGGCGGCCGGAGTGATCCTGAATCGGTGAGGCAGGGCGTTCATCCCTGCCTCACCGTACTCAAAGCTCGGCCCAACGGTGGAGCGTGACTTCCTCGGGCCTCGTGCCGAGCAAACCGGCCAATTCCTCACGAAGCTGTCGAGGGCTCGTATTGAACCGGCTGAGTTTCCCTCCCAATCCGTAGTAGAGGATACGCTGCGCAACGCGTTGGTTTTCGGAACGGACGATCATTCGTTTGTTTGTGGGATCCCACAGCAAACCAACCCACGGTTCGTCATCTAGCGACATTGGCACGCGCACAGCGTGGCGCAAGATACGGCGGAGGGAAATTCCGGACTCGGTAAACCACTTGGTGACTTGAGTTAGCGCAGAAAGGCCGACGGGTCGAAAAAGCAAATGCCCGCCGTCTCGGTTTCGATATTGCGCCGCAATTTCCTGGTCTGGGTTGCTGGTAGCCAACTCCCGTAGCGGCGGAAAGAATGACATCAGTTCGTTCCAGAATTCTCGAGCTTGCTTGAAGAACGCAGATATGGCGTGTTCGGAGGGGCGAGATTTCTTGAAGCTGCGCCACGCTTTCGGATCGTCGGGAAGGTACATATCTAGAACGTCGTACACCGTGATGATTGTCGTGAAGTTCTTACGATCGCGGCCGGAGATGTTTTTCCCTTTCTTGATGGAAGTCCAACGATCGAGGAGCGGGTGCGATTCTAAAAGCCGTCGTGTGACGATGGCAACGACGTCGTCTTCATCGAGCGCGATGATCTGCATCTTGTTGACCGGCTTGGCGTACCGATTCAGCGTCGTGAAGAGACGGCGTGTTCTTTCCATGCCCTGAGCGTTGTTTGCATGCGCGACAAAGATGGTGCTCAGCTCTTCGTCGCCGAGTTCGGGCTTGTCAGCTACTGCTCTTTTAATGCCCACTACTCGGTGTTGACCATCGATAGCGAAGAGACGTTCAGAACCATCGAAAATCAATATTCCTAAGGCGCCCTCGATGTAGTCAGGTACCTTGCCGAACCCCTTTCGGTCCGTAGGATGGATCGCGAGTTCGGCCCATCTTGGCGAGCCCCCGTACACACCGACAACCAGAGAATTGAAGAACCGCTCCTTCTGTCGGATCAGATATTCACGAATCGATTCAGCGTGGGACCGCTCGATCTCTCTTTGGATGAGCTCCTTCAAAATCGAGCTTTTGTGGATTTCGGTGGCGAGCGAAATGCGTTCAGCAATATCCCTCATTCGTAGAAAAGTTATGTAGTAGACCCAATCACCCATGTGCGCGCGAAGACCAGGTACCTTAAGTTCTTTCGAGCCGTTGGAAGTCATAAAAAGAGAGTCTCTCCTCAAAAGGCTGCGATCACGCGACGGATTTCAGCTTCGACCTGTTCGTTCACTGGAGGCATAAATGCTCGGATAAGCTTTCTCTCCATCTTGGAAACTGTCGTAGCTGATTTCAGGACAGCGTAACGGAATTGAAGATAACCGCCATACTGATGAAGCATCGTGGCCATCTTCGGTCGGCCTTTGTACGGATTCTTTTCAGTCGTGAGATAGTTGCCAAAGCGGCTGCGAAGAGATTTCCTAGCTCGTCCAATGTACAGCAAGTATGTCACGTTCATGTTCGCGATCGCGGGTCTCGCAAAAAAAGCGTAGACACCGGGTCGCGAGGGGACTGATTGACGCGAATGCTTGCTGAAGACTACATTCTTCCAGCGAAGCTTTCGTTGACTGTCGTATTTCTCCCAGAGGAACGGCCACAGAAGCATCTCATGTTTGTGGTGAGAAGCCAGTGCAGCTAGATCAAAGAATTCTTGGTACTCGCCGGGCATAGCCTACCTAAACCGCTTACACGATGCTTAATGCCATTATATGGACGTCAATGTTACGATGAGGTACCTATCGCGCATCTAGTTGTTTATGAGTCACTTAGTCGAGTGTCGCCTGCTTCTTCCCAGACTCTCCGATTTAGGGGCACGCTACGACATTACCGATGGCCTACACAGTTTTTGGCGTTTTGTGAACTTACGACGTACGAAGACTCTCACGAATGGCAGACGTTTCATTTTTCTCGATGTACTCTGCAATCCTACTTAGGAGTCGAAGACCGGGAGGAAACTCAGACCGGTGTTTTGGCAAGAGCTCATACTGGGACTTCCCGTGCTTCTTCGCCCGCCGACAATCCAGAAGATAACAAAAGACCGTGACCCAGCGAAATTGAAGAAACGCAACCGTCAGGAAAAGAACGAGGCCGGCCAAGAAGAGAACGATCTGGCCACCATTGCTCCCTTTAAAGATATTCGTGGCGAATGCATAGAGTTGCGCCGCGACGCCGAATGCCACCGAAACGGCATTGACGAACACCATGAGCAGAATGGTGTACCAATCTTCGCTAGGTCGCCGCAAGTAGGGAGGGCATTTCGAGACACCTGAAACGAGGCCGATTGCATCTGCAATGTCCTTCCCCTGCCTCGAGCTGGCTTGTACGAAATGTTCACGAATCCTCGCCATTTCCTCCAATACCAGGATCTTGCGTGTGCGCAGCTCGGTGTACATCCCAAGCAAAAAAGTGCCAATAAGCGAAAATACGAGAGCGATCAAGCCCATAAAAAAGGCGCGGGGGCCCCGCACGTGCCAGAATGCCATCTTCGCGAACGTTTCAGACCCGGCGATGTAGTAGATGCCGGTTACGACAGCTAGAATCACCGTTAGATAGAAAGTTACGATATTCAACAGCTTGCCTTCGATATGCGCAAAGTAGCTGGAGGACGTGTCGAATTCTTGTTTGAGAAATGCGTCAGGCGGGTCTCCTTCCGACATGTTGCCTCCTAGCCCTTTGCGATCGAAAACAAGTGACAGATTACGATTCGAGAAATCCATATCCAGTTCGTGCGTTATAAAGGCATGCAGCGACAGATGACTGCGCGGGTCCGCTCCGCTTGGCCATTCGTGGGTGAACCTTCCTAAGTGCCAAAAGATCGCGTCAGCAATCGATTCAATCAGCGGCAGTGGGAGGTTATGTTTGTGAGCCGTTTCTCGCCATTTTTGTGCGGCAATCCGATGATGGGCGAATTCTCGCCAGGGCTTGCCAGCATCTTCTGGCTTGAACGTATCGGATATGATTGTGGCGACGTAAACGATATCGCGGTCTTCCGGGAGTAAATTGAAGTTGGTGTCCGTTAGACTTGGATACATTCTCAGTTTTCTGTCGATACCGATGCAGCACTCGGATGTATTAAGCAGGATGCCAGCCGGAGCCGCTTGCCACGCAGGATGGTTCTTGCCGGAGGAGGACGCGGGCGCGAAGTAAAATTCGAGGGGGGCGACGTTTTCGAGGTAGTCGAGGAGGGCATTCCGCAATGCGTCGGACCGAATTTCAGCAACGCAGAGACGCTCAAATTCAGCAATCCGCGACTCTAGCGCCGCGTCCAAAAGGCCCTTGTGTTTAAGCGCCGCTTTGACGCCGTCCAACATAGGAATTTGCTTCAGTAGGGAACTAGAGCTTTCTTAATGTTACGGATGCCACCACGGGGTTCTTCAACGTCCCCAGCATATCTTGGAATTACGTGGATATGGAGATGTGGCACCGTTTGGCCAGCCGCTTCGCCCTCGTTTACCCCAACGTTGTAGCCATCAGGCGCAAATTCCTCGTTCAAGCGCTTCTGGATGACTCTCAATATCTCGCCAAGGGCTACCATCTCGGCAGGCGTTAGCTCAGCGAGCGTCGCGATGTGACGCTTCGGAATCAGAAGGGCGTGCCCTTGACTGACGGGATAGTGGTCAGGCACCGCAATAAATAAACGGTTTTCGCCGATGACTTCCCGCTCGCGCCGATCGATAATGGAGCAAAAGAGACAGTGGCCCATAAAATTCTCGACCCTGGGCGGGCAATCCTTCAGCTTGGTTTGGCTCATATGCATCACAATTGACAGATAAGGCATGGCTCCTGATCGTCTTCGTCATCAAGGACCGTACCAAATATTTGGTAAAGTTTCTGACCTGGACTAGCCTGAGTTTCAGACTTGAGAGCTCTATCATGCTTTTGCTTTATTTCTTGCAGGCGCTCAGGTTTGGCCAGCTCTCCAAGACTTTCCGTTTGGCTCCAAGTGTAGCGAATCCCAGACGACTCATCTATCTTCTCGTATTGTTTGGCCTTTTCAAAGAGTTCGGGATGTCTTTCTAGCAATCCCGCCCACTCAGCTTTTCGCTGGAAAAAACAAAAGTAACAACCAGAACGCGTCCGCCATTCGTAATACTTTGGGAGGCCTAGGCCGCTCCCTTCGAGGATTTTCATAACGTCGGCTTCGACGATGCCCATCTCCTTGAATGGGTAAACTGCTTTGATATTTGGCTTAGTGGAGATGTAGCCTTCGCGATTTTCGTCTGCTCGGATTCCGATATAACTCAACACAGAATCATTCCCCACAAACTCTTCGAAGGGTTTAATCTTCAGCATCTTTGTGCACCAACGCATGCGCGAGGATGGCAGATAGCCGCCGTAAATTTGGAGCCAGTGGTCAAAGCCTCGCTGAGCATTGAGACGGACGATTGGTTTGCCAAGGTAAGCCTGAAGGCGGTCGAGATAGTCGTAGGTCTCGGGAAGTTCCTTCTGTGTGTCACAGAAGACGTATTCCATGTCGCGAACGCGGTCACGCATTAAGATCGCAAGCGCAGTGCTGTCCTTCCCTCCGGAAAGACTGAGGATGTGACGCGCTTTGTTATCCACGTCCCACCCCAACTGATTTAGGTTGGTCCTTCACAGCTTTGGCATCCTCCAGTTCAGAGAGGAAGCGCCTGGCGACCACGGCGAGAGCCGCAAGTGAAAGCTCAGCGTTCGAAGCCATTTGCAGGTTACCGAGGCACGCTTCGATGTCGATCACAGCTTGGGCAAGAAGGCTCTTGTCGGCAGAGTCGACGGCGACCACCGCTTCCCGATCTTTAGAATACCGGTCGGTTACACCAATTCGAAGAACGTCCGACGAAGATCGGCCCATGCGTTCCCGATTCGTAGATTCAAAAGTCAGAGCCTCAATGTGCCGGAATGCCCGAGTGCATTCCGATAATGCTACGTCATACCGGGCTCGATCGGTGTCGGACCATGTTTGTGGGGCCTTTCCCGTTAGCAGCGTGGCGATGGCTTCAATCCAAGCCGCGTCGCCCAACTGGTCTTCCGAAAGGTGATTCAGGAAAGCCTGAAGCCTCGGTTCGACGGCGTGATCGACAATCGTTTGCGACCGGGAGCGTACCAACTCTCGCGCCTTGGCGCCCTTCACGTGGAAAGCGCTGAACAGGAGTTTGCCGAGGTCCGCGAGAAGGTCATCATAGCATCGCTGAAGCTCGCCGAAGCTGTTTTTGAGAGTGCGAAAAAACGAAGCCACTTCTCTCGGGTTTGCGTTGGCTGTGGGGAAGGGTTTTGCGTTGCATGCTATCGGTAGATCCTCGAACAGCAGAGCGTCAGGTTCCTTGGCATTCAGTAAGGCTTGTCGAACGGCAAGCGTGGCTTCCGACAGCGAAGTCGTGTTCCTCGTATACGCAGGGAGCCTGTTGAGGAAGCGATACAGGGGACGAACGATCGCGACGAGATGCCTATCCTTCTCTTCGATCTTGGTTCCGACAAGTTTAGCAAAGTGGCGAAACACCTCTCGGCGTATACCGACAATTCGATAGCGTCGGAGTTCGAAGCTATCGGGAGAGCTCAGGAGGCGTTCGAATCCGTCAACGGTCAACTCGGGAAGGAATCCACCATTTTCATAGAATGCGAGCTCAGTGTCGTGCGCGATTGTGGAGGCACAGAAAAGAACAGGAATGACTCCCATCTTCAAACCGTAAGGTGGTTTTTGCAATTCGGAAAAGAGCTCGCTGACCGGCCGACGATTCAACTCGCATGTCGAAAAGAAGTGTTTGAGCGCGTTCCAGACTTCACGCAGCTCTCGATCCTTGCGAGGTTCCCCGAAGGTGTAACCAGATTCTCCAACATGATGAATTCCGGTACTCTTCAAAACGGAAGCGTACATGCTCATTTCGGGCGGCGTGCCGGTTAAGCCGAGCTGAGGTTCCGATCCTCGAGTCATCATCGCTTCAACAAGATTTCTGCGTGCTGCTGCAGCAGCAGACGAAAGGGACCTGCGGTTCAGCAATTCGTTCCGTAGCCTGGGGGTGTGGACGTAAACCGCATCGCATATATCAGAGAGCATTTGACTGAGGGACCGACCGTCGGCAATGTGGACGGGCACACCTCGGTGGAACCAGGCCGTATTCGCCTTCGAGACCTGTGTTGGGGAGAACAGGCTCTCGATCTCCCGCGCAACGCTGTGTTCTGCAGTTCCGATGCGAGCACGCACTTCGCGCCGCGCAACGATATCTCCTTTGAGCTCGGGTGTGTTTACCTCGACCCACCGCAATAACTCGAGTTCTCGGACAGCCTCCCGGAGCCCCGCGGCGTCCCGCGGGATGGCAACCAGTATGTCAGGCCGCTCCCGAACTGGTGACTGTTTAGCCAGCTCCCTCAGTTGTTCCACTTCAGCTTGTGAAGAGGGCAGACAATAGACAATCATTCCGTCTGCATCGGAATGAGGCTCCAGCGAGTTTGAAAATGCAGAGAGGTCCGCGAAGCGCAAAGCAAAGTATCGGAGAGTTCCGGTCTGAAAAGAGTGCCGCTTTGCGACCAGTGGACGAGGAGGCCACAAATTGGTTAGTTGTCTTGCAAGGCTGCCACCTGGATGAATACGCTTCTTCGCCTCCGCGACTTGCAACTCCACATCGATATCACTACCTTGCCAGAATCCGAACGCTTGACTGTGCTTCCGGTAGACCAGCACAGAGCGGGCCAGAAGACTCTTGGCTGTTTGACGAAAGCTGCTAGTGGTGGCGCCGAGGGCGAATTCAATCACCTCGTGGGAGGCTTTCAATTGTCCATACGAACCGACAGCAGTGAGCAATCCAATCGTTTTGACGGCCTCTAGTTCTTCACGAGTAGCATCCGCGGAACGATCAAGTACGCTTTGGACTTCAGCCCAGCGGGACGCACTTTCGCCAACGCTCAAACCATTACCGATGGCGGAGTCCACGTAATCATAGAGTTCAGGAAGCCGATAGAAAGCAATGTGCTGCTTGGGCCTCTCTTCTCCCAGGAATGCCGAGAAGGCATGCGCCTCGCGCGACACCAAGAACGCAAACAGGGAGCGCTGGTGCTGCCCGAGTTTTCGGCACATGCGCGCTAGCAGAAGCACAGTCAAGGGATGCAGGGGCGCTGAGCGCGTCAACGCGCGAACGAACTGCACCTTCGCCATACCTGGAGGAGCAAGGCCGAGTGCAAACGCGGTTTCCGCGAAACGTGCCGCGGTTTTCTCCAGTTGGGAAGTCACCGGGTGGGCAGAATGTTTGACGGCTTGCGCCAGGAGTTCCAGGAACTGGTCCGGTGGCTCTTGGAAAGCGATATCCTCGAATCGACCTTGGACTTTAGACCATTCGTTTCGCGTCGCAGGACGTAGGCCGGCAGCATAGCGTTCAAACGACTGGTGAAGAATCGTGACTAAGTACAGCCCTGGGCAAGAAAATTGTGCTGTGGCTTCGGCAAGTTGTTGGAGGAGGTGAATGTCACCTTGGTCGGGAAAGCGTGCTGCGAATTCGAGAAACTTCCCCAACTCATCGATGATTAACAAGATTCCATTGGATCTTCCCGTTTGCTGAAGGCTGAAGGTAATGTCAGTAATCGCCTTAACGAGGGCGTGCGCCGGGAAAAACCTACTTTTCTCCGCGCGTGAGCGAAGTCTTTGTAATTCATAGAATGCTTTCGGAGGACGTCCACGTTTGTAATACCGGCCAAGATCACGGCAGCAGGCGCGGAGAAGTGCAAGGGCGAAAGGTTCTCCCGAGCCACTGACAAGAACAGGACAGAAGCCATTCTCAGCAACGGTCCCCTTCTTTCTGCGATCAAAGAGATCCTGAAACAGATCTTCGTGCTGTTCCTTCAAGATAGATTTTGCCAGTTGCCCGCCAGAGCTCTGGGAAGACGAAAGGAGGTTCGCTAAATAGAGCGCGAAAGCGGACTTGCCGGAGCCGTATGGTCCCGTCAAAGTCCAAGCCCGATGACCGGCGGGAGCACTAAGGGCTCGACCGAGTCGCGCTATTACGTCTGCCGCAGTGCTTGTTACGATGTAGCCCTCAATCGAAGCTGGAACGTGCGCATCTCTTTCGAGATTTACGGCTCGGGAAAACCGGGGCGCGACCGCAACAAGATCCGAATACCGCATTTACGCTCCCCTCAGAACGCTTGTTTCAACGCGCTCGAAATAGGAGTTAAGAAATCTAAGGGGCTCCAATGCTCCACGTCGATAGACCTGCTTGAGCCCAGCAGTGTCGGCATACTGTAAGGATCCTTCGGTTGTTCGTTCAAGACTGTCAAGACGTTCTGCAATACTGTTCTCATCCAACTTGAAACTTGAACCTGGGCTTCCAAATCCGTAGGCGATGTCAGCAAAAGCGAGAGTTTCTCTGTTGGGTGCTGTTCGATCCCAAAAGTCGAGCAGTGCATAAACGAAGAGTTCATTCGCAAGAGTATTCTGTTCCCCGCGCCTAAAGTAGAAGAGGCCTGGAGCGACGTCTTCCTCAACAAGCTGAAGTTCAACAAGGGGGCAGTCGAGAGAATCTTCGAGAACTAGCGTCTTCTTATCGCGGGGTACCGCATACGTTCTAATGAAACAGTCGATGTCGCGACCAAGAGAATTGCTACTGGGAAGTTTTGCTCCACGTCTTTGCAGCTCATCAGTGATCAAAGAAGTTAGCGACTCCCGCGTGAATTCATTGTCGCTGAGGAGGTTGAAAGCCCAAGACCAAGAGGTACTCCTGCGCTCATTGCTGACCAAGTTCCAATGGAGCAGCCACAACGAGTTGATGTCTTCGAGGTATGGATCGAGTCCTTGGGATCCAAAAAGAACCTTTCCGAGAGCAGTGCATGAAAGATGCGCGCCTCTCGTGCCCGTACTCTCCTCCAATATCCGCGTCGCGAGTGCCCAATGTCTGATGGAGCGCACCATGTTCTTTCCGACGCCGAGGTCCACCATGGCGTCATCAGAAGAAAATGCATCAGTCCTTTCAGTCACTGCATCGACAGCTTTCTTTAACCATCCATACCGGAAGACAAACGTCTCATGGCCAGAAAACGCGACGGAGAGTTCCTTGCTAGTCCGAGGTTCGGTGGCAGGTTTTTTGGTAATGGGCTTCATGGTGACCACCTACAATCCTAATCCCAACGGAAGCTTTAATTGCCCGCTGTCCAGGTGTTTGAATAATTGGTCGACCGCAAAGCGTACAAGGACTGCTCTTGAGACGTGGCGCTCCCGACAAATCGATTTGAGCTGAGTGGTTTGCTCGCGAGTGAAATAGACCATGAAAGGCTCGCCGCGCCGCTTTTGGCGTCTCTTAGGTTTCGTCGTCATCCGGAACCCCCGGCTCATGATTATATACACATATTTACGTGTATTGACAACGTGAAATAAGGGCTTGGCGAGGCGACAGAAACAGCCCGATCACCAAAATGAGCTCCCGAGTAAATTCCAATTGCCTTAAGCTATGTAAAAGCGCTGCGCTGGATCGTAGTCTGGCGTCATCGTGATTTCACTGGAGTTGTTCAGAAGTTCCGTTCGGGCGAGCGCCGTGTCCTTGCGCAGCAGATCGCGCAAATCATTGAGGCCACTCGTTACGAAGCTGCGGATTTCGCCGACACGCTATTCGACCAATCCAGCCGCGATGGCCGTCATCGAGATCGGGCAGCAGCGCTCAAAAATCGTCGAGCCATGAACGGGGTGCTCTTGCGGGGAGACGAGGGTGGAGCATTCGATCGCGCGCGAGAGCTGACGGGCGTCCTAGTGAGCAGCGGCCTACTTGACGAGTTCCAGCTTTGTCATCGTCTGCGCCACCCTAATTTTGCGACCACCGTCGATGCTCGTCATCGTGAGCCCGAACATGAGCTGTTCTAACTCCGCACGCGGAATTGTCAGGGTTCGTGCTACTTCCGCCCGGCTGATCCCTTCTTCGCGCAGTGCTCCAAAAACAGACGGCAGAATGTGAGACGTCTCTCGCGGCGCCTCTCGAGGTTCACGCTTACGGAAGCCACGCTTGGCGATTTCGATACAAAGCGTCCGATACTGCCAGTCACTAGTCATGCCGACACCGAAGAGCCGACGGTTCAATGCGGCGACGGAGACTATCCAAATCGCCTTCAGCTTGATCAGCGCCGGAAGTGAAGGATTTCGCACAGCGTGTGCGATCACGCTGCCACGCGGCATCAAAAAAGCGGAAGCGAACGCGTCGGCCTCGCGTTCGGCATCACGGCCTTGAGGCGGCCCGTGACGATGCAAGACGAGGTGCCCGAGTTCATGGGCAGCGTCGTAACGACTGTGTTCTGACGACTTATTCCCGTTCAGAAAAACAAAAGGGGTAGCGTCTTTCCAAAGAGAGAAAGCATCCACCTCGCGCGCGTTGATCGCCAGAGAAAAAATGCGGACACCTTTCGCTTCGAGCAAATGAACCATGTTTCTGACCGGCGACTCTCCGATACCCCAATGCCGCCGCAACGAATCTGCCGCCGCTTCCGGCGAATCTTCGCGGTTGAGATCCGGGAGTCCAGGTTCGGGCAGTTCGAAGCGTGCTTCCAGCCACTTGCTCAGATGCAAAGCGATCGTGCCCTGGCTGAGCGCCATATCTCGCTGAGTCGCCGTCATTTTCGACAGCGCGCGAAAGCTGGCCGTGTCTGGCTGAGGTTCATCGAGATCGTTGCCGTACAGAAACTCGACGGGAAAATTTGTCGCCGCTGCCAAACTCTCGGCAGTCTTTAATTTCGGCGGCCGGACACCCGCTTCGTATGCGGTGACGGATCGGAGGTCAATTTTCGCTTGAGTGGCCAGCTCAGTTTTGGTGAGGCCTCGCCTCTTTCGCGCAACCGAGAGGCGGTTCGGATTGAACATCGAAGGGTCAGGCACGTTTGCGTTTGACCTCGGGAACGATTTCGGGTGAGAGAGGAACATCGGCCGGAGAGAGAACTCCGTCCGTTCCGAATGGCAGAACGGGGAAAATGATTCGCTCGACCCAAACGATGACGTGACCATCCGAATCCATCTTCACAGGTCGCGAAAGTTCAAAGCGCGTCTCTTGGGCGGTAACGTCGCGGTGGAATAGAAGAATCCAGGTCATTACGCCATTCGCCCCCTTCGACAATTCTTCCGGCTTGAGCGGAACATTGCCGAAGAGGTCGAGCTGCAATGCGTTGACGACTACAGCGCCCGCCGTCCGCGGGCCTTTCGCGGAACTCGTCGATGGTATGGCGTCAGCGATCCCAGTAAGTTCATCACCGGTCGAGACGGATATCGCTATCGTTCGAGTCGGATTCACGGTGAGGGCGAAATTATCGTCATCCATCCGCGTCCATCCCCGTGGCAAGAGTTGCTCTCGGATCGCAGCAACGACCTCTCCCCACTGGGATATTCCCCGGCAAATCGCGGGATGATTTGGTGTGTAACCCGCGGCAATCGCTTGTCCGCGCTGGATCGCCTGTGCGAAGATTACTTCATCGAGGCCTAACTCGGCGAGCCGGTCTCTGGATTCTTCTGGCTTCGAAAGCACGCTTGTTTTCATTCTCCTCCTCTTAACTTATTCCTTCTTTTATATCACATTCGAGGGGGGAAAACAGGAAATTTCTAGCTTTTCTGAAAACAGGGAGATGAATAACATCGCATTTCCTCGAAGCGGGCTTCTGGATCGAAATGCTTTCCAAGTAGGACGAAGGGAACCCCCTGCCTAGTGAGCAGGGGCCTAGGGTAACGACGGACCTTGAGAAGAGAATGAGCCTGGGTCGTTCGGTTCATAATCCTCGGGTCTGCCGTCAGCGGCCCAATCCGTGATGGATGCAAGGCGGCCGAAACGGGGGATGCAAAGCTGTATCTGCTGCTGACGCGCGTCGGCCTAAAGTTGTGCGGTAGCAATTCCTCGGCGGGGAACGGCGGCCGTCGGCTGCACGGCATGATTGAGCATTCTCAAACGGCTCACGTCTTTCAGAAACCAATCTCGCTGCCAAGCATCGTATCCTGCCGTAATGCCGCGAACATCGGTTGATCCACCCTTGATAATTCTTGCTATACACGTCGCAGCCAAAATTCCCGAGGATAGCGCCCTCAAAATTCCATGCGATGAAGAGGGATCCAATACGGCGGCGGCATCACCGACAAGAAAGTAGGCCGAACTCGCTGGGCGTCTCGCTAAACTCCACGTGACGTCCGCACCTCGGAGTCGCCCAATTTGCCGCAGTTTTGCAAACTCGACCGGCACGCCGCTCAAGCCTAGTTTCTGCTCCCGGTAGTTGAGAGAAACCCACTGATACAAATTTGGTTTTAGGCGAGCGATCCAGTCCCATCCGTCGCGCCGCAACGCGAAGGTAGGGTTGTCATGATTGCTTAAACATTCGCCTTCCCAGTAACCAAAGCGCGCAATCAGCTTAGGAGAAAACGCATCCACCTTGAGACGCCATCGACGCGCGAGCCATCGATTTCTTCCCGTGCCGTCGACCAGTACCTTACTTCTGAAGACGCCCATATTTGTAACGACCGCAACGCCTCCGGTGTCCGAGTTCGCATCCGATGGTATGCAGCCTTCGATAAAACGAACTCCCAATTTCTGTGCTCGGTTCATCAGAATTTGATCGAACTCGGGCCGGCATAGTTGAAATCCTCGCCATGGTCGGCGAGTTGTTCCGCCAAACCGGACAAATTCCGTTTCTGGGCCGTGCTTCATCCAAATTCCGGTATGACGCACGAACTGCGCTTTGGTGACATCTTCGGCAATTCCCAATCGCTCGAACAGAGGCTCGACGCCAGGATGAGCTGTTTCTCCGACACACGACCTAGGAAATGTCGACCGATCGAGCACATTTACGCGCAGTCCGGCTTCGGCACAACCGATCGCGGTTGCAAATCCGGCCGGGCCGCCGCCAACCACGATAACGTCGCAACTTATCGGCAGCTGTCCCCCGCTCATCCTTGCCAGGCTTCGTACAAGAATCTTTCGCCGCTATCTTCGAGCCGCCAACAAATCCCTGAGTTATCGAGTTGGCAGGTATAACGCTTCTTGACCTTCCGGCGCCACCGCCCATGCTCTCTTGCGGGCGTTCCTATTTTTTCGAGGCGGGCGAGCACGAACAAGAACCCCTTACCACGCAGTCGGGGATCCCCTCGGTCGGGCCTCTTGCTCCAGTCGTCAACGCGTTCCGCTGTGACTAAGACTAGCTTCGTCGAACTGACTCGTTGCGGTTTCTCAGGCAACACCGCAATGCAAGCTCGGATCGCGCTCATCCTGCGAAACATTTCGGGAGCATCGATTCTTGCGAGTCGAGCGAGCGAAATCTCCCCGGCTAAGGCGTTGCTTACGTAGTCGGATTGGTCGATGTGCGCGTGGTTAACCGCGCCAAATCCAGGCTCGAAGTACGGGCCATACTCACCGTCCCATCCGAGACTCGACTTTCGATCTTCGTTGCGCACGTCCGGGTGGTCGGGATGAAATCCCAATTCCTCATCCATAAGGGGTACAGATGTCGTTGCATTCCATGTAGGGGGAAACAATCCGAACGTTCTTGTGGCATCGGGGGCCGCGGAAGGCCAGAAGGAGTTCAGTGCCGAGCAAAGTTTCACATCTTCCGGAAACGGACTCCCCAGCCCGTAAGAAGCTAAGAAGTCAGCCTGACCATCGCCAGAAAATGAAACGTCCCAACCCGGATCAAATATTCCAGAAGCACAATCCGGCAGAAACGACGTTGATGGATCAACGAACCGACGATCTTTCTTGGGCCGATGTTCGATGCCACCACGAATTTTTCCGCCCACTATAGCGGTAATGTTTTCAATTCTGGCGAAGGCGTCGTCTCGAATGGGGAAAGCAAAGGCGCTCGGTATATCGGGTCGAAGCAGCTTAGGGTTCACGCAATTTCTTCTTCCTGAGAGAGGCCAAGGGCCTCCTTGCGCGAACTGTTCACGTTCGCCGCCAACGCCCAGAACCTCTTGGACCCAGTCCGTTACGTCAGCTTGATCCACCAGCGGGAAAAAGTCGGGCGCGCAAATCATCGAGAACGCCGAAAAATTGGTCTTATTAGGGTCCCCCATATCGATTCCGGCAACGTTTGCGCTGACACAACCCTCACAGCTGTCATCCACGAAATGAGCGGCTTCGTACCGTCCGCGGCGAACCTTACGATCAAACTCTTTCCACGGCAGGTCGTTGAGATCCTGGATTGTTTTCGGGTTTAAAGGGTCCGTTACGAGGTGCCGAATGTTTGCGTACTCGGGTGCAGTCCGCCTCTCCGCGTGGGTGGCGTCCAGAAATTGGAAGCTTGATCCTGCATATCGGTTGTCCCCAAATCGTGGTGGAACGACAAACCTTACTATCTCCCTGTCACCGGTCAGCTTGTTCTTCTGCAGCGCAACTCGAGTGAGTCTTTTGTGCGGAACAGGTTGCACCAAAACCGACGAACCGGCTGCTCTTAGCGTCGCCAAGTCGTTGTCGTACTTTGAATCACGAACAAAAGGTGACGAATTTATGTCGAAGCCAGAGATCGCGTTCACCCCTGAATTGACGTGAAATTTGCGTATTTTCTCGTTTACGTGCCGCTCGGAATATTTGACGGAGATCAAACTGCCCTTCAAACACTCGTCTCCGTCAAATAACTTGTGGACGGGAAACAGGAAGTTCCTGTCCTCGTCACCGGGTTGCTCATCTAGGATGGCGTCGTTGGCTCCGGGAGTACGCAGCTCGCATAGATAGGCTGCAAATCGTGCGGGCAGGACGGCGATTCCCCGCGACGAATTTCGGGGGAGAGGCCAGAACGATCGTCGAATCGGATCATAGTAAGCTTCTCGAGTGCCAACGCGTGAGACACCGGTCCGAGACAGGGCCGTACTCGCGAATCTTCCGTTCGGGCTGCGGGCCCCGATTCGGTATTGGTACGCAAGCACAGCGGCGACGAGGCGAGACCCCAATGGCATCGCGCGACGGAGATCATGAAGCGAGACTGAACTTCTGCTGTAAATGTAGTTTTCCAGCGCGTCAAGTTCCCGAAGAGTTGGATAGAAAGTAGGTCTTGGTTTTTGTGCTGATGCTGGGTGGACCAAGGGACTCGCAAATGCGTGGTACAACAAGCTCCTGGATGGCCGGCCACGCTCTACTGCTCGCTCGCCGTCGGGCCAGAAATCTTCAAAGCCCGGCATGTTACGGTCGATCTTTATCGACTTGTTCAGCTCTGCCGCAAGCTTGTGCGGATTATGAAGCGTAGCGTAATTTAGTCGTAATCCATGACGCTCAAGCAACGGCCCCCACCCAAGTGGCACAAGACGTTGACAGAGAAGGGCGACTTGCTCTATTAGGCGCATCGCGGGTGTGCTCTCCTAAGCTTCGCAACCGGCGATTGCATCGGTGGTTGGCACGACGTGCGCGGCAGCGAAAAATCTGGCTGTAGATTTGTAACTTTTTGGGTTCTTCGTTCGACTCCTATGTTCCACCAAGCACTTCGCGAAGAGCAGATAAAGAGGGCACAAAAAAGTAACCCCCCCCGGTCGGTACGATCCATTGAGCGTTCGTTGTAACGGTGGCTTGCTGAAGTCCCGAGCCGAATAACACGCAGCGACGCTCTCGATGTTCGCCAGGAGCGTCGTTTTGCCCGACCAAAATGTCGTGCCCTGCTGGCATCTTTGGGCGCGATGGGTCGCCCATCCATCTAGTGACAAGAAATTCGAATTGATCTTCAATGGAAGCTTGGATGCTCAAAAACAGAAGGCCACGATCATCCTTATCCGATTGTGATTCGGTCTTGACGTAAGGATCTTCCTCACCCTTTTTGTCTTTCTCGGATTTCACGTCGGCGTCGCCATCCGCCAACGGTTTTCCATACGGAATTCCGACCCTAAGGATTCGGCGTATATAGGTTGAATCGCGACCACCTGTGTCCGAAGCCGAGTCTCTAGTATTGACCTTTCGTATATGAGCAGCCCATGGGCAGGTAATTCCAGCTGGATCGGCTTTTGACTGAGGGTACTTGTCCTCGAATCCCGATGTCAGCGGTAACGCCTTGGCATCAGAATCGAATCGAAAATGATTATTTGCCAGGGGCTCGTTACCGAGCGCTTCATCATCGTTCAACGGAGAACGGTTGACCGGGGCTCCGCTCGGCCATCGCCCGACCAAATGTGCTGCTAGCTTCTGCGCGGTCGTGCCTTCGAATCCGGGCAGTTTGGATAACCGATTGGCTTCTGACTCCATGGTTTTCCAGAACAGCGGGACGTGTTGGCGGAGGCGGCGAAATACAAGATACGAACCGTTCTGCGACCAGTTGGGAACAGCTGATGAAGGTATGCCAGGAATTAGCGGATCGGGGCTGCTCGCGGGTTGTCCGAGGAGGAGGACGCCGGGCCAAACCAAATCCTGTCCGGGATAACCGAACTGCGCGTGAGCCGGCTCCGCTTCGCGCGCGATATGACGCGGTGTAATAAAGTCACCGGGGTCATCCGATGCCCGCCCTCGTATGCCGGGCTGGGAAATACCATCGCTGAAGCCAAAATGCTCTCGCCCGGGAAAATCGTCACGAACGTCACCTTTCTCTTGGTACGCCACTTTCAGCCTGGCACCGTCCAGCATCCGCTGCACGTCGTCCGCCCGCGCGTCTACTTGATCGCGCGTGTCACCCGCTACAACGATCAAGGCATCGAGTTCATGACCAGGCCCTCCGATTTTCCATTTCCCCGGGTGGCCTGGACTCTCAGGGTTGGACGGGTCGCCGAGATAGCCTGATCTGGCAGAGAGCCCTTGGCGAAAGGCATCGCTCGGTAAGCTCGAGGCTCCCATCGTTACCTTGAGTAGGCCGACGTGCGAGAATGCAATTGCGACAAGAGGTCTAATCGAGATGCGCTCGGCTCGATTCTGTTTGGCAGCCCGACGATTTCGCCGATCCTTCAACGCTTCTAAAGCGGTAGTGACTTCTTCCGCGAATTCACCAATGAAGCGTCTAAACTCGGCGTTCGCTCCTTTGCGGTCTGGCGCACAGACTCCTATTAGCGTGTGATGCTGTTTGAGAAAGCCCGGTACGATGATTCCTTGGATGTCGGCCATCGGAAGAACAGGCTCATGAGCAGCCTGAAACGATTCGTGTTCGCGGTCATCCATCATTAATGCCTCTGCTCGGCTAGAATCGAAATCCGTAACGGGCTCTCTTCAAGCGCACAGCCGGCTGGAGCCTTTTAGCTATATCTTCGGTGCGAACCGCCAAGGCCGGTGCGTCACCTGTGCCCTGAAAAAGGAAGGCTTCGACACTTCCCGCGGGGATCGGGTCGGTTAGTTTCAGTTTGTTTACTGCTACAGGCCATCGAGGGTCGAGCATTCTGTGGGCGGCGGTGAGGGCAGAATTTCTGCTGATTGGCTTTGGCAAGATGTTTGCAATTCCAGTCAGCTTGACCGTGATACATTCGGCGACTTGTCCGCCATAACGGATCGGAACTCCTGCGATCATCAAATCGCTAACTGCGAAGCCCCGCGCTGGCGGCACTTCGACAACCATGCGTTCAACCATTCCGGGCCGTCCGCGAATGATTCGGACACAGTCCGAAACGCTTCCTTGGTCCGGAGCTTCCCAACCCGACAAGTCAATGTGGTCCATGTAGAGGCCGACGGGATTACGAAGAGTCACATACGCTCCAGTTCGCGCAAGAGCGTTTACGGATGCGCCAATCGTTGGGTCGCTGTTGCGATTCGCTCCGCCGTAGCCGGCGTAACATATCAATGCTTCCGGCTCTACCAACAGATATCCCTGCGGATTCAGATAACGAATAGACGCATCCGCACCAAGTTTGATTTCTGCTACGAGGGAATTAGGTGGTGAATTTAGATGCGCGATTCCGAGGGTGGTATTCCACTTGTTGTAGATATTGTACTGCCCTTTTCTTACAAGTATCTCGCCGTCTTCGTCCTTTATGTCATCGACCGCGATCAAGTCAGGTTGCCTGACGTCATAGCTAACGAGTTCATGGTACAAGTGCAGAAGCTTGTCTCGATCTCCCGGAAAGTGTTGGTCGTCGATTACCGGAGGCATTTTCGAACCAGGAACTAATCCAAATAGTGCCTGCCAATATTCGGGGGGTTCGGAAGTAAAGATGATGCGTAGGATCTTGCCCAAATCCGGACCGCGCACAACGTGCCATTCGCAGTACTCCTCTTGCGGCCGATATAGGACCCCCATTGTCCCGTTGGTATTATCTGGGTCGGATGGATATACACCAAAGCTCTCAATCGGCCAGAGACGGTCTGCCAGAACAAGTGCCCTTTCCCGCCCATATCGTCGAAGAAGTTCCTTCGGAAACGCATTCCAGGTAATTTCCTGCTCGACCTCTACACCACCCGGGTCAAATGTTGCCGCGTTGTAGTACAGGAGTGTGTCACGTCCGAAAGCATCTTTATCGTCCGCGATATTTTGATCGAACCAAGCCGACACCGCCTTATTCCATGCTTCGACTTGTCCGGGTATCGAATCGAAATCGGGGAGAAAAGCTGGTGCATCGTACCGAGCGAGAAGTGCCATTTATTACCGTCACCGTGATTGAGATTTGTGATACACCCCGAGGTGAAGGTGTCTGATGCCGCAATATATAACATTAAATTGATCATAAGAGGTAATGTTCAAAAAAATAAGGCCTGGCACTGACCCTACACGATCCGCCTATTCTGTGCCGTCATACAATGCTCGGTTTCGCCTTACATCTGCCGGCCATCCTTCCCTGCACTTGTCTTGAAACGTATCGTCTGAAAGTGGCAATTTGAATTGCGTGAAATTGGGAGCGTGTCATGCTTTCTGAAAAAACGTTAGCCGTTACACGTCTGGAACTATACCGACGTGTCTGGAACACACCTGTACGCACGCTTGCGAAAGAGTTCGGGCTCTCGGATGTTGGGTTAGCCAAGATTTGCGAGAAACACCATATCCCCCGCCCACCAGTGGGTCATTGGGTTCGTGTACAACACGGCCGAGAGACAGAACAAGCCCCTTTACTTGAGATCCACGATCCGAGACTCGAGATGGTCACGATTGCCGTGCGGCCGAAGGTTGTCGAGGCTCTCACGCAAGAGATCGGTCCGGACGTGCGGGCGATGCTCATCCCGGTGCCGATTACCGTCGAGGCCGACAGGCCGATTTCCCACGCTCTCGTCGTTCGAACTAAAAAGATGCTCGCGCACCCACGCAAAGACGATAGGGGACTGCTCCTTCCCAAAGAGGGGAAAGGTTTAGCCCACATCCGGGTATCCGAGACGGCGCTTCCAAGAGCGTTGCGAATCCTCGATGTGCTCTTTCGCGCGCTCAATGGGCGCAAGATTGCGATTACATGGGATAGTTCCGCCGATGCCAATCTGTATGTCACTGTGTTAGGGGAACCCGTGGCCTTCGGGATATCGGAGTCGATCGAACGAATTCCGCATACCTTGACCGCAGAGGAGGAAGCCAGGAAGAAAAGAAGTGGCTACTCGTACTTCCCTCAATGGGACTACAAGCCGACGGGAGAATTGGGCATTACGATCAGCGGAGTTCCCTACGATAGCAAGGTTCGACAGACCTGGTCGGACGGAATCAAACAGCGCCTGGAGAATTGCCTTGGGGCGTTCGTCGCGGGACTGCACCTTGCAGCCTTAGCAATGAAAAAGCACAGGGAGGTGTGCGAGCGGCGGGACCGCGAATGGGAGGAGGAAAGGAGGTGGAGGGAAGCTGAGCGCCAGCGCCGGGCCGAGTTCGATCGCAAGGCCAAAATCATTTCCGAAGCTGCGGATGCCTGCCATAGGAGCAACCGGATCGAAGACTTTGGCGTGGCGCTTAGAAAGATGAGTGAGAGTACGAATCTCGCCGAGAGCGAGCGACGCGATCTTCGCCGGCTCGGGAAATGGGCGAAAGGCTATGCGCAAAGGTTGGACCCGATCAACCGGTTCGAGGAATTGGTGGCGGGGTTCAAGGGCGAAGAGGAAGAGGATTGAGGAGGACACGACCATGCCTCCGAACGACTAAGTTCGAAATCTCGAAAAAGAACCTGAACGAGAAAGACGGCCGAAGCTCGATCTTCTGGTGTGATTATGTGGTATTGTCCGACAAACTAAATATTAACTTGACAAGTTATTGGCGCCTAATATATAGGATGCTGACGCTCTCGGTTTTTTCCCGCGAAATCCCGCAACACGAGAGGTTCCATGCGCGTCCTCCAACCACCACTGCGGGTAACGAAAAGGTTGTCGCTCTCCAGAACGCAGGCGGTAGTCGCATGGCCGTCCGTATGCACACGAATAACGAGCACGCGCTGGAATCAACGATTGGCGCCTGTATTGACTTGGATAGTGCGACTGGCGATTGTCTTCCTCATCCTGTTGCAAATTGCACCGCTGGCTCACGGACAGGCCGCCTGCCCACCACCCACGCCGGCGGCTAAGATTAGTCCAGTCGCAGCGACCGTACTCCCGTCAGGGACGGTTCAGTTCAGATCAATCGGCGTTTCCGATCCAATCGTGTGGTCCGTGAATGATAATGCGGGTGGGAGCCTGGACCTCGGCACGATTTCGGCAGATGGACTCTACACTGCGCCGCGAAACCCGACGGTTGCCACGGTCACTGTCAGCATCGTCTCATCAAAGGACAAGGTAGCAATAGACTCCGCTCAAGTGCTGATCGGCAATCAAGCGATAAGTCTTGCGCCGCTCGCGGCGACGCTCGCGGCGAACACTGGCCTCGATCTTAATGCGAGTGCGCTCCAAGGAATGAAGGAGCCCTTCATATGGCAGGTGAACGGCGTGAACAAGGGAAACGGGGGGGTTGGAACAATAACTAAGGAGAGCAACACCAACGCGCATTACACAGCGCCTAAGGATACCAGTACCGCCAGCTCTGTAACCGTGACCCTTCTCTCTGCGGATTGCAAGTTCTCCGCTTCTACCGCGATTGTGATTGTCCAACCGTCGGTCCCGATCGAAAAATCCGTGGAAATCGTTCTCAAGAAAAATCTCAAGCCGTATAAAGACATAAACCCTAGAGTTTCGTCGGTGCCGCTGAAGCCAGGCGAACAAATTCAGCTTATCGCAACATCGCCGAATTCGGGGCCGATTCCAGTTGTATGGACCGCGACTGCCGACACGAACAACGCAGGCGCAACGGGACAGTTAGAAAAGACTAATGACTCGACCACAATATATCAGGCGCCTTCAGAATCGGAATCAGCGTCGATTCCAATCACGATCACAGCGGCACCGAAGGCGGCCGACTATCCGAGCGCTTCCATCAAGGTGTTTGTAATGAAACAGGCGCTGACACGTTGCCCGTCTGTCAAAGTAGGGACGAACACTGCTTTGTGCAAGGTGACAGACTTTAATAGGTTGAAGGGAGAGGCGGGAGAGTTTCCTATCCGCGCACGGGCGGACGAGGGCAAGTGGATGCTTGATCCAAGTACCGACGCAGGGGTCGTAACGGCGATCAACGCCTCAAAGACCATATTTTCGGGAAGCGTTCTGGACCTAAAGCTGACAGATGGCGCCAATGGTTTCAATTGTGCAAACTACGATTGGAAAATCGTCGTCCAATCCAGAGAGGCAACGAGCATCTTGATTTATGATCCTTCGGACGTAGGTTCGGGCGTATGCGAGGGAGACCGGTTTATCATCGCGCTGCCCGTACACGTTCTATGGGCGGACGTGTATGGCTATCGTCAAAACCTGGATCCGTCACGAGCCACCCCGGCGAAACCCTCCAGCTTTACAGATTGTTTGGGACAGCCCGCGATTCAAACGATCACTCCATGTGATGTAGGTACCTCTCGTCTTCTGGCCGGAGGCTACCACTTTGAGTGGTTATTGAGTCACTTCTCGGCCCCGGGGAACGGCAAAGGTACTATCACGTTCACTGGAAAAGGTGAGGTTATCTACGATGTTCAGGCCGATCCTGCGTACAAAGCCGGCATTGGATGGCTCAATGTTCCTGTGGTCTTTGAGCGCGGTCCCGCGGGCGCGAACTTGAATTCTCTCACGTTCGGAGTGGCGTATGATTTTCGTCCGGTTAACCACCCTAATTGGAATTGGGGAAAACCGGGAGCGACTTCACATTTCATTTTTCGGAAACCTGAGTTTCAGATCCGTTCGGGGCCGGAAATGTCTCCCAGCCGCCCGGGCACGGCGAGCACCACCGGAAACGAACATAGCTGGAACTACGTCTGGGGTGAAACGGTAAAGTTTCCGCTCGTACTTAATTTCCATAATCAGCCGTCGTCCTTTTCGTTCTACTCAATTTTCGGCGCAGAAGAAGGTTGGCATGTCGCAACCAATCTTCCGGCGCACGATCCGATCGCACGCGGCCTGGCGGGAGCAAATGTCAGCTTTCGATGGCCGTTCAATGTGACGCACAATTTTCTGGGTACTACCCCTATCACATTTGAAGCTCAATACCTGGTTCGGTGGCTCGCCTATCCCGAGCCGTTTGCGGATTTCGCAAATTTGCCGCCCGCCGGCACACCTCCTCCTTGTCCACCGAGGGTTGGTATAGGCATCATAACTTCGAGCACAGGGCAACTGACCTGCGGAGCAGTGGAAGTACTTTCCCGCAAAGCGCAATCGCTTTTCAGGGGCGACATCAGCTTTCCGCTCGATCCCTATATCCAAGTTACCGCTTCGGTCACCAAAGGATCGCTGCCTCCGTCTTTCTGGCTTATTGGCTGGACCTACTCTTTGGGTCTTACCTTTGGCAATAATGCAAGCTCGGAGCACTGAACGGTTGAGCCTTTCGAGTTTGTATTTCCCCTGTCAGTTGAAAGGCGATCGGGATTCGAAGCATCAGCTTACCCGCAATGTAGCTTGGCATTTCGGCGATTCTGAGGGCCTAAGACCAGCTCTAGGAGATAATAATGCTGCGGTATTTTGTGAGACGTATAGGAAAGAGTTTCCTGCCGCTCTTGATGTTGACCGTATTTGTTATTGCCGTCTCTGCGGCCAACTTCCCGGACACGATGGTACCGCTTCCGACGGGTTGGACTGGCCCGGCCTTTCACCTCAGCCAGAATTATCCGCAGCAGATACCCTCTGACACATACCCTTGGCTTCAGTTCGATCCGAAGAGTCAGCCGTATCAATACATGCAGTCTGTTTTGCAATACTGCCTTGACGGAAACGTGGAGGCGGATTGGGTACTTCAGGCAAATACAAAGCGTGCCTGGTACCACGCGCCCTGGATGCACTGGGGGGCGCATGGTCGAGAGCCGATCCACGGATTAACCTTCGAGCGAATGTCGCTCCCAGGTGAACTAGCACCGCAGCAAACCGCCACTTTGCAGAACTGGGCCGTGGGAATGTACAACGCTCCGGGAGGTTTCACGATCGGACAGGTCTGGGCTGACCCACTAAAACCCCAAGCAGGGTCAGCCGTATTCCCGCCAAACACCGTCAGCATCAAACTTTTGTTTACCGAAGGCACCCCGAACCAAGTTCCTTTTTTGACAGGAACAAAAACTTGGCAAGCCTACATATATGTGAACCCACAGAATACCGGCCCTGGCGCTCCGAGAGTCGTCAAAACACTCTCTCTGTTACAGGTGGATATTGCGGTTCGGGATTCTCGTGTGAACGATACGACCGGATGGGTGTTTGGAACTTTCATTTATGATGGGCGAAATCCCGGGAATAGTCCGTACGCGAACCTGCAGCCAGTTGGTTTGATGTGGGGAAATGATCCCGGCTTTGGGCCCGCACAGGCTCAACAGGGGGCGAAGCCAACGGAAACGAAGTTATACGCGCCGACGGCGGGCATCATGCGGCACTACGGTTGGCTTGGGCGTTTGGATGGTCCAGTGGACAATCCGAAGTCATCCTGCATATCGTGCCATTCGACGGCGCAATGGCCGGTTGCCGCCCCTATGACACCGCCGGCAAATACGCCAGAAGGCTCAATTGCCTGGATGCAATGGTTTCGGAATATTCCTGCAGGACAGCCTTTTTCGCCAAATAGCGCATCTCTCGATTATTCGCTGCAACTTGCAAGTGGAATTCAGAATCTTGCGGCATGGTCAAACGCTTGCAAAGCCAATCCGAGTGCCCCAGTCGTTCCACCCTGTCCGAATATTAGTACGCTGGAACGTAGTAGCGGCCCAACTCAGCAACAGATTCGTCTCGGATTTCCGGTCCATAGATAAACGCGACTTCGGCGAGAAACGCGTTCCAGTTTTCGCTAAGTCAATATCGCACGATCTTTTCTGGATGCTCGGCGCCGAGCCGAGACGACAACGGCAAAGCAGGGAGGGCGTATGCCCTATCTAGAACTACCTCGGTTCACGTTCTCGGGGCGCTTCGAGGCCGACATATCGACCGTTAACAACAATGCCGTCAACTTTGACGCTGCTACGTTTCTGCCTGAATACGACGCTCCCGGCGTCCTGGTCGTTGATCCACAAGGTAATCCGATCGGGATGACGAACGGTTGGTTCTATACCGCCAGATCTACCGAGGTAAACTCTACTTCCACGACAGGTTAAGAGCGGGCTCTTGCGGAGGAGGACAGGAATGAACGTCGAGTTGCAAATCCACGACAGCACGAGTCCTGATGCGAGGTTTCTCGGATGGGTGCCTTCTCCTTGCAGGATCCGAGTAACTGATCCTTCGGGAACGACTGGGCCTTCCGTCAATTTACAGATTACGGGGAATACGGCAGCCGGCGGCGGACAAGTGGTGCTCCGCACAGGGACGACGGGAGCGTTTGCGACGAAGATCACCGTGGCGGTTCCAACGAATGGCGCCACAGTTCCGTTCTTCGCTGCCGGACGGTTTGGACAGCCGAGTTCAAGCAACGGTGATGTCTCCATCGAAGTGAGCGACCGAGCCAACCTGATTATTTCCGTTCCTGTGATGGTGCGGATCCGCAAAAACGCCAACCTTCTTTCGACCGCCGAGCGCGACCGGTTCGTGTCGGCCTTTGGCAAACTTAATGACCAGGGAAAGGGACGATTTAGAGATTTTCGCGATATGCACGTCGCAGTTAGCCTATCCCAAGCCCATGGCGCGCCGGGTTTTCTACCCTGGCACCGGTCGTACCTGCTTGATCTTGAGCGCGACTTGCAGGCCATCGACCAAAGCGTTTCCTTACCTTATTGGCGATTCGACCAGCCCGCGCCAAATATCTTTACGGCTGACTTCTTCGGGACCGCCGATCAAAATGGAACGGTCCAGTTCAGCGCGACAAACCCACTTCAGTTTTGGCGCACGGATGGGCAGTTGGGAGTTATTCGACGTCCGAAGTTCCCTACTTCCACGGCGCCCCCTAACCTGCTGAACGAAGCGCAGACTCTGGCTCTCGGCGGTACCTTTAAGTCGTTCCGGCAGATGGAAGGTAATCCGCATGGCAGTGCCCACGTGAGCTTTGTGGGTTCCATTGATAACCCAGCAACGGCGCCAAAAGATCCATTGTTCTTTCTGCTGCATTGCAACGTAGACCGATTGTGGGCAAAGTGGCAGAGAAAGTTTGCCCGATTTGATCTTGCGGTCCCGGCATCCTTCGATGAGATTGCCACGAGCCGGCCTGGACACAAGCTATCGGATACAATGTGGCCCTGGAATGGGGTTACCGGACACACGCGTCCGCCCACGGCGCCCGGCGGCCCGATGAGTGCTTCACCCTGTGTTACGGCGCCGGGCCCGCAACCGCGTGTGGAGGATATGCTGGACTACCAAGGCGAGATTGCTAGCGCTTCCGAGCTAGGATTCGACTATGACGATGCGCTATTTGTTTAGAGCATGATGCTGAGGAGGTCTGAATCATGGCTGGGAAAACGCGAGCCGGCAGGAAACTGAAAATGACACGGAAGGCGAAAAGGACGCGAGAAGCTGTAGGCGGAGGTCGTGCGTTTTGGATCGCCACCAACAAGCAGAAAACCATTCAAGAGCGGGTATCGGCTCTAGCACATGTGCCCATGGCAGTTGGCGAAGGCGACAATAATTTGCAGGCGGTTCTGGGTGTTCTTCGCGATGTGAAAGAGCCCATCGAAGTGCGGTTGGCGGCCCTTCAATCGCTGCAGGCTGCGAGCTTCAGCGTGGTTGCATTTGAATCGAGCAGCGGCGACTACCGCGCGACTTTGCGCAATATCGCGCAAGATGAAAATCCGGAGCTCCGCGAACGGGCGCTTTCCGTGCTGGCGCAGCAGAAGGATGGTTTCGCGCAGAAAAAGCTACTGGAGGGCCTGCAGAATCCACAGAAAGCTTTGGTTCCCCCGCAGAAGGCGCTGCAACTGCTTAGCTATGATGTCCACGCCGACGCTTATAAAGCGGCGCGCGCGATCGTGAACAGTCCGCCGAATCCCGTGGCCAAGAGCGAAGCGTTGCGACTGCTCTCGGCGGACGCTACGGCCGCGCCGATGTTCGAGAAGATCCTGCTTGACAAGAGCGAGTCGCGGGAAAACCGGCAACTTTCGGCGTCGGCGCTGCACGCGCTCGATCCGGAAAAAATGCAGACGCTCGCGCGAGACATTGTGCTCGATGCGAGCGACTATGACGACATCAAAGCGACCAGCTTGACGGCTCTGACCCAGTTTGGCGACAACGCTGCATTCGCAAGGGACCAGACCTTGCGGAAGAGCGTCGACCTCATGAAGACGCGAGGCTCGGATGAACTGCAACTGAGCGCGAGCCAGTTCCTTAGCAAATTGGAAGCGTAGGAGGCCGCCATTCCATGCCCGACCTCGCAGCGGCCGAGCAATCGGAGACCCAATTCGCGGAATTAGTTGATGCTGTGGCCGCCGATCCCGTCAGACAAGAGCAATTGGCGGAGCTGTTGCGCGAGGATCATCCTTTCTACAGCCAGCGCGGCGGAGCGGCGATCGTCCGGATGCGTGGATGGGTTTTGCTGGCGCTTGCGCGAACCGGGGTGTCGGATCGCGAACTTCCGTTCGTGCTGGAAGAGTTCGATACGGGAACTGATGCCTATTTGGTGGCAGCGGCGGCTCGTGCATTGCGGTCCTACGCGCGCCCAAGCGCGGCGTTCGCTCCTTTCGTCATGCGGGCACTCAACAACATTCGTGATGAACCGCTGTCGTTCGAGGGTTATGGCGAGTATCCGACCTCTTCGACGGATACAACACCGGTTCGTGAATTGCTTGCGGTGTTGGCCTGGCTTGGTCCACATGCACGCAGCAAACTACCGGAGCTTGCGTCTTTGCGCGCGCAACCGGGGAGATTTTGCAAGAAGTTAATCGCCGAATTGGACCGGACCGTTGCAGCGATTTGTGGAAACAGGCAACCGGAGGCGGATCAAACGGACGATTGCTGCACTACACCAGCGCATTTAGGCCAAGAATGGTGGCCCTTTCACGAACGCAAAGGCACGGAAACCGTTGACTCGATAGTTTTCGAAGACCACGACGGTACGCCCATACGATTCGGAGAGTTCTTCAAGGGGAGACCTTCGATCGTAGTCTTCTTTTACTCGCGGTGTGACAATCCGTGGAAGTGTTCACTGACGGTGGCCAAGCTGGCGCGAGTACAGCAATTGTTCAAGGAACGAGGTATTTACGGCCAGGTACAGACAGCGGCAATTACCTACGACCCCGTGTTCGATCTTCCCAAGCGGATGCGCGAGTATGGGCGGGAGCGCGGACTGCAATTCAATGCGCAGCACCGTGCGCTGCGTGCGACAGAAGGATTTGACGCCCTTCGCAGCCATTTTTGTCTCGGCGTGAACTTTATTGAATCACTGGTGAATCGCCACCGTGTCGAGCTTTACGTTCTGGATGGCGCGGGCCGCGTCGCGGCCAGCTTCGAACGCATCCATTGGGATGAATCGCAGGTGGTGGATCGCGCCTGCGAAGTTCTGCGACAAGATGCTGCCCCTCCCGTTGCCGCACGACCGTCCTTCGGCGGGCAAGGGCAGGTAACGGGGACGGTATTGGGAACGCTGGCATCGCTCGCCTGGGCGTTTTTTCCGAAGTGTCCGATGTGCTGGGCGGCGTATCTGAGTATCTTCGGAATAGCGGGCTTCCAGCAGATTCCCTATCCATCGAAGACGCATCCCGCGCTCTTGGCGGTAATGCTGATCAACATTGTCAGTGTATGGTTTCGTGCGCGTGCAACGCAGCGCATTGGAGGATTTTGTTTTGTTTGTGCCGGAATTGTCGCTACTATTCTCGGCAAGATGGTGATGAATTGGGACAACCTAGCGGCCGGGGGCATTGCGTTGACTTTTGCAGGGTCATTGTGGGGTGCAGTCAACATAAGACAGCTGCAATTTTATCTTCGCCGGATTGGCTGTAACTTCGGATAACTGGGAATTATCTACGCAGGTGATCGATGTGGTGGTTTGCCGGAGGAGGCTTATCCGGGCTTCTGTTGCCAGCGCGTTTGTTCGGGTGGAGTAATTCGCAGGAACCCCGCGCCCCCGCATGGCGCGGACACCAAGCCAGCTACCAAGGCTTGCCGTCGCGAAAGAAAAGTTTACGCGCCAACCGATCGATCATTCACCGTAGTTGAAAAACTCGGATTGGTCACTTCACTGTGCACGTGTTCTTGGAATGCGACTGTGCATCGACTGTGCAAGAATGCATCCTTTTCAACAGATTCGAGTTAGCTTTGAGCGAAAAGCAGATTCCCCGATTTGTTGTAATCGTTAGTAGTTAGAGAAAACCAACGGAGCTGTTGGAGGCGATTGTCGGGCTTTGCAAGCAGGGGGTCGCAGGTTCGAACCCTGTCACGTCCACCAACTTTTTCTCTGATTGCAAAACACTTACTGAAATTCATCTCTTCCTGGCCTAGCCTATCATGGCTATTCACGTTGGTCAC
>Ga0302324_100002373_pt1 | contig 43717 bp, 26 predicted proteins | sample Palsa_T0_1_FD_201949 | JGI IMG/M metagenome (GOLD analysis project Ga0302324, IMG submission 201949) | Peat permafrost microbial communities from Stordalen Mire near Abisko, Sweden - Palsa_T0_1 | ecosystem: Environmental > Terrestrial > Soil > Palsa > Peat permafrost | place: Sweden: Abisko... | reverse complement strand
TTATGCAGACGGGCGTTTTTCAGAAGTCCGGCATTGTTCGCATGGCCGTGGGCGGTTTTCCGGAGGGGAACCCTCATATCTCCGACGCTATTGTCGAGGAAGCGCTGTCGGCAAAGGTGAATTTTGCGCGCCGTGCGGGAGTGCAACTCTCAATCGTGACACAATTCTGCTTTGCAGCTGAGCCCATCGTAGCGTGGCTGAGGCACATTCGCGTTCAAGGTATCGACGTTCCTGTGCGGGTGGGTCTGGCGGGTCCGGCCGGGATCGTTACGCTCGCGCGCTACGCTGTGCGATGCGGAATTGGGAACTCACTGCACGTGCTGACGGAAAATCCGTCGTTCGCGAGATTGCTCGTCGAAAAGGGTCCGGAGTCGATTATTCGTGATCTCGCAGCGTCGGGTGGGCCGGAGAGCGAGTTACGCAGACGTCAAGAACCGTTGCCGCGGGGCATCGCGGGACTGCATTTCTACGTCTTCGGGGGATTTAGCAAAACCGTCGACTGGATCGATCAGGCCGCCAATTCCGGTTCCGCTCACACCTGAGCCGTGCGCCAGCCCTTCGCGTAAGTCTCTCGCGCAACCTTGGAGTAAGGCACCGGGCTCACAATGGCTCGAATTTCAATTTGCTGATGACGTTCGACGGTCGGTTTTTGCGAGCCGCCACCGGCTTCACCCCACACGAGTTTTACTTCCGTGCCGACTTCGATCTCAGGATCTATTACGCCCAGCGACAACATCGAGCGCTCGTTGTAGCTATAGCCGCTAAACATGGAGAAGCCGACGGTCTTTCCGCCGCTGATGATCGTGTCGTACGAGGCTGATCCGTAATTCGATTGCGGCAACTCAATATACTTGTAAATATTTCCTAGCTCGAACATGGACGCAAACACCTTGACAACATCTTGAGCGTTCCAGGCAAACGTTACCTTCTTCCGATGCGCTTTTCCTTGCATCTTTTCAAGAGCTGACCTTCCAATGAAGTCGTGATCAAATTTGATGAATGGCCCGTAGCCCAAGGCGTAGGGCGACATGTAGTAGTCCTCAACGTTGTTCGAATCGAAGCTGCCGGCGAGCGAACCAGTAGCTTCATAACTCGTAGCAGGCGACCACTGTCTGTAGGCTTTCATCTTCTCGCCGGTGTAAACCGCCGGCAGCGGGGATGGAATCCATCCCGACTCAAGGGTGTTGGTGGCGTAGGCTCTGGCGCCCACTTCACGCAGGCCAGAGTCCTTGCCGGCGGCCACAATCGCGGCGCGAATTTCTTCGCGCTCTTCGTAAGGTCCCCAAATCTCCAGGCCGGGAGCGCCGGCCATGCCGTGGCGCAGCGCCCGTACCTTTCGTCCTGCGATGTTGATCACATCCATGTTGAAGAATTTGATTTCCGGCAGCGGGCCGCCATTGAGCTTCTCAAGGATCTGCGGAGCGTTCGGACCCTGAATCTGGTAGCGATAACAAGTGCGAAGAACGGCTTTGCCGCGCGGGTTTGAGGGCGATCGATCGTCTTTTTCGACTTTGACGTTGTATCCCCCAGTCTCGCCGTGGAATTGAAGCCAGTTGGCAACCGGCGCGCGGCCAACGTACGCCAGTTTGTTTTCCTCGAGATGGAAGAGAATTCCGTCGCCGATCACATACCCGTCATAGGAGCAAGGGGAGAACTGCTTGGCTCGGTTGACCGGGAACTTCAGAAAGCTGTTCGTGCCGAGATAGGACAGCATTTTGAGAGCCTCGGGCCCTTCCAGGTACAGGTTGACCAGGTGGTGAGATTGGTCGAAGAGAACGGCGGTTTCACGCCAGGCGAGTTGTTCGTCGCGCCAATTTGAGTATTCCGTAGGGACGACCGGATAAACGTAGGCTCCTATCTGCGAATTGCGCAACATGGTTGCCGGATTCCCAACGCTCTGCAGCACATCCTCCAAACTTTTCTCCTTCATTTTTCGCCTCCATGTTGGAACGTCGAGCGTGGTTCAGTATACGGAACATTCCGCAGTTTGCAATATCCTCCAGCAGATTCCCCGCCGTGAGACTGTTTTGAAGCCAAGCTTGGGTTCGGCAATGGCCCAGCAATCCTGAGGACCGACACGAAACGGCGGATAGGAAAATTGACAAGACCCGCGACGGATGCATACTCTCATTGCTCCGGAGTGAAGACGCGGTGAGCGCTCCCTCAAAAGTCGTTCGGTTCGATGAAGCAGGTGTGGTCGGCTTGATCCGCTTGGACAACCCTCCCGTCAATGCCCTCGGCCGTGACCTGAGAGCCGAGTTCATCGACGCGATTGCAGAAGCTTCAAAGCGCACTCAAATCAAAGCCCTGCTCATTCTCTCGGCTGGCAACTTGTTCAGCGCGGGTGCTGATCTAAAAGAGTTCGAGACTGGCCTTGGACAGCCCTCGCTGCAACAGGTGGAAGCCGCGCTCGAGGGATCTTCAGTGCCGGTCGTCGCAGCGATCAATGGATTAGCGCTCGGTGGTGGACTCGAGCTGGCCATGGCCTGTCACTATCGGATTGCGCACAAAAGCGCAAAGCTCGGACTGCCGGAGATCACGCTCGGGATCATCCCGGGCGGGGGTGGAACGCAGCGGCTGCCGCGGTTGATCGGCGCGCGCCCGGCCTTGGAGATGATTCTGTCGGGCACGCCTCTTTCAGCGGAGGAAGCGAAGTCCAAGGGCTTGGTAGATGAAGTGGTGGAAAGCGATCTGCGCGAGGCCGGATTAAGTTTTTGTGAGCGTTTGGTGCAAAACGGAGTCGGCCCGCGGCCGACCCGCAATCTTTCGGTCGCAGCCGGCCTCAGCGAATCCGATATTGCGGAGGCTTTGCGCACGCATGCCCGCACGCTCAAAGGGCGAACGACCCAGACCTTCGTGGTTGACGCGATCAAGGCAGCGGCATTGCCGTTTGCGGAGGGCATTGCTGTTGAGGCTGAGATCGCGCGGAAATCACTCGCTTCGCGTGAAAGCCACGCCCTTCTCCATATTTTCTTTGCCGAACGCGAATCCGGGAAGGTGGCCGGTTTACCCGCGCGGGGAGAAGAGGCAGAGATAAAGCGGGTTGCTGTCATCGGCGCGGGAACGATGGGGAGCGCGATCGCCATCGCCTTCGCAGACGCCGGCCGGAAAGTGACACTGATCGACAATAGCGAGGGTGCGCTTGCGCGAAGCCGTGAAATCATCGGTTCTACGTATGCATCGAGCGTCAAGCGTGGTCGCATTTTCCAGGAGATCGCAGGTGAGCGGATGGCCCGAATCGCCACTGGCATGGAGCTTGCGGACGCGGCGGATGCGGACATCGTGATCGAAGCGGTGTTCGAGGACATGGACCTGAAAAAAGCGGTCCTCTCCAGGCTCGACTCGATTCTTCCTTCCGAACGACTGATCGCTTCGAATACTTCCACTCTCTCGGTGACGGAACTGGGGCGCGCGACCGGGCATCCGAGCCGCGTGGTCGGCCTGCATTTTTTCGCTCCGGCAAACGTTGTGAGACTGCTTGAGATCGTGCGGGGCAACGACACGGCCGCCGCGACCCTCGGAACAGCACTCCAGGTGGCGAAACTGCTCAAGAAAGTCCCGGTCGTGTCGAGAGACGCCTTCGGCTTCATTGGCAATCGGATGATGCTCGACGGATACTTTCGCGAGGCCGAGCAACTGCTTTTGGAAGGAGCCTCCCCGATGCAGGTGGACGCGGTCCTTGAGCAATTCGGGTTTGCGATGGGACCGCAGCGCGTCAGCGATTTGGGCGGGAACGATGTCGGAACGAAGGTGCGAATTCAGCTGTACAAGCGCGAGAGCCGGCCCGACCCCTACTTTGTTATCGCCGACCGCCTGACCGAACTCGGAAGACTTGGCCAGAAGACTGGCCGCGGTTTCTACCGATACGAGAGTGGCAGCCGCGACGCAATACCCGATACCGAAGTGACCGCTGTGATTGAGACGCTCGCCTCGGAAAGAGGTATCGTGCGGCGCAAGATCGGAGACGACGAAGTGGTTGAGCGCTGCATACTGGCGCTGATCAACGTGGGAGCGAAGGTTCTCGAGGAAGGAGCCGCATCACGCGCGTCCGACATCGACGTGGTCTGGACGAGCGGCTATGGTTTCCCGCGCCACCTGGGAGGGCCGATGTTTTATGCCGACACGCTGGGACTTGGTCCCGTTGCCAAGCGCATCCGTTACTATCACGAAAATCTCGGTCATTATTGGCGGCCGGCAGGGCTCATTGAACACTTGGCCGCGGTCAACTCGACCTTCGAACAATGGGACCGCCAACGGGAGGCAAATGTCTTCAGGCCTGCGGTTTGAAGCGACGGTTGAGTGACCGTGCCTTCGACGTCGGCCTTCCCTTCAATTTTTTTCGACGTTCGTCTTCTTGACGTCGGTTTCTTTGCCATCTATGCTCACGAATCGACAAACCATACGCATCGAATGGGGTGATTGCGATCCAGCCGGGATCGTCTATTTCCCGCGCTATTTCGAGTTCTTTGACGCGTGCACCCGGGCACTGTTTGAACGCGCCGGCCTTTTCAAACGCGACATGTTGAAGACGTACGGGATCGCCGGCATTCCCGTCGTGGATATGAAGGCAAGCTTTATGATGCCGTCGCGTTTTGGGGACGACATCGTCGTGGAATCGGCGCTGTCAAAGTGGGGGAAGAGCAGCTTTGTTGTCCGCCATCGGTTGATGAAAGACGACGGGATGGCGATTGAGTGCTTCGAGACGCGGGTCTGGGTCGCGCACCCAAACGGCGACGCCGAGAAATTCGAGGCGCGCTCGATTCCGGACGAAGTGAAAAAAAAGTTCGGCGGCGATGCAGAGACTCAGCTTGAAGATTGATTCAGGCGCGATGCGCTTGAGTTTTCATGGTTGTTCCGCGTCTCAGTGAGTGCCCGGTCGAGCGGAGCGCGACTTTCGCCGTTGTTTAAATGCACAAATTTCTTGAGGAGACGAACGAAACTTTTCTGTTCCTTCTTGTCGAGGGCCTGCAGCAAGCGCCGACTCAACAGGCGGCCCGACGGAAGAAGTCTTTTCAGTAGGGCGGCACCTTGTGGCGTGATTCGAAGCAGGCGAAAACGCTTGCTCCTGGTCGGCACCGTCCGCTTCACGAACCCGCTCTGCTCCAGTCGTACTGCCAGATTCGCCGCGGTTGAGGTGTCGAGGGCACAGAGCCGAGCCAGCGTAACCTGGTCAATTCCGGGATAATCCTGAAGGATTCGCAACACTCCATATTGGACGGGGGTCAGTTCGTAACCCACAGTTGAGTAGAACATCGATACAGCGATTTGTTGAGCACGGCGAATCAAGTGGCCCGGCTGGTCATAAACATCGTTCGATACTTTGCCCGCTTTGTTTTTGGCTCTTGATGATGGGCGGGGGCGGCGTTTCATCGTTGGCTCGCGGTGATCTCTGCGCAAGAAAGGTTTCTTCGGAATTCACCACCGAGTCTAGCACAGCGCTTGCGGCGCGGAATTACATCGGTTAGGCTTCGTCATTGAGTACACTCAACGACCGGTAACCCTCGTGAATGCGTCTTTGCGGCCAGTGCGTTTCTTCTCTCCTGACGTCGAACTGACCCCTCAAGCCGATGGAAGTTACCTGATGCGATCGGTCGAACCGCTGGCGGATTACGACCACCGGATCGGCGATTGGCTAGACCGCTGGGCCTTGGAGGCCCCGGATCGTGCCTTCATCGTCGAGCAGACGAAAAACGGGGAACGGACCCTTCGTTATCGCGAAGCTCGCGAGGCGGCACTGACTCTCGCCGAGGGTCTGCTCAGTTATGACCTCGGCCCGGAGCGACCGATCGCAATACTCGCCGCCAACAGCATCGACAATGCGTTGATGATTCTGGCTGCGGTGTATGTCGGAATTCCCTTCGTTCCGATCGCGCCGGCTTATGCTCTTCAAACCACCGATTATCTCAAGCTGTCGCACAGCTTCCGTCTGTTGACCCCGGGCATGGTGGTAGTGGATGACGGCGAACTTTATCGGGACCCCATCGAAAAGACGCTCGGGACTACCATCCCCGTTATCGCTCTCCGCAATGTCCCACCCTCATCCAACGTAATCAGTTTTGCATCTCTCCGTGGCGATGGCAGCCGGCGGGAGGCCGTGATGGCAGCGGCGGCGCGAGTTGGCAGGGAAACCGTCGCGAAGTACTTGTTTACTTCTGGTTCGACCGGAGTGCCGAAGGCAGTGATCAACACGCACGGCATGCTTTGCGCCAACGCACAGATGCAGCGACAAGTGGCCCCGATCCTCGCCGATGAGCCTCAGGTCATGGTCGATTGGGCTCCGTGGAATCACACGGCTGGCGGCAACATCAATTTCAGTATTGTGCTCCACAACGGGGGCACGCTCTACATCGATCCGGGAAAACCAACTCCCACGCTGTTCGGTGAGAGCCTGAAGTTGTTGCGCCGGATATCCCCGACGATTTATTTCAATGTGCCGAAGGGCTTTGAACTGTTGATTCCCCACCTTGAAGCCGATCGGACATTTCGCGAACACTTCTTCCGGCGAATCAAATTTCTGTGGTATGCAGCCGCATCGATGCAGCCGTCAACCTGGAACGCCCTCGAACAACTGACAGTAAAAACCGTTGGTCAAAAGATTTTGATAGTCAGTGGCCTCGGCATGACCGAGACGAGCCCCGTCGCTCTGTTTGGCAACCTGCACGCCACCGGGCCGGGGGTGGTTGGGATTCCGGTGGCAGGAATGGACCTTAAGCTGGTGCCGCATGACGACAGCTTTGAGGTTTGTTATCGTGGCCCGAATGTCACTCCCGGTTATTGGCGGGATCGAGCGGCCACGGAATCGGCCTTCGATGAAGATGGCTTCTTCTGCTCGGGTGATCTGCTCAGCTTTATTGATCCGGAACGGCCAAGAGCCGGTCTGCGCTTTGATGGCCGGATCAGTGAAGACTTCAAGCTGACTTCAGGCACACGCGTGTGCGCCGGCAAGCTGCGGTTGATCGCGCTCGACGTGCTGCGACCGCTGGCGAACGAAGTTGTGATTGTGGGCGCCGACCGCGAGGATGTGCGTATGCTCATCTTTCCCGACTGGGAGGCGTGCGCCGAGGTCGCCGGACTGGATCGCGATGCAACACCGGCACAGACAGCCTCAAACAAGGTCTTGCGGACGATTTTGCTCGAACGATTGACGCAGGTGGCCGCTACTGGAACCGGCAGTTCCAACCGGATTGTCGCAGCATTCTTGGTTGAGGTCCCGCCTTCCGGCGCGGCTGGAGAATTGACGGAGAAAGGCACAGTGAACAGTCGTGGGTTGCAGCGGAACCGCCCTGAACTGCTCGATATCCTTTTTGGGGAAAGGGATGATCGGATTCTGCGCATCCATCGTGATCACGAAAAAATATAGCGGCTACACCCAGGCTCAAAAGGTGTAGATTGAGACGGCCCTCGGGGGTACGTACATGAGCACAATGGTCAAACCTAAGCGCTTTCCGCTTCCGAGCTCGCTCGAAGTAATCGCGGGAACCGAACCAACACAGGCTGCTTATCCCTACTACATGCAGTTCACCAAGGAAGACGACGAGCGCTTCTGGTTCTACAACTCCATGCATTTCCCAGCCCCGATGTGCCTCTTCGACACGATCACTGCGGAGGCGGCATATTGCGCCTTGGGCGCGGCAAACACGCGAGTATATTGCCTGCCGACTACGCTCGGCATCGACTATCGAATCGTCAACGGTCGCATCTACATCGGCGGAAATGCCGTGACCGATCGCGCCGAGATTGCCCGCCGAACGGAGGAGTTCAAGCGGCGCGCCTTTTACTACTATGAGAACTGGGAGCGACTGTTCACGCAATGGAAAGAAAAGATGATGGTGCTGATCGGCGAGGCGCAGAAGCTGTCGAAGGTTGAAATCCCGGAGTTCGAGCCCCTGGAGCATGTCCATGCCGGCCGTGGAGTCGCGTCCAACCATTACCTGCTCGACACCTATCAGAAAACCCTGGAAGGCTACTACCGGATGTGGCAGTACCATTTCGAATTTCTCCTGCTCGGCTATGGCGCCTATCTGACCTTCTTCGACTTCTGCAAGAAAGCATTTCCGGAGATCAGCGACCAGACGGTGGCCCGCATGGTGGCCGGTATGCAGGCTGAAATTTTCCGCCCGGACGACGAACTCAGACGCCTTGCGAAGCGCGCCGTCGAACTCGGGGTCGACGACAAGATAGGGGACGGCTGCTCCCCAAACGACGTCATCCAGTCTCTCGAGCAACTCGGCGATCCAGGCAAGGCCTGGCTGGAAGAGCTCGCGGTTTCGCGCGACCCATGGTTCAACATCAACGTCGGCGACGGGTTTTATCACTATCACAGGTCATGGAACGACGATCTGTCGATGCCGTTCGCCGCGCTGCCGGGATATATTGCCAATATAAAAGCGGGCCGACGGATCGAAAGGCCCATCGAGAAACTGATGGCGGAGCGCAAGCAGCTGATCGAGGATTATCGCGAGCTTCTGAATACCGACGACGAGCGCGCCGCCTACGATCAGATGATCGGGCTGGCGCATCGCGTTTTCCCTTACGTCGAGGGACACAAGTTTTATTGCGAACACTGGTACACGAACCTGTTCTTCAACAAGATCAGGGAGTTTGGTGCGCTGCTCTCCCGGCATGGCTTCTTTCCGGATACGGAGGACGTCTTCCATCTCACTCACTTCGAAGTGGAAGCGGCGATTATCGATCTGATGACGTCATGGTCCAACGGTTCGCCTCCGCGCGGCCCGTCACGCTGGCCCGCGCTCGTCAAGGAGCGAAAGGCGGCGATTGCGGAATGGACAAAGCACGATACTGCGCCAGCGCTCGGGCCGGTTCCCGAAGTCATCGATGATCCGGCCATCGTCATGCTATGGGGAATTACCCGCGAGAATCTGGACGCGTGGCTGACGGCAGGTGATCAACGAGATTCCAACGAGATCAAGGGCTTTGCCGCTTCGAGCGGCGTCGCCGAGGGCGTGGCCCGGGTCGTAAAGTCAGTCGACGAGATCGGTCGCCTGCGCCAGGGCGACATACTGGTTTGCCAGGTCACCAATCCCACCTGGGCGCCGATCTTCCAGAAGATCGCAGCAGCCGTATCCGATATCGGAGGCTCGATGAGCCACGCAGCAATCGTGGCGCGGGAATTCGGTTTGCCTGCGGTGGTGGGGACGGGTAGGGCCACGCAAAGAATCAAAGACGGTCAGCGCATCCGCGTGGACGGAGGGCGAGGCATAGTAACGATTCTCGAGTAGGCTCTCAGGTCTCAGTCTTGCCAGGTTCCAGTTTGTTTCTTCGTGGAGTTGCCATGCCATCATCGGAAAACGTCAGTTGGCTCGCCGAGATCACGCTGCAGGATCGTTCCTCGGTCGGCGGCAAAGGCGGCTCGTTGGGCGAACTCACGCGCGCTGGAATCGCCGTACCACCCGGGTTCGTGGTGCGCACTGGCGGCTTCGAACGTTTTCTTGCCACGCTCGAAATGGAAGAGCCGATTCGTCCGGCCGTGGAGTCTCTGGGCGATGGTGAACTCGAGGACATCACCGCACTTTCCGAACGAGTGCGGGCTCGCTTCGAAAATGCGGCTTTGCCCCCGGACTTGCAATTGGAAATTTCGGGGGCGCAGGCCGAGCTTTGCGGCGAGCGAGTGAGTTGGCCGCTGGCGGTGCGTTCCTCCGCGACGATCGAGGATGCTGAGGACGCCAGCTTCGCCGGCCTGCAGGACACTTTTCTGTGGGTCCTCGGCGCACAGGCGACATTGAAATCTGTGCGCTCCTGCTGGGCTAGTCTCTACTCTGTTCCCTCCATCGCCTATCGCCGCAAACATAGAATGCGGGAAGATGGAGTGGCGATGGCTGTCGTCGTGCAGCAGATGGTTGACGCGCGCACGGCGGGAGTGTTGTTCACGCGCAGCCCGGTGACCGGCGACCGGTCGGTCATCACAATCGAAGCGGCATGGGGGTTGGGCTCGGCTGTGGTCAGCGGTGAGGTGACGCCAGACCGATTCGTCATTGCAAAGATCACCGGCGAGATTTCAATACGCGACATTTCCGATAAACGCGTCCAACATCTACCGGCGGCAGATGGAGGCGTTGACGAGGTAGAAACCCCAGAGGAAAAGCGCCGGATGCCGAGCGTCAGCGACGATGAATTAGCGGCGCTCAGAGGCCTCGGCCGCAAGATCGAGCGCATTTACGGGCGACCGCAGGATATTGAATGGGCCATCGACCGTAATGGAAAAATCTTTTTGTTGCAAAGCCGCCCCGAGACCGTGTGGTCCGCCAAAGACGCGATGCCGATCGCCAAGCCCGCGCAGAATCCATTTACGCATGTGATGAACATCTTTGGAGGCCGCAGATGAGTCTGACGGCCAAGGATGTGGCCGAGATCATGCGGTTGCTCGAAGACTCGAGCTTCGACAACTTGTCGCTTGAGATCGACGGCATGAAGCTGCACCTCGAGCGCACATCGGCCAAATCCGCGCGACCAGTTCCGGACCGTCCGGGGGAGCCCACCCAGACCGCGCCACCGTCTGCGACAGCGCCGCCGCGACTGGCGAAAAAACACAAGCCGCCGTCAGAACCGGGCCTATGCGAGGTTCCTTCTCCGCTGCTTGGATTCTTTTACCGCGCGCCCAAGCCCGGCGAACCACCCTTCGTAGAAGTAGGCTCGCACGTCGAAGAGGATACGGTGATCGGCATCATCGAAGTAATGAAGCTGATGAACACGGTGCCGGCGGGCGTGAAGGGCGAAGTGGTCGAGATCTTGTCGGAAAACGGAGCGGCGGTCGAATATGGCGAGATTCTTCTGCGCGTGCGGCCGGGGTCGTAAGTATGGCGAATGTTCAACTCGTTGAGACGTCGTTGCGCGACGGGAACCAAAGCCTCTGGGCCGCGCTCGGTGTCGACACCGCCAGGACTTTGAGCATCGCGCCGGCGATGGACCGCGTGGGCTTCAAGGCCATCGACTTCACGACTTCCACCCACATGGGCGTCGCCGTCCGTTACAAGCAGGAGAATCCCTGGGAACGGATCCGTCTCATGGCGGAGGCGATGCCGAAGACGCCGCTACAGTTTCTCTCCACCGGCTTTCGCTTTATCTCGTGGGAGACGGCGAGCCCAGATTTCATGGCGTTGGCCTTCAGGACTGTGGTGAAGAATGGCATTCGGCGTTTTGCGTTCGCCGACCCGATGAACGACGCCGATTCGAATGTCGCGTGCGCGCGCATGGTAAAGGCGGCGGGCGGCGAATATGTTGTGGCCGCGCTCGTCTTCACGCTGAGCCCCATCCACGATGACGCACACTACGTCAGCTGCGCTCGCAAGCTGGTCGCCAGTCGTGACGTGGATGCTCTCTACATCAAGGATCCGGGAGGTCTTCTCACTCCCCTCCGCGCCCGGACGCTGATCCCGGCGATCATGGAGGTGATCGGCGAAAAGCCGCTGGAACTCCACTCTCATTGCACGATCGGTCTCGGGGAGTTGGTCTACATGGATGCGCCAGAGTGGGGAGTCAGTGCAATGCACTGCGCCTCGGGTGCAGCTGCCGACGGAATTTCCAATCCGCCGTCTGAACGAGTGGTATCCAATCTGCGCGATCTCGGCCATCAGGTTGATATCGACGACCAAGCCCTTGCCGAAGTTGGCCGGTACTTCACTCGCCTTGCGGAAGCGGAAGGCTTGCCGGTGGGGCAGCCCCAGGCTTTCGATGCTGGCTATCTTCGCCATCAACTGCCGGGAGGCATGATCGGCACGATGCGGCGTCACCTTGCCGAGAGCAGGTTGTCGCACTTGGAGCATGCGGTGATCGATGAAATCGGCCGGGTGCGTGAAGAACTTGGTTGGCCCATCGTGATGACACCCTTCTCCCAGATGGTGCTGACCCAGGCCGTAATGAACGTGACGCGCAAGGAGCGCTATGCGGTGATTCCCGACGAAGTGATCCGCTACGCGTTCGGAAAATTCGGCCGGCCCAACATTCCGATCGCGCCACAGGTGATGGATCGCATTGACTCCATGCCGCGAGCCCGAGAGCTTCGGAACGAGCCCGGAATGCTGCCCCTGCCCGAATTGCGCAAGCGCATCGGGCCGGAACTGAGCGATGAAGAGTTTCTGCTTCGAGCCACGATGCCGGCGAACCAGGTTGACGCGATGAAACCCGTTGGCACCGCGCCACGTTCGTACAATCCCGAGATCGTTCCGGTGAAGAACCTGATTCGCCAACTCGCCGCCCGCCGCGACATCCGATATATCTCGGTGAGGAAGGCGGGTTTCAGTCTGGAGTTAAGTGCGGGCGCTACAGGAGATGCGGGAGCATGAAAGCACCTCGCAACCGGAGGCGCGAAGCGACGGGTCCGGTTGAAGGCTTCATGTTCGACCTCGACGGCACGCTCCTCCTAAGCGACCGTTCTCTGAGCGGCTACCAGTTGCTGCCGGGTGCAGTAGAAGTATTGACCAACCTGAGGGCACGAGGAATGCCCTTTGTGGTACTTACAAATGGCACTGCCTATCCGGCCGCCGAGCAGGCTCCAAAGCTTCGTGCGCTAGGTTTGCCGATTCCCGACGATGCTCTCCTTACTCCCTCTACCGTAGCTGCCGACCTGATGCCGCGCCGCGGAATTAAGCGCGCCCTCGTGTTGGGCACTTCCGGCGTGGGACACGCCCTAAGAGAGGCTGGAATTGAGACTCTCGCCACCGGGCAGGAAGGAGCCGAGCAAGCGCAGGCGGTCTACATCGGCTGGCATCCGGATTGCGGGATGAAGGATATCGAAATCGCGGTGAAGGCAATCTGGAATGGGGCCGAGCTGTATGTCGCGTCGGATGTGCCTTTCTTCGCCACCGCGAGCGGCAAGACATTGGGGCATTCGCACGCCATCACTGCTGCCGTGCGCAAGATCACTCGTGCGCCCATGGTGCTGACCGGCAAACCTTCGCTCCATGCTTTGCGCCTGGTGGCCCGCAAGCTCGGAGTGCCCATGCGCAGGGTCGGCGTCGTAGGCGATGATCCGCTGGTGGAAATGATAATGGCTCGCCGCGGAGGCGCGGTCGGTTTCGGAGTTACGACCGGTATGACCAATGCGCGCGATTGGGCGAAGCAGCCGTTGAGCCGGAGCCCGCGCCGGGTATTACATCGCCTGACCGACCTGCTCACCCTGCGCTCGATGTCTTAGAGGCGATCCTCAAATCATGCACAGCTCGACTCTCGACATTCCTCGTTAACGTCACGCTTACGAACTGCGTGCTTCACCGATCGTGTCATGCCTTCTGGGGTCGCGATGCCTGCATTCTTGCGTGGTGGTTACAAAAATGTGCCCACGAGCGCAGGCATTTTTTAGGTTGACAATCAAACAATTTAGATGGTAAACACCTTGGCGGCAGTTGCGTGGGGGTCTCACAAAAGTCACAAGACATCGGGGCCACGCCCTTCCACATGTCGTACGTCTTCGTCTTAGGAGGCGCTGATGAAACGCTTTTCGACAGTTCTGTGGGTCCTGCTTGCTTTTGCCGTTCTCTCCTGTGACGCCCATCGAACATTCGCCCAGGGAGTCGAAAACGCCCAATTGAGCGGAACCGTTACCGACTCGAGCGGCCGCGTCCTCGTGGGAGCTTCCATCCACGTGCGCAACACGGCCATTGACGAGACCTACACGGCGACATCCAACGGCAGTGGTTTCTACGTCATCGCCAATATGCGGCCCGGCACCTATGAGCTGAAGGCATCTTCAGCTGGATTTGCCAACTACACGCAGACGGAAATTGTGCTCACGGTCGGTCAGGTGGCAACGGTCAATGTGGACCTGCAAGTGGCCGCAAAGGGCGAGACGGTTGTGGTGACAACCGAAGCCCCGACCATCGAACCAACACGAAGCGAAATCAGCCAGGTCGTGGCTCCGGAGCAAGTGGAAACGCTCCCGACGAGCAGCCGGGTGTTTACTGACTTTGCTCTCTTGACTCCCGGGGTTGCCACCAGTCGAACCAGTCTCGGCACAACGTTCACGGAATTCGAAGTCACGCAGATCTCGTTCGGCGGCATGCGCTCGTTCAGCAATGAGATTACCGTTGACGGGGCAGACTTCGTCAATGCGGCCAGCGGCATCCAGCGCGCAACGCCCCCGCAGGACTCGGTGCAGGAATTCCGCGTGGTGAACAATAGCTTTGGCGCGGAATACGGGCGAGCGGTCGGCGGTATCGTGAACATCGTCACCAAGTCTGGCACGAACGATCTCCACGGCACGCTCTACGAATATTTCCAGAACAGCGCGACCGACGCGCGTTCCCTTCTCCAACCCGCGCCCCTGCCGCACGAATTGCGGCAGAACCAGTTCGGCGCCGCGCTCGGCGGACCCATCGTCAAGAACAAGACTTTCTTTTTCATGAATTATGAGGGCAAGCGGAGCGCCCAATCGCCGGTCTATCCACCGGATCTCGTAAACAATATTCTGTTGATCGACCAGGCGAAGGCGCTCATGGGACTCGCTCCGGAGGGCTGCATCGGCGCCCTGGCGACATGCTTTCCGAATTTTTCGGGTAATCCCGCGAATATCACTCAAGCCCAAGCCTTTGGATACCTGGATGGCTTCCTGAAAACCGGGAACGACGATTTTGGTTTTGCCCGGATCGATCATCAGATCACGACGAATAACCGCCTGGCAATTCGCTACAACGCCGAAGACATCCGCGCGCTCAACGAACTGGTGGGTAACACGCTCGACGGGGGTGGAATCGGCGTTCCGAGCGGCGGCCGGAACCTCTATGTTCGCGACCAGGCGATCGTCGCCACCGTGAATACGGTGCTGTCGCCCAGCCTTGTCAACACCGTGCTCGCCCAATACGCCCGGCGCCATTACCAGTTCTACGGCGCCACCGGCCAACCGGACTTCAGCATTCTCAACGATCTCGAGTTGGGCCATAACTTCGGGACCAACGACCGTCTCTTTGAGACGCGTGGGCAGCTTTCGGACTCCCTGTCCTGGGTCAAGGGCAATCACATTATGAAGTTCGGTGTCGACGGCAATTATTTGTCGAGCCTCGAAACCTATCCCGGTTTTACCCCCGTACGCATGCTCGTGCCGGGCGTGACCTGCCTTGCGAATTTCGCCGAGTACTTCAACGGACTGGCCGGAAGCGGAGCCTATCCGACCGCCGGAACAGGGCTCGATGCCTCCGCCGCGGGGTGTGCGGTTCCCGGAGACAATGGTGTGGTGTTTACTTATCTCGGCGTACCGCTGCCGACCGACCCGAACGTTTGTGCCGCGCCTCTTCCGAACCCTGGTTGCTCGCCGACAGTCACCTCTGCCAACCCCCTCAACGGAGCCGGCTTCCCGAATTCGACGTGGGCAGGTGCCTATCCGGCCTCGTTCATCAACCGGTACAACCGGCTGATTGATCACGGCTACTGGGGCGGTTTTGCTCAAGATGAATGGCGGATCGCTCCCAACTTCACATTTAATTTCGGCCTGCGGTGGGATGTCGAATCGGGGCTGGCGCAGTATGTAAACCCCGACTACAACGGATTTCAGCCCCGCATTGGCATCGCCTATTCTCCGGACTCGAAGACCGTAATTCGCGGCGGGTTCGGGATTTTCTTTGACCGCCAAAACCTGACGTTCTTTTTTGTGCCGAACACGCAGAAAATCGTTGCGGGCTTTACCTGCGGCAATCACCCCACTCCCGCCATCGCCGCAATTTGCTCGGGCGCTGGAATTTTGCCGCAGGAGTACCCCAACATTATGTCGAATCTGGGGCAGGCGAACCAGGGCTACCAGCTGTTTGGATACCCTGCGACCCAGAACGCGGCAGGTTTAGCGGCCAGCGTTATTCAGACAGGATCCTACAGTGCGGACTACCCTGCCGGCATCTCCATGGCCGGCACTTGTTTTACGACCGGCGCTTGCGGCGTCGGCGAGGGAGGAATGGACCACAACTCCCGAACTCCCTATGCCGAGCAGGCGAGCCTCGAGGTCGATCGCCAATTTCGCGGGGGCGTAGCGATCAATCTTAGCTACTTGTTCGTTGAGGCGCACAAACTGGTTCGGGGAAACAACATCAACATACCCTGTCCGGCAGGCACCACCAAATCTGCAGCCCCGACCGACCCCTTGCCGGAGTGGGTGCCGGGATGGCTGGACGCAAGTGGCACGCTCTCTCCGTGTACTGGCACTCCCACGCTCGGCACCGGCGCGCTGGCCGGTGTGGGCCCCTTTTTTGGCGGCGCCCTTGGCTCCGGCCTGCAAACGCTGAGCAATGGACTCGACGACTACAACAATGGCGTCGCTAATGCCGTTTACCACGGCGGAACTGTGACCGTGCTCGAACGAAGAAAGAATTTCAATTTGACTGCGAATTATACCTATTCGCACGCCATCGACAACGGCAACTTCACTACGTTTATCAACCTGCCGCCCAACCAGTTCGACTATTCTTCGGAGCGAGCGAACTCCAATCAGGACGTTCGCCATCGGTTGGTAATGAACTTTACAGCTCTTGCTCCGAACACTGGGCCGTGGCGGAATTTTCAGTTCAGCAGCATTGTCACCCTGGAATCCGGGCGGCCGTTCACGATTTTCTATGGATCGAACACGCTGAACGATGTCGCCGGTGGGGCCACAGATCGTGTCGGCGGAGCGCCGGTCCTCAGCACCTGCCCCGTGGTCCAGAACTGCCAAACCATGATCCCGAGGAATACCTACATCGGCGATCCGGAATATGATTGGGACCTGCGGGTCGCGCGCGTCGTCCATCTCTCGGAACGAACGCAGATGGAGCTAGCCTTCGATGCGTTCAATGTCCTCAACCGCCCGAACGTGGATGAGGTAACTTCCGTGTACGGCTCGCCTGTATTTTGCGGCCTGACTCCGGCCGTTCCAGGCCACTACAAGGATGCTGTCAGTCGGGCAATCCAGGCGCAATCGGCGGCCACTGCTTGCCCGAACGGCGGTATCTCAGTTCCCGGTGGAAGCGTGGCCCCCACCCCGATCGGCACAGATCTGTTCATCCCAACCTTGCCGAATTCGAACTTCGGTTTGCCGCGGACCATGCTCAACGCACGACAGCTGCAGTTCTCCCTGAGGTTCTCGTTTTGAGGGGAATGGTCCGGCCCGAAAAAAACCGCCCTTCCCGCCTCCGACAGATCACTGTGGCGATTAGCGCAGGTCCGCGGTTTTCGGTAGTTCGGACACAGTCCATCCTCCTCCGAGAGCTTTGACCAGCAATACGCTGGCATCCATGCGACGCCTCAGGATGTCGACATCATTTCGTTCATTTTGCAGCGCGATCGTTTGTGCCGTGAGCACCTGGAGATAAGGGTCCCTTCCTCCGATGTAACGATTTGTGAAGATCTGCAGTGATTCTTGCGCGGAGGCCGTCGCTTCCTTCTGTTGCTGCGCTTCCTGGTTGAGGATGCGCAGCGCGGCAAGATTGTCTTCGACCTGCTGAAATGCGGTGAGCGTGCTCTCACGATAGCCCGCGACGGTGGCGTCATAGTTGGCGCCGGCGGCGGTTGAAGTCGCACGGCGGCGGCCTCCATCAAAGAGAGTTTCTGCCATCGACGGTCCCACGGCCCAGAAGCGACTCGGCCATGTGAACCAGTTGGTGATCGAATCACCTTCGAATCCAGCGGACGCGCCCAACATGATAGTCGGGTAATATGCGGCGCGCGCAATTCCGATCTGATCATTGGCTTCGGCGACTCGGCGCTCAGCAGCGGCGATGTCCGGTCGCCGCTCGAGAAGTTGTGAAGGCAACCCGGCGGAGATATCCGGAGGCGCCAATTTGAGCGGCGCTGCAGGCAGGCTGAACGCCGCTGGTGGCTTGCCGATCAAAACGGCGATGGCATGCTCGAACTGCGCTCGCTGCACGGCAACATCTGTATCCTGCACCAGAGTGGTTTGCAGTTGTGTTCGCGCCTGGGCTACATCGGATTTCGGAGCGGCGCCTCCCTCGAAGCGATTCACGGTGAGTTGCAAAGCATCCTGATAGGTTTTCACGGTGTCGTCGAGAAGCTTTTTCTGAGCATCCGCGCTGCGTAATTCGAAATAATCGTAGGCCAGTTCGGCATGCAGACTCAGGTTGACGGTTGCAAGATCTCCCGCGGTCGCCTGGGCTTCTTCCCGCGACGCAGAGACAGTTCGGCGTACACGCCCCCAAACGTCAAGTTCGTAAGAAAGATCGAAAGGCAGCACAAAATCGCCGGTGGTACTAGTCGCCGGAAGGTAAGGTGTGTTGGCCGATTCACGAAGAGATTCGATGCCCGGCGATGTGGAAATCGTCGGAAACTGCGCAGCCCGATTGAAGTGAACCATCGCCCGCGCTTCCACGAATCGAGCGTTGGCCACTTTCAAGTCCTGGTTCGATACTGTGAGTTCATTCTCCAGCGCGCTCAACTGCGGATCGCCGAAAATCTCCCACCACTTCCCACGCAGGAGTTGATCGCTCGGTTGCGCTGGCTTCCAGCCGTCCGTTTCCTTGAACGCATCTACCGGCGCGGTCGGCACGTCCGGACGCGCATACTTGGGACCCACGGTGCAGCCCGCGAGCAACATGACTGCTAGTGAGACAAGGATTAGTGTGAGATGCTTCATTTTCCTGTTCCTCCCGTCTTCGAATCGCTGATCTGGACTGGAGTGCCACTTGTCAGCGAGTCCGAGGGACTGAGAATTACATCGTCGGTTGGTTGCAAGCCGGAAAGTATCTCCATGCTGTCGCCATAGTCGTGGCCGGGCGTTACCCTGACCAACTCTGCTTTTCCATCGCGCACCACGCCGACCTGCAAACCTTCTCTGCGGAAAAGCAGTGCATTCGCAGGAACGACCAGCGAACGCGCGCCCTCCGGCATTTTCAAATGAACCTGAACGTATGCGCCCGGCTTGAGGCGGCCCCGAGCGTTCTCGACATCCACTTCGACCAGCAAGGTTCGCGAGGCCAGATCGATCGCATCGGAGTTGCGAACCAAAATGCCGTGGAACGCCTCTCCGGGATATTCATCGAGGGTCAAATCTGCCGGCGCGCCCGACTGTGCGGCGACCGAGTAGACCTCCGGGACGGCGACGTAGACGCGCAGTTTGCTGATGGAAGCGATATGGAACAACTCTTTCGGTGCGTTCGCGCCGGCGTCGATCAGTGCCCCTATGTCCGTCTCTCGGGCCGTGATGATTCCATCGAACGGCGCGTACACCTTCTCGTAGGACTGCAGTTGTTCGAGCCGCGCTACATTCGCCTGGTTGGACTGAACCGTTGCCTTGTTGGCAGCGTTCCCGTTCACCGAGTTGTCCCGCTCTTGAGTAGAAACCGAACCTGTCTTCACCAAATTTTCGTCTCGCGCTGCGGTGATTTGCGAAAGGTTAAGGTTCGCTTCGGCTGTGGCCAAGTCCGCGCGCGCTTGCCGCAATTGCTGATCGAGTTCCGGAGTTTCGATTTCTGCCAGCAACTGCCCGTTTCTGACGCGGGCGCCGATGTCGACATACCAACGTTTAAGATAGCCGTTGGTCCGCGCGTAAATAGGAGAATCGATGAAGGCCTGGGTGTTGCCCGGTAACACCAGTTCCTGAGCGCGATCTCCAGGCTGCGGATGCGCGACGTTCACGCTCGGGATTGCGGCTTGAAAAGTGGCTTGTTGCAGCCGAGTCTCGGCCGCGACTCGAGAATGGATGCCAAAGACCACTACAATCGCGACCATAACCGCCGCCGCGCCAAGAACAACGAGGGCACTTTTCGGAAGCTTCCCTTGCGGAGGTTTCGTTTCGGAGATCTCCGCCGGACTCGTTTCGGCTCCTTGGGTCGCGCCCATCGCAGTCGCGTTGGTCTCATCGGATTTCATTGGCGTCTCCTCTTGCTTAGGCATGAATTGGTTGTCCTGCATTGGCCGCCTCCATAGTTGGTTCTGCTTCCGAACGCTTTTTATGCAGCAGGCTAAACACCGCGGGAACAAAGACCAGCGTGGCCACCGTGGCACAGAGCAGGCCTCCGATCACCGCGCGCCCCAGCGGCGCGTTCTGTTCCCCTCCGTCTCCGAGGCCAAGCGCCATGGGCACCATGCCGATAATCATGGCCAGAGCAGTCATCAGGACTGGCCGAAAGCGGGTGAATCCCGCCTCAATCGCGGCTTGGATCGGATCGCCGTGGTGCATCAGGCGTTCCCCGGCGAAGGTGATCACCAAAATGCTGTTCGACGTCGCAACCCCCATGCACATGATCGCGCCCATCAACGCAGGCACGCTGAGTGTGGTGTGCGTGACAAACAGGAATAGGACGATACCTGCCAGTGCAGCCGGCAGCGCGGTAATAATGATGAAGGGATCGAGCCACGATTGAAAATTCACGACGATCAGGAGGTAAACCAGCGCGACGGAGAACACCAGACCGCCTAACAGTCCGACATAAGAGTTCCGCATGGTTTGAATCTGTCCACGAAGCGTGACAAAACTGCCGCGTGGCAGCGACTTTCGATTGGCATCTACGATGCGGTTGATGTCACGTCCGGCCGAACCGAGATCGCGATCCTGAACCGCACCGTAGATTTCCACAATGCGGCGAATGTTGTAGTGGCTTACGGCCTCCATTTCGGTACCGCGTTCGATGGAAGCCACATCCGCCAGGATTCCGGGCCGCGATGTCGAAGGTGCCGTGATGGGCGTGTTCTCGAGATCCTGCAGGGACTCGACCCGGTATTGCGGAGTCTGGGTCACCAGGTTGTAACTCACTCCATTTTTCCAGTTGAGAAAGAACATCGGCGTAATCTGGAAACTTCCACTCAGCGAGTTCAAGATGCTGCTGGCAACATTGCGCTCACTGAGGCCGCCCTGGGCCGCTTTGGTGCGGTCCACGCTAATGTCGTAGGTCGGATAATCGAACGGTTGCTGGATGCGCAAATCCGTAAGTCCTGGAACGCGCCGAAGGTCGGCAAGCATTTTCTCGGCGACTTGCCGGTTGCCTTCGATGTCGTTTCCGTCGATCTGAATATCAATCGGAGCGGGCAATCCGAAGTTCAAGACCTGCGTCACCATGTCTGCCGGTAGAAAATAAAAGGTTGTGCCGGGAAAGTCGCGAGGCAGCGTGCGCCGCAGTTCACGAACGTAGTTTGCCGTGGGGTGATGCTTTTCTTTGAGAGACACAAGGATGTCCGCATCCCCGGCCCCGATCAGGCCGGAGGTGGAGTGCATGTAGTTGATGGTGCTGTAAGGCAGCCCAATGTTGTCGAGGATACTGTCCACCTCTTGCGCCGGAATTTGCCGACGAATGGACGCCTCGACCAGATCGGCGACCCTGGCGCTCTCTTCAATGCGCGTACCACTCTTCACCCGCATATGCAGAATGAATTGACCGTTATCGCTGGCCGGGAAGAAATTCTGACCGAGCCACGGCACCAGGAGGAACATCAACAGGCACACACCCAGAAAAGCAGGAATAAAAATAATTCTGCGATGCACGACGGTGGTTAGAAACAGCTGATAAGACAGTCTGAGTCTGTCGAATGTTTTTTCGAATCCACGCTGGAAGCGTGTAAAGAAACCGGGCTTGCCCTTACCCCGCTCCTTTGCCTTGAGCAGATACATCGCGAGCGTCGGAACCAGCGTCCGGGAAAGGATGTAGGAGGCCAGCATGGCAAATACAACCGCTTCCGCCAGCGGCACAAATAAAAACTTTGAAACGCCGGCGAGAAAAAACATCGGCAGAAAGACGATGCAGATGCAAAGTGTCGAAACCAGCGCGGGAACAGCGATTTGAGCGGCGCCTTCGAAAATCGCTTCCCGTTGCGGATGCCCTTCTTCAAAATAACGCTCGATGTTCTCGATCGTGACGGTTGCATCGTCTACGAGAATGCCGACGGCGAGGGCAAGCCCACCCAAGGTCATAATGTTGATGGTCTGTCCCAACAGGCTCAGCAGAATGACCGACGTCAGGATCGACAACGGGATGGAAATTCCGATGATGAGAGTGCTGCGCCAGCTTCCAAGAAAAAGCAGGATCATCAAGGCGGTCAAACAAGCTGCAATGATGGCCTCGCGGATGACTCCGCTGACGGCAGCGCTGACAAAGATCGACTGATCGGCGAGCGGCTGAATCTTCAGCTGCGGAGGAAGAGTCTGTGCGACGCGCGGCAAAAGATCTCGAACGCCTTTCACTACGCTGATTGTTGAAGCTGTCCCTGCTTTCATGATGCTGAGCAGCACTCCGCGATGCCCGTCCTGACGGACGATGTTGGTCTGTGGAGCAAAACCGTCGCGTACGTTGGCCACGTCGCGCAAATAAACAGTTGAATTGTTCACTTGCTTGATCGGAAGGTCGTTGAGCTCGGGCACTGTTCTGGGGCTGGAATTCATGCGCACGTCATATTCGAACTCGTCGATCTTCGCCGTGCCTCCCGGCAAAACAAGATTCTGGTCAGTGACCGCGTTGAGGACATCCTGCGGAGAAAGGCCCTTGGACTGAAGCAGGCTCTGGTTGAGGTCGATCATCACCTGGCGCTGTTTTCCACCATACGGCCAAGGGATCACCGCGCCCGGAACCGTCACCAGTTGCGGTCTTACGAAGTTCTGGCCCATATCATTCAGTTGCTGCTCCGAGAGTCCCTGGCCGCTCAGTCCAAGTTGCAGAATGGGCACGCTGGACGCGCTGTAATTAATGATGAGCGGGGGCAAGGTTCCGGGCGGCAGCTGACGCAAAACGGCCTGGGAAATTGCCGTCACCTGAGCGTTCGCGGTGTCGAGGCTCGCGCCAGGTTGCAGAAAGATCTTGACGATGGCCTGACCGTTCACCGTAGTCGATTCGATGTGTTCAATATTGTCGACTGTCGTCGTGAGGACGCGCTCATATACGCTCGTCAGCCGTCCTTCGAGTTCCTCCGGATTCAGGCCGGTATACTGCCAGGCAACCGCGATCACGGGAATGTCGATATTTGGAAAGATATCGGTCGGAGTGCGCAGGATCACGACCGGACTCATGATAAGGATCAACAGGGCCAAAACAATGAACGTATACGGACGATCCAGAGCAACCCGAACGATCCACATGAAAATTCTCCTGGTGGGCCGCATCCGTAGCGGCCGAACGATTGACTACTTGCCTCTCCGCGCCGAATTCGGCGGTACGCGCAACGATTCCAATATGTGTTTCATGTAAGCCCGGGTGGCAAACAGCGCCGCTCCATCAGCCACCATCTCCAGCAGTACATCTTCGCCACCTGCATCCACCGAAGTCACATCTTCGAGGTCAATGGTGCACTTCCGGCCTTCTCTCTCGCTTCGCGTGCTTTCCCATCTTTCCTTCAGGTCGGCTGCCCATTGTTTGCACAGCCGACCTTGTAACACCCACTTCTGTTCGAACGGTGTGTCGGTGATCATGGTCCTTAGCATGGCGACTCCCTCACGATCCTTCGCTTACTCGTCGTTACTGACCGGAGATTGCTGCCATTGCCTGCGCTGCTTTGGTTAAATGTAGGTCGAGCTGCAGCTGCACTTCATTCGCCACCTGAACCGGTGACGTTTCCGCGCATATCACGCCTGAGAAGTCCTGGCCGATCGAGGGCACGTCACACTGAACATCCGCACGAGCTCTACGTTCGACGGTTTCGCCGGTGCAGGTCGGACCTGAAAAATCCTGGCCGATCGAGGGCACCACGCATTGCTCATCCACGACGTAGGTTGGCCAATTCGTCGTCGAAACCACGTTCAGGAGCTGGGGAAAGTCCTCCCCAATGGTTGTGCTCGACGCGAGCCATTCGGCTCGGTTGTCCGTTGCTTTCTGAGTTCCTGCGGGGCTCACCTTGTGGAACTCGAAAACCGCTTCCTCGGTCACAGAATGATGGACAGGTGGACCGTAGACAGGACCAGAATAGGCTTCGTTGGGATCGGCAGTCACGGATCGTTCCACATAGCTCAACGTCAGATCGCCCGTGACGCGAAACGTTTCTTCGTTCACGGGAAGCACATCTGTTGATTTAAAGCCGATGACCGTGTAATCCGGATGGTTCCCGCTCTGGTCTGCAGTCTTATCCGCTGGATAGATGGTGAAATCAAAATCAGCGGTAGTGGAATCGCCAGCCTTTTGTTCGATCACGCCACTCGTGCGCGCGACGCCAACGTTATCAGCAGAGGCCGGATTCTTTGACGAAGCCAAGAACAGGCGCGCTGTGGAGTCCTCGGAGTCAATGCGCCAGACCGTGTTTTGAGCCACAGCCGGCAGAGCGACCGTCATTCCGCCGATAAGAAGCAGCACCACTAAAACCGATTTCCTTAACATATGTTTACCCACCCTTTCGTCTTCCCTTTCACCCAATGCAAAAAGCAATGCGCTTGCCAAACGAAAAAGCGCCGCTGAAGTCATCGCATCTGGTTGATTAAGGGGAGTTTGGAGGGAACAGAGGCAGTGGAATTCGGAATTGCTGTCAAAATGTCACAGGCGCTATGACACTGTCACAAGCGTTACGACTGCTTTACGACAGTCTGCGGATCGATGGCAAGCCTCTTCAAATGTGCAATCAGCGTGGTTCGTTTCAAACCGAGCCGCGCGGCAGCGCCATCGGCGCCACCAACGCGTCCACCTGATTCTTGCAGGGCTTGCAAAACCTGGTCTCGGTCGAGAGGAGGAACGCTCGCCCGGATCCGCTTGCGGGTCTGCGCCACCGGCTCTTTGCTTCTCGGCGCCGCATTTCCCTTGGCATTCAGTTCCGCCATCGACACGCGCAGCGCGCCTCGCGTCGACAGAATAACTGCGCGCTCGATTACGTTCTGAAGCTCGCGAACATTTCCTGGCCAATCGTAGCGCATAAGGGCGTTCATCGTTTCCGGAGGAATCGTATGAATCGCTTTGCCGATGCGCCGGCTGAAGAGTTCGGCAAAGTGACGCACCAGCAAAGGGACATCCTCAGGACGCTCGCGAAGCGCCGGGACATAAAGAGGAAAAACATTCAAGCGATAGAAAAGATCGGAACGGAATTTCTGCTCCGCTACCATTTCCGAAAGATCCCGGTTCGTGGCCGCGATCAACCGTGCGTCCGTGAGCTGCGTCCGCGAACTGCCCAGCCGCTCGAATTCCTTCTCTTGAAGCACGCGCAACAGTTTTGGCTGCAGTTCGAGCGGAACTTCTCCAATCTCATCAAGAAATACCGTTCCATGATGAGCCAGTTCAAAACGCCCGATGCGCTGCGAGATCGCCCCCGTAAACGCGCCTTTCTCATGCCCGAAGAGTTCGCTCTCCAGCAATCCCGTCGGAATCGCGGCGCAATTCACCTTGACGAATGCATTCGATCGACGCGAACTCAGATTGTGAATCGCACGCGCAATCAATTCCTTACCCGTGCCGGTCTCTCCATAAATAAGAACCGTGGAATTCGTCGGGCCGACAGTCTCAAGTTCCTTCAGCACTTTCTGTAGTGCGCTGCTTTTCCCCACGATCTCCTCAAACATCGAGGTCTCTTCAATCTCCTGTCGCAGTGCGACATTTTCGTGAAATAACTGCTCTTTCAGCGAGTTGATTTCCACCAGCGCATCCTCCAGCGCCTTGCGCGAAAGGTGCTGCTCGGTCACGTCCATGTGGGTTCCAACGAATTCGACGAGATTGCCCGCCGCATTCTTCACGGGATGCGCCAGCACATGAATGTGCCGGATACTTCCATCCTCCCGAATAATCCGGTAACGATCTTCGTAATCGCACGCCTCGCGAATCCCCTTCTGAACCTTTTCTACAAACGAAGATCGATCATCGGGATGGACTCGGCTCAATACCGTGTCCAGAGTTACCTTGGTCTCTGGGTCCAAGCCGTAAATACGGAAGCTCTCGTGGCTGAAGAAAACGTCCCCGGTCGAAACGCTGCGGGCCCAACTTCCCGTGTGACTGAGGCGCTGCCCCTCTGACAGATAAGCTTCGCTTCGCCGCAGCGCTTCCTCGGCCTGCTTCCGCTCCGTTATATCGCGGTAGATTCCGTAGATCTCTGGCGTGCTTCCGTCAACAGACACCGGAGCTGCGACGAACGAGACATCAAGGTGGGATCCGTCTTTTCGTCTGCGGACCAGTTCCGCATCGACGCGTTCGCCGGATTTCAGCGCCAAGCGTAACGCTTCCGATTCTTTCAACGATCCCCCGGGACAAATCAAGTCGTTGATATTGCGGCCGAGCGCCTCCTCCACCGTGAAACCAAACAGCTTGGTGAATTCCTGATTCGCCCTTAATACACGGTTGTTGATATCCCGTAGAACAATGGCTTCCGGCGCAAGCTCGAATAGTTTTTCGAAATGAGCCTTTTGTCTCCGCAGTTCATCCTGACGCAGCGCATTGTCGACGGCGAGTGCCACCTGATCCGCGACCAGACAGAGATAACGAACTTCATCGGAGGAATAGGCATTCGGCTGTCGGCCGCCGAAACTCAAACTGCCCAGGCGTCGATAGGCTGTTGTTAGCGGCAGGACGCACGCGGACTCCACGCCGTAATACTTGTGCAGTTCCATCACCCGGGGAAACCGCACGTCCTTGTCTTGCGAGGATAAGAGCACGGGTTCCTGGTGGTGGTACACCCACCATGTGATCGTATCTTCCGCGGGAAAATCAGAGGGGATCAAGAATTCCGGCCCTTGCAGCGTTTCGAGAACGGCATTCTGAATCTTATTTGTCACCTGGTCGTACAAAAACAAAGCCACGAAGTCGAAGTCCACGACGTGCCGCAATTCGTTCGCAAGAACCCTGAACAACTCTTTCGGATCCCGATAAACGTTGATGGCGTGAGACGCACGAAAAAGAGCCTCGTGCCGCGCTAAGAGGAACTCCAATGCGTCCAAATGTGGTTGTTGAGTCAAGTTTCTCCCCGCGTCCAGACCCGTCTATTTACTCATTGTCGACCGGGCGAAAAAGCCTATGTGAGTCCCCGACATTGACTGTTTCGATGTGATCAATCAACCTCGGTCGCAATGTAAATCGACATGCCACCGTCCGCTTGCACTACCGACAGAAGCGCTGCCGAGCAGAAACGACATTGCATCCCCATCACCCCAGCCACTGCGGATTCTGGTAAGTCCCGTCGAAATGATGGCTTGTCTTGTACAGCTCATACTCTCCCGATTGTGCGGCCTGAACCGTCTTTGCCAGCAGCTTTCGAACCGTGTCCGCGCTCAGGGGCTGAAAACTGCGGGCCGCGTCGATGGCCTGCTGGAGTATAGGAACTGAGTCGCACCCGGTAATGACGACACTGGTTGGCAGGTTCATCGAGTAGTGCAGGCACTCGATGGCCGTCACTGTCTTGCTCTTGAGGATGAACGGGTCTCCCATCGGCTTCATTCCAAGTACGCCGATGTTTTCCTTCAGCAGAACCGGAAGCACTTTCGCTTCGAAGCTATCGAAATGGGCGTCCATCACATTGAGCGGCATCTGCACGGTATCGAAGGTGAATTGATGAGCCGACGCCGTGCTGAGCATCTTCAAGTGGATGGTCGGGCTTTTGTGACCGGTGAATCCGATATAGCGAACCTTCCCATCTTTTTGTGCCTGGAGCACGGCTTCCAGTGCACCGCCAGGCGCGAAGATACGGTCGGGATCGGTGTCGCGAATGACTTCGTGAAACTGCAGGAGATCGATCTGATCGGTTTGCAGCCGCTTCAACGATTCATGGATCTGCTTTTCGGCGGTGGTTTTGTCGCGACCATCGATCTTGCTCATGAGAAACGCTTTCTTGCGATACCCGTCGCGCAGGGCGCGTCCCATTCGGATTTCGCTCTCGCCGCCGTTGTAGTCCCAACAGTTATCGAGGAAGTTGATCCCTTCGTCGAGAGCCTGGCGGACTATACGAAGGCTTTCATCTTCCGACACCCCAGGCCTGCCTAAGTGATAACCGCCGATACCCACCGCCGACACTTTTTCGCCGGTGCGGCCCAATGTGCGGCGCGGGATATCGCGCTTCGGCCCGCCACCCCACGCTTCTTGGCCAATCGTTGCGGCCACAATGCCTGCGCCAGCAAGCTCCAGGAACTGTCGCCGAGTCCCGGCGCCCGATGTAATGCTGTGCCTTCCGGCCGCTTGGCGGTCGATGGTGGTTTCCAAGATGTCGCTTTCGATATGCGGGCGCATAAGATCCTCCGACTCGAATTTTCTCAACAATGTTCCGGCACTACGAGCGGGTGCGGTTTGGCTAACCCGTTACCCATGACTCGTTAGATAAGCCACAGGAGAAAGCGATGCATACTGTTCGACGGCTTGCGGAATGGAAGCTTGGGTTGCGCGGGGGGCGAAACCAATTGAGGTTTTGGAGTCACCGGCGAAGGCCGCACCGTGAGAGTATCGTCGGGATCATTCTTAGTTCTCTTCAGGCCAAATCCTCAGAATAGCGTCCTTCCCTCGCCTTAGTAGGCGGCGCCGGCACGAACCTCGGCCAGTGGCTTCGCAACATCGGCTAGCAGCTCGGGTCCGACAATAGAAAAAGGTGTTGAACCGTAGCACAAGAGCCGAACATGGAAGTCGTGGAGAGACGCGCCGGCTCCTACTTTCGCACGGTACTCCGACAGCAGTGCTTCAAGCTGCGCACGACCCGCCGTGTACGAAATAAAGTAGCCGGGTCCAAGGGCTATCGCGGCGATCGCTGCCTTGGACTGTTCGAGCGAGAAGCCGGTCTGGTGCGCGAAGAATTGAACCGCTTGGTCGAAGCTCCAAGCGCCGCTTGCCAGCTCCGGATCGACAATCGCTCGGGCGCCGCGTACTCGTTCCCACTGCGCCGTATAGTAGCGCCCATCGAGGTCGTCGCCGTAGAGACCGAGTTGCACGAAGAGTTCTTCGCCGTAGAACGCCCAGCCTTCACTGAATTCACTACTGTTCTGGATCTTGCGGACGAAGTCAGGGTGGCGGCGGGCGATGGACAACTGGAGAAAGTGGCCTGGCATGGCTTCGTGCGCTCCCGTCGAGAGAATGCGATCGCGGTCGAAGTCCTGATTCGCATCCAGATTTTTGGCGGCCTCCGCCAGCGATGTCGGTGGAGTTATGAAGTAAAAACCGGCGTCGCCTTTGCTGAACAACAAGGGGGGAAACATGGAAGCTCCGGGCGACACAGGCTGCAGGAACTTGGGTGTCTCGACCACGGCAATTTCGCCGAGCCATGCCGGCACATCCACCACACGATGCTGTGTGACGAACGCTTGCAGTTGCGCCATGCGTGCTCGATAGTACTCGATGAGCGCTGCGCCCCCGGGGGCGAGGCCACCGCCGGTCTCTGGCCCGATCGGCGTGCCACGCTCCGCGGCGAGGTCCTCTAACCAGATCTGTACCGCCCATCCGTGCGCGAGCTCATCCCGCGCCATACGTTCGATGTCGTCGGAATTGAATGGCAATAGCTGCTCGTCGCGGAGCATCGCGTCATAGGCGGCGCGGCCAATCGCGTAGTTCTCGGTCCACGAGGCGGCATGCTCATCGATGTTCCTCTTCGTCTGCTCCATCGCAGCCATGGTCGCGTCGCGCGCCTTGGCGAATTCCGCGAAGCGATCGACGGACAACTGCTCCTTCGCCGCGTCTGTCAACGGCCCGCTGAGAAAGCTCGGCGCCCCAGCAAGCTGCTCAGCGCCCGTGACGCCGAAGAGGTGGCCAGGATGTTTGACTAGCGCATTACCCGCGGCGATATATGCAGGTGCGCCGGCGAGCCGCTGAATGATCTTCTGCCACGCGGCAGAGACATCAGCCGCGGTTGCGCCCCCGGTGCCGGCGATGGGTAAATGGAGGAACTGGGTGTAGATCGCATTGAGGATCGACAGGGACGGAGCGGCTGGATCCTTCTCGTAGGTTTTGTAGACAGTGTACTGTCGCTCCAGGCCGACGAGCTGCGCGCGGAGCAACTTGGCGTCGTCCACGTCCACGAGCGAAGCGCCGTCGAGCGGCATCGAAGCCAGCTCGCTTTCCCACCCGCGGATCATCGCAAGATCATGGGCGATCTTGGCCTCAGACGGGGAGGCGAGCTGGCCATCTTCGTCGCTAAGACCGAGAGCTGTTGCAGTCAGCGGGTGCGATTTGGCCCACTCGAAGGTGATCGTTTTTGCAAGGTTCTGGAGGCGCTCCGTAGTCGTCGGCGCTGCGGGTGCCGCAGCCAGCGCGCCCGACGCAAAAAACACGAGCAGAGGCAAGCGCAGAGCAGAGTTGCCGGACCGGACCAACAGAGACAGCAAACCGACGAAAAAAGCGTTACAGCGCATAACGGACCCCCGCTTGAGACCACCAGGTTGTCCCACATTGTAAACAGAATCCCGCCGAAGCTGTTTTCTGGCCGATCCGCAGTTAGTGTAATCGGATACGGAACAATCGCGACTACGGACATCGAAGGATACACGCAGAAGATTGCTTGGCTGCTTGCAAAAGAGGGAGGAAGGAAAGCGATTATGCAACCAAAGGCGATGACTCTGTCACTTGGGTCGGCAAGCTGAAGTGAAATGTCGCTCCTCGTCCGTCGTTGGCAGTCGCCCATAACCGGCCGCCATGCGACTCCACAATCGAACGGCTGATCGCCAACCCCATGCCGCTGCCCTGCGGCTTGGTGGTAAAGAACGCGGAAAAGATCTGTTCCATCTTCTCCATGGGCAGCCCCACCCCCGTGTCACCGACCGAGAACTGGAGTTGACCGTCGTGTCGTTGCGACTTCACCATAAGCTTTCCGGCTGAGTCCTTCATGGCTTCGATGGCGTTGAGCATGAGGTTCATGAACACCTGCTGTAGCTGCACGCGGTCTACCATGATTTTGGGCAGGTCGGCGGCGAGTTCCGTGCGCATGGCAACCGAGTATCGATTGGCCTCACCTTTCAGCAGCGTGAGCATTTCCTCGATGATTCCGTTCACGTCGACCCATTCACGTTGTGGAGCAGACTTCTTGTAAAGGGATCGTATACGGTCGATGATCTCCGCCGCGCGATTGCCATACTTATCGATTCTGGCTGCGGCTGCACGGGCTCGATCAAGATTGGGCGGCTCGTGCGCCAGCCATTCAAGGCAGCTGTTGGCGCTGGTGATGGCGGCAGCGATGGGCTGCTTGATTTCGTGTGCCAGCGACGCGGCCATTTCCCCCAACGTGCTCACACGACTGATGTGCGCGAGCTCGGCCTCCAGTTGTCGCAGCCTTTCATGCTCTTGCTCAGCCCGTTTTTGTTCGCTCAAATCGACCACGAAAGCGACCCCTTCGTTCCCGCTTCCTTCGAACAGTGCGCCGGCGAGCAGCACCGGCACGCGGCTACCGTTTTTACGGAAGTACTCCTTCTCGTAAGGTTGAAAGATCCCGGTGGCCTTTAAATCAGCTACTGCCCGCTCGTCGGAGTCGCGCCATTCGGCGGGTGTGAGGTCCGTCCATCTCACCCGACCGGAGGCGAGATCTTCGTGGCCATATCGCACCATGTGGAGAAATGCTTCATTGGCCCCGATGATCGCACCGTCGAGAGTCCACATGAAAACCCCCACAACATTAGCCTCGACCAGGCGGCGAATCCTCGCTTCGCGATCTTCGAGATCGCGATAAAGGCGCGTATTCTCGAGTGAGATTGCCGCTTGCGACGCAAGCACCTTCAACACCGCGACCCGGTCAGCGGTGAAAACCTGGGGCGCCAGATTGTTCTCAAGGTAGAGAATACCGATGAGTTTGCCCTGGTTAATCAATGGCAAACAAAGAATGGAGCGGGCTCGACGCTGAACGATGTAGGGATCGGCCGAAAAAGGATTCTGGCCTAATGCGTCATCGAGAATCACGGTGTCCTGGGTGCGCATTGCCGATCGAACGAGCGAATCCGGCAGCGCCCGTGCCGTGTGGGTGCCGTCTCGCAGATGCACGATTACGTCCTGTCCACTCGTGGTCGCTTCCGCCTCTATCTGCAGCTCATCCCCTCGCGGAACAATCAAGACACCACGCTCGGCGCCCGCGTGCTCGATCGCCGCGCGCATGAGCCTATCCATCAATTTCTCGAGAACCATCTCACCCGAGACTGCCTGCGAGACTTTGATCACCGTCGCTAGATCCAGATGTTCGACGGGTGCAGCGATCATGCTCGAGGAACCAGCGACCGGCTGGTCCTGTCGGAGCTGCGGATATTGCTCATCGAGTTGGCGAACTTTGCCTTCGGCGCCCCACCGGAGATAGCCGTAGCGCGCGTCTTTCCAATAGGTATTTGCGATCTTGTCGAAACCCCGTGCCGCGTAGAACCGTGCAGCGAGTTCGTTGGCGAGCGCTTCATTGTTGATAAAGCCATTGGCATGCGCTGAGCGAATTGCCTGTTCATACAGCGTCTCGGCTTCGAGTGTGCGCCCTTCCAGGCGAGCGATCTCGGCGCCCACGAGCGCGGCCCGGTTTTCGAAATTGTCGGGACAGTTTTCCGCCCATTGCACGAGCCGCTTGTGATGTTCGGCCAGAGCGGCCCAATGCTCGCGTCGTTCATCCGGTGTTGCAGAATCGCAAGCGGCCGCTCTCGCGAGCGCCCCGTAGAAATGGTATTCGGCCTCTTCAAAGAAAGCGGCCATTGTGTAGAGGAGCAATTGTGCCTTAGCGGCCGCCGCTACCGCCTGCCTGTAGTCGCCGGCATAAAAGCGCGCCTGCAGCTTTCGAATCCAATACCAGGAGTTGGGCCATAGCAGACCTTCCAAATGCTGCTCGAAGGGGCCCTCCTCGAACCCGTCCTCAGAAAACGAGCCGAACGCCGGAGTCAAACCCCTGATCGTCCTGATGAAGCTGAGTTGCCCTATCAAGACGTCAACGACTAGGCCGAAGTGCACTTTCTGTGCGAATTCGAGCCCGGACTCAGCCTCACGCTGGACATCTTCGAGTGGAGCGCCACTGGCAAGAAAATTCGAGACGAGGCTGCTGAAGCCATAGGCTCTATACGTCTGGTCGCCCGTTTCCAGGGCTGTCTCTAAACTACGGCGAATGATCGGAACTCCCGCCCGCACATGCCGGGTCCAGGGCGTAACCACGACGCCACAGGCGTAGAATGCGCGAGCTTTGAAGCGGTCCAGGCCCTTCTTCCCGACGAGATCGAGACTGAGTTGGGCGAAGCGGGACGCGGCTCCGTACTCGCCAAAACGCGCTCCCACCACCATATTGATGAAGGCGTACGCGTAGCACGATCCATCACAGTTGCCATCCTTGATACTGAGATTCGCCATTCGCAGCAGGGCAAGACCCCACAGATTCGCGTCCGTAAAGTAGGCCGGCGCTACCAGTTCCGACAGGACTTCCATCATGGCCCGAGAGTTTGGGTCGGACATCAGCGGCAAGTCGAAAAGCTCTTCGATCGGACGCCGACCAAGCTGCCGCCAGAGGCGGTCGAACTCTTCACGGATCTCCTCGTCTGTGGGGTGCGGTGACCAGGCGATGCCGGCCCCGCGCAGGTATTCGAGGCAGATTTCCACCGCGCGGTCGGAACGATAGAGCGTTGTATAAACAGCCGTCAGTAAGCACGCGGCGGAGGCCTTATCCACAAGATTCGCAGCCCGCCGGGACAGCGTCGCGAGTCGCTCCTCTGCGGCGGTCAGCTCGCCGGTCAGGAATTCGCATTCGGCGCGATTGATCTCGATCGCAAACGCGAGGCGATAGCACCGCTCCCAGGCATCCTCGGGGAGCACGGTAGCGCCAGCCGCGAGATAGGTCAGGGCGGGTGCGTAGGCGGTCGCAGCTTTGGCCCGCTTGCCGGCGATGAGATTGAACTCGGCCAGGTGCTCACGTTCCTCGAGCGAGGTGATCAGCGCGGCGCCACGATTGAGTTGATTCACGATTTCGAAAATCGCTTCCTCTCGCTTCTCCGACGGCGTGTGCACGGCGAGCAGCCGTCCGATTCGGAGGTGCGCCTCCGGGCGCAACGATTCCCGAATCAAGGAATAGGCTGCCTCTTGGATGCGGTCGTGGATAAAGCGGTACGAGTTCTCCCGCCGTTCGAGCAGTTCGGCGCGTACCGCTTCTTCGAGCACCGAGTGAATCTCGGCTTCGGTTGTACCGTAGACGAGGGACAGCGTGCCCACTGCAGCAGTATTTCCGAGGCACGCCAGCTGTTCGACCGCCGTTTGGGTGGCGGCAGGCAACCGCCCCAATCTACCCACCATGAGGTCCACCACATTGTCGGTGTACCCCTTGGCATGAATGCGATCGAGATCCCAGGACCATTGAGCCGTCTCAGGAGCGAACGCGAGCAGATTCTCTTCGACGAGCACGCGAAGAAACTGAATCACGAAAAACGGATTGCCGGCTGTCTTCTCGTGAACCAGTTGCGCCAGAGGAGCCGCACGCTTGGGTTCCGTGTGAAGCGCGTCCACAAGCAGTTGCGTCACGTATTCCTGGTCGAGGGGCGCAAGCCTGATCTCCTGAATGGCGGCTCCCGCGGACCGAATCGCTTCCAGCTTCCGCATCAGGGGATGGGAGGAGTCGACCTCATTGTCGCGGTACGCGCCGATCAACATCAAGTGATGAACGTCCGACTGAGTCAACAGATCCTCTACCAGGTCGAGCGTCGCGGCATCTAGCCATTGCAAATCGTCGAGGAACAACGCAAGCGGATGTGAGGGCTGTGCGAATACGCTGATGAACCTCCTGAACACCAGCTGGAAACGCCGTCCCGCGTCCTGTGGCGGGAGATCCGGAACGCGCGGCTGCGCTCCGATGATAAGCTCCAGTTCCGGAACGATGTCGATGATGAGCCGTCCGTTCGTGCCGAGCGCCTCGCGGAGCGCGTCCCGCCAGGGCGCCAGGTCGGCCTCGCACTTTCCTAGAAGTCGCTGGATAAGACTCTGAAAGGCTTGGGCGAGCGTCGCATAAGGGATGTCCCGCTTGTATTGATCGAACTTGCCCGATGCGAAGAGTCCGCGGGGGGGGACCAGCGGTTTATGCAGTTCATTAACGACGGACGATTTACCGATGCCGGAGTAGCCGGAAACAAGAACGAGCTCCGGCCTGCCGACCCCTACAACGCGATCAAACGCAGCGAGCAAAGCGTTGATTTCGGATTCTCGCCCGTACAGTTTCTCTGGAATGAGCAGCCGGTCTGGCATGTCCTGTTTGCCAATCGGGAATTCGACAATGCGATGCTGCGTTTCCCATTCAGCAAAACAACGCCGAAGATCACTCTCGACCCCAACCGCTGTTTGATAGCGCTCATCGGCCGTCTTGGCGAGCAACTTCATGATGATCGCCGAAACCGGGTCCGCAATGCCCTTCAACCTGACGCATGGTGGCATCGGCTGCCTTGCGATATGGCAGTGCACCAACTCCATCGCATCCGATGCCGTGAATGGTAGTGTTCCGGTCAGCATCTCGTAAAGCGTGACGCCGAGAGCATAGAGATCGCTCCGTGAATCGATCGAGCGATTCATTCTCCCGGTTTGTTCCGGGGCCATGTAAGCCAGTGTCCCAGCGATGAACTCGGGAGGTTCGGGCGCCTGGCGCTCGCGCGGAAGGCGCGAAGCGATGCCGAAACCCATCAGCCGGACCTGACCCGTCGCGGGATTCACCAGAACATTCGACGGCTTTACGTCCTTATGAATCAGTTCCCTTTTGTGCAACCCGCCGAGTGCCGTTGCCAGACCAAAGGCGAGACGCAAGAACTGCGTCATCTCCATTGGCCCGGAAAGGAACCGATCGAGAGTTTCGCCCCCAGGGTCTTCGAGCACGAGCATCGTCCGCCCACGTTGCTCGGACAGGGCCAAGGGCCGAACCGCCCAGCCTGAGTCCAGCGCATCCCTCAACGCATATTCGTGCTCTATTTTTTTTAGGGTCTCCGGCGCTGGCCGCATCGAAGCAGGAGCCAGCACGAGAATTGATGGCACCCCGGAGTGGTCCGAGTGCGTGCCCCGGTAAAGCACGAGCTCCTCGTCCCTGCGGAGAACCGCGAGCCCGAATTGAGAGAGGTCCACGATCATCGTTGTCCTACTTCAATGTTCTCCTACTTCGTTCCGCTACTTCAGGGCGCTTCGTCTGTCGACAATCGCGATTAAGCCTGGGTACGCTTCGAACATTTGCAAACCAATAGTTTACTGCGGATTCCTGGCGATTGCGGAAAAATGGGACACACGCATATTTGGTTCGGGCAGTGGCGAGCGAGGATGTACCGAAACGTGCACTCCGAACGGCGTGGACGTCACTGTGTGGCGACATAGTACGGTACTATGTCTCGACTCGTCAGTGGGTGAAACTCGCAAAAATCACCCGCAACCGCAAATTGACATTTCGCGCTGACGCTTTCTAAAATGTTTTAGTCTCGACGGTTCAGGTACACTCGCATGCAACAGCGTATACCCACTGTTGCCAACAAATTTTTATGATCAAAGTAGAGGCGCTCACCAAGAAATACGCGCGTACGATTGCCGTTGATCAGATCTCGTTTGAGGTAGCGAAGGGCCAGATTGTAGGCTTCCTCGGCCCGAACGGCGCCGGTAAGACGACAACGATGCGCATGCTCACATGTTTTCTTCCGCCTTCCTCCGGCGCGGCGACGGTGGCTGGCTTCGATGTCCTCGACCAGCCCATGGAGGTCAAGAAGCGTATCGGCTACTTGCCGGAGACGCCCCCGATTTACCCGGAGATGGAAACGGCTGAATACCTGAAATTTGTCGGCAAGCTGAAAGGACTTCGCGGGGCCGACCTGCAAAAGCGCGTCGACTACGCATGCGATCGCTGTGCCGTGGCCGACGTGAAGAAAAAGCTTCTCGGCAAGCTGTCGAAGGGCTATAGGCAACGCGTCGGATTGGCGCAGGCAATCATTCACAATCCCGATGTGCTGATTCTCGATGAACCCACCGCCGGTCTCGATCCCAAGCAGATCAATGAAACGCGCGACCTGATCAAGGGTCTTGCCGGAGACCATACCATCATTCTGAGCACCCATATCCTTCCTGAGGTCGAGCAGACCTGCGAGCAGGTGATCATAATCAACAAAGGGAAGCTTGTGGCCACCGATTCGGTGCGTAACCTGCAAGCGCGGGCTCGCGGAGCCGAATCCGTTCTCGTTGAAGTGGGCGGACGTAACGGCAATCTGGAAGCCGGGATTGTGCAGCATAAGCTGGAGCAGGTCGCCGGCGTCAGCCGCGTCTTGAGCAAGGGGCAGGAGAACGGCCACGCCCTCTTCGAAGTAGAGAGTCAAAAAGGACGCTTGGTTCGAGGCGACCTGGCGCGCGCCGTGGTTGAATCTGGCTGGGACCTCAACGAACTTCGGCCTGCCGCCATGAGCCTTGAAGAAATCTTCCTTCAGCTGACGGGGAGCGAAGCTTCGGTGGGAGCGGAGCAGTCTGTCGAGAAAGGGGAACAGCAAGCGCAATGAGAAATGCCTGGATCATCTGCCGAAAAGAGCTGCACAGCTACTTCGTTTCGCCGGTGGCCTATCTTCTGCTGACCATGTTCGGCCTGATTTTCGGTTTCTTTTTCTGGAATGAGCTGGGCTATTTCGTGATCGAGGGCATGGAGATGCAGATGCGCGGGCAATCGTTCCCCATGAACCTGAACGAACAGATCATCCGCCCGCTGCTGTCCAACGTTAGCGTAATAGGACTGTTCTTGATCCCGATGATTACGATGCGCCTGTTCGCGGAAGAGAAGCGTACCGGGACCATCGAATTGCTGGCAACATCGCCCGTTCGCGATCTCGAAATCATCTTCGGAAAGTGGCTGGCCGCCATGGTGCTCTATGCCTGCATGCTGCTATTCACGGCTCTGAACTTTGCCTTTCTTTTCCAATACGGCCATCCCGACTGGAAGCCTCTCGCCATCGGGTATCTGGGCTTGTTGCTGCAGGCGGGCGCGTTACTTGCCATTGGGACATTCATTTCCACGCTGACCAGGAATCAGATCATCGCCGGTGCCGCTACCTTTGGCGTTTGTCTGTTGCTGTGGGTTCTGGAGTGGGCAAGCGGGTATGAAACGGCTACCTGGGCACGCGTGCTTGCCTACATGTCGGTCATCACGCACTTCGAGTCGTTTGCCAGGGGCGTGCTCGATGCCAAAGACGCAGTTTTTTATTTGACCGTGATTTTCCTGGGATTATTTTTCACGGCGCGTTCCATGGAATCGCTGCGCTGGAGATCTTAACTAGGAGGAACGATGGCAAGCCAGTGGCTCAAGGCGAGACAAACCAAATACGCAGCCTATGCAACGATCTACATTCTGGTCGTGATCGCCGGGGTGGTGGTTGCCAACATCCTCGCCGACCGCTATGACAAGTCGTTCGATGCGACATCGAATAAGCGTTACAGCCTCTCCGACCAGACCGCCAAGATCGTAAAAGGTCTGAACCAGGATGCGACCATCACCTACTTCGATCAGAGCAGTCGCTTCCATGAGGCGAAGGATCTGCTCGATCAATACGCCAATCTCTCTCACAAACTGCGAGTCGAGTATGTCGACCCGGACAAAAATCCGCAATTGGCGCGGGAAGCGGGCATCAGGAACCTGGGTAGCGCTGTCGTTCAGATAGGGGCGAAAAAAGAAGAATCCAAGAGCATGACCGAAGAGGGTATCACCGGCGCCTTCATCCGCGACCTGAAGAGCAACACCCGAACCGTGTGTTTCGTGACCGGCAGCGGGGAACATCTGCCGGACGACAGCGACCGCGAGGGGCTTTCCAGTTTCAAGGACCTTCTGAGTAAAGACGACTACGAAAGCAAGACCATCGACCTGCTGCAGAAAGCGGAGGTGCCCGGCGACTGCATAACCCTGGTTGTAGCTGGGCCTACGCGAAACTATGAGCAACCGGAAGTCGAAGCCATCAAGAAATATGTGGAGGACGGTGGTCGCGCGTTCTTGATGCTGGATCCTCCTTTTAGACTCGGCCACTCGGGAACCGCGGACAACGACGCGCTCACTAGTCTGCTTCAGGTTTGGGGCGTAACGTTAGACAAGGACCTGATTCTCGATCTCAATCCGATTGGTCAACTGGCAGGTCTCGGCCCGCAAGTGGCGCTCGTTACCTCCTACAGCTCTCAACCCATCGTGAACGAGATGAAGGGTACCGCCACTGGTTTTCCGCTGGTCCGTTCGATGGAGATCAAGAACACTGACAAAACCAGCGTGCAAAAGCTCTTTGACTCCTCCAGCAGCAGTCTGGCGACGGACAATCTCAGCTCCGCCTCCGTCAATGTCGACGATCCCAAAAATAAGAAAGGACCGTTGACCATCGCCGCCGCGGGCACCTATAACACCGGCAAAGAAAACTCGCAGGGACGTTTCGTAGTCGTTGGCAGCTCATCCTGGTTGGCCAACAGGTTCATCAATTTCAATGGCAACAATGACCTGGCTTTGAACGTCGTCAACTGGCTGGCGTCCGATGAAGACTTGATCTCCATCCGCCCGAAGCCGCAGGAAGACCGCCGCATTACGATGACGCGCGCGCAGCTGAACTTCGTGCGTGTCACTAGCCAGTTTCTACTGCCGCTGGCCGTCGTTTTTGCGGGCGTGAGCGTGTGGTGGAAGAGGCGGTAGAAAGCCTCTCGACTTGTCTTGATCATGTCTCGAAAAACATTATGAAAATCCGCGGTCTGATCGTTGCGTCTCTCGTCTTCTTTATTCTCGCTGGCGTTCTTTACTGGTCGGATCACCATAAACCTGCGGAGAACGCCGCCACGGTGTCAGCCGACACTCCGCCGGCTATCCTGAAGCTGGACGCATCGGCGATCACAAGACTGGATCTTGAAAAGAAGGACGCGAAGCCAATAGTCCTTACGAAAGCTGGCTCCGGGGAGTGGAAAATCACAGAACCACAGCCGTTCGGCGCCGACCAGACTGCAGTTTCGGGCATAGTGTCTACCTTGTCCTCCTTAAATTCACAGCGTCTGGTGGAAGACAAAGCGACTGATCTGAAACCCTACGGTCTGGACCAGCCAGCCTTTCAGCTTGACGTCGCCGAAAAAGACAACCGGACACAAAAGCTTCTCATCGGCGACGATACTCCGACCGGCGGGGCCGTATATGCGATGCTCGCCGGCGACCCGCGAGTGTTCACCATGGCCAGCTATGCGAAAACCAGCGTGGATAAAGACCTGAACGATCTGCGCGACAAGCGTCTGCTGACCGCGAGCCCCGACAAGATCAGCCGCATCGAAATTGTCACGAAAAGCCAGGACATTGAGTTTGGCCGTAACCAAGACGAATGGCAGATCCTGAAGCCTAAGCCGCTACGAGCCGATAGTCTTGAAGTCGGGGAGTTGGCTCGGAAATTGACGGACGCCCGGATCGACCTCAACGACTCCGACGTCAAGGATGTCACGTCGGCATTCGCGCACAGCGTGCCACTCGCAACCGTGAAAGTCACAGATGAGTCAGGCACGCAGGAACTTCAGATTCGCAGGACCAACGCTGGCAAGACTCTGGCCGGCCAAAACGCCGGCCCCAACAACGACGCATACTACGCGAAGTCAGGCGCGGTGGAGGGCGTCTACAAAATCAATTCTGACCTTGGGCCGGCTCTCGACAAGGGCCTAGACGATTTCCGCAACAAGAAACTCTTCAGTTTTGGATTCGCCGATCCCGACAAGGTCGACCTGCGTATCGCTTCGAAAGCTTACGTCCTCACACGAAGCGGCGAAGACTGGCGGCAAGATGGAAAGAAGATGGATGCCGCGGCCGTTGAATCGCTCATCTCAAAGCTGCGCGACTTTACCGCAGACAAGTTTGTTGATTCCGGTTTCTCCGATCCAACCATTGATGTCGCGGTCGCTTCCGACGACGGCAAGCGCGTGGAGAAAGTCGTGATAGCGAAGATCAAAAGCGGTTACGTGGCCGAGCGCGAAAATGATTCAAGCCTGTACCATCTGGATTCCAGCACAGTTGACGATCTGCAAAAAGTGGCCGATCAGATCAAACCTTCTGCCGACAAAGCCAAGTAGACATCTGCACTTGTCGGGGGCGCTTTCGACTCCTTATCGCTTTGTGATCGCGATGCACCAGCGTGATGGAGTCGTTGAAGAGCTGTCTCAAGACCTCGCACTCCAGACCTCGCCATAGCCGCGCGTGCTCGTCCTCGAGCGATCAAGACGGCCCGGAAGCCGACGGATACCGATACGAATCCATCAACCTCGAGATCAGCACGGCAAGGTAAAGCACGCCGATAATGGCTTCGATTACGGACAGCGAGCGGGCCGGTGCTGAGACGGCCGTGATGCCAACCGCACCGAGGGAGGTCATAGTTGCGAAGCTGTAATAAATGAAGTCGAACCTGTCGGGGGTAGCGTGGAGATTCGTCAGAGGATCGAGATAGAACGCCTTGGGCTGAACGGCAGCCACCATGCCGAAGAGACTGGCGAAGGTAAACCCTACCAGCAGATAAATGCAAAGAGCGCCGAAAATTGTTTCCGAATTGGGTTTGTCCGTGGCAAAAACACGCCGGAACATGACGACCACGATAAATACATCAAAAACAAAGCCGAGAACGGTGGTAAGAATGGTAAGAACCCCTGCGTTGGTGTGGCTGGGCAGCATGCGTTCCAACACGGCGGGAACGGCCAGCAGGAGCGCAACCGGCAAGAGCGTTCTCCGCAGGCGGATCGCGTACACAGCGACCAGAAGTCCTGCGCTGGCGACCACGCGGAACGCGAAATAGCCGAAGCCTTCGTTCTGCAGGTACGGATAGAGGACGAGAACCGCTAACAGGAAGAGGAAAAGCAAGAAAAACTTGTGTCCCGTTAGAGTCTGTCGATGAACAGAGGCGCTTGAGGGCTGCATAAGGGAAGAGGAGCAAAACGGCAGTGCCAAGAAATCGAATGTCGCCTCTTTTTAGCATCCCGCGTCGCCCCGCGCAACCTCATTTCGAAGGGGACGCATTGTGGTCGTGCTTCTGCGAGTCCACGGGAGAGCGTAGCGTCCGTCCCGCGACATTCCACAATATGGGCACTATCGCAACGATCGCAACCACCATGATCAACAAGTCGAACCTCGCGTGCTCGATCGCAAATTCGATGAGCGCCGCGAAGAGGATCGAAAGAAACGCTATCCGTTTCATATGACGGCCCGCTATTGCTGCCACCCGCCCCCGAGTGCCTGATACAGCTGCACGAGTGCCAGCCGCTCGTTAAGCAGGGCTCCCACCAGGTTGAGTTCCGCCGAGAAGTAATTTGTTTCGCTGGTCAACACTTGGAGGTAGCTCGCGCCACCGTTCTTATAAAGCACCTCGGAAAATTGATCGGTCTGCTGCGCTGCCTGCGTGAGCAGTTCCTGCTGCTCGCGGTACTCACGGTCTTTTTGAGAAGCGACGAGTGAATTGGAAACCTGTTCAAGAGCGTTCTGAACGGTTTGCTTGTAAGAAAGTGTGGCTTCCTGCCAGTTTGCGCGGGCGAGCCTGAGTTGCGAGCGGAGCGCACCACCCTCGAAGACGGGCTGACTCACGTTCAAGGCCCCGTACCAGGTTTCCGAGGGCTGCGTGATGAAGCTGTGCAAGGCGTTGCTCTCCAGCCCTCCCAGTCCCGTGAGTGAGAGGCTGGGGAAGAATGCGGCTTTCGCAACACCAATTTGTGCGTTGGCGGCAACCATGTTCTCTTCTATCTGGCGGACGTCCGGCCGGCGCTCCAGTAATCCCGATGGAAGGCCGGCCGGAACGTTCTGGGGGACGGGCTGTTCGGTAAGCGCGCGTCCGCGAGGAATGGATTGTGGATTTTCACCGAGCAGAACGCTAAGCACGTTTTCCTGCTGTTGGATCTGCCGCTCGAGATCGGGAATCGTTTCCGAGGCGGTGTAGACGAGTTGCTCCGCTTGGCTCACGTCTAGCCCCGAAGCTCCGCCATGGTGCTCAAGCGTCTGAGTTAACTGCAGGGATTGTTGCCGGGACGCTAGTGTGCTCTTCGAGATTTCGAGTTCACTGTCGAGAGCGCGAAGCTGGAAATAGGCTGTTGCCACGTTAGCAACCAGCGAGGAGATTACGGCCCGCTGACCCCATTCGGTCGCAAGTAGTTGGGCGCGAGCGGCCTCGGTTTGCCGACGATACTTTCCCCAGAAGTCCAGATTCCAGATCACCGAGAGGTTCAGTTCGCCGCCATTGACCTGGTAAGCGGGAAAGAGGTTTGTAACTTTGGCGTTCTGCTCGCTAAAAACGTCCGCACCTACGCTCGCCGAGGGGAGCTGATTGGCGCGAGTGATGCCAACCTGCGCCTGGGCTTCGAGCACGCGTGCGGCGGCGATGCGCACGTCATAGTTCTGCGCGAGCGCAGCGTGAATGAGCTTCGTGAGCACCGGATCCTGGTAAACCTGCCACCATTGCTCGTTGCCGAGCGACGAGGCTTGGCCGACCTGTTGTGGAGCGGTTGCACGGTATTCTTGCGGGACATCCACAATGGGCCGCCTGTATTTCGGTCCCATCGTGCAGCCCACCTCCAGAATCAGCGTGGCAAGAATTCCTAAGAGTGCAGTCTTCTTCATAATTAATCCCCGTGACTGGGCGCTTCGGCGCGTCTGAGTGGCAGTGCTTTCCGTCGCTCAGCGCCTGAGACCTTCTCAACCACATAGAAAATCGCGGGAACAAAGAATCTGCCGATAAAGGTCTCGGCTATCATTCCTCCGATCACCGCCGTCCCCATGATCTGGCGTGCTACCGCACCTGCTCCGGACGCTGTCCAGAGCGGCACGCAGCCGAGAATAAAGGCGAGCGCGGTCATCATGAGAGGCCGGAAGCGAAGCCTCGCCGCGGAAAGCGCCGCATCGACAACCGACATGCCGCGTTCGAAGTCCTCTTTGGCAAAGGCCACGATTAGAATCGAGTTTTTCGCGGCCAGGCCGATGAGCATTACCAGGCCAATCTGGGCGTAGACATCGTTCTCGATTTGAACCATGTATTGAGGAAGGTAAAGGC
>Ga0302324_100002371_pt1 | contig 43720 bp, 41 predicted proteins | sample Palsa_T0_1_FD_201949 | JGI IMG/M metagenome (GOLD analysis project Ga0302324, IMG submission 201949) | Peat permafrost microbial communities from Stordalen Mire near Abisko, Sweden - Palsa_T0_1 | ecosystem: Environmental > Terrestrial > Soil > Palsa > Peat permafrost | place: Sweden: Abisko... | reverse complement strand
TCGTCCGGGCCGGCCGGATGGCGACGCAGAAGGCAAAGCCGAAAGCGATTCGCCCGCCTGAAGGCGGCCGCTACAAAAGCTAAACCTGAAACCAGCGACGCATGGCGACTGGTCGACGGGGCGCTAAGGAAGAGAGGTCCTTCGCTGCGCTCAGGCTGACGGCCAACGACGGATTTGCGCCGGTGTGCGTGTTATGCCGAGCCGTTAGGAATCGGCGCTGCACGATTGCGCTGCACACTGCACGATTGCGCTGCAGGATCGCGTTGCGCGCTTCGGCTACCAGCCGCGCGTCTGCAGCAAGTCCTTCTCGTCCATCTGGCGAATGTCGAGACCCTTCATGGCGTCGCCCAATTCTTCGGAGGCTTCGAGGACGGCTTTGGGGTCTTTGTAATGCGTGGTGGCCTTGACGATGGCGCGCGCGCGCACGGCCGGATCGCTCGACTTGAAAATCCCGGAGCCGACGAAAACCGCCTCCGCGCCGAGTTGCATGACCAAAGCCGCATCCGCGGGCGTGGCAATTCCGCCGGCTGAAAAATTGGGCACCGGCAATTTTCCGTTCTTCGCGATCCACGCCACCAGCTCGAACGGCGCGCCAAGCTCTTTCGATTCGTGCACCAATTCTTCTTCGCCCAGCAGAGTCAGGCGCTTCATCTGGCCGACGATGGTGCGAATGTGGCGGACGGCTTCGACGATGTTGCCGGAGCCGGCTTCGCCCTTGGTGCGAATCATGGCCGCGCCTTCGGCGATGCGCCGCAGAGCTTCGCCCAGATTCCGCGCGCCGCACACGAACGGCACTTTGTAGCCATGCTTCCAGACGTGGTGCTCGTCATCGGCGGGCGTGAGCACTTCGCTTTCGTCGATGTAGTCCACTTCGAGCGCCTGCAGCACTTGCGCTTCCGCAAAATGCCCGATGCGCACCTTGGCCATCACCGGAATCGACACGGTATCCATAATTTCGCGAATGATGCGCGGAGCGGCCATGCGCGCCACGCCGCCTTCCTTGCGGATGTCCGAGGGCACGCGCTCGAGCGCCATGACCGCGCAGGCGCCGGCATCCTCGGCGATCTTGGCCTGCTCGGCGTTGGTGACGTCCATGATCACGCCGCCCTTGAGCATTTCCGCCAGGCCCACCTTCACGCGCCACAAATTGTTGTTCATCAGGTCCATTGGCTCTCTCCTTCGCGATTCCCTCTTTGAAATTCAGGTGCTGGAAATTTGTTTCGCCGCGCCGTCTTTCGTTTCGCCCGCTGTTTCCGCCCGCGGCCGGTCCACGACCACGAAGCGTCCGCGACTGCGGGCCAGCACGCGGCCCGAAGAATCCTTGATTTCGCCGATCAGGTGCAGATCGCGCCCGGCCATTTCCTTTTCGTGGCCCTCGACGAGCAAGTCCTGGTCGACCTTGATCGGCCGCAAATATTCGACATTCATCTCGGCGGTCACCGCACGCACGCCGCGAATCCGGCACACCTTGCCCATCACTTCGTCGAGCACCACGGCGATCACACCGCCGTGAATCATGCCGAACGCGCCCTGATATTCCGCGCCCAAGCGAAAACGTCCGATGATCTTCCGGGCCGCGTCATCCTGCTCGAAGGTCAATTTCATGCCGCGCGCGTTTCCGCCGCCGCAGCCGAAGCAGACATTGGTCGGGTTTGGTTCGATCAACATTGTAATTCCTTGCCCCTGCCTGAAGACGGCCGAGAGCGGATTGGCGGCGGTTGCGACGCCGGACGTTTCGCGTTGCCGCGTCAATCGAAGAGAGATCCTTCGCTGCGCTCAGGATGACGGCCAAAGGCGGATTTGCGTCCGGTCCACGTGCGGTGCCGAGCTGTTAGGCCTCTGTTGCCGTCGCCAAAGGCGGGCGATGCGAAGGCAATCGCTCGACACCAGCGCGTCTAGACCAGCGCCACGCGCGTGTGCGATTCGGCCCGCGCGCCGCGCTGGCGCTTCCGAAATTCGACCTTCAGCAGATCACTCAACGTCTCCACGCCCCGCGTAATCCTTTTCTCGTCGACGGAGCCAAATCCCAGCCGCAAGGTATTCGGCTGCGGATTCTGAAAATAAAAATGGCGGCCTGGAATGTACAATACCCCGCGCTCGCGCACATGAATCAAGAGTTCGCCGGCGTCGAATCCCGGCGGCAAAGTCACCCACACGGACAAGCCGCCTTCCGGGCGAGTCCAGGTCACGCCCTCGGGCATGAATTTTTGCAGGGCATTTTCCATGGCGTCCAGCCGGCGCAAATAGACCTTCTTCATCTTGGCCATGTGACGAGTCAAATGCCCACGGCGCACAAATTCCGCCAGCGTGGCCTGCGAAAGCTGATCGGTATGCAAGTCGGTCGATTGCTTGACCAGGCGCAAACGCTCGATCGCGTTCGCCGGCCCGATGCACCAACCCACGCGCAATCCCGGGAAGGCAATCTTCGAAAAACTGTCGATCTGAATCACATTTCCGCTGCGGTCGAGCGACTTCAGCGAAGGCAGCGCCGCACCGCGCAGCCGCAATCGCCCGTAAATGTAATCCTCGATCACCGGCACCTGGTAACGCGCCGCAATTTCCAATAATCGCCGCCGCTCCGCGACGGGCAGCGCAGTTCCGGTAGGATTCTGAAAATCCGGCGTGACGAAAATAAATTTCACGCGGTTCTGCATCAGCACGGATTCCAGGCCATCGAGATCCAGCCCTACGTGGCCGATGCGCTGCGTATCGGTTTCCACGCCCACCGCCAACATGCGAACTCGCGCGCCCGCGAAAATCGCAACGGCTCCCGGATACGTCGGATTCTCCAGGGCCACCGCATCCCCAGGACGCAAGAACGCCTTGCACATTAGATCGATGGCCTGCTGGCACCCATCGGTAATCAGCAACTGCTCGCTGCGAACGGCCAGCCCTTCTTCGCGGAAGAAATCCAGCAGCACGCGTTTCAGCGGCTCGTAACCATCCGACGCTCCCAGTTGCAGCACTTTGCGGCCTTCGGTGCGCAGAACGGCGTTGCAGCACCGGCGGAACTCCTCCATCGGGAAGAACTCCTCCGATGGGCGCGCGGTGACGAAGCCAATGGCGTCGGCGGGAATTTCGGGCATCAGGCGGCTGAGGGCTTCTTCGGCGCGATCGTCCGCGAAAATCGATTCCCAGCGAGTGGCGCCGCCGTGGCCGTTGGTGGTGCGGGGAGGCGGCGTGAATTGGCGCGTTGGCGCGCCGGAGATGTACGTTCCGCGGCCCACATGGCCCTGGATCAGGCCCTCGGATTCCAGTTCGGCGTAGGCGTTGGCGACGGTGGTGCGGTGCACGCCTAATTGAGTGGCAAGTTCGCGGCTGGCGGGAATGCGGTCGCCGGTGCGGAGCTCCCCGGAGTGGACGAGCGCGCGCAACTGATCGCGCAATTGCACGTAAAGAGGGATGTGGCTTTCCGCCTGTAGATGCAGAGGAAGCAATGGCTCGCTCCTGCAGTCCAATGTACAACATGGATTTTAGCAGTAAAGAGCCAATTTGTCTTGAACGTACCGAGGGCGGTTTCACCCCGCCCCGGTATGCCTTGATTTCTCTACCAGCCCCAGCGGTTGCCGTGCCAGCCGTAGTAACGGATCTGAATGGGCGGTGGAAAATATCCCGCGCCGTAGTAATACGGGTAGCCATAGCCATCGCCGGCGAAGGCTCCGTAGCCGTGCTGGTCCACGCAACACGGGGGGTCGTAGCCAAACGGAATCTGGACGGGAGCGCTGCCCAGCGGGAAGTTGGTGTAGTCCTCGGCGATGACGGCCCGAAACGCGACCCGCCCGCGAAGCGTTGAAAACGAAACAGCTTTCGCCAAATTAAAGGTCAGCGGCGATTGCGGCGGTGTTCCCTTCGCGGCTATGACGGCTGCCGTTTGGATGCGCACCAGTTCGCCATCTTCGAGAATCAACTGGTTCAAATGGAGTTCGAACCCGCGATTTTTATCGGAACTCGCAACTTCGCCGACGATGTATTGTCCGGCATGGGCCACCAGCCAGCCGTCCACCACCACGGGGCGCGCCAAAGTGCCGATAAAATGCGCGCCGTTGCCGTCATCTTCACTCGAAAGGTAGTCGGCGGTTCGCACTTGAATCGCCATGCCTTCCGCGAGGGCCAGCGTCGGCGGAACTGAGGTTTGACCGGGCTGCGCCTGAGCGGAAACCCCGGTTTTCGGATTCACGATGGGCTGCTGCGCCGCGGCTGAAACGGACGTGACACCAAGAATCAGCGCCAGGCCCGCAGCGTACCAGAAGAAAAAGACATTTCGTTTTCGTGTGACTGCCTTTGCCAATGTATGCCGGTTACGGTCGACTGACATGTATCCTCCTGCGCCATGCTCGCGGACGAACACTTGGTCCGCGGACAGCGTTTTACCCTCGTTAAGTATGAATGCGGGGTTGGACAAGGCAACACGAAACGCGCCGGAACGGCATCTCGTGTGACTCCGGAGAAACTTTTACGGCAATTTTTAATCGAGGGTTAAATCGCCGCGATCCGGCGCGTTACCATACGTGGCAGACCTTGTCCGGCGGCTTGACCATCGGTTGGCCCACTTTGCAGGAGAAAGCGGGTCCGAATTCCGGGATGTTCACCACCACGCCGTTAATGCGATATTTTCCTGGGGAATGTGGGTCGGTTATGGCGTTGACGCGTTCGTCCTCGGGCCGAACATTTTCGCAGGCCCACTGGGCCAGACCCACGAAAAATCGCTGGTCCGGGGTAAGGCCGTCGCGGTCGTGCAGGGTCATTTCCTTGGTCGCGTCTTTCCAGGCGATGTAGGCTAGAATCGTTCCGCCGAGGTCGGCCACGTCCTCGCCTTCGGTCAGTTTTGAATTGATGTGAATGTCGTCCACCACGACGTATTGTCCGTACTGATCGACCACGCAGTCGGCGTGTTTCACGAATTGCGCGGCGTCTTGTTTCGTCCACCAGTCTTTCAGGTTCCCTTTGGCATCGTATTGGCGCCCTTCGTCGTCAAAGCCGTGGGTCAGTTCGTGGCCGATGGTCGAGCCGGTATTTCCGTAATTCGGCGCGTCGTCGAGCTTGGCGTCGTAGAGCGGAGGCTGCAACACGCCGGCCGGAAAATTGATGTCGTTCATCTGGTCGCTGTAGTAGGCGTTTACGGTGGGCGGGGTCATGTCCCATTCGCCGCGGTCGACGGGTTTGCCAATCTTGTCGAGTTCGCGGTGAACTTCGAATCGCGTAGCGCGCTGTTCGTTGCCGAAAAAATCGCCGGGAACGATGTTCACGGAGCTGTAGTCGCGCCACTTGTCGGGGTAGCCGATCTTGTTGCGAATCGAGTGCAGCTTGGTGAGCGCCTGCTGCTTGGTTTCCGGGCTCATCCACTCGAGCTGCTGGATGCGCAGGGCCATGGCGTCTTCGATGCGCCGGGTCATATCGAGCGTGGCGGCCTTCAGCTCCGGCGGAAATGTTTTCTGCACGTAGGCCTGCCCGAGCGCCTCGCCCAAGTCCTCGTCGACGTAACGCACGCAGCGCTTCCAGCGCGGCTGAATTTCTTTCGCGCCGCGCAGGTATTGGCGGTAGAACGCGAAGTCCTCATCGACGAACGCCGGCGAAAGATAGGGCGACTGCGAACGCGCCACATGGAAACGCAGATAACTCTTCCAGTCGTCCGGGGAGTTGGATTTCAACTGCGCATTCACATCCTTGAAAAAGTCCGGCCAGCCGACGTTCAGGATCGAGAAGGGCGGCGTGGCGCCGGCCGCGAAATACGCGTTCCAATCGAAGTCCGGGGCGATCTTGTACAGGTCGACCACCGTCATCTTGTGCTTCTGCTTGTAGGGATCGCGGCGCTCGACGCGCGTGAGCGAGGCCTGCGCGAGGCTGGTTTCGATGCGCATCACGACCGCGGCATTTTTCGCCGCGACCTCCGGCGAATCGCCGAGAAGTTCGAAGGTCTTTTGGACGTGCAGCACATAACGCTCGCGAATTTCTTTCGACTTCGGGTCGTCCTTAGTGTAGTAGTCGCGATCCGGCAGCCCCAGGCCGCCCTGCGCAATGTCCATGATCACCACGTCGGAATCGTCCGGGTCCTGGGTCGGTCCCGCGTTGAAAAGGACGGAAGTGCCGTCGAGTTGCAGCTTGGCGACGAGCGCCGCCAGATCCTTTTTGTCCTGCAAACTTTGAATGGCCGCCAAAGCCGGCTGCAGTGGCTTCGCGCCCAATCTATCGATTGCCGTCTCGTCCATGCAGGACGCGTAGAAGTCGCCGATTTTCTGGGTCAGCGCATCGCGGTTCGCGGCGGTGGCCGCCGCTTCGAGAATCCCGCGCAGGTAATTCAGATTGTCCTGGTACAACTTGCCGTAAACGCTCCAGCGGGTCTGGTCGGCGGGGATCGGATTCATCTTCCGCCAGCCGCCGCAGGAATACTCGTAGAAGTCCACGCAGGGATCGACGGTGCGATCCATAAATGCGGGATCGAGGCTGGGCGTATACGGCAGCACGGGCTGGCTCTGCTGCGAGGCGCTGGCTGCGGCGGCATCGGGCGCGCTGGCCGCCGGCTTGGTCTGTTGCGCGCAGGTCGCGATAGCGGAAAGGGCAATCGACGCCAGGATTTTTTTAATCGCCACGAAATTCCTCTCGAAAAATCGACAAAATATCGCTAGGATCGCCGGCTCGAGGTTTCAGCCGGGCGTTAGCGTACACCAACCTCCGCCGGCCGACAATTTCCGAGGATTTTCAAGCGCGATCGCCGCGTCCGCGCGAGCGGGAGTCCGCGACGGCCAGCGGCCGGGGGGATTTGCAGCACAGCGAACCCCGGCGGCCCAGAATCAGCCGGAGCGCAAAAGGTATCGCTGGATCTTTCCGGTCGACGTTTTCGGCAGTTCGTTCACAAATCGAAAATCGTGCGGACATTTGAATCCGGGCATGCGCGTGCGCAGCCATCCGTGAATCTCGCTATCCAGGCCGCCGCCGGGACGAATGACGCTGGGCCGGAGCACGATATAGGCCACGGGCTTGACCAAACCCACGGCATCGGTCTGCCCCACCACGGCGCATTCCGATACCGCCGGATGCCCCATTAGCGCATTTTCCACTTCGCCCGGCGAGACCCACATGCCCGCCACCTTCATCATGTCGTCCGCGCGGCCGCAATAATGGAAATATCCAGCGGCGTCGCGCGTGAATTTGTCTCCCGTGATAACCCATTCGTCGCGCTTGGCTCGCGCCGTGGCTTCCGGAATTTGCCAATATTCGGTGAACGCGCTGTCGCCTTTCACCCACAGGTTGCCCACTTCCCCATCGGCAACCTGCGCGCCCGAATCGTCCATGATTTTTGCTTCATATCCTGGAACTTCGTGGCCACAACTCCCGGCACGAACTTTTCCCGGCCGCGCCGAAAGAAATACATGCAGCATTTCCGTCGAGCCTAGGCCATCGAGTATCTCGATTCCAAAGCGCGACCGGAACTGCTCGAAGACCTCGGGCGGCAAAGCCTCACCGGCGGATACGGCCAAGCGCACCGAGGAAAAATCCACGCGCAGTCCGCGTTCGGCTTCGCGCAGCAGCTTCGCGTAAAAGGTGGGGACGGAGAAAAACACGGTCGGCTTGTAACGATTAATCGTATCCGCGATCTCGGCGGCATTCGGCCGCTCCGGATGCAATATCGCGCTGGCCCCGAAAAATAGCGGAAAATACATCCCATTGCCCAGCCCGTACGCGAAATACAGCTTCGAAACCGAGTACAACCGGTCGTCGTCGCGCAGCCCCAGCACAGCTTCCGCGAAATTGCGCGACGTCGCCAGCATGTCGCCATGCCGGTGCACCGCGGCTTTCGCGGTGCCCGCACTTCCCGAGGTATAGAGAAAAAACGCGACGTCGCCGGCCTGGGTGGGGTGCGTCTGCACGTTGCCGCTCTTCGACGGCAGCCAATCCTCGAAGGCCACAATTTTCCGCGCGATCCGTTCCGGCTTCGGCGTGTCCGACTTCGATTCCACGATCACCAGCAGATCCAGCGCCTTCGTGCCGGCCTCGGCCGCAAACTCCCCCACGCTCGAGGCATGCACGATCGCAAATCGAGCGCCGCAGTTGGCCACGTAATGCCGATAGTCGCCGGCGCGGGCGTGGGGATTTACGGGAACCGCAACGGCGCCAATTTTCGCAGCGCCAAAAAATGACGCCACAAACTCAGGCGAGTCGGGCAGCACGATCAGAACTCGATCGCCAGGCTGGCACCCCGCCGAGTGCAGAGCCTGCGCCGTGCGCCGCACATACTCGTCGAGCTGCGCGTAGGTATACTTCCGGCCGACGCCCAGGATCGCCACTCGTTCCGGATGCGCCGCCGCGCGCCGCGAAACGAACTCGTCCGCGATGTTAAGGCGTGGCGAGGATGTGCCGTCGAGGGCCATGCGGCGATTCTACTCCAGAACGAAGCTGGGGGGACAGTCGGGGGGGCGACAGCAGCCCCCGGCTCTGCCGCCGCTCGCTCGCTTGCGCTGACCCGGCTTTAGTCGTCAGCTTTTGCGACAAGGACCTTTCGTGGATTTGGAATTCCCGGCATCGCGGCAATCGAAGAGCGATCCTCCGCTGCGCTCAGGATGACGGCTGAAGGCGGTTGGAGGCGGGGAGCGTGCGGCGGCAGAGTCGGAGACGACGGGGGTGATCGGGGCTGTGGGCTGGCGCGATGGTTGGGTGGTTGAGTGTGGCGCGGAAAAGCGGCGGCAAGGCGCCGCCGTCCGAAAAAAAAACGAGACGCGTGCAGTGCACGGTGCCAGGACATCCTTTACACCTTGGATTCGGGTTTCCGGTGGGGGGCCGGAGACGATGGTGGAGGATTGCCGCGTTGCCGGGGATTCCAAATCGAAGGGAGGTCCTTCGTCGCGAACGGCGCTCCTCTGCATGACGGCCAAAAGCGGGTTAGCGCGAGGTTACGGCCGAGGCGGAGCCGGGATCATTTGCGATGCGCGACGGTGCCAAGGCGCAGATGGTGTTTACTGGGTCGCGGACTTTTCTCCGAGGCGCCGCATCCGCTCCTGCAATTTCTTGCGCAAAACGGCCGGTGCATTGGGATTGAACGCCACCAGATACCACAAAGGCTGAGTGCGATCCTTGCTCAATCGCGAGAGCGTGGCCGCGTCGCTATTGGGATGGCGCGCGATATTCTCGCGAATGGCCGAATAGGGATGATGGGACAGACGGCCCAAAGTTTTTGCGGTGACCTTCGGATGTTCGCTGATCAAGCGCAGCAAATAAAAATCTTCCTTGGGGGCCTGCTTGGAGAGCGAGTCGAGAGTTTCGGCCTTCACTTCGGAACTCAGCACCACGCCCACTTTTTCGTCCCAGCCCGGATTGATGCGATTCAATTCCTGAGTACGGGCGTGAATCAATTGCTCGATCACGCGACGTTCCTGCTCCATGCGCGGCGCAGGCAGCGCGCTGCGTTCCACCGAGTCAAGTACCCTCAATAAATGCTGGCGTTCGCCAAACACGATCTGCGAGGTCCGCACCGCCTTGCCCTTCGCCGCATTGCGTACCAAATCTGACCTTCTCATATTGCCCTCACCCCGCGTATCGTAGCGCCGCATACATCCCATGAACGGCCTGCGATCGATTTTGCGCCCCGAAAATGGCCCTGGGAATTTCGCTTCGCGCGCGCGTTCTTGGCACACGCGCAATCCGCGCTGCAAATCCTAAAATTTCCGTGCCAGCAGACTTCCTTCGCTCGTGCCGCGAGCACTGCGCAGTCGAACTACAGCCCTGCACGCAAACCACAGCGGGCCAGATTATCTAACCGGCCTATGCGAGAGTAAAGCAGAGTCGGGCTGGGCTGTTCCCAGGCGCGCAATAGATGGTTCTAGGACTACCTCGCCAGAGTTCAACCTAGGCCCTGCGTTGTTCACTCCATTCGATGCACGCTGGGGTTCCAGGACTTGGCAATTACGCGCCGGGTTGCGCGCCGCGCAACAACCAGCTACGTTTGACGAGGCGCGCTACGCCTACGGAGAATTCACGGCAATGTCAGCCTTCACCGAACACCACGACGAACTCGAGCATTTTAGGATGATGATGGGGCCGCAGCGCGGCACGCTGGCCGTCACGCTCGACCTGCTGACCAACGCGCTGGTGCTCGTCGGCCAGCACGGCGTCTACTGCCACACCAATCGCGACCCCAATGTTCCGGTCATGGATATTCGCATCATCCAGGCCGAAATAGGCAAAGCCAAGGAACTGATCCAGAGCGTCATGGAAACCATGCGCCAGGAACGCGACGCGAAGAGTTAGGTTCGGCGCTCGGCGTCCGCTTCGCAATCCCTGCGCCGCTTCGCAACGTGCTGCCAACCAGACGCGAGAAATTCTGCCTTCCCGCGTAACCTTTCGCCTCGCGGGCAGTTTTACAGTATGTAGGCGGCAAATCGGGCCCGGCAGCGTGACGATTTGAGGCGGAGAACCAGTTGAACGCAGTCAGTGAAATCAGCGAAAGACGGCTGATCGAAGCGGCGCAGCAGGACCCGGCGCGCTTCGGCGAGCTGTACGAGCTGCACTTCGACCGGGTGTACGCGTACGTCTCGCGGCGGCTGGGCGAGCGCGACGCGGCGCAGGACGTCACCTCCGAAGTGTTTCATCACGCGCTGGCCAACCTGAAACAATTCGAATGGCGCGGCGCGCCCTTCGGCGCGTGGCTGATGCGCATCGCCTCGAACGCCGTCACCGACCGCTGGCGGCGCCAGAATCGCGAGTCCGGCCAGTCCTCTGAAATCGAAGCGGTGAGCAAAGACCCCAGCCCCGAAGACGTGCAGCATCGCGCCAAACTGTTCGCGCTGGTGCGCGCGCTGCCCGACGACCAGCGTCGGGTCATCGAGATGCGCTTCGCCGAGGGAAAAAGCGTGCGCGAAATTGCGGTGGCGCTGGGCAAGACCGAAGGCTCCATAAAACAATTACAGTTCCGCGGCATTCAGAGATTACGGGAAGAAGTGGGAAGCAGCGCACGAGGCAAATCGAGCGAATCCAATGCCTAAGCCGAGCCAAAGCGAACAATTCGACCGCATCGTCACGGCGCTCCTCGCTTCCTCCGGCGGGCCCGCGCCCAATAGCGGCAGCGCGCTCGCTGGCGCCGCGGCCATCGCCGCCGAGCTGCGCGCCCTGCCCCGCGAAGAGTTCAAGGCGAAATTGAAATCACAACTTCAAGGGAGAACCAAGATGTCCAGCACAGCACCCGCAGTAAACCAGGAGCAGGCGCCGCGGCAGTCCGTGACGGCGCATCTGATCGTGAAGGGCGGCGCGCAGGCGCTGGATTTCTACAAGCGCGCGTTCGGGGCTGTGGAAACCATGCGCCTCAATGCTCCCGGCGGGCGCATCGGCCACGCCGAAATGCGCATCGGCAATGCCAGCTTCTTTATCGCCGATGAATCTCCGGAATACGGAGCCTTCGGGCCGCAAACGCTGGGCGGCTCGCCGGTGACGTTGCACATCTCGGTCGACGACGCTGACGCGGCTTTTGCCCGCGCCGTCGAGGCCGGCGGCCGCGTGCGCCGTCCGGTCCAGGATCAGTTTTACGGTGAGCGCTCCGGCTCGATCATCGATCCCTTCGGGTTCGTCTGGTCGCTTTCCGCAACCAAGGAAATCGTCGGCGAGCAGGAAATGCAAGGCCGCTTCGATAAGCTCGTTCACCCTGAATCGCAGACGGCGGCCCAAGCGCAAGACAAAACCTGGGAGCTGCCGCTGCCGTATAGGCGCAAAGGATTCCGGACGATCACGCCGTACCTGCTGGTGCCGGGCGCGGCGAAGGTGATTGAGTTCCTGAAGGAAACATTTGGCGCGGAGGAGATTTTCCGCGTGCCGCGCGGGCCGGGTTCGGATCTCATCATGCACGCCGAAGTTCGGGTGCTGGGGTCGATGGTCGAACTGGCCGACGCGACCGAAGAGTTCAAGCCGCGCGAATCCGTGAACATTCTGTACGTGGAGGATGTTGATGCCGCGTACGAGCGAGCGCTCAAGGCCGGGGGGACGTCCATGCGCGCCCCGGTCGACCAGGCCTACGGCGATCGCGACGCGGTGGTGATCGATCCCGGCGGAAGCAGGTGGTGCATCAGCAGCCGCGGCCCGGGCGAACACCTCACCGCGGACACGCCGTCGCTCGTGCCCCTTTTCTCGGTGCACGATGCGGCGCGCTACGTCGAGTTCATGAAGCAAGCCTTTGGCGCGCGCGAGGCGTTCATGCACAAGAGCGCAAGCGGCGAGGCGATTCACTGCCGCGTCAAATTCGGGAATTCGATCGTGGCGGGCGGCGAAGCGCATGGCGAACGCCAACCCGCGCCGTTCCTTCTGCACATGTACGTTCCGGATACGGATGCGGTGTACGCGCAGGCGCTGGCGGCGGGCGCGACATCCATTCGTGGCCTGGAAGACGCGCCGTACGGGGATCGCACGGCTACGGTGCAGGATCCCTTCGGCAATCTCTGGTCGCTGGCCACGCACGTGAAGGACGTGAAGTTCTGAGTACGGTCAGGAGCGCGCGGGCGATAGCCGTTATGTAGGGGCGGGTCTCAGACCCGCCCTCAGGCTGAAGCGCAACCGAGGCCGCGGCAAGAACGCGCGCCTACTTCAAATAGGGATTCAACTCGCGCTCTTCGCCGATGGTGGTGGATTCGCCGTGGCCCGGAATCACGACCGTCTCATCGGGCAGGCGCATCAACTTTTCGCGAATCGAACTCAAAATATCTTTCATCGAGCCGCCCCACAAATCGGTGCGGCCGATGCTGCCCTGAAATAGAGTATCGCCCGCGAGCAAGCGCGGCTGCGTGGCGGGCCGCGCGCCGGAATGCAAGTGAGCGGAGCCACGGGAATTGAATTGCGCGGCCGGCGCGGCCAGATGGGCGGCGGGACGGGCGGCGACCGGCGCAGCGGCGCGCTCGAGATAGGATTCGGCGGCGGGCTCGCCCTGCTCGACCAGCAAACTGATGCTGCCCGGCGAATGTCCCGGGGTGTGAATCACGCGCGCGGCGTAATCGCCCCAGCGCAAGGCATCACCCTCCTTCACGAAATCTTCGATCTTCATGCTCTCCGGCGTGCGCGTCCCCAGGAATTGCGCCTGCGCTTCGAGGTTCAGATACATGGGCAGGTCCGCTTCGTGAATCAGCACGGGCGCGCCGGTAGCGCGGTGCAGCAGGGCGAGTCCGCCAACGTGATCGATGTGGGTGTGCGTGCTGACAATCGCGCGCAGCTTTAAGCGGTTGTCGCGCAGAATTTCCAGGATGCGCGCGACTTCGTCGCCGGGATCGACGAGGATGGCCTCGCGCGTCACCGGATCGCCCAAAATCGAGCAGTTGCACTGCAGCATCCCCACCGAAATAATTTCGTGAATCAGTTTTTCAGCCATCGAGTCAAGTATAACAAGCCGCGCCAGCGCCGCCACGGGGAAGCGCCTGGGGCTGGGACGCGTTGCGGCGGCGCTCGATCTGCTAACATGAAGGGCCGAATGGAAGCTGCCAACCAGCACGAAACACCACTCGTCGAAGTCGCCCAGGCCGCGGGCGCGAAGTTCGCCGCGTATCATGGCTGCGTGTTGCCGGAAGTTTTTTCGAATTTCGAAGACGAATACCGCGCGGCGCGGGAATCGGTGGCGATTTTCGACACCAACTGGCAGGCCATCATCGAATTGCGCGGGCCGGACCGTTCGCGCTACCTGAACGCGATCGTCTCGAATGACGTAAAAAATCTCGGCGAAGGGCACGGCCTGCTGGGGCTGCTGCTCGATCCCAAGGGCCACATTCTGGCCGAGCTGGAAATTTACGCGCTGAAGGACCGGCTGCTCACGCTGTCGCACGCCTCGCTGCGCCAGCGAACCGTCGCGACGCTGGACAAATACATCATCATGGACGACGTGGCGCTCGAGGACGTCACGGATAAGCTCGGCAGTTTCGCCATCGAAGGTCCGTTGGCCGCGAAAATTTTGGATAAGGCGTACGGCATCGATCTCGAAGAATTTGCAGACCTGGACATCCGCAGCGTGCACATCGACAGCATGCCCTGCGAAATTATCCGGCGCTCGCACTTCGGTTATATCGGCGCCGAAATCATCGCGCCACGAAAATCGTTAGTGCAGTTGTGGGAGAATTTGCTCGCGCTGGTGCGCCTGCGCGGCGGCCAGCCCATCGGCATGAAGGCGCTCGAATCCCTGCGCCTCGAAGCCGGCATTCCCTTCCATCCCGCTGATTTCAACGACACGGTGATTCCCCACGAAGCCGGCGTCGAAGGAACGCACATCAGTTTTACCAAGGGCTGCTACACCGGCCAGGAAATCGTGGAGCGCGTTCGCTCCCGCGGCCAGGTCAATCGCCTCCGCGTGAAGCTGAAATTCTCCACCTCTGAGCCGCCGGCCTTCGCGACGCGCCTCAGCGCCGACGGAAAAGAAGTCGGCATGATCACGAGTTCCGCCTTCTCGCCAAAGTTCGGCACCGCAATCGGCATGGGCTACTCCCGCCGCGAACACAACGCCCCCGGCGCAGTCTTCGAATTTGATGGCGGGACGGCAGAGGTTGTGACGTAGGCAAAACGCACTGCTTCGGCGCGATTGGTTGGCGCGGCGCAAATCGAAGAGAGGTCCTTCGTCGCGACAGGCGCTCCTCTGGATGACGGCAAATTACCGGGGGTGGTGCGCGGGAGTTTTGCGCTTGGCGTGGGAATCGAAGAGGGGTTCTTGGTCGCGAAAGACGCTCCTCTGGATGACGGCCAACGGCGGGTTGGAGATGCGGCGCGGCAGTCGAGGCAGAGCCGGACGCGTTTGTGATGCGCGATGGCCAAATGCGGGCCTGGGCGGCGGAGCGCTCGGCGGCGGAGCGGGATGCGTTTGCGTGGGCGTGAACCCGGGTGGGGATGGGACAGGCTGGCGCGGCGGTTTGGGTGGTTGAGTGGCTGGCGGAAAAGAGGCGGCGAGCCGCCGCACTCCCCAAAAAGGCGAGTCGCCCGCCTGACCCTTCGCGAAATATCTCAGGATAAAAGGCGGCCGCTACCAAGGCGAAAACCCAGCGACGCAAAGGCGTGCGAGCTTCGGCGCGGACGCTGCGCCTCGGCGTGTAACTCTGCGCACGCCAGCCCTGCACTTGCCGTCATCCTGAGCGCAGCGAAGGATCTCTCTTCGATTGTGGGGTGGGCTACGATTTACTGAAGTTCATCGAGCGCATAAAACTGCCGCGGTCGTTGTCGATTTTCTTTTGCAGTTGGAAAATTGCGTAGAGTAAGGCCTCGGGCCGCGGCGGGCATCCCGGGACGTATACATCGATGGGGATGACCTGATTCACGCCCTGCACCACCGCGTAATTATTGAAGACGCCGCCCGAGGTGGCGCACGCGCCCATCGAGATCGCCCACTTCGGCTCCGGCATCTGCTCGTACAGCTGCTTGATTACCGGCGCCATCTTTACCGAGACGCGCCCGGCGATAATCATCAAATCCGATTGCCGTGGCGAACCGCGGAAAACTTCGGCGCCAAATCGCGCAATGTCGTAACGCGAAGACGCCATGGACATCATTTCAATCGCGCAGCACGCCAGGCCAAACGACATCGGCCAGATGGAACTGCGCCGCGCCCAGTTGACGACCTTGTCCAGCGACGCAAACAGAATCCCTTCATCCTTCAGGAAATTCGCGTCCTGCCCCGGCGCTTCCAGGGTTACACCCTTCGCGAGTTCAACAGCCATAGCCTAGATCACTCCGTGGCGGCACACCACATTGCATCCGCTAATCACAGTTTGCCTTTTCGCGCGGTCGATTGCAACGCAACAAACGAGAACGATGTTCCCGCGCGGCAGCCGCGCCTGCGAGAAACTTCCGCTTTATTCTGTTTTTTGATTATCCGCGGACTGTTCCGATTCCTCGGCCTTCTTCCAGGTCGAGTCGGGATCGTAATCTTTCATGCTCTTGACGCGAGCCGCGGTCGCCTTGCCCAGATCTTTTTGGTACACCACGCCGTCCTGCCCCACGATGAACGTCATCACGCCCGAATCGCGGTACACGGCCGGGTAGGCCACGAAGGCGAATCCCTTGGTCATCTTCCCGTCGGCCTCGTAGCTCATGGCCCCGCCGGAAGCGTCTTTCCCTTGCGCGTCGAGAATCCGAAAATAGTAACCACGAAAGGGCTCGGCCGCGGAAGTGGAATCACTGCCGGCATTGGCCACCAGCGGCCCCACCGGACTTTCCGACGTTTGGTCGGCGCTGGTCCAGTACAGCCCGTCTTGCTTACCTTCGGCGCTCATGAATTTCTGCGCGTACTGGTTGCCTTCGTGCGCAAAATATTCCTTCTGCGCGGCCACCAGCTCCTCGCAAACGCGGATCGCCGAAAGCTCATTCTTGCCGATGCGCCGGTAGAGAATTTCTCGCTTGCCCGACACGGTGTCGAAGTACCACTTGCCATCCTTTTCCATCAGCGGTATCGGCGACGGCCAATTTTCCGCGCCGATATAGAGCGTGGTCGAATCGTCCGGCTCCTTTACGAAGCGGTGCATCACCTGGAAATTCTTGACGAAATCGGCCCGAGCCTGTTGGTCCTCGGCCGTGTCGCCGGACGAAACAATCTTCTTCCCGTCCGGCCCCAGGATTTCCAGCATGGCGGCTTCGTCGTTCTTTTGCGCCGCGGCCACGAGTGCCTGGCTGGCCTCTTCCGGCGAAGCGTATGTTTTTTCGCCCTTTTGCTGCGCAAATGAAATCGCGGGCAGAGTTGCGAGCAACCCTGCGGCGATTAGCGCTACCTTCGTAAAACGACCAAACTCAAACCTTTTCAGGCTGCTACTCGCTTCGCGCATCAATGCCCTCCGTGAAACTGTATTTCGCTAGCTTATGAATACGAGTGTTATTCGTTTCGATTTACCGCCCTCGGCCGCCACCGCCGTGTCCACCCCCACCGCCGCCATGGAAGCCTCCGCCACCGCCGCCAAAACTCTGGCTTCCCCGGGACGAATTGGTTCTGGCTTCCCCGCCATGGTTGTAGCCGCTGAATGCCCCGGAGCGCACATTGCTCTGGGTGTGGGTCTGGCCGTATCCGCGCGCCGCATGGTTATCGCCGTTAAAGGGATGGGAGGCGGCGCCGGGCCGGTTGTACACGCCGCCTCGACCGCCGATATCGCCTCGCCCGGCCGCGCCGCGGTTCACGTTGTTGGCTACGCCGCGTGCTCCGCCGTTGCGGTAGTAATTGTTGCGGTTATAAAACGTGTTGCTGCGCGAATAGTAGCGGTTGTTGTTGTACAAGACTCCATGGCCGCGCCAGTCCGCGCCCCAGTGGTTCCAGCCCCATCCATATCCGCCATAAAATCCGATTCCGAACCCAAGGCCAAACGAAAGGTACGGGCCGCCGAACCAGATTCCCGGATAGTTGTACCAATAAGGCCACGGCGAGATTGCGTATCCGTAGACCGCCCACGGGTCGTAGGCCGGGACGTAGACCACCTGCGGATTCGTCGGTTGAATGACGATGGTGGAGCCCTGGGTCTGCACGGTTTGCTGGTCGGTGGTTTTCAGATTGCCGGCGGTCTGCGCTTTCTGGCGCATGACCTGAATGGCGTCCATTACGTCCTGTTGCTGGTTGTAATACGCATCACCCAACGAAGAGGTCCAGGAAAGGTTCTTGTCCATATTTCCCAGCACGGACGGAAACGCCGTCAGAGCCTTGACGCTGGGGTCCCAATCCTTCTGATTGACGGCTTGCGCCAGCGGGTCGCCCTTCAGGCTCGAATTGTCCTGCAGGAAGCGATCGGCTTCCACGATCTGCGCTGGAAACGTCGAGGCCGCCAAAATCTGGGCAATCAGCGAATCCGGGTACAGCGCAATGGGCGCAACCAACTGTTGCAGCTGGTCGGGCGTCTGCGTGGTGTACGGAGGCGCTTGCGCCGTCGGTGCGGCTTGCGCATCTTGGGAGTCCTGATGTGCCGCCACGTCCGGTGGCAAGGTCACGGAAATCAAGCCCACGGCCAAGGCGAAAACAAGCGCTTTCTTGCCCAGCCCCGCCTGTAAGAATTTCGATCCTCGAGCCAAAATATTCGTTTTCATCGGTTTCTCCGGGACCTTTCCTGTTCGAAAGGCCTCCTCAACCATTTGACGCTTAGAGCACTGCATTCGCTGCAGCTTTTGATCCCATTCTTCGCCGCGCTGACGTTAACGCGTGAGCCGGGTCGCTATTCGCGTGGCGCACAAATATTAGAACTAATCCCAGCCAGCAACAAATTATTCTTCCCTCATCTCAAACCCCGATCCCTCCAAAACGTTTCTTGCGGTAGTCACCGCGCCTCGCGCAAAAGACAGCTGACATAGACCGCCGACGATCATAACCGCCGGCGACACTCGCCGCCATACCCGGATTCTGGTACCAGCGCCCTTGGATCCAGCGCGCGAAGCCATCCCAGGTAAAATGGAGCGAGGGCGTCGCCTTAGCCTAGTCGCGTCCGTGCATGGGCGCGCGTGCAATTCGCTACCAATCTCGCCGCGCAGAATCTCAGGCCCTCAGATCCGCCGTCGGCAAAAATTCAGGCGGCTTCCGCACCTTCGTGGCCTGCTCGAAGGCATAGGCCAGCGCAATCAGCGTTGGCTCGCTCCAGGCGCGCCCGAAAAACGAAAGGCCCACGGGCAAGCCAAAAACGAATCCCGCGGGGACGCTGACGCTCGGATAGCAAGCCACCGCTGCTGCCGCCGAACTCTGGCCCGCTGCGTTGTCGCCATTCACCAGGTCGGTGATCCATGCGGGGCCGCCCGTCGGTGCGAGCAGGGCATCGAGTTGGAATTGGTCCATCGTGGCATCGATTCCCTCTTGCCGCGCCAGGCGCAAATTGTTGGAGAGCGCATCGACATATTCCTTGGTGGCGAGATCGCCCTTGGCTTGCGCTTTCAAAAACATATCCTGGCCGAAGTACGGCATTTCTTTGGCGGCGTTCCGGTCGTTGAACTCGATCACGTCTTGCAGGGTCTTCACCGGAGCACGCGGGCCGAGGCGCGCGAGATAGGCGTTTAGATCGGCTTTGAGTTCATAAAGCAGAACCTTGGTCTCGTTGTCGCCGGTTTTGTTGAACGTAACGACATCCGCCGGATCGACGAGCACCGCGCCGCTTTTTTTCATGACGTCAAGCGCCCGCTCCATCAACGCGTCCACGTCGTCACTGAATCCAAAATATTTCCGCGCCACACCGATGCGCGCGCCGCGCAGCCTGCCCGCGTCCAAGAATTGTGTGTAGTCCGCGAACGATTTGCCGCCGCTCGCGGCCGTCGCCATGTCGTCGGCATCAATTCCCGTCAGCGCCCCCAGCAGAATCGCCGCGTCACGCACCGTCCTGGACATTGGCCCGGCGCTATCCTGGGTGTGCGAGATCGGAATAATCCCGCTGCGGCTCACCAGCCCCACCGTAGGCTTGATTCCCACCAATCCATTCGCGGACGAAGGGCATACAATCGAGCCATCGGTTTCGGTGCCAATCCCGACGGCGCCCAAGTTCGCTGAAATGCCCGCGCCGGTCCCCGAACTCGATCCGCAAGGATTGCGATCCAGCGCATAAGGATTTTTGGTCAACCCGCCGCGCCCGCTCCACCCGCTGGTCGAATGGCTGGAACGGATATTCGCCCACTCGCTGGGATTCGTTTTGCCGAGAATCACCGCTCCAGATTCGCGGAGTTTCTGGGCCACAGACGAATCCTTGGGCGGCTTGGCGCCGACCAGCGCGAGCGAACCGGCCGTCGTCATCATCCGATCCGCCGTGTCGATGTTGTCCTTAATCAAAACAGGTATGCCGTGCAAAGGCCCGCGCGCGCCCGTGGCTTTCCGCTGTTTGTCGAGCGCCTCGGCAATTGCCAACGCATCCGGATTCATTTCGATTACGCTGCGAATCGCCGGCCCGTTCGTGTCGATCGAATCGATGCGCGCCAGGTATTTCTCGGTGATCGACCGCGCGGTCCATTTCCCAGACGCCATCCCCTGCTGCAACTGATCAACCGTGATCTCGTCGAGTTCGAAGGGTTGTACGCTGTCGACGCCGTTCGTCCCCGGTGCGCTGCCGCCTAGGGAGCGATCCGCACGCGCGTTATCGCGTACGTCAATCCCCGAGGCACGCATCACCGGCGCCAGCGCCGCCGAAGCGCCGGCCATCGCCCCAGCCCGTAGAAATCTTCGCCGCTCCGCTCCATGCTTTTCATTTTTCGCGTTGTTCTTGTTCTTCAAGATGGGTCATCCTCTCGGTCGCTCAAAAGGTTTTCAGTCGATCATTCCTGATGCCACAATTGCCCGAAGAATGTTTCGCGCTTTGCGGCCGATCACTTCACGGTAATCGTCAGTTGCTGTTTCGCCGTGTTTCCCTTTCCGTCGTCAATCGTCAACGTGTACGTCGTGGTTTTCTTCGGGGTCACCTGCATGCAACGATTCGCCGAGGGCCACACTTTCGCCTCGGGCGGGTCCAGCGTGACCGTCTTCGCGTTCGATGCGCCGTAGCACATTTCCGCCGTATCGCCGCGATGAATCCGTCCCGGCGAAGCGTAGAACGCCATGATCTTAAAGTCGTTTCCGCCCAACTCCTCCACGGCCGCCGCATCTGATTCGCGCTGCTGCGCGGCCTGCGCCGTCTTCTGCTGGTAGGCCAGGTCGGCGTTTTCCGTCCTTCGCGACCAAAACGTATTGCCCACGTAGGCCAGCACGACCAAAACCACGGCGCCGAAGGCCTTCCACAAATTCCGCAAAGCGCGCGGCTGCTGCGCTTCCGGCTGCTCGGTCATGGCGAACCTCCCCGGTCCAGCTCATTCCACTTTGAGCACGATCTTCCCAAACTGCTCGCGCTGCTCCAGCCTGCGGTGGGCCTCCGCGCATTTCTCGAGCGGCATCACCACATCGATTACCGGCTTCAGCAAGCCGCGCTTCAAAAACTCCATCGCCGCGAGCAAATCTGATTTTGCGCCCATGAACGACCCGAGTAGCGAAATTTGGCGCGTGAACAAATAGCGTATGTCGATGTTTCCGTTATACCCGGTCGTCGCGCCGCAGGTCACCAGCCTGCCGCCCGGCGTCAAGCTGCGAATGCTTTCGGTCCAGGTGGCTTCGCCGACATGCTCGAACACCACGTCGACCCCACGCTTCGCCGTCAGCCGCTTGACTTCCGCCGCGATCTTCTGGGTGGAATGGTTGATCACCTCGTCCGCGCCCAATTCCCGCGCCTTCGCCAATTTCGCATCCGTTCCCGCCGTAGCGATAACCCTAGCGCCCGACGCCTTCGCAATCTGAATCGCCGCCCCGCCCACGCCGCTGCCCGCCGCCAGCACCAGGACTGTTTCGGCCGGCTTCAATTTCGCGCGCGTGATCAGCATATGCCAAGCGGTCAACGAGACCAGCGGAAACGCCGCGGCCGCTTCAAAGCTCACGCCCTCGGGAATCGGCACGCAATTCACCGCCGGCGCCTTCACAAATTCCGCGCAGCCGCCATCCACCATCTCACCAAGAATCGTGTACGAGCGGCACAAATTGTCTTCGCCGGCCAGGCACTTCGCGCACTGCCCGCAGGAAATTCCCGGCTGCAGCATCACGCGTTCCCCAACGTTCACGTTGGTCGCGCCGCTGCCCACCCGCACCACTTCCCCGGCCACATCGCTCCCCGGAATATGCGGCAACGGTATCTTCAACGACGGAATCCCCTGGCGCAGCCAAAGATCCAGATGATTCAAGGCGCACGCGCGCACGCGCAACAGTACTTCGCCCGCGCCAATCGCCGGCTCCGCCAACTCCGCAAGGCGCAGCACCTGCGGCCCACCGTGTTCCGCATAAACAATCGCCTTCATTCTCCGCGTCTCCGAAAACCAACGCCGCCGGGCCACTTCAACCTCTACCGCAGTCTTTCCGTCAACTTATATCAAACATTGGAGCGGGCGAAATCAGTCGTCGAAATTCCGGCACCCGCCGCATTGATATTCCGTCCGACGCATCGGGCAGCCCGCGCGGTAGTCCGAGACCCGTAATTTTTGCTGGCGTCCAGGTGGAACACTGTTCTACTCTTCAGCGTCCGCGCACGGGAGACGTGAATGTCCGTACTTAAGCACTTACCTGCCTGGCTCGACGCCAGGAGCGCCACGGCTGCCGCAATCGCCGGAGTCATTCTGTTTGCGGTCAGTTATGCGGCGGACGCGATTATGTACGTACTGAAGATTCCCGCGGCGCTCACCATTACCGACAATCTCGCGATCGCCGTCGCCGGCGCCGCACTCCTGCTGATTTTCCTGTTCCGCCGCCACGAGCACGAAATCGTGGCCCGCGCGAAGGAACGCGCCATCATCGTCGCGGAAATGAACCATCACATCCGCAACGCCATGACGCCGCTGATCCTGGGGCTTTCTTCCGACGACCTCGACGAACGCCTGCGCACGCTCGATCAGGCTACCGACCGAGTCGACCGCGTCCTCACCGACCTGCTGCCCACCGCCGGAAGCGCCACCAAACCCCGCTACTTCTAGGCAGCCGAAAGAATCCCGATGCGATTTCGGTAGCCGGCCCAGTTCGCGGGATCGTTCGAGCGAGTCCGCCAGGGCTCCCGGGTGCAGCCCCGTTCACCCCGCCGCCGAAGCGGTGTTCGACAACTGCTGCATCAGCGCCAACTGATCCCAGTTGTCCCAGCCTTCCACGATCTTGCCGTTCGTGATGCGGGCGATGGTGATGCCTGTAATCCGAACTTTTTTGTTCGTCGCTTTCATCCCCAGATGATCCCCCGTGTGCGTCATGATCGCGGACCAGCGGACGACCACGCGATCCCCGGCGCCGAACGCATCTTCCACCGTCACTTTCTGGTCCGGGAACGCGCCGTGAATGCGCTCGAAGAAGTTCGCGAAATCGGCAGGCGTGCGGATTTCAACCCCCGGCTCGTCCTGTCCCCAACCGCTGATATGCTCGTCCAGCAATTCGTAGATCGTCTCGACGCGTCCTTCGTTCCACACTTCCTGGAACCACCGCTTCATCAGCCCAATGTTTTCGTCGACGGACATGCCGCACCTCCCGGTCAAGATATGCAGCGTTATACCTCAAATAATACGTCACGCGTCGTAATATATTGCCCCATCGGCACCACGTGAATAGCGTCTCGCCGCGCATTCAGCTACGCCCCAAGTTTGGCGACTGACCACCGAAGCGCGCCGCGCTTTTGCGGAGTGCGGTGGCTCTGCCACCGCTTTGCCGGATCACGCCATCCCGGGGCGGCGGAATCGATCGCTGGTTGGTCTTGGCCCCGGCGCGGCAGGTCGCTTCATGCTCCCGGAATGTTGAATGCTGCGGAGAGCGTCTCAAAAGCGGCGGCGAGCCGCCGCACTCCAAAAAAGACGAGCGGCGGATTTTAAGTTTGCGCCCCCCCATGCGTCTCCGCGATCTCCGAGTTTTCTCGGTGAACTCTGTGGTGCGCTTTGGCTACTGGCGGGTGGCATGTAATTAATTGCGCGTTGTGCTAGGTTACGCTGGAGGGCGTTCGCGATGCGCGAGCGCTTGTTGCGGTCCGCTTTTCGCCCGGCAGGAACGCCGGAAATGCCGACGGTCGAAACCAGGAACACATGGACATACTCGAAGAAGTGGTGAGGATGAAGCGGGCGGGCGAGCGCGGGGCGCTGGCGACTATCGTGCACACCAACGGCTCGATTCCCAGCTACGAAAGTTCGCGCATGCTGGTTCGCGATGACGGCTCGATCGTGGGGACCGTGGGCGGCGGTTGCGTCGAAGCCGAAGTCTGGGCCGCGGCTAAGGAAGTCATCCTCAGCGAGCAGCCCCGCAAAATGACTTTTAACCTGAACCACGAAGCTGAATTTGATTCGGGGCTGATCTGCGGCGGCACGCTGGAAATTTTCGTCGAGCCCGTCCTCCCCACGCCCATGCTCTACATTTTCGGTGGTGGCCACGTTTCCACCGCCGTCGCCACCGTGGCGAGCCAGGCGGGATTCAAAATCGGCATCATCGACGACCGCGAAGCCTTCGCAAACTCCGAACGCTTTCCGATGGCCACGGAGCTGTACAGCTCCTACGCCGAAGCCTTCGAGAAAATTCAGCCCAACTCCTCGACCTACTTGCTCATCGTCACGCGCGGCCACACCGGAGACATGCGCGTTCTTGACTGGGCCATCCGCACCGAAGCGCGCGGCTTTCCCCCGCGCTACATCGGCATGATGGGCAGCAAACGAAAAGTCATCGCGGTGTACAAAGCGCTCGAAAAAGAAGGACTCACTTTCGCGCAGCTCGATCGCGTCAACGCGCCGGTCGGCCTCGACATCGGCGCGCTGACTCCCGAAGAAATTGCGGTCAGCATCACGGCCGAACTTATCGCCGTGCGCCGCAATTCGCACAATCAGAATCACAAATCCATCAAGCTTTCCGAAATCGCATTTCTGCAGCGCGACTAAAACTGAAATGAAGCCGCTCGCCGCCGCCATCCTCGCCGCCGGAGAATCCCGGCGCATGGGCCGGCCCAAAGCTCTCGTTTCGTTCGAAGGCCGCACGTTCGCGGAACATCTTCTCGCCGCCACGGGCCATTCGCGCATCGGCCTCGTTCGCGTGGTCCTCGGCTCCAACGCCGAAACCATTGGCGGCGAACTGAAATTAAGTCCCGATACAATCGTCGTAAACGAAAATTGGCGGCAAGGGCAGCTCTCCTCGATCCAATCCGCAATTCGCAGCCTGCCCCCCGGCGCGACGGCCGGCGTGGTTCTCTGCCCGGTCGATCATCCGCTGATCACGCTTCGGCTCGTCTCCCAACTCATCGCGGAATTCGACACCGGAAAGGCGCAAATCGTCCTCCCCACCCACAATGGCCGCCGCGGCCATCCCGTAATTTTCCACACCAGCCTTTACGACGAATTACTCACCGCGTCACCCGACGTTGGCGCGCGCCAAGTGGTCTGGGCGCATCCGGACCAGGTTGCCGAAGTCCCCACCGAGGAAGCCGGCGTAATCCTGAACCTCAATGATGAGGAAACTCTGAAGAAGGCGCCGGGCGGCTCGGTCTAGGTGGAATCTGGAAAAGTGTTTCGATTTGGAACTATGCGCGGGGACGGAATTTCCGAACGAGCGCGGCGATCGCGTCAACGCAGAGCTGCGCGGCATGAAACGTCGCGGGCGGCAATTCCCCAAGGGCGTTCGAAATGTCTCGCGCCGTAATCTCGAGAGCCTGCTCTCGCGACTTACCGGTAAGCATTTCGGTCAGCGCCGAGCTGGCGGCGATTGCGGCCACGCACCCCTGGGTCTTGAATCGTACTTCAGCGATGCGATCCGTTTCGATGCGGGCGGACAGCCGCAAAATGTCACCGCAAACGGGATTCGTCACCTCGACCTGCGCGTTAGCACCCGTCAGCTCGCCCGCGTTACGCGGATTTTGAAAATGGCCGATGATTATTTCGTTGAACATCAAAAGGTTCTCCGGACATTCCGGCTCAAGCAACATTCTCTCGGGAATCGGGGAAACCTGGTACTCCCACGAGCTCGCCGAGTGTGTACCTTAGTTGATGCAAAGATGGTCAAGGTTGTTTCCAAATCCTTCGCTCTAAGGTGTCAAACTGATTGACACGAGAAGCTTTGCGCTATAACTTATGCGGGTCCAGTCATACGCTTTTTCGAAAGAGCGCGAAAAGGCGGTTCATATTCTCGCTCACAAGCAACGTTCAGGAGACATAGCGATGCGACGATTTGGAATCATCTTCACCCTCGCGGTGGCTTTCGCGTTGAGCGCGAGCGCCAGTTTCGCGCAGGATGGCAAGCTTAAGTTGAAAGTGACGCCCGCCCAGGGCTATTTGTTCGTCGATGGCAAAGCCATCCGCGAAGGCAGCCACACGATTCCGCTGGCCGCCGGCAAGCATACCGTGGTGGTAGTGAACTACGGATACAAGATCTTCTCGCAGGACGTCAATATCACGGCGGGAAAGTCCACCGATCTGGTGGTCGCGCTCGAAGCGTACGGCGACAAAGTCCCCGGCCCGTACGGCTTGATCATGGTCGAATTCAAACCGCAGGGAAAAGCGGCGGTGCTCCTCAACGGCAAGAAGGTCGACTATTTCGTCGGCAACGTGGACGAATTCAACCACGACTGGTGGTTCCACCAGAATTTGATCGTGCCGCCGGGAACTCATCAGGTCACGGTGATGCGCGATGACAAGGAATTGTACAGCGGCTCGGTTACAGTGGGAGCGAATGAAAAGGTCGTAATTCACGTTACCAAGAACGGGACCGTGACCAAGACGCCCTGGAAGCGCGGCGAAGAACTCGCCAAGAAGGGTCCGCTGCCGCGTTTCACCGCGGGAATGGCGTCCGCTCAGGTAGTCGTGGCGCCGCCGAAAATCGGCAAGTTTTCCGCGGACGGCGCGAATATCAATTGCGGCCAGAACAGCACGCTCTCCTGGCAAACCGCCGATGTCGTGGACACTTCAATCGACAATGGCGTAACCGCCGGCGCGCCGAACGGCTCGCAGAGCGTCTCGCCGCATGCAACCACGACCTATACTTTGACGGCTACGGGCCCCGGCGGCAAAATCACGAACACCGCTGGCGTTAACGTCAACACCACGGTGACCGGCAGCCTCACTGCCAGCCCGACCGACCTGCACTATCGCAAGATCGGCGACAAGGTCATCACCGACGACAACGGCACTTTGACCTGGACCACCGGCAATGCCGACTCGGTCAACATCGACCCCATCGGTAAGGTGGACCTCAACGGAAGTCAAGCGGTGAAGGCCGACCCCACGAAGACCGATATCGGTGCGGTGGACGAGAATCGCAACTACGTGCTGCACGCCACGAACGTTTGCGGCGGCTCGCTCGACCAGACGGCGGCGGTACACGTTACCGGTTCGATCGAACCGATTCCGGATGTGGTGCTCCAGAGCGTTTTCTATCCCACGGATTATCCCGACAAGCGGAACCCGCAGGTCGGTTTGGTCAAGAGCCAGCAGGCTGAACTCGCGACTCTCGCTGACGGATTCAAAAAGTATCTGGAATACGATCCCGATGCGAAGCTTTCGATCGAAGCGCACGCCGACATCCGCGGTTCGGTTCCCCACAACCAGGATTTGAGCGAACGCCGCGTCGAGCGCATCAAGCAATATCTGGTCGATCAGGGAATTTCGGCGGACAAAATCCAAACGGCGGCCTACGGTAAGGAGCGCCCCATGGACAAGGCCGACGTGAAGAACCTGGTAGACACCAACCCGAATCCGGGACCGAAGGCCCGCGCAAAGAACATCACCGGCGATTACTATGCGTACAATCGTCGCGCGGATATCGTTCTGCTGCCCTCCGGCAAGAAGTCGTCGCAGTTCTATCCGAACAACGCCGACGATGCTGGCCTGATCTGGCAGATCCCGAAGCCGGCGCTGAAGAAGGTTGAAGCCGCCCAGTAACTCAACTCCAGAACCAGAAGCGCCGGAGAGCGATCCTCTCCGGCGCTTTTTTTTTCATGACGTTTTCTTTGCTGGCATGAGCGCGAACGGAATTAGAATCGGGAAGACGTGAAACATCTCAGGCATCCGAGCCACAATCGAATCGTCTCCCTGGCGCCAAATGTTTCGTCGATTCTTCTGGCGTTAGGCGCGGGACGGGACCTCGTCGGGGTGAGCCGCTGGTGCAAGGATGTTGTCCGGGTTGGCAAGCGTCCGACGGTCGGCGATTGCTGGAAACTCGATGTCGCCGAAGTGATGAGGCTGCGACCGACGCTCGTTATTGGCTCTGTTCCCTTCGCCCCGGAAACGGTGGCGAAGCTCCTCGCGCAGCCAGTGGCGTTCCTGGCCATCAATCCGCGCTCGCTCACGGACATCGAGGACAATATTCGCACACTGGGTAGCGCCGTGAATCGCGGGGGAGCGGCGGAACTGTTGATACGCCGGATGAGAGCCGGGTTTGCCGCCGTGCGGCGAGGCGCCGCCACCGAAAGAAAATCAGCCCGCCCGAAACTGTATTGCGAAGCGTGGCCGAATCCGCGCATCAGTTCCCCGCCGTGGGTCGAAGAACTTGTGGCGCTGGCCGGCGGCACGCTCGTCGTTCCCACGGGGCAACGCGTGACTGACGAGCAAGTCGCCGCAGCAAATCCCGAGATCATAATCCTCGCGTGGGCCGCAGCGGGCGCGCGCGCAAAAGCGGCCACGGCGCTGCGCAATCCGGTCTGGAAAAATGTTTCGGCGGTGAAAAACAGATGCGTCGTGGTCATTCGCGATGAGCTGCTTAATACGCCGGGTCCGCCTCTCGTGCGCGGCGCTCAAGAACTTCGGCGGGCCATTCAACGCTGCGCGAGCGAAACGACGAAAGCGTTACGCGCGAAACGCGATTGAAACCTCCGGAGGAGGGCTGACGATGTTGCGCGTGGTCGCGGCGGTGGTTGAATGCGGCGGAAAGATTCTGGTGTGCCAGCGGCGGCGCGGCGACACTTTCGGCCTGTTGTGGGAATTCCCCGGGGGAAAAGTGGAACCGGGCGAGACTTCGGAACAAGCCCTGGCGCGCGAACTGCAGGAAGAACTTGGCGTCGTGGCCGAAATTGGCCGGGAACTCTTTCGCACGCGGCACCGCTACGCCGAACTTCGCGAGCCCATCGAACTGATTTTCTTCGCGGCGAAGCTCGATGGCGCGGCCATTCGCAACTTGGCGTTTGAAACGCTGGAATGGCGATCCCGGACGTCGCTCGCGGACCTGAATTTCGTGGCGGCGGACCGCGAATTCGTGGCGCTGCTGGCCGAGAAGCAAGCTACGGTGTGAGGCGGGATTCGCCCGCCTGGAGGCGGCCGCTACAAAAGCGGGTTCGAAGATGCCGGCGAGGAGCTCGGTGTGCATTACATCGAAGAGAGGTCCTTCGTCGCGAAAGGCACTCCTATGGATGACGGCCAAAGGCGGGTTGGCGCGATGTTACCGCCGAGGCGGAGCCGGAGCAATTTGCGATGCGCGATGCGCGCCGAGCTGCACACATCGAAGGGGAGGCGGGGATTGGCCCCGCGCGCGGCTACACTTCGTGGGTGCGCGGGGCTTCCGCGGGTGTATTCTAGGTGAGTCGAGACGGCGAGTGGCGAATAGGCGACGATCGCGCGAAAGCGCTGGGCAGAATAGAAAGGACCGAATAACGAAATGGAAAACGAACTCAGCGAGCCATTGCAAGGATTAGACGGCACAGAAATTCAGGAGTGGCTGGAGTCGCTTGATTCCGTGCTGCAATCGAGCGGGCCCGACGTAGCGTCGTAAAAACACGAACGGCGGCGCGCGCACGCCAAGCTCATCGGGATCGAGATTCCGTTCACCGCGAAGACGCCTTACGTGAATACCATCCCGCACCAATTGCAGCCGGACTTTCCCGGCGACCAGCAACTCGAGCGCCGCATCAAGAGCCTGGTCCGCTGGAACGCCATCGCCATGGTCGTGCGCGCCAATCGCGATGAGCATAACATCGGCGGGCACATTTCGACGTTCGCCTCCGCCGCAGCGCTTTACGAAGTGGGCTTCAACCATTTCTTCCGGGCGCGCACGCCGGAATTCGAGGGCGATACGATTTATTTCCAGGGCCACGCCGCGCCTGGAATTTATTCGCGCGCGTTTCTGGAGGGGCGGCTCTCCGCTGAGAAACTGGAAAACTTCCGCCGCGAGCTGCGTCCCGGTGGCGGCTTGTCATCGTACCCACACCCGTGGCTGATGCCGGATTTCTGGGAATTCCCCACGGTGTCGATGGGCCTGAGCCCGCTGATGGCGATCTATCAGGCGCGCTACAATCGCTACCTTGAAGACCGCGGCCTCAAGCCGGTCACCGACGCGAAGGTCTGGGCGTTTTTGGGGGATGGCGAGACGGATGAGCCTGAATCCTTGGGCGCAATTACTCTCGCCTCGCGCGAGAAACTGGACAATCTGATTTTCGTAATCAACTGCAACTTGCAGCGCCTGGACGGTCCGGTGCGTGGCAACGGGCAAATTATCCAAGAACTGGAATCGGCGTTTCGCGGCGCGGGATGGAACGTGATTAAGGTTCTCTGGGGCACGGAGTGGGACGCGATTCTCGATCGCGACACCGAGGGCCTGCTCGTCAAGCGCATGGGCGAGCTGGTCGATGGCGAATATCAAAAGCTGGTCGTTTCCTCGGGCGCGTACGTCCGCGAACATTTCTTCGGCTCCGATCCGCGGCTTTTGAAGCTCGTTGAACCGTTTTCGGATGAAGAACTGCGCCGGCTGCGTTTGGGCGGTCACGATCCGCGAAAGGTTTACGCCGCGTACAAAGCGGCCACGGAGCACAAAGGCTCTCCCACGGTGATTCTGGCGCGCACCATTAAGGGGTACGGCCTGGGCGAGGCGGGCGAAGGCAAGAACGTCACGCATCAGCAGAAAAAATTGAACGAAGACGAACTGCGCGAATTTCGCACGCGATTCGACATTCCGGTCACCGATCAGCAGTGCGCGGAAGTGCCGTTCTACCGTCCGGCGGAAAACAGCGAGGAGATCGAATACCTGCAGGCCCGGCGCAAAGAACTGGGCGGCTACGTGCCGCGGCGCAGCGTGCGCTCCAACCCGCTGGTGGCCGGAAACGAAGACTTGTTCAAGGAATTTTTGGCGGGGAGCGACGGCCGCGAAGTTTCGACGACCATGGCGTTCGTGGGCATCCTGAAGAAAATGTTGCGCGACCCGGAAATCGGAAAACTGATCGTGCCGATCGTGCCGGACGAAGCGCGCACGTTCGGCATGGAATCGCTGTTTCGCACGGTGGGAATTTATTCGAGCGTCGGGCAGAAATACGAGCCGGTGGACGTCAACACCTTGCTGTACTACAACGAAGTGAAAGACGGGCAGATTCTGGAGGAAGGCATCACCGAAGCCGGGTCGATGGGCTCGTTCATCGCCGCCGGGACGGCTTACGCGACGCACGGAATCAATACGATTCCCTTCTTCATTTACTACTCGATGTTCGGATTCCAGCGCATCGCGGACTTCATCTGGGCCGCGGCGGACATGCGCGTGCGCGGATTCCTGCTGGGCGGCACGTCCGGGCGCACCACGCTGGCCGGCGAAGGCTTGCAGCACCAGGACGGGAACAGCCACGTGCTCGCGCTTTCGGTGCCGAATTTGATGGCCTACGATCCGGCGTACGCGTACGAACTCGCCGTGATTATCGAAGACGGGATTCGCCGCATGTACAAGGACGGCGAAAGCATTTTTTATTACATCACGGTGATGAACGAAAACTATCCCATGCCGGCCATGCCTGGGGACGTTCGCGAGGGAATCCTAAAAGGCATGTACAAATTCCGCGCCGCGTCAAACCAGGAATCCGAGCTGCGCGCGCAACTTTTTGGAAGCGGAGCCATTCTGAACGAGGCCCTAAAGGCGCAGGAAATTCTGGAACAGAAATACGGCGTGGCCGCCGATGTTTGGAGCGTGACCAGCTACAAAGCGCTGTATGCCGACGGAAACGAAACCGACCGCTGGAACCGCCTGCATCCGGCCGAAAAGCAGCGCGTTCCGTATGTAACGGAATGTCTGGGCGGCGCGCCGGGCGTGGTTGTGGCGGCAACGGACTATCTGAAAACCTTGCCCAACATGATCAGCCAATGGATACCGAATCGCATGGCGTGCCTGGGAACCGACGGCTTCGGGCGCAGCGAAGGACGAAAATCCCTGCGTGAATTCTTCGAGGTTGATGCGCGGTTTATTGTGGTCGCGACGCTGAACGAGTTGTTCCTCGACGGCAAGATTGAGTCCAGCGTCGTGGAAAAAGCGATCAAGTGCCTGGGCATCGACGCTGAGAAACTAAATCCCGCTGTTTCCTAGGTTCTGTCGGGCAGTACCCTGGGGGAGCCGATCAATCAGTGGGACATTCCGGGCCCTCTTGAACAGCAACTTCTGCGACGCGATAACCACTGTGTCTACGTGCGCTAGACGAGCATGCGACCGCCGTCGACGGCGAGGATTTGGCCGGTGACGAAGTCGGCGGTCGCGAAGTAAAAAACGGCTTGCGCGATCTCATCTCCCGTTCCAGTACGATGCAACGGAACTTTGCGGATATAGTCTTCATCGGGAGCTTCGCCGGGAAATTGGATGGTGCCGGGTGCGACGCTGTTCACCGTGATCTCCGGCCCCAGCGCACGCGCCAGACAGCGGGTGAGCATGATCGATCCGGCTTTCGACACGCAATAGTGCGTATAGGCCGGCCATGGTAACAATCCACCCAGCGAAGAAATATTGATAATGCGCCCACGCCCCTGGCGCTTCATGATCGGCGCGGCGGTTTGGCAGCAGAGAAACTGGGATTTCAGATTGGTATTCAAGATGCGGTCCCACTGTTCTTCCGTCAGCGCTTCGAATTCGGCTGAGAAAAACATACCGGCGTTATTCACGAGAATATCGAGGCGTCCAAATTCGCTTTCGGTTGCGGCGAAAATTCTTTGAACGTCCGCCGGTTGCGAAACATCGCCCTGCACGGCGATGGCCCGCCGTCCCGACGCCTTAATTTCTTCGACCAACTCGAGCGCCTCGGGCTTGGACGATTCGTAATTCACGACAATGTGGGCGCCCTCCGACGCGAGTCGCAGCGCGATGCTGCGCCCCACGCGCTTCGCCGCCCCGGTGATTAGCGCGACCTGACCTTCCAGCGTTTTTCCAGCCATCTTGAAGCTCCTCGATGCTTGGTCGTTGCCGGACCGATTGTAATTGAACTTCACGACGACAGCGCCTCACCAATTTACAGGCGGCCTGATAGAATCGAGAAACCAGGGCGAAGTTGGAGGAGTAATGAAAATCGATTTACTGGCCATTGCGGCGCATCCCGACGATGTGGAACTGACCAGCGGCGGCACGCTGCTCCGAATGGCCGACCAGGGCTACGCCACGGCGATTCTGGACCTGACGCGCGGCGAAACGGGCACGCGCGGCACTCCCGAAACCCGGCTGAAAGAATCCGAGGCCGCCGCAAAAATCCTGAAAGTCAGAGTGCGCCGCAACCTGGGTCTGCCCGACGCGCACCTGAAAGTCTGCGACGAGTATAAGGAAGCGGTCGCCGAAGTGATTCGCGAACTCCAGCCGCGCACCGTAATTCTGCCCTACTGGGACGGGCGGCATCCGGACCATTACGCTACCGCCGCTCTCGGCTATGAGGCGTGTTTCATTGCCGGGCTGAAAAACTACCCGATCCAAGGAGCTGCATTTCGACCGTTCAAGATTCTATACGCCGCCGCTTACGAAGATGCGCGGCCAACCTTCGCGGTGGACATCACGAAATACTACGACCGGCGCCGCGCCGCGATTCTGGCCTACAAGTCGCAATTCAGCCCACCGAAGAAGGATGCGGGCGGAAAAGTCTTCCTGCCACTCGATGAACTCGAGGAACGTATGAGCGTGCAGGCGAAACACTACGGCCGAATGATCGGCGTAAAGTACGCGGAAGCTTATCTGGTGAAGGAAGTCATGCAGGTGGACGACGTCGTGGACTTGCCGGTCCGATCGATATAAGCGGCTCGCACGCGGGCTAGAATTCGTCGGCCTCCTGGGTGTAACTGAAGCCTGGCAGCAGGTTGACGGCGCCGCGGCGGTCGACTTTGACTTTTTCGGCGCGCTCGCTTTCCGCGCCGGCCTTGCGCAGCATGGCGTAGGTGGCCAAAGCCTCGTTGTAAACCTTTGTAATCAAATACGATTCGCCGGTAGCGTCCTTCTTCCAGACCTGGCCAACTTGAATTTTGCGGGCGGGCACAATACGAATGTAGACAGAATCGCGAACCTCGTCAATACAGCTGCGCCTGGATGATTCTCAGGCAAAACCCCTCGAAGGGTAATTGGCGCGCCCGAAAAGCCGCTCTGGGGGTGAGGCGCAGCGTCCAGGGCCGGAGGGAAAGAAAACTAATTGGCGGGATGCGCCATCATAGACGAAAGCGGGGCAGGACGGGCGGATCGGCCCGTTCGGGGTGTATAATCCCGGTCAGTATCCGCCGGAGGTACCGATGAAGACGAATTTGGCGGCACAATTGGGCGCACTCATCGTCGCGGCGTCCCTGGTGACTTCTACCGGAGTGGCAAGCGTGCAGCAACAAAGCACCCCACCCACGACAACGCAACCCCCGGCGACACAGACTTCGCCGCAAACCGGTGGGCAGCAAGGCAGCGCGGCGCCCGCAGCGGGCAATCAGCAACAATCCGGGTCGGGCGCGGGCGACCTACAGCAGGCGGACCAGCAAACCACCGGGCAGGCCTCGAACGATCCTAATGTAAAAGCGGGAAGCAAGGCGGACGTCAACGCCATCGGCAACCGGAGCGTCGGCCACGGCCTGAATTTCTATTCGCTCGAGCACGAAATCGCGCTGGGCAAACAGCTTTCCGCGGAGATCGAGCGCCAGGCAAAATTCATCAATGACCCGGTGGTGAACGAATACGTAAATCGCGTGGGACAAAACCTGGTGCGTAATTCCGACGCGCAAGTTCCCTTCACGATCAAAGTCATCGACTCGGATGTGGTGAACGCTTTCGCGCTGCCCGGCGGATTTTTCTACGTCAACAGTGGCCTGATCCTGCACGCCGACGAAGAATCGGAACTCGCCGGAGTGATGGCCCACGAAATCGCGCACGTTTGCGCGCGCCACGGCACCAAGCAAGCGACGAAAAGCGAAATCACCCAACTGGCCATGATCCCCGCCATGATTTTCATTCCCTACACGCTGGCGGGTTACGCGCTTTATCAGGGAATGCAGTTCGTGATTCCCATGGCGTTCCTGCAATTTACGCGCGTCGATGAGCGCGAAGCTGATTACCTGGGCCTCGAATACATGTACAAGGCCGGGTACGACCCCAACGCGTTCGTGGCCTTCTTTGAGAAAGTCGCCGCGGACGAAAAGAAGCAGCCCGGAACGATCCCGAAGATTTTCTCGACGCATCCGCCCACGCCGGACCGGATCGAAGCTTCGCAAAAAGAAATCGCCACCATTCTGCCGCAGCGCGATGAGTACATCGTGACCACGTCGGAATTTGATGTGGTGAAAAAGCGGCTGCAGCTGATCGAAATGAACGTGAAGGTAAACGATAAGAACCCGAACGCCCCGAAGCTGCGCAAGAAAACCGGCACGAACGATCCCGGCAGCACCACCACGTCCGGCTCGGATCCGAACGCCGACCCCGACCGGCCGACGCTGCAAAAAAGGACCGACCCCAACAATCCTTAGCTGCGGCGAATCGCAAGGAAACAGCGAACCAAATAAAAGAGGCGCCCTGAGCCGACCGGGCGCCTTTTTTTGCGTCTAAATGGACTGGAATTTTCGGGCTTCGCGTTTAGCGCCGGGGAGCTTCCTCGACGCCCATGCGCTTCAAACCTTCCGAATAATACTTACGGTAGGTAATATCCCACTCCTCGCTGCCTTCCAATATTTCCTTTTTCTGCGAGGCGATCTTGGTGCGCACTTCGGTATCCACCTGCTCTTCCAGTTTCAAGAGCGACGTAAATATATTCACGATTTCGTGGCGGATGGTGTCGCGATCCTCGATGAAGTCGACGTCCGGGCTGGCCACCAGAAAATCCAGCACCCGATGAGAAAGCCTGACGGTTTTTTCGCGGCTGAGTCGCATATTAGCGGAGAATCAGTTTCCTTTCGCGGGCGAGTTGGCCTTTGACCTTCTTATACATTTCCTGGTACGAAGCTCCGGAGGTGCGCATTTCGTCGGCGTATTTTGCCAGAATCTCGCGAACTTCCTCGTTGATGCGATCTTCAATGGTGACTTCTTCGGCCATCACTTGCCGAACCTGGGTGGTCACGTTCTCCAAATGCTTCAGTTCAATCATTTTGCCGGCGACGAGGCGCTTCACCACCTCTTTGGCCATGTATCCCACATAATCCCGCGACAGAAGCATTCTGTTGGGCTCCGAAGACGAAAACGAGCTTTTCAGTTTACTGGCAGGCTGCGCGGAGTGTCAAGGCTGGGCAACGGTTAATGAAAATGACGAATTCAAGGGCGCTCGGTGACGCGAGGCTTGGCGGGCTGGCCGGAGTCAAGAGGCGAGGAAGTTTCCAGGCCCGGGGACGAAGGCGGCGTGCGAAGCAGAATTTCGGAGCGCATTTGCTCGGCGCGCATTCGATTCAGGGCCTGCGCAACGGTGGTTAAGGGATCCGGACACTCTCCACAGATCAGGATTTTCATCGCCGCACCTCCGCCGCGTTTGCGGCAAATCGAGCAGGCTGAAAGAATCTAGCTCTGGCGCCTGGCCCCCTGCCACCGCGTTTGGGCCGAGGCATACAAAGAAGCCGAGCCAATGAACACGCCCGAGATCAGCGACAGGATCATCACGGTCAGCCCATCGGCGGGGGTAACATTTTCGGGCGGCATCATCACGTGCGTCCAGATGAAGGCCAACGCGAAATACGCGCCCACGCAACCGACTACGAGTCCCACCATACCCCAAAGCAGCGGGATGCTATATTTCGCGAAAATCTTCACCTGTCTCACGATTTCCCCCATGCATTGCCGCGCGAGTTCAGGCGCGGCCGATGCGTTAACGCGATCATGCCAGAATCATTTTCCCCGGCGCACCGATCTTCTTCGCGCGTGCCCATTCGAATAATGGCAAAAATACGCGGGCGTCCGGGCAGCGTACCGATTCGCAGGGTTCGGCCGGTTCTGCTATCCTTATTGCCTTGCGCGTAGTTGTACCAAGCGATCTGTACCATCAAAACCGAGAGGGGACTTCGAACGTGACTTCATCTTCCGTATCAGATTCTGTAGCGGAGCGCGCCACCAATCGCGCGTCGAATTTCAACGGCGGTCCGGGGGCGCTGCCGCTGCCGGTTCTGGAACGCATACGCGAAGAATTGACGGATTATCGCGGTACCGGAATGTCGGTGATGGAGATGAGCCATCGCTCGAAGGAATTCGAGGAAATCATCGCGCAAGCGGAACAAAAGCTACGCCGACTGATGGCAATTCCCGAAGATTACGGGGTGATCTTCATTCAAGGTGGGGGCAGCGGCCAGTTCGCCATGGCGCCGGCGAATCTCTGCCTGCCAGGAAAACCCATCGACGTTCTGCACACGGGTATGTGGACGGGAAAGGCCATCACCGAACTTAAGAAAGGCATTCCCTATCGACTGGCGGCCTCTACGGAGCCTGAACAATTCCGACGCGTGCCGCGCCAAGACGAAATGCAATTTTCCGGCGACGCCTCCTACGTGTACATGTGCACCAACAACACCATCGAAGGCTCGCAGTGGAGCTCCATGCCGGAGACCGGCTCGACGCCGCTGGTTGCGGACATGTCTTCGGATATCTTGTCGCGGCCGGTGGATGTAAAACGCTTCGGATTGATTTTCGCGGGAGCGCAGAAGAACCTCGGCCCATCCGGCGCGACGGTCGTCATCGTGCGCAAAGACCTCGCGGAGCGCGCCGATAAGAACCTGCCCACCGTTCTGCAGTATCGAACCCACATTCAGGAACATTCGCTGTACCACACGCCGCCGACGTTCGCGATCTACATCGTGGGACTGATGCTCGACTGGATCGCCGCAGAAGGCGGTGCGGTGGTGATCGAGAAAAAGAACGCGGCAAAAGCTAAATTGCTATACGACACGATCGATTGCAGCGGCGGGTTCTACAACGGGCCAATCGAGAAGACGTCGCGCTCCAAAATGAACGTGACCTTTCGCGTGTCGGGGGGCGACGAATCGCTGGAGAAGAAGTTTCTTGCCGAATCCGCGGCCGCGCGACTGGTCGGCCTGGGCGGACACAGGTCGGTTGGCGGGATGAGGGCTTCCATCTACAACGCGGTTCCGCAGTCTGCGGTCGAGAACCTTGTCGCCTTCATGAAAGAATTCCAGCGCCGAAACGGCTAAAGACGAGGCAGCCCCGGCAAATCGCGATTGCCACGCCACTGTGGCAATCACGCAACACTTCGCTTGACATGGCAAATCAGCCCCGTTAAGGTCGAATTTCCATGCTAAAAGTTACCCCTGCGTTCGTTCCTTGGCCCTTCTGTCCTGCGAGCCGTCTGGACAAGCGCGCGGAAACGGGGTCACTCGCCTGATGGCCCAACGGTCCAAATGGCGGCGGCAGCTCTGGCTGACCATCGGCGGCATCGTGGTGGCGATGCTCGCAGCGGCGGTTTTCACGCTGGGGTCCCTGGACGTGCCGCTGCGTCCTGAAGAAGGAAATGCATTCGTCATTTTCTTCGCCCTTTCCACGGTTTTTGCGGCCGCGCTGCTGGTCTTCAGCTTGATCCTGACGCGCTCCCTAGTTCGCCTGTGGGATGAACGCCGCAGCGGGCAAATGGGCTCCCGGTTCAAGGTTAAGATGGTGCTGGGAGCCATGGGCGTCTCGCTGCTTCCCATTCTTTTTCTGTTTTTCTTCAGCTATTCCCTGGTGAACCGCACGCTCAACTCCTGGTTTCCACGGCCCTTGGAAATTGCGAACGACGAAAGCCAGAACCTGCTCAGCGACATGCGCCGGAACATTGTGGTGCGTCTGAATGGCATCGCGGCGGCCGCGGTGCAAGGTGGAACTCCTGATGTCTCCGACCCGCAACTCGTGTGGGCCGCGGACGCATCCTGGACCGAGCCGGTTAGTGGACCGAGCGAGGGGGTGGCCTACAAAAAGACAGCGCCTGGCGCAGGCAAATCGCCGGGTGTGACGCTCCAGAAAATCGAACCGGTGCTCGTCGAGGAACTGCCCGAGGGGCCTGAAGTTTGGAGGGCGGGCGGTCAGCTTTACATTGCGGGCGGCGCGCCATTCAGCGGCGGGAAATTCTACGTCGCAAGGAATCTTCCGGCCAATTTCCTGGAGCGATACTCGGAAATTCAGGCGCAGACCGCCACATACGCCCAGCAGAAACAGCATCTGCGGGCCTACAAACGAGAGATTTTGCTCGCGCTGCTCTTGGTAACCCTGCTGCTGGTCTTCACCACCACGTGGGTCGCGCTGTTTCTGTCCAAGCAGGTGACGGTGCCGATTCAGGGCCTCGCGGAGGGCACGCTCGAAATCTCCCGCGGAAATTTCGATCATCGAATCAAAGTTCAAGCCCAGGACGAACTCGGAACTTTGGTGCGCTCGTTCAATCGAATGACCGAGCAATTGGGCGAGGGGCGCCGCCAGATCAATGAATTTACACAGAGCCTGGAACAGGCCATCGAGGAGAGAGAGCGGCGGCGCAAATTGATGGAAGCGATTCTCGAAAACATTCCTACCGGGGTTATATCGTTAAATTCCCTGGGGGACGTTTCGCGGGTGAACTCGGCGGTGACTGCAATTCTGGGAGAATATGCGCGCGAGGCTCGCACGCTTACCGAGCTGCTGGGAGAGGACGCGGCGCGCTCGGTGCTGCACTTGATGCGCCGCTCGCTGCGCATGGGCGGCGCGTCGCGCGAAATTGAAATCGCGACGTCCGGCCGGCTGGTGCGCGCGGCCGTGACGGTCAGTTCCTTGGGTCCGCGCAAATCGAATCCCGGGTTCGTCATCGTGATCGACGACCTGACGGATTTGTTGCGCGCGCAGAAAGCGGCAGCCTGGCAGGAAGTCGCCCAGCGAATCGCGCACGAAATCAAAAACCCCCTGACACCGATTCAGCTTTCGGCGCAGCGCTTGCTGCGTTATCTCGAGCGCGCGAACGCGCGCAAGCCCGATCACATCTCGAGCGATCTGGAAAAGCTGGTGGCCGAGTGCGCGGGCTTGATCGAACGCGAAGTCCATACGCTCGAATCGTTGGTTGATGCATTTTCGCAATTTGCGCGATTCCCCACGGCGCGCCTGGCACGCGAAAACGTGAATTCGATTGTTGCGAGCGCGCTCGATCTGTTCCAGGGGCGACTGGAGACTATCGCGGTTCGCACCGAACTCGCCGAAACTCTTCCGGCGGTCAGAGCCGATCGCGAACTGCTCCGCCGCGTGATCGCCAACCTGATCGACAACGCCGCCGAAGCCATGGAAGGCTCATCGATTCGGCGCCTGCGGGTGGCCACGCGCGCGGACGCCGAAGGCGATGCCGTCGAAATCATCGTGGCCGATACCGGGCACGGAATCTCGCCGGAAGATAAGGAACGCCTGTTCCTGCCGCATTTCTCGACGAAGGAGCGCGGAACGGGGTTGGGCCTGGCAATCGCCAGCCGCATCATCGCCGAACACAACGGCACGATTCGTGTCGAGGACAACGTCCCTACCGGAACTACATTTGTGATTCGCTTCCCGGCTGCTGAAATCGCGGCCACGCCCGCGCAGGCCGGGACGCCAGCCGCGTGATCGATGCACCGCGCATTTCGTGTCTGAGCCGCTGGGGCGCCGCTCCAACGGAAGTGTGCCGGGCAAGCATCAGGCAAGGAAACTAATCGAGACCATGCCCGCATCCATTCTCATTGTCGACGACGAAGCAGGAATCCGGGAATCGCTGGGCGCCCTGCTGCGCGATGAAGGCTACCAGATCGCCTCCGCGGACTCGGGCGAAGCCTGCCTCCGAATCCTCGAAGAACGGCCCTTCGATTTGATCCTGCTCGACGTTTGGCTCAAGAAGCTCGATGGGCTCGACACGCTCGAACGCATTCGCGCGCACGAAGACGCGCCCACGGTGGTGATGATTTCCGGCCACGGAAATATCGAAACGGCGGTGCGCGCGACGAAACTCGGAGCGTTCGACTTTATCGAAAAGCCGTTATCCCTGGAAAAAACCGTGCTGGTGGTGCGCAACGCGCTGGAATACACGCGCCTCGAAACAGAAAACCAGCGCCTGCGCCAGGAACTCGCGGAGCACCATCAGATTCTGGGCGCCAGCGTGCCCATGAAAGCGCTGCGGCAGCAGATCGCCCTGACCGCGCCGACCAACGGGCGGGTGCTGATCTACGGCGAAAGCGGAACGGGAAAAGAGCTCGTGGCGCGCGCCCTGCATGCCAGCAGCCTGCGAAGCGCCAGGCAATTCGTGGAAGTGAATTGCGCGGCGATCCCCGAGGAGCTGATCGAATCGGAAATGTTCGGCCACCGCAAAGGCAGTTTCACGGGCGCCAGCGAAGACAAAATCGGAAAATTCCAGAAGGCCGATGGCGGGACACTGTTCCTCGATGAAGTGGGCGACATGAGCCTTAAAACGCAGTCGAAGGTTCTGCGTGCTTTGGAAGAACAGCGAGTCGAGCCATTGGGTTCAAATCAAACGACGAACGTGGATGTGCGCATCATTGCCGCAACGAACAAGAAACTGGAAGAAGAAATCGCGCGCGGCGCATTTCGCGAAGACCTGTTCTACCGGCTCAACGTAATTCCCTTCTACGTTCCAGCCTTGCGCGAACGCACGGAAGACATACCCACGCTGGCCGCCGCTTTTCTGGGTATGTTCTGCGAAGAATACGGAAAAAAGGAAAAAGACTTCAGTCCGGCCGCGATGGACGTGCTGCTGAGCTATCCGTGGCCCGGAAACGTGCGCGAGTTGAAAAACTTAGTCGAACGGCTGGTAATCGTCTGCCCTTCGCCGCGCATCGAACCGCACCATTTGCCGCCGGAGCTATTCCGCGGCGCATCCAAAAGCCCGCAGAAGCCCTATGAGAGCCTGCACGAAGCGCGATCCGCCTACGAACGCGAATTCGTGCTGCGAAAGCTGGAAGAAAACCGCTGGAACATGACGAAGGCGGCGCAGTCGCTCGGGCTGGAGCGCAGCCATTTGTACCGCAAGCTGAGATCGCTGGGCATCGCGCCGGCGAAAAGCTAGGCCCGTGGATCCGGCAACGGTGACGAATGGTGCGCGACTATTCCGAATCCGCGGCTTGCAGTTCCTGGCGTTTGCCGAGGTCTTCGAGTTGCCGGCGCCAATCCAGTTGACGAACGATATTTGAGTTCTGCCGCCAGTTCGCCTGCACGTTGACGAATAATTCGAGGAATATTTTCGTTCCGAGGATGTGTTCCAGTTCCTTGCGCGCGGCGGTGCCGATCTTCTTGATGACCTCGCCGCCCTTGCCGATCAGAATTCCCTTCTGCCCGTCGCGCTCGACGTAAATGGTGGCGCGAATTCGCAGGATTTTTGGCGTTTCCTCGTAACTATCCACCAGCACGGCGATCGCATGGGGAACTTCATCGCGGGTGGCGAAAATCGCTTTCTCGCGCACCACTTCGGCCGCCAGAAAACGCTCCGGCTGATCCGTGAATTGATCGGGCGGGAAGTGCGGAGGAGCTTCGGGCAGCTTGGTGAGCCAGGATTCCACGAGGTCGAGGCATCCCGCGCCGGAGATCGCGGAAATCGGAAAGGTCTCGGCGAAGGCGAATTCCTGGTTGTAACGCTCGATCATCGGCAGCAGCAGGGCTTTCGAAACGCGGTCCACTTTATTCAAGAGCAGATAGACGGGCCCGCGAAAACGCTGCACCCACTCAATCGCGAAGCGATCGCCCGCGCCAAAATCCACGGTGGCATCGGTGATCAGGCACAAAATATCGATGCCTTCCAGCGCGTGTTGCAATTCATCCATCATCATGCGGCTGAGAACATTTTCCGGCCGGTGAATTCCGGGCGTATCCACCAGCACGATTTGGGCGTCTTCGCGATTCAGAATTCCCTGAATGCGATTGCGGGTGGTCTGCGGTTTGGGAGAAACGATGGCGACCTTCTGGCCCACCAGCGTATTGACGAGCGTAGATTTCCCCGCGTTGGGCCGGCCGACAATCGCCACGAAACCAGATTTGAATGCCATGGGATAGATCGATTGTACGCGAATGGATGTTCGCGCGGAAGCGAGCGGGGCGGACGGAAAGAGCGCGCGGCAGAAATTGCGGCTAGGCGGTAGCAGCCGGAAACGCCGCGCCAGCCGTGACGGGCCGGGCGCGCACGCGCAGGACCTTGCGTTGGTTGGCTTCGATCACCTCGAAACGCAAACCATCCGCATCGATGATTTCTCCGGCACGCGGCACGTGGCCGGCGACGCCATTCAGCAAGCCCGCGATCGTGGTCGCAGCGGAATGTTGCATACCGGCATCCAGTTTCACGCCAAAGAGTTCGCTCAGTTTATCGAGCTGCACGCTGCCACGAATAATCAGCGCGCCGGAGGCTTCGCGAACCACGTCGGGCGAAGGCGCGCGGTCCTCCTCGCCGATTTCGCCCACGATTTCTTCCACCAGATCCTCGATGGTGACGACGCCGGCCATCAAGCCGTATTCGTCAATGACAATGGCCATCTGCTGGCTCTTGCGCTGCATGTCCTTCAACAACTCGGAGCCAAATTTTGTTTCGGGCACGACAAATGCGGGACGCATTAACTCCCGAACGGTGCGGTGGACGGCATCGCGATCCGAAACCGCGAGCATGTCGCGAGCCATCACGATTCCCGTAATGTCATCAAGCGATTTGCCGAATACGGGCAAGCGCGAGAATTTCGTTTTTACGGCCAGCTCGCCCAATTCCTCGAGTGTCGCCGAATCTCGTATGGCGATCACATCGGGCCGGGGCGTCATCACGTCGCGCACGCGCTTATCGCCGAATTCGACCACGGATTCGATGAGCCGCGCTTCGTCCTGCTCGATGATGCCTTCTTCGGTCGCCGCATCCACCAGCGCTTCGATGGCCTGCTGCTGGTCCGCGGCGGGGGTGGTTGCGTCGACGTCTTCCGAAAGATGCAGGACGGAAATCAGCAGCTCGAGCACAGCCTGGATCGGCCAAATCAGAAATAAAAACGCGCGCACGAGGGGCACGAAGGGTAGAACCCAATTCCCCGGCCCGCGCGTCAGCAGCAGCGCCGGCAAGAACTGCATAGCGACAACGACTTCCGCGCCCAGGAAGCACACCATTTCGAGCGCCGCTTCCCAGGTTCCCGGAACGAAAAACAAAACTCCCCGCGCGGTAATCGCCGCGACCAGCAC
>Ga0302324_100002370_pt1 | contig 43722 bp, 30 predicted proteins | sample Palsa_T0_1_FD_201949 | JGI IMG/M metagenome (GOLD analysis project Ga0302324, IMG submission 201949) | Peat permafrost microbial communities from Stordalen Mire near Abisko, Sweden - Palsa_T0_1 | ecosystem: Environmental > Terrestrial > Soil > Palsa > Peat permafrost | place: Sweden: Abisko... | reverse complement strand
CCTGGGTGTTCCGGTCAAGATCCATTTGCGGGAGAAACCCAGGTCTCAAACGCGAGACCTGGGCCACCCACTCAACATTCGTCCGCGCCATTTTCATCTTCTTAGGTGGGCCGAAGGCCCATGACTCCTCCGGTCGGGATGACAATTTTGTGGTGGGGCGAGTATTTCTCGGTGAAGCTTTTGCGGGCCCAACAGAATTGTCATCCCGACCGGAGCGTACCCGGATTTCCTACTTCGCATTGCTAGCAACGACCACGTATGCGGCTCTCCGTAGAGAGAGCCGCATGCAATTGATCAACGCCACCCAACTCGACAGGAAATCCGGGGGAGCGTAGTGGAGGGACCTGCGGTTCTTTCCCGAGTACTCACACACGCTTTTGTTCAGCAACGACTCGCTTTCAGAACGGTCCCGTGGGACCCGACGAAAGCCGCCGGCGGACGACAAAGTAAGCGATCCAGCAACAGATACCAATCGCCAAGAAGCCGGCAAAGAGAGGTGAGTCGCGAAACAGAAAGTGAAACTCCCGAATTCGTCCGCCTGAAACGTTCGTCTCGAAGCTCAAGGAAAAGAGAGTGAAGAACAATCCCGGACCGAACAGCCATCGTTGCCAGGCGAGCAGGGTCTTCGTTCTGCGCAGAGAGCGCATCGCGAGTTCCGGCGGTACAGTTACTTCCGGGAAGTTGAGAGGGTCTTCGCTCTTAAGGCGGAGGACCTGTTCCATAAGCTCCGGATCTTGGCTGAGGTACTCCTCAACCAGAGTGCGTGTCGCGGGGCTTGCCTCTCCCGAGACATACACCGGTAGCAGATCGACAATCACCTCTCGAGTAATCTTCATAGCCGATTCTCCTTCGCAGCGGAGAGTGCAGTCCGCGCCCGATGAACTTTTACCTTTGCCGACGCGATTGAGATGGCCAGGACCTGCGCGATCTCTTCGTAGGATATCTGTCCGAAGGCGCGCATCAGCAGCGCCGCCCGGTCTACCTCCGGCAACTTCCGCATTCGTCTCAACACAGCTTCATACTCTTCCCGTTTCTCAACATAGTGGTCCTGGCCCCTTCGCGTGTCTGCGATTTCTTCGTCGAGCTCAGTATGGCGGGTCTTCTTGCGCAAGTCGTGCAGAAACAGGTTGCGCGCAATCGCGAATAAGTACCCTTTGACCGTGGCTAAGCGGATGGAATCCCGGGCGACCCAGGCGCGCACAAATGTCTCCGCGGTGATGTCTTCCGCGTCTTCCCAGTTGCCCGATAAATAGAGCGCAAAGCGAAAGACATCTCGCGAGTAGCTCTGGTAGAGAGTCTCGATGTTCATTGGCTGCTCATCATGTACAGGGTCGGTCTGCTAAATCCCAAAAATCCCTGAGAGGATGTCCCCCAGGGCATGATTTATTATCCCGGGGCGTAGACTCTGCCGCCATATCGCCAAGACTCCAAACATGGCGCCAAGAACGGCGATCTTCGCCATGGCCTGTATTCCTTGATAGCCATGAGCCATGCCAAACAGTACCGCCTGCATACCCACAGCCGCCCACTTGCTGCCGGTTAATGCGCCAAACTGACGCTGGAAGTAACCACGGAACGCGATCTCCTCCGCGATGCCCGCACTGATGGAAACTGCGATCCAAAGTGCAATCTCTAACGGTCTTCGAGGCAGGAAAGCCCGGATCGAAACAGCATGGCTGATGGGGAAGACCTGGCTCCATAGCTTATCCACGCCAAACCAGATCACCCACAATCCGAGCGCCAGGCCGGCATCCCGCAGAACATCCCTGAGGCTGTTCCACGAACCACCGATCAGACTCTTCATCGTCACTCCGCGACGGGCAAGCCCTGCGTTTACGTACCGGAAGAGGCCATATTCCATCGCGATCAATGACAGATAGAGCACGATATGAGACGAGCCGGCAATCTGCGTGTGTGCGCGTGCCTGCCGTTGAAAGATCCCCCCGGCAATGGTAAGGCCCAGGAAGATACAGGCGAGCAGGATGGTGTGGAACCACGGCGCGACCGGCGCAGTTTCCGTGGACAGCGTTTGAGGCATTGCGGCAGTGGGCATATCGTTCCCCCGCAGAGCTGCTGGCACTCGGCGCGAAAACGCTCGGAGAGTTGCTGCCATGGCTGTGCATAGAAGGTATCCACCGAGACAGGTAAAGTTACAAGAAATGTATGAAGATCACGCGGCCTCCAAGAGGGGTACCCCGATTTCTCCGCTTGACATGAAACTGGACACATGTTTACTCTAGGCCTGTAGCGATCAAGCCTATGGTGAAAACGGCTTCTCGCGACTTATTTCCCGGCGCGCTCGAAATAATGATTATCGAGTCGCTTCGCCGCCAAGCGGCTCAATCCGGGCTACGCCGCAACCAGCTGAAGGGAAGGCAAGGAGGGTTTGCCCATGAAGTGGATACCGAACATTTTCCCCGGCGGCAAGCGGTACGACGATCTCTCCGAAGAAATGCGCCTGCATCTTGAAGAACGCGCAGAGCAGTTGATGGGCGAAGGCTTGAGCGCGAAGGAAGCGGAGCGGCAAGCGCGCGTGGCCTTTGGCAACCGCACGCTGTTGCAGGAACGCAGCCGGCAAGTGTGGCAGTGGCCGACACTGGAATCGATGTGGGCCGACGTGCGCTTGGCGCTGCGGCAATTACGCCGGTCGCCGGGATTTACCATCGCCGCCATTTTGACCCTGGCCCTGGCGATTGGCGCAAACGCCCTGGTGTTTGGCGTATTGAATGGGCTGATCCTGCGGCCGCTGAATGTGCCTCACGCGCAAAGTCTCTATACCATCGAGCGCGGCGGCTTGAAGGAGCAGTCTACGTCTTATCCCGACTATCTCGATCTGCGCGACCGCAATCGCACCTTCGACAAGCTGACAGCATACATCATGGTTCCGGTAGGCCTGGACACGGGCAAGAATCCGTCCCAGGCATGGGGATACGAGGTTACCGGAAACTACTTCGACGCACTGGAGGTTCAACCTTTTCTTGGCCGGTTTTTCCACGACGCCGATGAGCATGGCCCCAACAGCGCTCCGTATTTAGTCATCTCGTACGCATATTGGCACAGCCACTTTCAGGACGATCGCGGCGTGGTGGGGCGGGTGGTCCAGGTAAACAAGCATCCTTTCACCATCCTGGGCGTGGCGCCGCCCGGCTTCAACGGGACACTGCTCTTCTTCTTTGTCGATTTCTGGGCGCCGATGGTTCAACAGGAACAGATCCAGGAGTTGAATGTGCTGAATGCGCGCGGAACCCGCGACATTTACATGGTGTTGGGGCATCTAAAGGCCGGAGTCACGCAGGCCCAGGCCATCGCCGACCTGAATTCGGTGGGCTCGTATCTGGAAAAGACCTACCCCAAAGAGGATGCGGATATGACCTACTCGCTGGCGCGCCCAAGTCTCGCCGGCGACCTGCTCGGGCCTGCGGTGAAAGGATTCGTTACCGGAATGATGCTGCTGGCGGGGTTGATTCTGCTGGCCGCTTGCGCCAACCTGGGGAGCCTGTTCGCCGCGCGCGCCGCTGACCGCTCCCGCGAAGTGGCTTTGCGGCTCGCGCTGGGATCGAGCCGCACGCGCATTCTGCGCGGACTGTTTACCGAAGCGATGTTGATTTCACTCGCCGGCGGCGCTCTTGGACTGCTGGGCAGCATCGCACTGATGCGGCAGTTGAGCGTGTGGCGTCCCGTTCCGCAATTTCCCATACAGGTGCCGGTGTACCCGGACGCGAAAGTCTATCTTGTCGCTTTGCTGTTGGCATTGGTCAGTGGATTTCTTTTCGGCGCGGTCCCAGTGAGGCAGATACTTCGCTCCCATCCATACCAGGTGGTCAAGGCGGGTTCAACCGGCGTGGTCGCCGGCAATGGGGGGCGGCGAATTATACTGCGCGATCTATTGCTGGTGGTGCAAATTGCCATTTGCGCCCTGCTGGTAACTTCGTCGCTGGTGGCCGTGCGCGGACTGATGCGCTCGATGCACAGCAACTTCGGCTTCGAACCGCGCAACGTAATGCTGGTGGATACAGCTCTGAGCATGTCGGGATATAGCGGCGACCAGGTGCCTGCCATGCAGAGGCGCATGATCGAGACGCTCGAAAAGATTCCGGGCGTAAAGTCGGTGGGTTATGTCAGCCAGATTCCGCTGGGCGGGGGCGGTTCCCGCTCGGATGTCTTCACCGATCAAACGACGGACTTGAGGACAGCGAATGCCGCTGCCACTGTGCAGGAGTTCGAGGTATCTCCCGATTACTTCCAAACCGCGGAAACATCGCTGCTGACCGGCCGGAGTCTGTCATGGCAAGACGACAAAAACTCGCCGCGGGTAGCCGTGGTGAACGCGTTGTTTGCACACAGGATCTTCGGCTCGGTCGCGAACGCAGTGGGCCGATATTACAAGCTGGAAGATGGAACGCGGGTGCAGGTGGCAGGCGTGGTGGAAGATGGAAAGTATTATCAACTCACCGAAGATCCGCGGCCGGCGATGTTTTTTCCATTCCTGCAATCGCCCTCGAGCTTGACGTGCCTGGTGGTGCGGGCAAATCGCGATGGGGCCCGCGAGCCAGACGGACTGGCGCCGGCTATCAGGAGTGCGCTGCGGGAGCTGGACGCCGGCCTGCCTTTGACCATCCAAACTTGGACCCAGGGGCTGGACTGGACCATGCTTCCCTCGCATGTGGCGACGGTGTCGCTGGGTGTGCTGGGCCTGATGGGCGCTATGTTGTCAATCACGGGCCTTTTTGGCATGGCGACGTACTCGGTGAGCAAGCGCCTGCGGGAACTGGGAATTCGCATGGCGCTCGGCGCGCAGCGCAAGGAATTGTTGCACGCGGCGCTGGGACGCGCAGTCAAGTTGCTCGCATCCGGCTCGGCGGCCGGATTGGTGCTCGGAATTCTGGCGACGCGGGTGCTGAGCCATATCGTCTACCAGGCAAATCCCCGCGATCCGCTGGTGTTGGCGGGCGTCGTTCTAGCCATGTCGCTGCTGGGGCTGGTGGCTACTTGGATTCCAGCACACCGCGCTTTGTCGGTCGATCCGTTGATCCTGCTTCGCGAAGAGTGAGTGAAGTGCTCTGGTCGCGAACAGCGAGAGTGCTTTGCCGGGAAGCACTCACTTGGCTAAGGCAGGGCGAATGCCACGATGGCGTCGGACTGAGGTTCCTCGTCAATATGAGCAGAACCACCTGCCGCGATCACAATGTATTGCTTTCCCCGGTATTGATAAGTCATCGGCGTGGCATGGCCGCTGCTCGGGAGCTTCGCGTTCCACAGTTCTTTCCCCGTCTGAATATCGAAAGCGCGAAAGAAGGGATCGATGGTACCGGCGATCAGGACAAGTCCTCCCGCAGTCACGATCGGCCCTCCAAGATTGATCGCACCGGGCGGAAGCGCCTGGTCAAAGCTGCCAAGTGGAACTTGCCAGCGGATCGTACCTTTCACCATATCGACCGCAGTGAGCATTCCCCAGGGCGGTGGAACGCATGGCAGATGCTTCTCCGGTGAAAGAAAGGGGCGTCTGAACATGCCATAGGGAGTGCCAGCCTGGGCCGTGTAATCTCCCTTTTCGCCCTTTCGGGCCTGATCAAATTCTGCCCGCGGAATCAGCTTCACTTTGGTGGGAAAGTTATTGGTATCCGAGACCAGCAGTTTACTTTCCGGGTCGAAAGCGTAGCCGCTCCAGGTCATTCCTCCGATATTGCCGGGGATGTCCAATGTTCCCTTGAGGCTGGGCGGAGTGAAGACTCCCTGGTTGCGCAGTTCGTGAATCCACGCGCGGCATGTCTCGCGTTCCGCAGGTGTGAGGCCCCACGCCTGATTTTCAGAGACGTGTTGCGGCGCCAAAGCCGGAGGAGCCGACGGAATCGGTTGTGTCGGTGAAGCGGTTTCACCGGGCACATTGCTCTGCGGCACGGGCGTTTCAACTACCGGAAACAGAGGCTTCCCGGTATCCCGGTTGAGCACATACAAGAACCCTGTCTTGTTCCCCTGAATGACCACCGGGACCTGCTTGCCATCATGGGGCAGAGTGGCAAGCAGTGGCGGCGAGGCGGTGTCATAGTCCCAAAGATCGTGATGCACCAACTGAAACCCCCAGGCGATCTCCCCGGTTTTTGCCTGCAGAGCCACAACCGAATCGGCCCATTTGTCATCCCCGGGACGCAAGCCGCCATAGTAATCGGGGCTGGCGCTCCCCGTTGGCACAAAAACCAGATCTCGCTTCTGATCTACCGACATGATGGACCAGGCATTCGCTGCGCCCGTCAGCCACTGTCCGTGAGCATCTCCCGGACTTGAGCTGTTTGGTGGAATTGGCTCCCAGCTCCAGCGCAGAGAACCAGTTCGAGCATCGAAAGCTCGCACCACGCCGCTTGGCATATCGGCCCGTCCGTTATCGTCGATGGAAGAACCGACAATCACAAGATCGTCGATGACCGCTGGGGGAGAGGTCATGTGATACCACCCGCTCTGGAACCCCGGAACCTGGCGCAGGCTTATCTGGCCGTTTTCCCCAAAATCAGCGCAAGGTGTCCCCTTAACCGCATCGAGAGCGATAAGGCGGGCATCGATCGTTGCCTCAAATATGCGTCGACGGCATAACTCATGTCCGGTTCGTTCGCTGTCAAGCCAGGTGGCAACGCCGCGATTAATCAAGCCGTCGCCCGACTCCCAGGTCTGATCGATGTGGGGATCATAGGCCCAGCGTTGCGTACCGGTCGCGGGATCGATGGCAATGACGCGATTGAATGCGGTCGTGAGATAGAGCGTGCCGTCAACCATGATTGGCGTCGTCTCCAACCCGCTTCGTCTCCTGTCACCGCTACCGTCCGAGATGTCGCCGGTATGGAATGTCCACGCGACCTTGAGCTGGGCAACATTCTCACGGTTGATCTGGGTCAAAGCCGAGTGGCGCATTCCGCCTTCGTCGTTTCCATAATGCGGCCAGTCGGATTCATCAGCGGTCTGAGCGCAGGCTGAGCTGATAAACCAAAGCGCAGCGATCGAAAGGGCAATGAGCCGAAGTGCCTCTATGGAGCGCGGAGTTTTCATAACCAAGAAATAGTGGATGGCGGTCCACGGATCAAAGCAGTTGGGACGAACGGGCCTGAGATGGGACAAGCGGGCCCAGGTTCTCCCTCCGTCGAGTGCTGCGATAATGTGGTCATCCATGCAGGTGACGCGCCAACTCGTTGACCCCTACACCTTGATAAGCCGGAAGCAATCCTGGCTGCTGGTTTTCCTGGGATTTACTGCGCTCGGCTTCCTCAATTTTGAATATCGCTATCTCGACGATCTTGCGCGGAACCATCCGCATACTTTCGCGATGCGTCTGTTCGAGGAGATGAACGGCGCTTACGCCGGGCTGCTCCTGTCCCCTTTATTTCTCTGGTTAGTGCGACGAACCCGCATCCGCAAAGACAACTGGTGGCGTATGGTCCCCTTGACATTGCTCACCTTCGCCGTCATCTCCGTCTGTGACACGACCCTGATGAGCATCAGTCGCCGTGACCTCGCTCCCGTATTCGGACTCGGGCCGTACGACTACGGCAATATGTTCTACCGCTATCCCATGGAGTTCGCTCAGCACGTGCTGCTGTTTTCCGTGGCAGTGACCACAATTTATTTTGTCGATTCCTATCGTGAGGCACGGAACCGCCGGTTGGCCACTGCAGATTTGGAAGCGCGTCTGGCAGAAGCTCAATTGCAAAATCTTCGCCTGCAACTTCAGCCGCATTTTCTCTTCAACGCTCTGAACACAATCTCATCCGTGATGCACGAGGACGTGAATCGCGCCGACACCATGCTGGGGCAACTCGGTGACTTGTTGCGTGGTACCCTGCGGCTCGGCCACGCTCAGGAAATCCCTCTCAAAGAGGAGGTGTCGCTGCTCAGGCTCTATATTGCAATTATGGAAGAGCGTTTTGGAGAAGACCTGAAGGTAAGGATCGATGTAGACCCAACTCTTTCAGAAGCCCTCGTGCCCCAACTCATCTTGCAACCGCTGGTTGAGAATTCGATACGGTACGCGAGAGGTGTAAACAGCTCGAAGCTTGACATACTCGTCGTGGCGCACCGCGACAGTGATCATATGACGCTCCGGGTGAGTGACAACGGCCCGGGAATCGCCAACCTTGAGGAACAACAGTGGAGAAAGGGGATCGGGCTTTCCAACACCGAGCAGCGACTCGCCGGGCTTTACGGAGAGGGGCAAAGAATGTCGCTTGAGAATGCGAATGGGCTGATAGTGACGATCCGCGTTCCGCTGAGGGTACCGGCCGCATGAACGCCGTCCCTCCACTGCGAGTATTCGTCACCGACGACGAGGTCCCAGCGCGGAAGAAAATACTTCGCTTCCTGTCTCAGGAGTCAAATGTCAGCGTTGTAGGAGAGGCGAGCAATGGCGCCGATGCAGTGCTCGGCATCCGGCAATCCAGGCCCGACCTGCTGTTTCTCGACGTGCAAATGCCAGGGATGGATGGCTTCGAAGTGGTTCGTGCGTTGGATGCCGAGGCTCTTCCCATAATTGTCTTCGTCACTGCGCACGATGAGTATGCCATCCAGGCGTTTGAGGTTCACGCGTTCGGTTACCTATTGAAGCCCTTCCATCAGGAGAGGTTTACCAGGGTATTGGAGGAGGCAAGGCAGCGTGTGCTGAAGAATCTGAAGGATGATGTCACCGCGAATCTTCGGGACCTCCTGGCCCAATTTCAGACTCGTCCGCAATCGCGACCGAAACTGCTGGTGCAACAGAATGACCGCGGATTTCTTCTCCCCCTTGATAGCGTCGATTGGGTGGAGTCGGAACGGAACTATCTGAATCTCCAGGTAGGCAATCAAAGTTACACCGTGAGGGGAACGATCGAGAGTCTCGAAGAAAAGCTCGATCGCGCGCTCTTTCTCCGTCTCAACCGTTCCTGTCTGGTTAGAATTGATTTCATACGGGAGCTGCATAGCTGGTCCCACGGTGAATACCGAGTTATCTTGTTATCGGGCAAGACGCTGATGTGGACACGCCGCTATTTGAACCGCCATCCGGAATTGTTACGAAAACTTTAGCGAGAGGAAATGCCCAAAGGGGTTGTCCAGGTTTATACTTGGCGCGTCTAGCTGAGGTGGTTGGTTTATGAAGGCTTCAGTGACCAAATCTCTTCTCTCGATTGGATTCGGGGTAACTCTCACCACCGCAGTCGGTATCGCCGCCCCACAGAATGCTTCTCCGGCGCCGAGCGAACAGTCATCCTCTTCGGGCGCTGCAACTACTCTCTTCAAAACGACGGTCAGGCGAGTGGTGCTGGATGTCGTCGTCGCCGACGCCGCGGGGAAGCCGGTGCACGGGCTGACGAAGGACGATTTCTCCATCGCGGAAGACGGAAAGCCGCAAAAGGCGCTCTCCTTTGAAGCCAATGGTTTTGACGCGGGCATGGATTATCTGCCACCAAAACTGCCTGCGGAACCCGTCAATACCTTCGTTAACCTGCCGAAAACGCCTGAAAAGGGCCCGCTTTATGTGCTGCTCTACGACCTCGCCAATATGGATAACCCAGACCAACAGGTCTCTCCTGGCGACTTCAGCTTTCAGATGAGTGCTCGACAGCAATTAGTCAAATTTATTGAGGGCAAACCCGAAGGTGCGCGGTTTGCCATCTTTGTATGGTCGGATGGCCTTCACCTGATCCAAGGCTTCACTTCAGACAAGGTGCTATTGATGGCTGCAGTTGATCCGCATAGTCCAAGGCCGCACCTTCCCAGAGTTTTCATGATGGGTCAGAACAGCGGCGCCAATAATGTGCATGAGACCTTGCGGGTTTTAAACTACATAGCCGGCTACCTGAACGGACTGCATGGCCGCAAGAATCTGATCTGGTTCTCGGGAACCTTTCCCCTAACGCTCTTTCCCACCAACGACGATAGCCCCACTTATGCCGACCAGATCAAGACGACGCTGGATATGATCGCCCAAGACCAGATCGCCATTTATCCCGTGGATGCCCGCGGTGTATTGGTGGCAAATCCGCGAGCGGCGACGGGCGATACGGGCAGTGGCGGCGGACTAAGCTCCGATGCTCGCGACAAAGGTTTATCGGCACCCGGCAGTGGGCCGCCGGCAGCGGCTGCCGCTGCCGCCAGTCAAGCCACTACTGGCGGGGACGGGATCTCTCTGGTCGCTAACAGTTATATGATCCAGGACGAAATTGCGCGAGCCACGGGGGGCCGTTCCTTTCATAGCACCAACGATGTCTCGGGAGCGCTCTTGGACGCGACCGAGGACGGCTCAAGCTATTACACGATGACTTACTCGCCAAGCAATCAGGTTTACGATGGCAAACTACGAAAGATCGGCGTCAGCCTGGACAAGAAAGGATATCAACTTGCGTACCGGCGAGCCTATTATGGCTCGGACACAGATGTACCGATGGCGACACCGAAGTCTCAGGCATCGCTGCCGCCACCGCCAAGGAAGCCGGGCGACACACTCTATGCCAACATGGAGCACGGAGCACCGATCGCACACCAGTTGATCTTCGGTACGCATATTCACGCGGTGGGCTCACCGGCGATGGGGACGGCGGAGCAGATGGCAGAGCTGGCGACCCAGCCCGCTTATTTCAAAGTACGCCGCAAGAGTGCGCAGCCGAAGCCGTTGGCCCCTATGAAATTGCAGCGCTATGCGGTTGATTACACCGTGATGGCGCACCAGCTGTTGGCGGCTAGCGGAGCACCGCCGAGCCTGGAGGTGGCAACTGCCGCCTATGATTCCGATGGCCAGATGCTTAACGCGATGGTGAACAATGCGACCACGGAGGAAAGCGATGCAGCCACGACCCAACCGCAAAAGGCCTATCGCATTCAGCAGCAATTCGATGTGCCGTTGACGGCTGCTTCGATCCGGGTAGCGGTGCGCGATACCAACACGAACCGGATCGGAGCCATGGAAGTCAGACTACCCCTGGCTGCTGAAAACGAATCGGCGGCGGTTCCCAAAGTCCGAAAATAGGAATTTGGGCCGGCCGATTGAATGGCATTTCACCAAGAGGAGCTGATTCGGCTGCTGCGTTTTGGTTTCGGGCCGTAGCTGCTTGAAATATTCCCCGGCTAAAGGGCGTGTGTGAGAACTCGGTTCTGGAAGGGCACGGGTTCAGCCGTGCCGTAAATAACATGGCCCTACCCGGCTTTAGCCGCTGAGGTACGGTTTTTCTATCCTCTCACTTCTCTTGTGCGCTGATAAAAAGATGCCCTCAGGGGCTAAAGAGGGTGTGTGAGTACCGGGGAAAAGAAACCGCAGGTCCCTCCACTACGCTTCGCTCCGGTCGGGATGACAATGCTATCGCGGGGGTCAAGTATTTCTCGCTGAAGCTCTTGCGGGCACAACAGAATTGTCATCCCGACAGGAGCGTACCCGGATTTCCTACTTCGCACTGCTAGCAACGACCACGTATGCGGCTCTCCGTAGAGAGAGCCGCATGCAATTGAACAACGCCACCCAACTCGACAGGAAATCCGGGGGAGCGCAGTGGAGGGACCTGCGGTTCTTTTCCCCGAGTACTCACACAAGCTCTAAGGCCCGGGAATATATCAGGAAGTTTACGGCCCGACTAAAGTCGTGCCCTGATACAAAGCCAAGTCGTGACGAAGCCTCCTCAGGCTGCCCCTTCAAACCCGTACCCTTCAACATCGATGCCGCTTCAACTTTACGCTCCGTTACTGTTTCCTTTCCTTTGCGCATACCAGGCACAGGCCAGCAGAAACGCCGCCCCACCTGCGTAGGCGAGTGTAAACTGCGGCGCAACCCACCAGCCAATCAGGCTTTCCACGCCGTTGGGCGAGAGCTTGTAGGCATGGATGATTCCCACTGCAGAAAATCCTGCGGCGGCTGCCACCCATCCGGCCGCCGGCAAAAAACGCCGCTGTACGACGAATGCCAACGCCGCTGACCACAGCATCGAGGTCAACAGCGAGCCCTGACCCAACGCAATCAAACCGCCCATAGCCAGGTCGCCACCCATACGGGGCGCGATCTCCATCAGGCTGCTGCCTGCTTTGCGTGCGACGGTGTCAGCAATGCTGGTAGCCCATTGGGAGAGCGCCGGAATCAGCCCCATGATCACCGCAATCGCCTGATGAGCAGGCACCTCAGTGACCGCTTGTCCCACAGTCATCAACCCAAACCAGATGATGACCGGCGCCGCGACCTCCAGCGGGACGAAACGAAGAACCACAGGCAGCACTCCAGTGGTACAAAGTGCCAGCGTCACCAGCCCATTCAAGAGCGAATACCCGGAGCGGGCGCCATTGGCCTTATGCGCAGCATGGCCCAGGTAAAGCGTGGTAGGGAAGGGACTGCCCAGGCAGGCGGTAGCGATCGTGCCCAACCCATTCATCAACAGAGACGGTCTGGTGGCGTAGTCATCGCCGGCCACTTTGACGCTCTCCAAAATCATCAACGATGCCAGCGTGTCCAGCGCTGCCAGGGGCACGATGATCGCCAGGAAGGGAAGATAACTCGGTTCTCTGAAGAGGGCGAAGATATTCACGACGTGAGGCAGGTATAGTTTCACTTCCGGCACTGCAGGCACAGCAACGGTGTAGATATGCAGCCGGCGCAGCACCGCCACCAGGATCGCGCCGATGCCGATGGCCAGCAGGCCCGGCGGCAGACGATAGGGAAGCTTGAGCTGCGAGCCATACAGGCTAAACAGCACCAGCATGGGCAAGAGCGCGACGGCGGGCTGTTGAAACACGCCGAACACGAAACCCAGGCACAGGTAGGCGAGGGCCAATCCGGCGAGTGGAGAAAGCAGCGCAGCCCGCGGCGTGTTGCGGCGAAGCCAATCGGTACAGAATGAGCCCACGGTTTGCACCATGCCGCTCACCAGGCTGGCGAATATGCCGGCATGCCAGGCCATGTTCGCATCATGGGTCCTGACATACACCGGACCCATAATGAGGAACACATAGGCAAAGATGGTAGGCGTATTGACGCCGAAAGGGATGGCAGTGACGTCGCTGCGGCCTTCTCTACGTGCCAGGCGCCGAGCCTGGAACCCGTAGAAGAAATTTCCCGCCAGGATGGAAATCGCCGCGCCGGGAAGAATGCGGCTGGCCACAAAGCTTAAAGGGAAACCGCAGATAGGCGCGAGGCCTACGATCAGCAGAAGATCAGGAAAGCCGCTGAAGAACAGTCCGAAGAATCCGTCGACATCTCCAGCGCAGAACCACTCAGGCTGTTCCATATCGGAAGCCAATCTCCCGTAGCCACTTGCGATAGGCAATCGCCATGCGGTCTGAGCGCAAGTGCAACTCCGATTGCAGGTCGAGCGGCAGCAGCTCAGGCCGTTGTGATTCGACCACAGCCTTATCCTGCGCAGTGACCTGGTCCTGGAAGTGGATGATGTCTTCCTCCGGAACCTGGTGCGCGTAGTCCATCGCGATCACCAGCCGCGATTCACATGTATCGTCGTCGACCGGCGCGACCTGCGCCAGGATTCCGAAGCGCTGCCCGCCATGTACTTTTTCCAGGCCCACCGTGAGGGGAGCAGAGGCCCAATAATGATAGGTGACCAGCGCGCCCGTGCCAGTGCCATCGGGATCCGGCTGCCAAATGCGAATTTCATGCGCCTCAGGCCCATGGGGCCCGATCCCTGCTTCGTAATCTTCAATTTCACCGTGCTGCGGATCCCCCAGCAGTCCCGCATGCACAAAACCGAGGTGGCCTACGTCGAGAAAGTTTTCGATCACCCGGGGTCCCTGGGCGTGAAAGAAATAGGGACCGGCGAGCATCAGGCGGAAAGCGGGGTCATCTCCATAAGGGAATTGAGGAAGATCGCCCAGCGGCTCTCCCAGGCAGACCCAGATCATTCCGTATTTTTCCCGAGCCAGATAGGTTTGCGCACGCGCCTTGGCGGGAGGAGGTTGGTTGGGATTGGCGGGCATCAACACACACTGGCCGCTGGAGTCGTATTCCCACGCATGATAGGGACACACCAGGCGGTCGTCGCACACTCTGCCCAGCGAAAGCTTTGCCCCGCGGTGGACACACAGATCGCGCCAGCAGTGAACGCCCTCATGCGAGCGCCACAGTACCACGTCGCGACCGAGAAGCCTGCGAGCCAAAAGCGTGCCGGGCGCGACTTCTCGCGACCAGGCAAGGGCAAACCAATCTCCAGAGAGTCTGGGATCCGCCAGGCCTTCTTCCATGCATGACCTCTCGCGGTTCATTCTAGTTGCATTTGCCGGCTGGTTCTCACGGAAGGCCAAAAGCAGGAATGTTATCCTGCGGCATGTCCGTCGCTCAGCCTCTGCCTTTGGACCATGCGGTCGGACGCGCGGCCCTGCGCAAGGCTAGTTTGCGGCTGATCCCCCTGTTCGCCCTCGGTTACGGCATCGCCTACATGGACCGGGTCAACATCAGCTTTGCCTCCTTACAGATGAACCAAGATCTGCACTTCAGCGCGTCCATTTATGGCTTCGGCGCCGGCCTCTTCTTCCTAAGCTACGCCGCCTGTGAGGTGCCTTCGAACCTGCTGCTTTATCGCGTAGGCGCACGGCGCTGGTTTGCTCGCATTATGTTCACCTGGGGGCTGCTGGCCATGGGCATGACGTTCGTCAAGACGCCGGTGCAGTTCTACGTCATGCGGTTCCTGTTGGGGATGGCGGAGGCGGGCTTCTTCCCCGGTGTCATCTTCTATCTCGGACAGTGGTTCCCCCAGCATATGCGGGCGCGCGCCATCAGCCGCTTCTACATCGCCTATCCCATCAGCACCGTGCTGATGGGGGCGATCGCAGGGTTACTTCTCGGCCTGCAGGGCAAGGCGCGTCTCGCCGGCTGGCAATGGCTGTTTCTCATTGAAGGACTGCCGGCCATCCTGCTGAGTATCGTCCTGCTGGTCTACCTGCCCTCCGGCCCGGAAGAAGCTAAGTGGCTTACGGAGGAGGAACGGCAGTGGATTCTTCATCATTTGCGCCCCAGTGGTCCGGTCGACAGTCACAACATAAATATCGGACGCGCCCTGCTCGACCGTCGCGTGTGGCAGATTAGCCTGGTTTTTCTTTGCATGCTCGGCACCATTTACGCCTACACCTTTTCCGCTCCCGCGATTGTGCAGGGGCTCACCGGCCTGAGCATTCGCAATGTGGGTTTTCTGGTGGCCCTGATGAATCTGCTCGGCGCTCCCATGATGATCCTCAACGCCATGCACTCCGACCGCACCAAGGAACGCTACTTGCATGTGGCCATCCCATTTCTGCTGATTACCGGTGGCTATCTGATTGCTGGGTTATCGGTAGCGCCTTTCCTCGCGGTGCCTGCCCTGGCGATGGCGTCTATCAGCTACTTCGCCCTGCAGGGACCGTTGCTTGCACTGGCGATCAGCTTCCTGCATGGCAAATCCGCGGCCGCCGGCATCGCGACCATGAATACAGTCGGCATCCTGGGTGGATTTTTTGGTCCTTTAGGGATGGGCCTGGCAAAAGACTTTACCGGAAGCTATCAGCGTGGCTTGCTCATGCTGATCATTCCCAGCGCGGTTGCGGCTACCACTATTTTCCTCATGAGATCCAGATGCAGACAAACAAACGCCTCGCTGTAGGGATGGCCATTATCCTGGCGGCGTTGCTTGCGCCGTGCCAGGCACAGAAGTCCAACCAAAGAATGCGGTGGGGACAGGAGGCCGCGCACGTCAGGATCGTCCGCGACGATTGGGGTATCGCGCATGTTTACGGAGATACCGATGCGGATGCCGTGTTGGGCATGATCTACACGCAATGCGAAGACGACTTCAACCGGGTGGAGACCAACTACCTCAACGCCATGGGCCGCCTGGCGGAGACCGAGGGCGAAGGCAAGATCTATCAGGACCTGCGCATGAAGCTGTTCGTCGATCCCGATGCCCTCAAGAAAGAGTACGCGGAGAGCCCGGATTGGCTGCAGAAGTTGATGGTAGCGTTCGCCGACGGTGTCAATTTCTATCTTGCAAAGCATCCGGCAGTCAAGCCAAGGGTGATCCGCCACTTCGAACCGTGGATGGCGCTTTCGTTCAGCGAGGGCAGCATCGGCGGCGATATCGAAAAAGTCGAACTCAAACAATTAGCAGCGTTTTACGGCGGCCGCAAAGACGTCTCCGCATTGCCCCAGCTGGAGCAGGGGGAGCCGGGAGGATCCAACGGAATTGCCATCGCGCCGTCCAACACGATCCAGCACCACGCACTGTTGCTGATCAATCCGCATACCTCGTTTTTCTTCCGGTCGGAGTTGCAGATGGTCAGCGGAGATGGGCTCGATGCGTATGGGGCGGTCACCTGGGGACAGTTCTTTATTTACCAGGGGTTCAATTCCAGAGTGGGATGGATGCATACCTCGAGTGGCGTAGATGCCGTGGATGAATACCTGGAAACGGTGCAGAGCAAAGACGGCCATTATTCTTACAAATTCGGCGATGAGGAGCGTCCGGTGATCGAGAAGCAGATCACGGTGCCGTATTCGACCGCGCATGGAATGGCGGAGAAGAAGTTCACCGTGTATTACACGGGGCACGGTCCGATCATTCGCGAGCAGGATGGAAAGTGGGTGGCCATCCAGCTCATGCAGGAGCCGGTCAAAGCGCTGATGCAGTCTTATCTGCGGACCAAGGCGAAGAACTACCAGGAATATCTGAAAACCATGGAGCTGGAAGCGAACTCCTCGAACAACACCGTTTATGCGGATGCGGATGGCCACATAGCGTACTTTCACGGTAACTATATTCCGCGCAGAGATACGCATTTCGACTTCACTAAGCCAGTGGATGGCAGCGACCCGGCCACCGACTGGCACGGGTTGCTGACGGTGGAAGAGACGCCACACTTGCTTGATCCGAAGAGCGGATATGTGTTCAACGTGAACGACTCCCCTTGGAATGGCGCAGGAGAAAGCAGCTTGCGCCGGCAGGACTACCCGGCTTATGTCGAAAGCGGTAAGGAGTCGGCTCGCGGTGTGCATGCCATGCGGCTGCTGCAGGGCAAGAAAGATTTCACCCTGGATGGGCTAGTGACGGCGGCCTACGACAGCTATCTGCCCTGGTTTATCAAGCCGCTGCCTGGGCTTATCGGGGCTTGGTCCGACCTGCCGCCGGATTCCCCGATGAAGAGTTCGCTGGCCGGCCAGATTGCCGAGCTGCAACGCTGGGATCTTCGTTGGGGTGTGGATTCCGTCGCTACCTCGCTGGCCATCTTCTGGGGCCAGGAGATCGCCGCCCAGACCGCGGGGCATGCAGAGGAATTCGCGGCGCCGGTATTGCCGCCCGATGCGGCTCTCCAGGCGCTGACCCGGGCGTCCGACAAGCTGACCGCCGACTTTGGAACCTGGCGAACACCCTGGGGAAAGATCAATCGTTATCAGCGTCTGACCGGCGATATGGTGCAGCATTTTGACGATACCAGGCCCAGCACGCCAGTGGGATTTACTTCGTCCACCTGGGGCTCACTGGCTGCGTTCGGAGCTAAGGCCTATCCTGAGACAAAGAAGTGGTACGGGTTTAAGGGGAATAGCTTCGTTGCGGTGGTCGAATTTGGGGATAAAGTAAGAGCCAGGGCGGTCACCGCCGGCGGGGAAAGCGGGCATCCGCAGTCGCGGCACTTCCGCGATCAGGTTGACAGGTATAGCACCGGGAATTTGCGCGATGTTTATTTTTATCCCGAACAATTGAAGGGGCACACCGAGCGGACATATCATCCGGGTGGCTTGTGACACGGAGCTAAAGAGTCTGCGGCTGCGCCGACCCACGGGGCATGAAACGGCACTCTCGGCTTCCCTGTATTTTGTTCGACTTCCCTCAGGGGACAACTTTACGGGCTGCACAAAAGCCCTGTTTTGTATCAGGGCACGACTTTAGTCGGGCCGCAATTCATTCAGAACTCCCCGGGCTTTAGCCCCTGAGGTCCTTGCTTATGCGCGCACGTACTACATTTTTCGTTGTGCTCTTTGCCGCGTTGCTTCCCGCTTGGGGACAGGAACAAGCGCCGCTAAAGACTTTGCAAGCGCTCGACCCAAAGTCGATGGATACCAGCGCCGATCCCTGCGTGAACTTCTACCAGTACGCTTGTGGCGGATATCTGAAGCAGACTCCGATTCCAGCGGATGAATCTTCTTATGGTCAGTTCGACGAAATCTTTGATCGGAACTTGCTGGTCTTGAAGTCCATTCTTGAGCAGGCCGCCGGCAACCAAGGCCCGCGCAGCCCGAACGAACAAAAGATTGGCGACTACTATGCCACCTGCATGAATGTCGAAGGCGTGAATCAGGCTGGGCTGAGGCCACTGCAACCGTTGTTGGATCGTATCGCAGCGCTCAAATCAAAAGAAGAGTTACCGGAACTGACGGCCTATCTGGACAGCATCGGTGTGAACACGCTGTTCGCTTTCGGCTCCGACCAGGACTTCAAAGATGCCACGCAGCAGATTGCGGTTCTTGACCAGTCGGACTTAGGCTTGCCGGAAAAAGGGTACTACGAACGCAAGGATGATAAGTCGGTTAAACTGCGTGATCAGTATCAGGCCCACCTTGCGCGGACTTTCGAACTGCTGGGCGAAACCCCGGCACAGGCGACGAAGGATGCCGCCACGGTGCTCAGGCTTGAAACAGCGCTTGCCGCCGTCTCGCTCAGCGCGGTGGAGCGGCGCGATCCTGCAAATCTCTACCACAAGCTGGACGTGTCGAAACTTGACCGCAGCACGCCGCAGTTCAGCTTTGTTCGCTTTCTGCGTGCCGCGCATGCGCCGCCGGTGGAATCGCTCAACGTGAGCGTACCAGCGTATTTTTCCGGCCTGAACCAGCTTCTTGGCGGTACCAGTCTCGATGAATGGAAGACCTACCTGCGTTGGGCCCTGATCCACCATTTACCCACCACCGCCTTGCCCCAGGCGCTTGACCATGAGTCCTTCGATTTCTATGGCAAGGTGCTGGAGGGCCAACCGGAACAGAAAGTGAGGTGGAAACGGTGTGTTTCGGTAACCGACAGGGCGTTAGGCGAAGCGCTGGGCCAGGTCTATGTTGCGCAGCGTTTTAGTCCTGAAGACAAACAGCGAACCCTGGAGCTGACTCACGATTTGGAAGCAGCTATGGGCCGCGACATCGAACAACTCAGTTGGATGAGCCCGACGACCAAAGCCCGCGCTGAAGAGAAACTGCATGACGTAGCCAATAAGATCGGCTATCCGGAAAAATGGCGTGACTACTCTACCTTGATGGTCACTCGTGGAAATGCGCTGGGCAACGCGCTCCAGGCGGCTGCTTTTGAACAGAGGCGCGACCTTGCCAAAATCGGCAAGCCGGTAGACCGCGGGGAATGGGGCATGAGCCCGCCGACAGTGAACGCTTACTACAATCCGCAAATGAACGACATCAACTTTCCTGCCGGGATTCTGCAACCACCGTTCTTTGATCCCAGCCGGGATGATGCAGTGAATTACGGTGCGGCGGGGGCCATCATTGGGCATGAACTGACTCACGGCTTCGATGACCAGGGCCGGCAATTCGATGGCAAGGGCAACCTGGAGGACTGGTGGGCGCCGGCCGACGGTAAGCAGTTTGATGAGCGCGCCGAGTGTGTCGTGAAGGAATATGACGGATTTGTCGGTGTGGACGACCTGCACGTCAACGGCAAACTTACCTTGGGCGAGAACATTGCCGATCTGGGTGGACTCAAGCTGGCTTTTCTGGCCTACCTCGATCGAGCGCAGAGGAAGGGCACCGACCTGAAGCAGAAGGGAAGTGCGGAGTACGGAGGCTTAACCCCGGAGCAGCAATTCTTTGTGGCCTTCGGACAGAACTGGTGCCAAAACAACCGGCCGGAAAATTTGCGCTTGCGCATCCAGACGGATCCGCACTCACCGGAAGAGTTTCGGGCCAAGGGAGTGGTGGTGAACCTGCCAGAGTTCCAGCGGGCATTTGCCTGCAAGGCCGGCCAGCCGATGGCTCCGGTGAATCGTTGCACCATCTGGTGAAGCATAGTCGGCGGCCTCCACCACGGCCCCCATTCGACACAACACTGTACGGGTGCCCCACGTTCGCACCAGCGTACGTGGGACGAAAAAGAAGGGGCGCCAGCCCCAGCCATTGCGGTTGAGCCGGCGGGAAGCAATCGAAGAAAATCGTTTTCGTCCCACGTACGCTGGTGCGAACGTGGGGCACCCGTACAGTGTTGTGTTGAACGGGGCAGTGTTGTGGAGGGTTCTGCCCTTTCTTTCCCGCCCGACAGTCTACGAGCGCTCCACGCCTGGCTTGAAGCGGAGCATGAGCGAGTAGTACATGGCGGAGGAGACAAAGAAGCCTACGAACCAGGCGTAATCATAGAGAAAGCGAAGGGGCGCTACGGCCAGACCGATAAGAGCCACAAACACGCCGGCCACTAACGCGGCGACTGCGCGGGGATTAAAGCCGCGGGAGTATTCGTAGGGGCCGCCGCGGTGATACAGCGAGGCGACGTCCAGACGCGTTCCGCGAATCAGGAAGTAGTCAGCTACCATTATCCCGGCTACCGGGCCGAGCAGGCCGGAGTATCCAACCAGCCAGCCGAAGATATACGTGCCGAAGGTGCTCATCAGCTTCCAGGGCATCATCGCAAGACCGAGAAACCCGGTGATCAGGCCGCCGGTGCGGAAGCTGATCAGACGGGGCGCCAGGTTGGAAAAATCGTTCGACGGCGAAACCACATTGGCGCCAATGTTCACATTAAGCGTCGCCACCAGAACCGCGACCAATGCCAGCACCGCGGCCACCGGTTGATGGAAGCGCCCAAGCAGGGTGATCGGTGACCATATCGGCTCACCAAAGATGGTCTCTGAGGCGGAAGTACACGCGATCCCCACGAAGGAGTACAGCGTCATCGCCACCGGCAGACCAAAGGCCTGGCCGACAATTTGCGAGTCCTGTGATTTCGCGTAACGGGTAAAGTCGGGGATGTTCAGCGACAAAGTCGCCCAATAACCAACCATCGCCGTCAACGAGGGAAAAAAGAAATGCAGAAAGCTGCCGGTCGAATGGAAGCGGCTAGGTGCGGAAAGCATGGGTCCGAAGCCGCCCGCCTTATGCAGCATCCAGAAGAGCAGCGTAAGCGACATCACCAGCATGAAGGGCGCCGAGAAGCTCTGCAGAAAGCGAATCGATTCCACCCCACTCCAGACAACCAGCATGTTCACCAGCCAGAAGCCGAGAAAGCTGGCCCATAAGACAGCGGGCACGTGCGCGGTCGACGGCCAGATAACAGCAATCATGGCGGCAATCGCCTGGCCGCCCAGCCAGGACTGAATGCCGAACCATCCGCAAGCCACCAGCGCACGCAGCATGGCGGGAATATTCGCGCCCAGCGTGCCAAAGCTGGCGCGCACAAACACCGGGAAGGGAATACCATACTTGGCTCCCGCATGGGCATTGAGAAGCATGGGCATAAGCACGATCATGTTACCCAGCAGGATGGTAAAGATCGCCTGCTTCCAATTCATGCCGCCGGCAATCAGCGAAGAGGCCAGCATGTAAGTGGTGACCTCCATGGACATGGAGAACCACAAAGCGATGTAATTGTAAGTGCCCCAGGTACGATTCGCTGCCGTGGTGGGCGCCAGATCGCTGTTGTATAGCTGCGAGTCTACAGCCGCGGCGGGCGTGACCATCAGGCGAAGCCCCCGGCATTGGCTTCTCGCTCCAGGAAGCGCCCGTGGCCGATCGGGCCGATAAACTTTCCGTCTTTGACCACCCACTCGCCGCGGGAAAAGACGTGGCGCGCGTTGCCGGAAACTTTCCAGCCTTCGAACATGGAGTAATCGGTCGCCATCACCTGGGTGGCCGCGGAGATGGTGTACTCGGCATTTGGATCCCAGAGAAGAACATCCGCATCCTTACCCGCCGCGATGACTCCTTTTTGCGGCATGCCGAAAATGCGCGCGGGCGCGGTCGAACAGAGCTCAACGAATTTTTCCGGTGTGAGCTTTCCCTCGGTCACGCCGAATTGCCACAGGATCTGCAGCCGATTCTCGATCCCCGGTCCGCCGTTGGGAATTTTCCTGAAGTCGTCCTTGCCCAGTGACTTTTGATCGGCAAAGCGGAAAGGGCAATGGTCGGTGGAGACCACCGCCAGCGTGCCGTCTTCCAGTGCTTTCCACAGCGGCGCCTGGTTGCGCTTCTCCCGCAGCGGTGGAGTAAAGACGTACTTGGCTTCGTCCCAGCTTTTCCCCGGCATATGCTCTTCGAGCGAAAGCACCAGGTACTGAGGGCAGGTTTCCGCTAATGCCTGCAGGCCGCGCGCCTGGGCATGTTTGAGCTCCCGCAGCGAGTGTTCGTTGGAGAGGTGCACGATGTAGACAGCGGCGTTTGCCATGTGGGCGATGGCGATGGCGCGATGGGTGGCTTCTGCTTCCGCGTCGGCGGAGCGGCTGTGCGCATGATAGTGAGGCGCGGTCTTGCCTTCGGCGATCATGCGCGCGACCACAATGTCGATCACGCTGCCATTCTCCGCGTGCACACAGCAGAGCGCATTCATCTGGCCGGCCTTATGCATGACCTTGAACATCAGCCCGTCGTCGATCATGAGCACATTAGGGTAGGCCATGAAGAGTTTGAACGATGAGATTCCTTTCTTCACCATCGTTTCCATCTCCGCCAATCCTTGCGCGCCGTCGCCGGGCCCGAGGTCGGTGACGGCCATATGCAGACCGTAGTCGATGCAGGCTTTTCCGGCGCTCTTGGCCAGCCAGGTTTCGAGCGCCTCGCCCATCGTATGGCCCATGGACTGCAAGACGAAATCGATCACCGTGGTGGTCCCGCCCACGGCTGCGGCCATGGTGCCGGTGCGGTAATCGTCGGCCGATACCGTGCCCCCAAAGGGCATATCGAGGTGGGTGTGCACGTCCACGCCTCCGGGCATCACCAATAAGCCGGTGGCGTCGACCACGGTGTGCCTGTCGGGCGAAAGGTCAGGGCCGACCTGGACGATGGTCTCGCCCTCGATGAGCACATCGGCGCGCCGCTGCCCATCCGCATTCACTACGGTGCCGTTCTGGATCAGGGTGGACATAGTAGCGTAGTGCGCTCCGCCCAACTCTGCGGGGGCAGCCCATTTTCGACCCGCTCCATGGTAATGCAGCCTTCCACCGGGCAGACCAGCGAACAGAGATTGCAACCGACACAGTGATGTTCGTCCACGCGCGGGATACGTTCCAGTGGGGTCACAGCGTTGGTGCGGCCCAGGCCGGTAGAGTCAAGCTTGGGGATAGGCGTAGTCGTGATGCGGCGAGCAGCTTCCGCTTCGACCATCGCGGGCGTGCGCGTGATATCCGGCGCGGGAGCGGTGCGATCCAGATGAATGCATTGATGAGCGCCATCCCAGCAGGCGGTGTAACAAAGCTGGCATCCGATACAAAGATCTTCGTGGATCCGGGCCACGATCTGGTAATGCAAGTTGAGCTGGTTCCAGTGGGTGACCGTGGGCAGCGAGCGGCCGCGGAAGTCGTCCAGAGTGGCGAATCCTTTGTCCGCCATCCAGGTCAGCAGGCCATCCTGCATATCTTCCACAATGCGATAGCCGTAGTGCATGGCCGCAGTGCATACCTGCACGGTGCCGCAACCGAGGAGGATAAATTCCGCAGCGTCTTTCCAGTTAGCGATGCCGCCGATGCCGGAGACCGGCAACGCCCCTTGCGGGTCAGACAGCACTTCGTGCACCAGGTTGAGCGCGATCGGCTTTACGGCAGGGCCGCAGTAACCGCCATGGGAGCTTTTGCCGTCGACGTTGGGGTTGGGCTCGAGTGTATCCAGGTCGATGCTGGTGATGGAGTTGATGGTGTTGATGGCCGACAGTGCATCGGCGCCGCCGCGCTTGGCCGCGCGCGCCGGCATGCGGATGTCGGAGATGTTGGGGGTGAGCTTTACGATGACCGGGGTGCGCGCCTTTTCCTTGACCCAGCCGGTGATCTGCTGGCAGTACTCGGGCACTTGTCCAACCGCCGAGCCCATGCCGCGTTCGCTCATCCCATGCGGGCAGCCGAAGTTGAGTTCCAGGCCATCGGCTCCGGCGTCTTCTGCACGCTGTACGATGTCGTGCCATACATCGCGTTTGCTCTCGACCATCAGGGATGCGATGACCACATGCTGCGGGTAGCGGCGCTTCACTTCGGCCATCTCCTGCAGGTTGACCTCGATGGGGCGATCGGAAATGAGCTCGATGTTATTGAAGCCCATCATGCGGCGGCCTTCCCAATCGATCGAGGAGTAGCGTGAGCTCACGTTGGTGATGGGTTCCCCGATGGTCTTCCACACCGCGCCGCCCCATCCGGCATCGAAGGCGCGCATGATCTGCTCCCCGCAATTGGTTGGCGGAGCGGACGCGAGCCAAAAGGGATTGAGGCAGGGGATGCCACAGAACGTGGTAGCGAGGGTGGGTTTAGGCTGGGACACGGGCGGCCTCCAACCACGCGGCAATGCCGATGCCTGCGCGTTTTCCGTCTGCCACTGCGTCGACTACTTCGCGGCCCCCGTTGGTGCAGTCGCCGCCAGAAAAATATTTTGGATTGGAGGTCTGGCCGGTGGCCCGGTCGATGAGGATGCGGCCGTGCTCGCGCTCAAGTTGATCGGACACCCCGGTTTGGGCTGCTTGTCCAATCGCCAGCACCAGCAGATCGACCGGCAGGGTGATGGAGCCGGTAAGCTCAACCGCTTGCACCGCCTCGCTGCCGAGGATGCGCGTGAGCTGGGTATTCCACAGAAACTTCACGCCCTCAAGCCGGGCGTGCTCGTACTCGAAGGAAAACGCCGACATCTGCTCCGGGCCGCGCCGGTACACGATGTGTACCTCGCTTGCGCCCAGGCGGACGGAGGCAATGGCCGCGTCGATGGCGGTGTTTCCCGCACCGATCACAGCCACCCGCGGCGGCACCTGGATGCACTCCCCGGACTTGTAACCGGCGATCAGATCGAGTGCGTTGGTGACGCCAGGGAGATCTTCGCCGGGGATGCCAAGCTGGTGGCCTGTGCCCAGCCCGATCCCCACGAAGAGAGCATCGTGATCACGTTCCAGTTCTGCCAATTGCCGGGGGTCGACCAGGGTATCGAAGTGAAATTCGACTCCCAGTTGGGAGAGCATTTCGATTTCGCGCAGGCTCTCGACCAGGGGCAGCTTGTACTCCGCGACTCCGTAGGTGTTCAGGCCGCCGGGCAGAGGGTGGGCGTCGTAAATGGTGGCTCGAATGCCGCGGCGGCGCAACTCTGCGGCGCAGGCGAGCGACGCGGGGCCGGCGCCGATGAGGGCTACGGACAGGCCGGTATCTGCTGCCGGGGTGAAGGGCAACGGGGCACCGCTCGAGTGCAGCGAATCCATGGCGAAGCGCTGCAGGCGCGCAATTTGAATCGGCTGTTTGTTATAGCGATGCAGCACGCAGGCGCCTTCGCATAAAACATCCACCGGGCAGGCGCGGGCGCAGCTGGCGCCCAGGATGTTGGCGTCCAGGATGGTGCGGGCGGAGCCGGCCAGATTGCCGCTGGCGATTTTCTTAATAAATCGGGGCACATCAATGTGCGTGGGGCAGGCGGTGGTACAGGGCGCGTCAAAGCAGTAGAGGCAACGGTTGGCTTCGGGTATGGCCGCTTGCCGGTCGAATGGGGGATGCAGATCTCCAAAGCGCGCGGAGGTTTCCGGGTGTACCGGGGCCTGCTGCACAAAAGACGTTTGGCCGCTCATGAGGCGATACCTGCTCCTGGACGCTAGTGGGAACCATAATTATGCACTATCCGAGGTCAAAATCCACGTAGGCAGATGTACGGCTCCCGGTAGAGCAGGGTCATTCCATGAGCACAGCCGCACTTTCGGGAGTATACTTGGCCTTAGTAGGGTTCTCCTTTCCTCGCCTCCAGCTAAGCCGGAATCTACTACACGTATTTGACCCAGCGCTTTTGCTTAACGCGGATGTTGTGTGCAATGCCTTGCCACCGGAGAGGATTCGAGCCATGCGTGAAGAGAAAGCCCCGTTGTGTGATAGCCACTATCGCAAAATGGCAATCCATGTTTCTACGCTATTTCCGGCGGGCGTTTTTAAATGCGTATTCGCGAACTGCGGCCGCTACTACGCAACACGCTACGGGTATTTCAATCTGATACCGGGCGAACTGCCGGCGGAAGAAAAGATTGACCCTGCCGACCGTCAGATGAAGCTCTGCACTACCAAGCATGCTCACTCTTACCTGGCAATCACTCGCCCTAAAAACAGCGGCCCAGGGAACAATGCCCTCTGGCGCTGGCATTGCTATGCCTGCAGCACGACCAGGTAAAACGACCATTCGTATTGTTCCTACGCTGTGAGCAGGTGCATTGTTTTTCTGGCCAGGCGGTCGTAGGCCTGCACCGCTAGCTCCAGGTGTTCGGTCCGGGTATTTTCTGCTCGGTTGTGGCTGAGACCGTTCAGCGATTGAGTGAACAGCATCACCACCGGAATGCCGGCGCGCGCGACCTCTGCGGCATCGTGTAGCGGACCGGATGGCAGTTGGTGTGATTTGCCCGCAGTCTCCTTAACCGCTTGGTCGCACAGTTCGATCAACCGCGGATCGAATGGTATGGGTTCGATGCTCCAGATCTTTGACCACTCGACCGTACAGCCTTCCTCGGCGGCGAAACGCCGGCTGGCCTCCTGAGCCTCGGCGAGCATCGATGCCAGCACACCCGCGTCGAGATCCCGCATATCCAGGGTGGTTTCGCAGCGGCCGACCACGGCCGTCACGATGCCGGGAAAGGTTTTTACACTGCCCATCGTCGCGACCGCGTCGGGATGCTTGCGGGCAATGGGGCGGATTTCGAGAGCCAACCTGGCCGCTGCCGCGAGCGCGTCCCGCCGCACCGCCATGGGGGTAGACCCGGAATGTGCTTCCTGTCCGTGAAAGGTGATCGCGTGGCGTTCCACTCCCTTGGTGCCCAGCACCACCCCCAGGGGAAGCTGCCTGGATTCGAGGACCGGGCCCTGCTCGATATGCAACTCCAGATAGGCGCCTGCATGGGCGCGTTCGTGAGCCGCGTCCCCGATGCGGTCGATATCAACATTGCACTGGCGCAGCGCATCTTCCAGGCGAACTCCTTCGCGGTCGGTACGGCCGCGGTCGGCCTCGATGGTGTGTGTGCCGGCGAAGGCGGAGGAACCGAAGAGACTGCGGCCGAAGCGGGCGCCCTCCTCGTCAGCCCAATCCACCAGGCGAATGGTGAGGGGTGGCTTGCCCTGGTAGTCCTCTGCCAAACTGCGCAGCACTTCGAAGCCGGCAAGAACGCCGAGCGCGCCGTCGAGCCAACCTCCGTTGGGGACGGAATCAAGGTGACTGCCAAGGATGAGGGTTTGCTCGGAGTCGCCGCGCAATGTGGTCCAGGAGTTTCCGGCGGCGTCGAGGTGGTGTTCCACCGGCAACTGCGCCAGCTTGCTTTGCAACCAGGCCCGGGCTTTGAGCCAGGTTGGCGTCCAGGCGAGGCGTTGCGCTCCATGATCGTCCGCTGTGAGGGCACGAAGCTGTTCAAGGTCAGCGATGGTTCTGCGCGGGTCTACGGGCATGCGGGGATTTTAGAATAGATCGATATACCATGGGGCATGCAGCTTCCCGTGAATCCACCGGTGTTGCCGATGCTGGCCAAGCGAGTGAACGCATTGCCGGCGGGCAATGGGTGGATTTTTGAACCGAAGTGGGATGGGTTTCGCGCGCTCGTATTCCGTGATGGCGACGAGATCCTGATCCAGAGCCGCGATCAAAAATCGCTCAATCGTTATTTTCCTGAGTTGGTCCAGACCTTACTTGCGCAGCTGCCGCCTCGCTGCGTACTCGATGGTGAGATCGTCATCGCCACTGAGCGTGGTCTCGATTTTGAGTTGCTGCAGCTGCGCATTCATCCTGCTGCCTCCCGAGTAAAGCTTTTGTCCGAACAAACGCCGGCGTCGATTGTGTTCTTCGATTCGCTTTGCGCCGGGGACCGCGACTTGCGCGGAGAACCGTTCCAGAGCAGGCGGACGGAACTGGAAGGGATGCTTCGCTCGGCAGTGCCGCCGATCCACATCACGCCGGCGGCCGGACAGGCGACTGTCGCGACGGACTGGTTTCGCCGCTTCGAGGGCGCCGGTCTGGACGGAGTGATGGCCAAGCCAATTGCCGGGACCTACGAAGCGGATAAGCGCGTCATGCTGAAGATAAAACACGAACGTGACTGTGACTGTGTGGTGGCCGGGTTCCGCTGGCACAAGTCAGGGGAACCCAATGTCGGTTCGCTGCTACTTGGGCTTTTTGATGATGCGGGCGGGCTGCAGCACGTTGGCGTGTGTGCCAGTTTTACGCAAGAGAAGCGGCGCGAGCTGGCAGAATTTCTAAAGCCGTATCGAACCGGCGCGCTGGTTGATCATCCCTGGCGTGGGTGGGCGGAACTGGGTGCTGGTGAGCAGCGCATGCCGGGTGGTCAGAGCCGATGGAGCGAGGGCAAAGACCTGTCGTGGGAACCAGTGCGAGCTGAGCTGGTGGCGGAGGTTGCGTACGAGCACATGCAGGGCAGCCGATTCCGGCACATGGCGCAGTTTCGCCGATGGCGTACCGACAAAAAGCCGAGCGACTGTACGTATGCGCAATTGGAAGTGGTTCCCCCGCAAGAGCTAGCGGAGATTTTTGCGAGCGGGCGGTGACGCCCCCCTCCCCTTGTCATCCCGACCGGAGCGAAGCGCGGTGGAGGGATCTGCAGTTTCTTTCCCTGCACAGCTTACGCGCGTTTCCTGGAAGGGTTCTTTGCCGTACGTCCTGTTCGCCATTCCCGGGTCGGATCGTCGTCCGGGTCGGGAGTTTCCTGGGGAGGCCTTAGATCTTCGGGCACATGACGCAGGTTCACCCGGATGCGGGTCCAGGTAGAGGACGCCCCTCGCATGGAGTCGACCAACACGTCATCCACCGCCAGAAGGTTGGCCGCCTCCGGGTGCTTATTCTTCCATCGCTCCAGTCCTGCCAGCGCCGCATCTTTGCTGGGCGAGTTCGCTACCACCAACAACGGCATCTTGGTTCGTGGCGCTTTTTTTGCGGCTGGCTTGGCGCGCGACGGAGCGACCCGCGGTGCTTCGCCTTCCATCTTGCGAAAGTGTGGCGGCCAGGGCGCGTCGCCTAATCCCGCGGCTTGATCGTTTGCTGCTAGCTCCAACAAAGCCTCAAGCGAACCCGGCGAGGCATTCATCGCCGCGTGCGGATCGCCGATCTCCGCAAATCGACCTGGCATGGTGAAGACGGTGAAGTCTGCCGGCTGGGAGTCGGGTACCTCATGCCAATGGAGTGGCGCGGATACGCGAGCGTCGGGCAACGGCCGCACGGAATAGGCAGAGCAGGTGGTGCGATCTTTGGCGTTCTGGTTGTAGTCGAGGAACACCCCATGACGCTCCTCTTTCCACCATTTTGAACTGGCCAACGTGGGCACCCGGCGCTCGACTGCCCGGGACAGCGCCAGCGCTGCGCGGCGCACGTCACTAAAGGTCCAACGCGGTTCGATACGCACATTCACGTGCATTCCGCGCGAGCCGCTGGTCTTTGGCCAGCCGCGCAGGCCCAGCTCTTCGAGCAGGGCTTTCACTTCCAGGGCGACTTGGCGCACATCGGCCCAGCCCACACCGGGCCCAGGGTCGAGATCGACCCGCAATTCGTCCGGGTGGTCGAGATCGGCCGAGCGTACCGGGTGCGGGTGGAGCTCCAGACAGCCCAGGTTCACGATCCATGCCAGCCCGGCTGCATCATCCACCACCAGCTCTTCCGCGGTTCGGCCCGATGGAAAGGAGAGAGTGACCGTCCGCAGCCACGAGGGGGGATCGGTGGGCGCGCGCTTCTGATAAAACGCCTCGGCCTCGGCGCCATTCACAAAGCGCTTGAGCACGATGGGACGATCCTGGATTCCCAGGAGGGCGCCCGGCGCGACGGACAGGTAATAGCGGACAAGGTCGAGTTTCGACAGCTTGGCCTGCCGGGAAAAGTAGAGCTTGCTGGGGTGCGTTACGCGGACTTCGCGCCCCTCAATGGAGAGCACCTCTGCGGCTTCTTCCTTGCTCACGAAAACAGGCTACACGATCTTCGACGCGGACGAATATTGAGTGGGTGGCCTGCTCAGCCGAGAAACTTCCTGCGTTCGGCGTCAGTCGGCAATGGGCAAACTTCATATCGGCCGGTTAGCCGGTAGCGGTTGCGGGCGAAGAGTCCATAGGCCGCATGGCGGAGAAAGGCAGGCACTCCCCGCAGCAAAACTCCAAAAACGCGAAAGCGGCCGCCCAACAGCAATAGCAAATTTACGGTTACGTCAGACTGTGCCAACAATCTCTCGTGATCCGAGCCGAAATCGAGCACCAGGTAAACGCTATTGCTCTTGAGCATCGCTTCCCGGTCGATGCCGTGCCGGCTCAGAATCGCCGATGCCAAAGGAGACTGTTGGGGTACGAAGCGGAAGCGATCGGCATGATCGCGCCGGACCACCCATTGCACCGCGCGGTTGCACAGGCCGCACAAGCCGTCGAAGAGCATCAACGCGCGGCCGTTCACCTGCTCGCTGAGCACGCTTTCGCTTATGGGTGCGCGTATCGCCATCTTTTCCCCGCTGCCATATTACCTTGTCCATCACGGGATCAAATACGCCACCGTACCCAGCGACAGTGACATTCGCGGTTACCATTGTCATCGACCGAATGGTTGATAAAGGCATTGCATCAGCATTTCGCTCGTTCCAGCTCAAAAATCCTCGCGTACACGCGTTCATACGCTTCCACCATAGTTGCGATCGAGAACCGCTCCTCGACTCGTCTTCTGCATGCGATGTCCTCAAGAGAAGGCACTGCTTCGAGCGCCGTCACGGCCTGGGCAACGTCATTCACCAGAAACCCTGTTACACCGTGCTCGATCACCTCGCGGCAGGAGCCAAGATCCATCGCGATCACTGGAACCCCGGCCGCATTGGCCTCGGCCAGCACCAGCCCAAAGCGTTCCGGGATGGTGTTCAGGTGAAGCAGCGCGAAGGCCTGGCCAAACAGAGCGTTCTTATCCTCTACGCCCACCGGACCCAGGTAACGGATTTGCTGGTCGTCGAGATGCGGCTGAATCCTATCCTGAAAGTACGATGCATCCTGCACGATGCCGGCGATGAGCAACCGGCGTCCACTTTGGCGAGCGGTTTCGATCGCCAGATGTACGCCCTTGTCGGGATGAATGCGGCCGATAAAGATGAGATCTTCTCCCGCCGTTTTGCGGAGCGGGTAAAGGGCGACGTCGATTCCGTTGTAGACCGTCGCCAGGTAATTGAGGCCCGGAGCACGGTCGGAATCGCTGATGGAAACAAAGTATCCGTCACGGTACTTTTCGTAGACGGGCATGATACGGGGGGAGGAGAAGCCGTGGACCGTGGTCAAAACCGGCGTCTTCACCAGCCGGGTAAACGCCAAGGCCATAAAGTCATAGTGGCTATGAATGAGGTCAAACTCCTGGGCGTGCTCAAAGACCTCGGAGATATGCAGGTATTCGGCTACTTTGGGATCGATCGATCGATCCTCTTCATAACCCCTGGCGACGACCGCATGCAGATGGGCGCGGGTGAGCGAATCGGCGGTGGCGAAGAGGGTCACATCCCAGCCCCGGTGAACCAGGCCTTCGGCTATGTTGCCGGCCACTGTTTCCCAGGCGCCATATTGGCGTGGGGGCGTCCGCCAGGCAACGGGTGACAAGATAGCGACTCTTTTGTGCAAGCCCATCTCTTACGACATGGCCGCCAGCACATAGTCCAGGGCAACGCTGGCGAAGCCGGTGGCCAGATCGGCGAGTCCGTAAGGGATGATCAGCTGGCCCTGGTGCAGCATGGCACCGCAGGAATAAACCACATTAGGCACATAGCCTTCGCGCTCGCTCGGCTCCGGCGTCATGATCGGTTCCCGCAGCCGGCCCAGGACTTTCGATGGTTCTTCCAGATCGAGCAGGAAGGCTCCAATGCAGTACTGGCGCATCGGCCCTACTCCGTGGCTCAACACCAGCCAACCAGCCTTAGTCTCAATGGGCGATCCACAGTTGCCGATCTGCACCAGCTCCCAGGGAAACTCCGGCTTGAGCAGCAGTTGGCGTTCATTCCAGAAGTGCGGATTGTCCGAACGCATGAGGAAAATGTTCTCGTTGTCCTGACGCGAAATCATGGCGTACTTCCCATTCACCTTCCGCGGAAACAGCGCCATACCCTTGTTCTCCGCTTCCGAGCCGTTCAGAGAAATGAACCGGAAGCGCAGAAAGTCAGAAGTCTCCAGTAGTTCCGGCACGATGACCCTGCCGTCGTAGGCAGTAAAGGTCGCAAAGTAAACGTGCTCGCCATTGTCCTGTTGGAAGCGTACAAACCGCGCGTCCTCAATGCCGTTCCGTTGCGAGGGAGTGGAGGGAAAGATGATCCGCTCAGAAAGGTCCTGCTCCGGCTCAAACTGCACCTCGTAGTTGGAGCGGGCAAGCATCCAGATGCTTCGCGCCAGGATCTGGTCGTCTCCTGCTTCTCCGTGAGCTTGATCGGAGTTTTCGAGCTCGGCGGCCAAGGCGTCCCGCAAGGCCGCCTGGGTAAACGAATTCCCCAGCCTTTCCAGAACCCGGCCGGCAAACCCACTTTCCAGTCCCAGTTCCCAGAGTTTTCGCTGGAACAGGGGTCCTTCATAGATGGTGTGGGCGATTTGCCGTGGCTCGGTAAGCAAACTGCCCGCCGGATCCACCTCGATGCGAAGATCGCGATGGATGATTCCGCAGCGAAAGGTGATGGAAGAGATGTGGCCCTCACCGGTAGCGCGCAGGCTGATGATAAAGCGCACAGCACCCGCCGGCACCCCGGTCTGGTCAGGGTGTTCGACCATCGATGGGCTGAACAGGGCCGCCGATTCCAGCGAGTATTCCGATAAAAAGTAGGAGCCGATCAGAAGCCGCCGCTGCTCGGAGATAACTACGTTTGCCGGCATGAGTTCCCGTAGCTGTTCGAAGCGATTCAGGAAGCGTAGCCACAAGTACAGGTGGCGCTGGGAAAAGTCTGCCGTAACCTGCTCCAGCAGCAGGCCGACCGTCGGATCCGGTATGGCCATGACTCGGTCGATGATCCCCCGCATGCGCTGCGCATTGCCGGGGTCAAACCGGCGCAGAAGCACGCGTGAAGGGTCTGGTCTCAGAACAGTCTTTGAACGCTTCAGAGGAATTGCCAGTGCAGTCCCATTACCCATCGGGGGTCCCATTTCTCGTGGTCTAGCTGTTCTTTAGTGGATCACAGGCTACGTGGCGTTTCGGCTGTATTTGCTGTCTCTAAATAGAACAAGCCGCCTAAGGGTGCTGTTCCGGTACACATCGGGTGAGAATCCCTTAACGCATCGAAATAGGCAAAGAAGGGTAATTCTCGGTAGTGATTGGCTGCCTGAAGCTGGTCAGCATGTTCTGTGCCTGGCGCATCTCCACCAGCGAAAGCAGAAAAGCCAGCGTGGACTCGGCTCCCTGGTTTCCATTGACCCGGTCCACATGCAATCCATCGCGGCAGCCGCCGGTCTCGGGAACGTAGAGCTCAAGGCCGAGATCGTTGCCCCCAATGAACCAGTCAAAGGCGTGTTCGGCCTGTTCGTACCAGCGCAGATCGCCGGTGGCGCGATGGGCTTCGAGACACGCGGCGACGGTGGCCTGGGCCTCAATCGGCTGCTGGTCGAAATTGGCCCGTGCGCCGCCGCGGTGATAGAAGCCGTTGCTGCCGATCGGCCGCAGATGACCCTGGGTGGTGGTTTGCTGCTCGGTGAGCCAGCGCAGGGTTTCCAGGCCCCGGCTCAACACCGCTTCCTGCCCCGTGGCCCGGCCACTCACAATCAACGCGTGCGACAGTCTTGCGTTGTCGTAGGAAAGCTCTTCCTCAAACCAGTGCCAGTCGGCATGGGCATGCCGATCGTAGAGCTCCATCAATTTCGTCGTCAATGTCTCGCGCACGAGGTTCACCTGGCTGTCACCGCCGAGCCGGCGCAGGTACTCGTGAATGCCCAGCAGTCCAAAGGCCCACGCTCGCGGCGAGCTGAACTCGGGCAGCACCGGGAGCGCTCGCGCGAAAAGCTGGCCCGACATCATTTGAAAGTTGCTCAGCTGCGACCGGCCAACTCCCACGCCCAACGCCCAAAGTGCGCGGCCATGGCTGTCTTCCGATCCCTCTTCGTCCAGCCAGCGGCGGTCGAAACTCATGTGGTTGTGAAATCGCCCGCTGGCTGGATCGAAGGCATGATGCAGGAAGGCCGCGCTGGTAGTGGCCAGGTTCCTCTCCAGTTCCGCATCGTCGGCCAGCTCCGCAATCAGCACCGCGAGAATAAAGGCACGGGCATTATCGTCAGTGCAGTAGCCCTCGGTGAAATTGGGCACGCTGAAGATCGCATGCTGGAAGACGCCGGTGGAGTCCGTCATGCGGGAGAGGTGGGTCAACTTCAGCTCCGGCAGCTCGCGATGCTTCTGGTCGAGGGTCTTGATGGCCAGAGACTTTCGCGATAAAGGAGCGCCTTCGAGGCGAGCAAGCTCGAAGCTGTGCATATAGAGCTGGGCTACATTGGACCAAATCATCTCCCGTCCTAGACGGTAAGCATTGGTGCGCATGGCATTGCGCCGCGAGTCGTCCCGCAGCAGGCCAAGAATCTGCTCGGCCATCGCAGTCGCGTCGGCGAATGGCGCCAGCGCGCCGCGGCCTTCCGCCAGCAGATCGGCTGCGTGCCAATAGGGTGTCGAGACCACCGCCTTGCCGGAGCCGAACGCAAACGAGAGCGTGCCTGAGGTGATCTGGGCCGGGTTGAGGTAAGGGGTGATGTATAGATCCGCCGCGCCCATGAACTCCTTCAGGTTTTCCGGGTTCACGAACTGGTTACAGAAGATAACGTGCTTCTCCAGTTTGTTCTTGGTGGCCAGAATTTCCAGGCTCAGGCGATAGGCTTCTCCACACCTGCGGAGTTCATTGGGGTGGGTGGCGCCGAGCACGATGTACACCACATCGGGAAATTCCGCCAGAACTGCGGGCAGGGCATTGAGCACGTATTCAATGCCCTTATTGGGCGAGAGCAAGCCGAAGGTGAGCAGAACGGTGCGGCCTTCCACCTGGAATTGATCTTTAAAGTAGGTCGGATCCACGAATCCCACATCGGGAATCCCATGCGGGATCAGATCGATTTTGTTCATCGGTGCCTGGTAAATATCGTGCAGCATCTGGCGACCGCGATCGGCCATGACCACCAGCCGGGTCGAGAGGGCGATCAGTTCTTCGATCACCCGCCGCTGGTCCGGCTTGGGTTCGCGCAGGATGGTGTGCAAGGTGGTGACTACGGGCATTTTCAGCTCCCGCAGCATGGCCAGGATGTGACCGCCGACCGGGCCGCCGAATATGCCGAACTCATGTTGCAGGCAAACCACATCCACATCGCTGATGTTGAGGAAATCCGCAGCCCGCAGGTAAGAGGGCAGATCCTGTTCTTCGATCTCGAAGCGCACCACTTCCGGATAGTCGTATCCGTCCTCGATGTCGTTGACAGAGACACAGAGACACTGGCTTTGCGGGTACGCGTTTTGTACCGCGGACAGCAGATCGGTGGTGAAGGTGGCGATCCCGCACTTGCGCGGAAGGTGGTCCCCCACAAAGGCGATTTTGCGGATCTTTGCGGTCTCTTTGAAAGGTAATCCGTTGGCCACCATGGGCTGAACCTCTTCCGTCATTCGAATGTTGCCGGTACGCTGAATTGCGTAGAGCAAATGAGGGGCGTGGCTCTCGATGAGACGTTATACCCATGATATCAGCCTCCGGTAACCTGGTAACCGATTGGAGTGTCCGAGAATGAAATTAGCCGTCATTACAGGAGCCGCGCAGGGCATCGGCCGGCGTACCGCGGAGCTATTCGCTGCTGCCGGCTACTCGCTCGCGCTGCTGGATCTGCAACCATGTGCCGCCACCCTAGCAAGTCTGCGGGAATGCGAGGCGGTGGATTTTTCCGGCGACCTCTCCGACGAAGCGGTGGTGGAAGCTGCCGCGGAAGCGATACGCGTGCGCTGGAACCAGGTCGATGTGCTGGTAAATAATGCCGGCATCAGCTCCATTGCCCGGGCAGAGAGGATGGAGGCAAAAACCTTTCGCCGGGTGCTGGAGGTCAACCTGGTCGCTCCGTTTTTACTGGCACGCGCTTTTGGCAAGAGGATGCTGGAGCAACGGTCGGGGAGCATTGTGAATGTTGCTTCGATTGCCGGTCTTGCGGGCATCGCCGATCGCGCCGCCTACAATGCGTCGAAGCACGGGCTGATCGGGCTCACCCGCACCTTGGCGGCGGAGTGGGGAGGACGCGGGGTGCGCTGCAATGCGGTTTGCCCCGGGTGGGTTAAGACGGAAATGGATGTGGCTGATCAAGCCAGCGGCAGTTACACGGATGAAGATATTGTGGGAGTGAACCCGATGGGAAGGTTTGCATCACCGGACGACATCGCCAGAGCGATTTTATTTTTGGCCGATCCGGCGCAGAGTGGCTTTGTGAATGGGCACGCGCTGGTGGTGGATGGCGGCTGGACTACCGATGCCAGCTGGCAGAGTCTGCGCTTGAGTCACCGTTGACAACTGCAGATCCCCCCCGCGTCGCTCTGAGAAGAAAAGCCGGTTACAGGAAAGAGGAAAAGATAGACCTTTGATGGGGCTTTGCCCCGTCTTTATCAACCCACGTACGCTGGTGCGAACATGGGGCACCCGTTCAGAGTTGCTGTGAGTGAAAGAGTGGATTACCAGGAAACTTCTTTTCTGTGGGATTCCATTGCTCTCACCCCGAAACTCTGTACGGATCAACAACTCTGTCCGGTTAAGCCGGCGGAAAGCAGAGTTACTCCACTAACCGAAGTACCTTCTCCACCTGGGCTCGCAGCTCCGCTACTTCCTGGCGCAGTGCGGCGACTTCTGCTTCGAGGTAATTTGAGCGTGGTTCCACTACGCTGGGAGCGGCTTCTGTCACCTCGCCCGACAAAAGATGGGCGTAGCGGGCTTCCTTGGTGCCAGGCTGGCGGGGAAGCACCATGACCAGTGGAGGATCGCGCTGCATCAGCCGTTGCAGCGTCGATTGCACGTCGCTTAGCTCCTCGAAGCGGTGCATGCGTTCCGTCCTTCCCCGCAACTCGCCGGGAGTTTGCGGTCCGCGCAGCAACAGAACGCACATCACCGCTATTTCCCCACGGGTGAAGTTGAACACCTCTTGCATGTGGTGCTCATACTTGGCAACACGGCTTTCGGTGCCCCGTGCGGCCCCGGCCAGCCGGTCGTCTTCCAATCTGTGCAGCGCTTGCCGGACCTCATCCTCGTCCAGGTTGGTTACCGGCTCGCGATTATTCTTCTGGTTGCAGGCGTTGATCAGCGCGTTCATCGACAGAGGGTAGTACTCAGGCGTGGTAATTTCTTTTTCTACCAGCGAGCCGAGCACGCGAGCAGCAACAGGGGAAAGTTCTATCATCACGGCATCCATACTACCTTGATGTAGTAAAGGTCCGTAGCGACTTGGAACTGATCCTTGGTCAGGGTTGTTGGCATGGTTTGCCAAACGGCCGTGGGCTGAATTCTCTTTCCCCCTGCGAGCACTGGCATGGCGAACGCCGGATCATCCGCTTGCCAGCGGTAACGAACGCTTCCCGGGCTCCACTGCAACTCCAGAGCCGGAAGCGCGGCGTGGTGCAAGTACTGATCGAAGATAGGTGTCAAATTCATTTGCGTCTGTTGGTCGAAATACTGGACCACGTCTTCCGTCATGATGGTCTGATATTTGAAGTGCTGGTAGAAATCATGCAGCAACGCCCACCAGCGTGGGTCGTCGTCGATCACGCTGCGCAAGGTATTGAGAAACAGCGCGCCCTTGAAGTACTGGTCTTCGGGAGGGGTGCTGTTCACGCTGCGTTCAGAAACAATCGGCTGCAGATTTCTTACCTTGGGCTTCAATCCATTGAGGTACTTCAAGGCATCGGCTCGTCCCCAGCGCGATTCGACGTAAAGGCTTTCCAGATAGGTAGCCCACCCTTCGTGGATCCACATATCTGACCGGTCAGCGGCCGTGATGCTGTTGCCGAACCATTCATGTGCGCTCTCGTGGATGATGATGAAATCAAAGCGCAGGCTGATGCCGGTACCGGTCCAGTCGCGGCCCAGGTAGCCATTGGTGAAATGGTTGCCATAGGTGACCGCGGTCTGATGCTCCATCCCGGAATAGGGAACTTCGATCAGCTTATAGCCGTCTTCCGGGAAAGGATAATCGCCGAAGTAGTGGCCGAAGATCTGGAGCATTTGCCTGGCCTGGCTAAATTGGCCTTCTGCCTTCTGCCGGTCTTCGGGAAGAACGTAAAAGTCGACTCCCGGCCCGTCGGAGAAATGCACATAGTTCCCGATATTCATGGAGACGTCGTAGTTGTTAATAGGGTAGTGAACCATCCAATCCCAGCGGGTGTAGCCGTCGCCCAGGTCGGTGGTGCCCATGAACTTTCCGTTGGAGACATCGACCAGCCCGTTGGGAATGGATACGCTGATCTGCATGCTCTGTACTTCATCGCGCCACTGATCCTTATTGGGCCACCACACGCTGGCGCCGGTCTCCTCGCATGCGGTGTTGATCCAGGGATGGCCGGCAGGATCTTTGCGGAAAGTGATGGCGCCAAATCGACCCGTCTCCACAGGATGACCGGAGTAGTAGAAGTCGATGGAGTACTCAGTGCCTGCTTTCAAGGTCTGTGGGAAGTCGACCAAGACCGCGCCTGCATCGCGCCGGTGGCGGAGCCGAACCCCATTGAAGAGTATTTTGTCGATGCGGAGTGCCGGATGCAGATCGAGTTGGATGCGCTTGCCGTCTTGAAGCATTTTGAAGCGAATAGTGTTTTTGCCCTGAAGATATTTTTTGTCGGGGTTGACACGGACATCCAGGTGGTAGAACAGCAGATCATTGTTGGCGCGATAGGGTCCGTAGGCGCCGCGCAGTAGGTCGGCTCTGGTGGCTCCGTTCGCCGGGGGGACCAGCAGTGCGATCAGCAATGGTAATAGCCGCAGTTGCGAGATGCCAGATCCATGGGCCATCAACCGCGGACTCGCAGCGCGACCACGGTTATGTCGTCATATGGTTCCGCGCCTGCTGCCCAGCCATGGAACTGGCTATGCTGGCGAACGATCGACCCCACTGCTATCCGGCCAATATCCATAAAAGAGTAATTTACCGTCAGCTTATGCGCCCGGCAAGACCGCGACGGTGCAACGGCGATAAACTGAGATCCATGACCCTGCTGCTGACCCAGATGGCCATCATCCTGTTGATCACCGTGACCTGCGGCTGGCTGGCGCTTAAAGTCGGCCAGGCACGTGTGATCGGTGAGATCATTGGCGGAATCCTCATCGGACCGTCGGTGTTCGGGCGCCTGGCGCCCCACCTTTCCGCCCATCTTTTTCCTGTCAGTTCTTTTGCCCCGTTCGAAACCCTGTCCACGGTTGGGCTGGTGTTGTTCCTTTTCCTGATCGGTATGGAGCTCGACTATGAGCAGCTTTATCGCCAGCGCATGACGGCGCTGATGGCCAGTGGGATGAGCATCCTATTGCCGTTCGCCATGGGGGCGCTGCTGGCGCACTCTCTACGCACCCGCTTTGCACCCCACGGAACCGGCAGTATTCCGTTTGTCCTGTTCCTCGGCATAGCGATGAGTATCACGGCGTTCCCGGTGTTGGCGCGCATCCTCGAAGAGCGCAACCTCCAGGGGACCGCTTTGGGGACAACGGCCATTCTGTGCGCGGCGGTGGATGACGTGGTGGCCTGGAGCCTGTTGGCCTTTGCCTTGGCGCTCATCGGCGGTGAGGATGCGCCTTCTTCTCTGGTGTTTCGTCTGGGCGGCCTGGTCGTCTACCTTTTCCTTATGCTCGGGGTCATTCGCCCGCTCGCGGCGTTCCTGGTACGCAAGCGTACAAAGCCGGAACTGACCATGGAGTTGTTGGGCGTGGTGGTGGCGGGCGCACTGCTTTCGGCGGCGGCGACGGACAAAATCGGCGTCCATCCGCTTTTTGGCGCCTTCCTCGCCGGCGTCTGTTTCCCCCGGGTCCCACACTGGCAGCTTGCCCTGCGGGAGCGGCTCGACATGCTGGTTTCGGTGCTCTTGCTCCCGCTCTTCTTTGCTCTGACCGGCATGCGTACGCGGCTGGATCTGCTGAACGATACGGCCATGTGGCTTTGGGCGGCGGTGGTGTTGCTGGCTGCGGTATTCGGCAAGATGGGCGGCGCGGCGCTGGCCGCCCGCTGGACGGGGCAATCCTGGAGAGATGCTCTAGCCTTGGGAGCCCTGCTGAATACCCGCGGCCTGGTGGAGCTGATCGTGCTCAACATCGCTTACAGTGTGGGGGCTTTCACTCCCACGCTCTTTACCATGCTGGTGGTCATGGCGTTGGTCACGACGATGCTGACGACGCCGGTACTTAGCCTGCTGGGCATCCGCGGCACAGCGAAGAAACAGCCGGGTTCGGTTCCGGTCTCTGTGAGTTAGGAGGAAGTCGAGTCTCACGCAGGCTCTTAAAGTCCCACGAATTGGCGCGGACGAATGTAGAGTGGGTAGCGGGTGGCCCAGGTCTCGCTTTTGAGACCTGGGTTTCTCTCGCCTGGGCCACCCACGCAAAGTCTGGAGGTTGCAGCTGATTTTCGCCAGAACGTGCGCTTCCGCAGCCGGTCTACAGGCGCTGGCCAGTAGGGACGGTAGAAATGCCCGCCTGGGCTGCAGCCAAGGCGCCGATAATCGGTAACTGGAACGTCTTGCCCTGGTACGCGGAGTACATCAGGTAAATCCAGATACAGAAGCCGCCCACGGTTACCAGCAAGTTAATAGGCAACTGGATGATAAAGAATAGGCCATGCGAGATCGCACCCAGCATGATCCCCACGATCATCCATACGATCCAGAAGGCAATCCACGCCAGGTTAAAGAAAATCGCCTGGAAAGCATGGAAACGAACAAAGCGGTCGGCCTTGAATGGATCAATCACCAGGAACAGGATTCCAGTAATGGCGCCGACCAAATAGGCCAGCGCACCGGCAACATTAGGGGTAAGGCCGGCACCAGCCGCCGGCAGGGCGGTTGGCATGGATCCTGGCATAGGGCCTGGCATTGGGCTGGGTACAGATCCGGGCATGGCTCCGGGCGCTGCGCTCGAGGCAGCTACCCCCTGGGAGGCTCCACAGGCCGGACAGGCTGCGCTGCCATCGGGTAGGCTGGTTCCACAAGTTTGGCAAAAGCTCATAGTCTTTTCTCCTTGACCGGTCTATGGTAGGGGGCTGGCGGCACATACGGTTGCCATGGGCAAGCAGTGTACACAATGCGGCCGACACTGTCTCGCTTTTTGTGCAGTAGTAACCCCCGCTGCTAAGCGCTCTGATTTGAATGCCAATACGCTGCAGCAACCCCCAAGGGCAGGAAGCACGATAGCATGCGTGTTGGATGAACTGTTTAGACCGGACGATTGTCTCGCAACTTGCTACCGCCGTCCAAGGATTTTTCTCCCCGGCGGTGACCCTGCAGATACTACTGTGTTGGGTGGGTATCTCCCTCTGCGCCCAACAGCCATCCAGCCAAGACGCGGGGTGGAAAGGAGCGCTGCACAATGCCTCGGGAAATCCGATCGGCGGGGCGCTCATCGAACTGAAAACACCAAAGGGCGCTGCGGCCGCGAGCACCCGCCCCGACGGCAGCTTCTCTTTTCACCAGCTCCGCCGCCTTCGTTACACGCTTTTTGTCACCGTAGACGGTCATCGCATCGAGTCGTCACAGCCCCTGGATTTGGCTTCCTCGCAGACCGATGTTTTGCTCACGCTCACTGGCCAGGGAGCGATTACCATTGCCCCGTTAGCCACCGCTCAGGAGGCCACCGGCGGGGTAGAGCTCTCCAGCAAGTCAGTCAGTCAGCTCCCTCTCAACAAGCGCGACTTCAGCCAGTTGCTGTTGCTGGCAGCAGGCACCATGACCGATGCCAACGGAGCCACCAATTTCACCCAGCAATTTGCCATCAACGGCCAAAGAGGCGTAGAAGCGACGTTCGCCATGGACGGCGCCGACATCTCCGACCCGGAGATGGGTGGCTCTACGTTCAGCAACTTCAACGTCGATGCAGTGGAGGAAATTCAATCCCAGTCGGGATGGATGCCGGCCGAAGTCGGCCGCGGCGCCGCCGGCTTTACCAACATCATCACCCGATCGGGAAGGAGCGGCTTCCACGGTTCGTTTTTCGAGTTCGTACGCAATTCAGCCTTCGATGCCAGAAACTACTTTGATCACTCCTCCATCGCCAACCCGGGCAGGCTTCCGCCTTTCCGCCGCAATGAATTTGGATTTACCAACGGCGGTCCCCTCGTTTTGCCGCACGCTTATAACGGCAGCGGTAAGACTTTCTACTTCGGCCAATACCAGGGATTTCGCCAGGTATTAGGGACGACCCAGGTTTTTCCCGTGCCCACGGCCCAGGAGCGCGCCGGCCTGGATAGCACCGCATTTCCTGGCGACGTGCTGACAGTGCCGATTGATCCGGGCATCGCGCGGGTGCTCGCACGCTACCCCTTGCCCAACAATCCTGCCGGCTCCTACGGGGTGCACACTTACGCCAGCTCGTCCCCAGTGGTCACCGATGCGGATCAATTCTCGGTGCGCCTCGATCATCGCATTTCCGATAAGGCGCAGCTGTTCGCCCGCTTCAATTTCAACAACCTGAACGGGCCCACCACCAACCCCGACCAGACGGCAATCGATCCTGCTTTCGCGATTCGTTACATCGACCACCAGAGAAATTTCGTTGCTACCTATACGCGAACGGTTTCCCCGCGCTGGCTCTGGGAATCCTCGTTCAGTGTCAACCGCGCCACTCCGTCTTTTCCCACCAGCGACTTCACCGACCCCGCGGTCAAATTCAACGATGGCTCCTACGAGCCGTTCAATCAGCCGGGGGGAACGGTCATCAGCATATATGGCAATTTGTTCCAGACGCGGCAGAATCTTTCCTTCACCACCAGCAGTCATGCGGTCAAACTGGGCGGCGAAGTTCGTTTGAACCGCGACACCACCTACTTTGGCATCAGCCCCAACGGCGAGTATGACTTTGGTGGAGGCACCGCATACTCGCCGGTGGATATTCCTTCGCAAAGCGGCAGGCATGACATCCGGGCCGGCGATCCATTACCGGATACACTTTCCTCGCTGCTCAGCGGAAGCCCTTTCGTGTACACCGTCGTGGTCGCGCCCCCGTACTTTTCCGGAGGTCCGCACATCGGCGTTGCCGCCATCAATCGCAATGCTTTTGGGTTCTTTGCTCAGGATAGGTGGAAGATCTCGCCCCGGCTGGTGCTCGACTACGGTCTGCGCTACGAGCTATATATGCCAATTTCCGAGCGCGCGAAGCGAACTTCGGGATTAGCTTACTCTCCTTCAGCGTCGGGCTTTGCGCAACAGTTTGTCATCAATCCGCAGCCGGGTTTCCGGTTTAACCTGAATGGCCTGGGACCACGCGTTCAACTGGATTGGCTGGCCGGCCGGCAGATCCATGTGCGCGCCGGCGGGGCCATCACTACCATCCCGCCCAACCTTTTCCAGGACAACTTTCTTACCGGTTCGACTCCCTTTGCCATCTATCCGCGGCTCACTTCTGCTCCGTCGGCGCCCATTCCTTACGGGTTCCAGATCACTTCGAACGAGTTGCCGCGCGTCTACACGCCCGGCGGACAGGA
>Ga0302324_100002366_pt1 | contig 43761 bp, 37 predicted proteins | sample Palsa_T0_1_FD_201949 | JGI IMG/M metagenome (GOLD analysis project Ga0302324, IMG submission 201949) | Peat permafrost microbial communities from Stordalen Mire near Abisko, Sweden - Palsa_T0_1 | ecosystem: Environmental > Terrestrial > Soil > Palsa > Peat permafrost | place: Sweden: Abisko... | reverse complement strand
ATTCTGTCAGGCATGCAGATACTTCCCACACTAGGAATTATTTCCTCGGTTTATTTCATTTTGGCTTTGACTAGAAATTGCTAAGCCGTTTCCAATCAATGAAATCTGCACGTCGACCCATGGCAGAGTTCTTGCATCTAACGGATTGCGAGGGGGACCCATGGGAGAACGCAGGAAAGCAAGACGGTACGAGGTTTACCTTCCCCTACAGGTTTGCACGTCGCGCCACCGCCCTGCCGAATTCCATACCGCTCAGCTTCGCGACATTTCGCGCTCGGGAATTTATTTTCACTCCGGCGTTGCGCTAGAGCCCGGAACCAGCATCGAGCTGACGTTTGCGCTTCCCACAGAGAGAAGCCCCGGAGCGTCCGTGCTGGTCCGCGCGAGCGCCAGGGCTTTGCGCGTTTCCGAACTCAAGGGCGAACTTACTCCCATTTTCGGCGTGGCGGCTACGATTGATCGCATTGATTTTGTCCGCCCCGTCGTCGCGCACGCTGCCGCCTGAGGCGGCCGGTCCCAACTTCGTGCGGGTTGTCTGGTCAATCTGCTGAGTTTTTCTCGCCGTTCGCTGTGCCACATTGATCTAGTTGCTTTCTCCGTGTTCTCTGCGCCTTCTTTGTGTGCCCTATGGTAAGTCTTGGGATTTCCCCCGGGGTCTCCGCAGTCCGAAAACCGCTACAATAGGCCGCGCTGTTCGGTACCTGCCACTATGCCCGAAGATCATCCCTTCGAGACTCTCGCGACGCTCGAGCGCCAGATCTTGAGAGCGCTCTGTATCGGCGTCAGCGACGCCACTGATTGGGACAAAATCATTAGCCAATTGACGGACTACCGCTGGCGGGAGCCGGACCACGAAGTGGTGTACGAAGCGCTCCGAGCGGTCAAAAGCCGCGACCCAAAGACGCGTCGGGATGAGCTTCCGGCGCAGGCTACGCGAATGGGATTTCCCGACTTGGACTGGAGACTTTACTTCGAGCGCGGGAAGGAGCCCCAGCCGGAGCTCCAGGATTTAATCCGCAGCTTGAAAGCAGCGACGCTTGACAGGTAACGATCGCGCGGCGAGACAGGCCGGCGTCAGTTCTTGGCTGCGAGTTCGAAATCAATGAACCGATCGAGGGTCTCGACATCGCCGCCCACGAGTGGACGCCCGTTGACGTAAACCGTGGGCGTGCTGTTGACGTCCAGCGCCACGCCGTCGGCGCGATTGGCGTCCACGGCCTTCTCCGCGTCGGGCGAAGAGAGGCAGGCCTTGAATGTGTCCGCGTTGAGGCCCGCCTGCGTGGCAAATTCCACAAGCTTGTCCCACACGTTTTCGCTGGAAAGCACGTCCTGGTTTTCGAAGATGGCATCGTGAACCTTCCAGAAAGCCGCCGGGGATTGCTCGAAAGCGCAGCGCCCGCCCAGCGCGGCCGTCTGAGCCCAGGGATGAATGGTGGTCAGCGGAAAATCCTTGTAGACGATGCGTATCTGCGGATAGCGCGCCTCGACGGCTTTCAGTTCTTCGTATAACTCGCGGCAATGCGGGCATTGGAAATCACTGAACTCCACGAGCGTGACGCGAGCGTCGGCCGGACCCTTCGAGGGATTCCCCTCAAGGTGGGCCTTCTCGCGATTAGACGCAAAAGGGTCGGCGGACATGTCGTACATTTCGCCCCGCAGAAGCGTCTTGCCGTCCTTGCTCACAAAGACTTCGCCAGTTTGAACTTGCTCGCCCAGCGTCACTTGGATGGGAACCAAATAGAAATCCGGCGACGCGGCCGGTCCGAGCGGGCCCAGCGTGACTTTAATATCGGCGCCCCATCCGAAGAAGTGGCGAACGAACGCCTCGGCGGATTTGAGCAGCCGGGCCTGCTCGGGAGAAACGACCGCTTGCGCGGGCGCTGGTGCGGTAGGCGGCGCCGTCGGCGCCTGACCAGCGCAAGGAATCGCCGCAACCGATAACGCAACTGCGCTGAGAATGGCAGACCTTACCGACATCGAATGAGACCTCCAGCAAGTATCAAGGACAAAACAGCATAAAGAAAAACAGGGAGAAGAGCAAAAAGGAAAAGAATTCGGCAAGGGTGTTTTTCGCCAACGGTCAAATTAGCGGCGAACCTTCGCAGGAGCGTGCAGGAGTTGTAGCGCCAGCGTCTCGCTGGCGGTTTTGACTCGGTCCATACAAGGAAAAGGAGCCGGCGGGACGAAGAATGTCCTGGTTTCGCGCGGAGTCTAAGCGGAGGCCACTCGATCGGCAAGCCAGTCGCCGACCTGGCGCGTGCCCAGCGAGCCGCCGAGATCGGTGGTCGTCTTCTCTTCGCTGATCGCGGCGCGGACGGCATCTTCGATGGCTTGAGCTTCGGCTGTCCAGCCGATATAGCCGCACATCATTCCCGCCGCCAGTGCCGCTCCCATCGGATTCGCGATATTTTTCCCGGCGATGTCCGGTGCCGAGCCGTGGACCGGCTCGAACAGCGACACCTGTCCCGGATGAATGTTTCCCGAAGGCGCGAGTCCCAGGCCGCCAATCAGCCCTGCGCCCACGTCGCTCGCGATGTCGCCGAACAGATTGCATGTGACGATCACCTGAAACTGCGACGGATCGCGGACCATCTGCATCAGCAGATTGTCTATATACATGTGGCTCCATTCGATATCGGCGAACTCGCGCCGAATTTCCGCGAACACGCGTTTCCAGAGATCGTGTCCGTAGGTGAGCGCGTTCGATTTGTCGCTCATGCACACGCGCCGATAGCCGCGGCGGCGGGCGAACTCGAATGCGTAGCGTACGATGCGCTCGACGCCTTTTCGCGTGTTGATGTCCTCCTGCGTGGCAATTTCGTCGGCGGTTCCCTTCTTGAAGAACCCGCCCATCCCGGCATAAAGCCCCTCGGTGTTTTCGCGAATCACGCAAAAATTGATGTCTTTCTCCGAACGGGACTTCAGCGGCGTGAGCCGTTGGTCGAAAAGCACGCACGGGCGCTCGTTGACGTACAGATCGAGCTTAAAGCGCAAGCCGAGCAGGATGTCGGCGGCGTGCTGATTTCCGGGAACACGCGGATCGCCCATTGCGCCCAGAATAATGGCGTCAAAATCGCGCCGAAACATTTCAGGGGCATCGGATGGGAGGGTCATCCCATCGCGCAAGTAGCGGTCCGCGCCCCAATCGAATTCGGTGAGCGCGATCCTCCGACCACCCTTCGCCGCGGCGGCCTTCAAAATCTTCACTGCCTCGGGAATAACCTCTTTGCCGACGCCGTCGCCCGGGATGATGGCGATGCGTTTCGCGGAACGAGCGCTTTCGTGCATGACCGTCGCGCAACGTAGCACGCGAGTTGTGACGTGTCAACGCAGTGACCGCGTGGGCGTTCGCTACTTTAGTTAGTCCGGCGAAGGACTTCGGCGCGAAGATCAAAATTCTAGCGGTTGCTGCGAAGATTCTTGAGCGAGGTCAGCAAATGGCCTGTGAATCCCGAGGATTTTGAGACAACTTCCCTGATGCCCGCAGCCTGGGCCTCTTTTACAAGTTGCTCGGAGCAATGCATGGTGAACATCACCATGGTGGTGTTGGGGGCGACGATACTAATCTGCCGCGCAGCCTCGATCCCGTTCATCACGGGCATCTGCAGGTCCAGGACGACCACGTCCGGGTTGAGCTCTTTCACCCTTTCGACGGCAACCGCGCCGTTCTCCGCTTCGCCGCATACCTTCCAATCCGGGCTCTGTTCGATGCAGTGACGCAGCGACTGGCGAATGGCCGAATTGTCGTCGACAACTAGAATTGTGTATGGCACGCGACCACCATATGTCCTTCTACGAACGGCTGGCCGGGCCAAATGCCACAGGTCAACGGACGGCGACGAGAAAAGCAGGTACCAGCGTAGCCATGGCGGCTAGGAAGCACAATACCGCGAACGCCGTACGCAGCCTGTACGGTCGAAAAGACCTATCCGGCTGGATGCAATTGCCTGCATTGGGACGCTGGCGTAAGATGCACCGCAAATGACTGATTCTTCCACGATCGTCGGCCGCACAATCACGCATTACCGCGTGCTGGGGAAACTCGGTGGCGGCGGGATGGGCGTGGTCTACGAAGCGGAAGATCTGAGCCTCGGCCGCCACGCCGCGCTGAAGTTCGTTCCCGACGACGTGGCGAAGGACCTGCAAGCGCTGGAGCGCCTTCGACGCGAAGCGCGCGCTGCTTCCGCGCTGAACCATCCGAACATCTGCACGATCTACGAAATCGCCGAAGATGGCGGGCGACCCTTCATCGCGATGGAGTTCCTGGAGGGGCAGACGCTCAAGCAAATGATCGAGGGCAAGCCGCTTCCCATCGAGCAGGTCCTCACGTTGGGAGCGGAAATTGCGGACGCGCTGGAAGCGGCGCACGAAAAAGGCATCGTCCACCGCGACATTAAGCCTGCGAATATTTTTGTGACGAAGCGGGGACTCGCGAAGATTCTCGACTTCGGTTTGGCGAAGCTCGCCGCTGTCGCCGAAATTGTTGGCGGATCCGCGATGCCAACAGCAATGGCGGAAGAGTTGCTGACCAGCCCGGGCAGCGCACTCGGCACGATCTCGTATATGTCCCCCGAGCAGGCGCGCGGGGAAGAGTTGGATGCGCGTACGGATTTGTTCTCGTTCGGTGCGGTGCTCTATGAAATGGCGACGGGCCACATGGCATTCCCAGCCAACACTGCTGCTGTCTTTCATGACGCGCTTTTGAATCGCGCGCCGATTCCGCTATCCAAGCTGAATCCTATCCTTCCCGCGGAGCTGGGAGGAATCGTCAACAAGGCGCTGGAGAAAGAACGAACGCTGCGCTATCAGAACGCAGCCGACATCCGGGCCGACTTGCAGCGGCTGAGGCGCGATTCAGATTCGGCGCGGTTGACAGCCACGACCGGGGCGAGAGCAACAGCCAATCCCGCCGTTCATTTGACGATCATGATTTCCGCCGCTGCGGCGGTTATGGCGATTGTCGCGGGCAGCTACCTGTATTTCCACCGCGCGCCGAAGCTGACGGGTGAGGACACTCTGGTGCTGGCTGACTTCACTAATTCCACCGGCGACCCCGTATTTGACGACACCTTGAAGCAGGCTATCTCCGTGCAACTGGCGCAATCTCCGTTCCTCAACATTCTCTCGAGCGCAAGAACTCGCGCCACGCTAAGGCTGATGGCAAAGCCGCCGGGAACCAAGTTGTCACCGGACGTGGCGAGCGATCTGTGCCAGCGCGCGGGCGGCAAGGCATACATTTCAGGCTCGATTGCAAGCCTGGGCAGCCAGTATGTGATCGGCCTGGATGCCACCAATTGCAAGACAGGCGATCCTCTCGTGCAGGAACAGGTGACGGCGGAAAATAAGGAACATGTCCTGAAGGCTCTGGACAAAGCGGCGACCAAGCTGCGGGAGAAGCTTGGCGAATCGCTCAGCACGGTAGAGAAGTTCGACGACCCACTGGATCAAGCGACCACACCTTCTCTCGAAGCCTTGAAGGCCCTTTCCGAGGGAGTTCGAACTCTGCAGGAGAAAGGCAGCGCGGCAGCAATTCCCTTCTTCAATCGCGCCATTGAGCTCGACCCCAATTTTGCCGCCGCATACGAAGCCCTGGGAATTTCGTACGCGAATCTCAGGGAGCCCGGCCTGGCCGATGAGAACTTGCGGAAGTCTTATGATTTGCGTGACAAGGTAAGCGAGCGAGAGAAATTCCGCATCTCCGCTGCCTACTACCTGCTTGTCACCGGCGAACTCGAGAAAGCCGTCGAGACTTATGAAACGTGGACCCAGACCTATCCCCACAACAGCGAACCTTTCGGCAATCTGGGGGTCGATTACACCTATTTGGGACAATACGATAAAGCGATTGCCGCGAGCCTGGAAGACCTTCGCTTAAACCCAGGCAGCGCCGCTGCCTACACCAACCTCGTGGGAATATATCCCGCCGTCAATCGTCTCGAAGATGCGAAAGCGAACTATCAGCAGGCCATAGCGCACAACGTTGACAACCCGTTCCTGCACGGAAATCGCTACGGAGTGGCCTTCCTCGAGAACGATACGGCTGAGATGCAGCGGCAGGTCGCCGCGGTCAATGGCAAACCCGGCGAGGACGTGCTCCTCTCATTCGCGTCAGACACCGAGGCGTTCCACGGGCGCCTTTCGAGCGCGCGTACGCTCTCCCAACGCGCTATTGATTCGGCGCAAGGCAGCGACTCGAAAGAAACAGCGGCGGCCTGGCGGATGAATGCCGCCCTGCGCGAAGCCGAATTTAACAACGTATCGCGCTCCCGGCAGGAAATCGCGCCGGCGCTGGCCGAAGCTCCCACTCGAGATGTAAGCGTGCTCGCGGCTCTGGCATTATCGCGGATCGGAGATATCGCCCGGGCGGAGCGGATGGCTCGCGATTTGGCTGGTCGTTTTCCCCTCAATACGGCGATCAATCGTTATTGGTTGCCGGCAATCTACGCTTCAATTGAAATTAGGCGCGACAATCCGGCGAAAGCGCTCGACGATCTCCAGGCCACCTCAAACTACGAACTCGGCACACCGCTTCCCCAGTTCGAGGTCGGCGGGTCTCTCTATCCCGTGTACATTCGCGGCGAAGTGTACCTGTTGCTGCGTCGGGGCAAGGAAGCGGCAGCGGAATTCCAAAAATTTCTGGACCATCGCGGCGTCGCCCTGAACGGCCCGCTGGGTGCCCTGGCACGGCTTCAGCTCGGCCGCGCCTACGCGTTGCAGGGCGACACTGTGCGTTCCCGAGCCGCCTATCAGGATTTTCTCGGACTGTGGAAGGACGCCGACGCCGACATCCCTGTTCTCATCGCTGCGAAGTCCGAGTACGCGAGACTGAAGTAGCTCCTTCATTCGCTGCCATAGCGACGCGAGAAACTTTTCCGCCTCTTCGCGCTTGAAACGACGTCGCGATAGCCGGCCGGCGTTTCCGCGCTGCATTGACAGATATAATAGAATGGGTGACAGTATGCGTCGCCGATCGCTTGGTATTTCCGGTTCCAGTTTCCGTGAGGCCCCTCTTCGATGATCGGTCAGAACGTCTCGCACTACAAAATTATTGAGAAGCTTGGCGGTGGCGGCATGGGCGTGGTCTACAAAGCCGAAGATACGCGCCTCGGCCGTAATGTCGCGCTGAAGTTTCTGCCTGACAATATGTCGGCGGACCGCGCGTCGCTGGAGCGGTTTCAACGCGAGGCGCGCGCCGCCTCCGCGTTGAATCATCCGAACATTTGCACGATCTACGACATCGGAGAGCACGAAGGACTCCCATTCATTTGCATGGAATTGCTCGAGGGCGTCACGCTGAAGCATCGGATTGATAGCCGGCCGATGGAAATCGACGAGCTACTCGAGCTGGGCATTCAGATCGCAGATGCTCTTGAGGTGGCCCATCTCAAACGGATCGTCCATCGAGACATCAAGCCCGCGAACATCTTCATCACGCATTCGGGACGCGCCAAGATCCTCGATTTTGGCCTGGCGAAACTGGCGCCTCAACTGCGTCGAGTCGGCGAGGCCGTTGGGGTTTCTGCAGCGGTGACGGTGGCGACTGCGCCGGACCATCTCACCAGCCCCGGCTCCGCGATTGGCACGATCGCCTACATGTCACCGGAACAGGCGCGCGGAGAAGAGCTTGACCATCGAACCGATCTTTTTTCCTTCGGAGCGGTGCTGTATGAAATGGCGACGGGCCGCCAAACATTTTCCGGGAACACCTCCGCGGTAATTTTCGAAGCGATCCTGAATCGCGCTCCCACTCCGCCCGCGCGGATTAATCCACGCCTTCCCGTCGAGCTTTCTTCCATCATCACCAGAGCGCTGGAAAAGAATCCCGCGGGGCGCTACCAGACCGCCGCGAGCCTCCTGGGCGATTTGCAGAGGCTGAAGCGTGAACTGGATTCGGGGCGGGCCTCGGCGGCAGTGACGGCAGTCGCGCCGGAAGCGGTGGAAAAATCCGTCGCCGTGATGTACTTCGAGAACCTGAGCAGCGACAAGGACGACGAATACTTCCGCGATGGCATGACCGAGGACATCATCACGGAGCTTTCGAAGATCCGCGAACTGCGAGCATTTCCTCGGGCAGCCGTTCTGGCTTTCCGCGACAAGGTCGTCACGGGACCTGAGGTAGGCCGCGAGCTGAACGCGCTCTACGTGCTTACCGGCAGCCTGCGCCGCTCCGGGAACCGCTTGCGCATCACAGGCCAATTGATCGAGACCCGCACCGGCCATTCGGTCTGGGCGGAACGCTACGATCGGCAGATGGAGGACGTTTTCGCGATTCAGGACGAGATCGCCCAGGCCATTGCACGCGCTCTCAAGGTAATCCTCACCGATAAGGAAAAACAGGAAATCAAGAAGGCCCAGACCGCGGACGTGCAAGCCTACGATTATTACCTGCGCGGGCGGCAGTTCTTTCACCAGTTGCGCCGCAAGGGATTTGAGTACGCCCGGCAGATGTTCGCCCGCGCCATCGTGATCGATCCCGGGTACGCGCGCGCATATGCGGGCGTCGCGGACTGTTCTTCATTCCTCTACATGTACTGGGACACCACCGACGACAACCTTCGCGAGGCGGACCGCGCCAGCCGCAAGGCTGTCGAGCTCGACCCGGAATCGGGCGAAGCCCGCGCGTCGCGTGGCCTCGCCGTCTCCTTGAACAAAAATTTCAAGGAGGCCGAGCGGGAGTTTGAAACCGCGATCCGCCTGGACCCGAAGCTGTTCGAAGCACACTATTTCTATGCACGCGCCGCTTTTCAGCAGGGGGACATGGAAAAGGCAGGCCGCTTATTCGAGCAGGCTTGTATCGTCAAGCCACAGGACTATCAGGCGCCCGCGCTGCTGGGCACCGTGTATCGGGGGCTGGGTCGCATCGCCGAAGCGTCAGAGGCTTCGCATCGCGCGTTGCAGATGGCGGAGAAGCATCTGGAGCTTCACCCCGATGACGCACGAGCGCTGTATCTCGGCGCGGGTAACCTGGCCGACATCGGCGAGCGCGACCGCGCGCTGGATTGGGTGCAGCGCGCCCTGGCGATTGATTCAGACGAACCTTCGATCCTCTACAACTCCGCCTGCGTCTTCGCGGCGCTCGGAAGCATCGAGGAGGCCCTGGACTGCCTGGAAAAGGCGATGGCGCCTTCGAAGGGACACTGGTATCGCCAGTGGGCAGCGAAGGATGCCGATCTCGACCCAGTGCGCAACCAACCGCGCTTCCAAGCGCTTATGAAGGAGAGCTGAATCCTGAGTTCGACTTGAATGTATAGCAGGGTTACCCCGCAAATACCGGCTAGTACTCCACCTCTCCGCTAACCGAGTTAATCGTCTAAACGGATTAACTTCTAAGGGTATAATCCAGCCCCAAATGGCGCTCACCTCCGGCACTCGCCTAGGGCCCTACGAAATCCTAGCTCCGCTCGGTGCGGGCGGGATGGGCGAGGTTTACCGCGCGCGGGATTCCAAACTCGGACGTAACGTCGCGCTGAAAGTCCTGCCACCTGCGTTCGCGCGCGATGCCGAACGCATGGCGCGATTCGAGCGTGAAGCCAAGGTACTCGCGTCGCTCAATCATCCCAACATCGCTTCCATCTACGGCCTTGAAGATTCCGGCGCCACTCACGCGCTCGTCATGGAGTTGGTCGAGGGCCTGACGCTTGCCGACCGTCTGAAGTCCGGCCCGATTCCGATTGATGACGCGCTGCTGATCGCAAGGCAGATCTGCGAAGCGCTCGAGTACGCGCACGAGCGCGGGGTCGTACATCGCGACCTGAAACCCGCAAACGTGAAGCTGACGAACGACGACGATGTAAAAGTCCTCGACTTCGGACTGGCGAAAGCAACCGAAGGCGACGCAGCTTCCTCCGACATCGCCACTTCGCCGACGCTCGGCCTGATGGCGACCCAGGCGGGCGTCCTGCTGGGAACGCCGGCCTACATGGCGCCGGAGCAAGCGAGGGGCAAGGCCGTGGATCGTCGAGCGGACATATGGGCTTTCGGCTGCTTCTTGTACGAGATGCTGACGGGGAAAATGACGTTTCGGGGCGAGACAGTGACGGACACGCTGGCCGCGGTGATTCACGCGGAACCAGATTGGTTGGCGCTGCCAACGGCGACACCGATGCCGGTTCGCGTTCTGTTGCAACGCTGCTTGCAGAAGGATCCGAAGCAGAGGCTGCGCGACATTGGCGACGCGCGCATCACGCTCGACGAAGTCCTTGATGGCGCGCCGGAGCCATCGTCCGTACTCGGCGAAAAGCCGATCTCTTCGGCCGGGATGATGCCCTCCAGCATCTCTATTCCGGAGAAGCCGTCTCGCGGCGTCATGAATCGCGCTGCGCTATGGATTGCTATTGTGGCAGTTGTGCTTCTTTCGCTGGGCGGAGGCTACTGGGCCAATACCGTCAGTGAGAGGAACAAAGCCGAACATGCTCCCGCGATCACTGCCGCGGCCCCGCCAACATCGCCGGCGCCCGCGGCCGCGAAACCGGGCGTCCCGATGCCCGCCGCTCAACAGCCTCCAAAGATTGTGCACGCAACCCCGTCGGCCGGCGCGCCGGTGGCCATGAAAGCCGCACCATCCCGGCAAACTGCCGCCCCACATGCGGCCGCACAGCGGAGCGTCGTCGCTAACGCGGCGCCATCTCCTGTAAGCACAGGCGCGGCCGCAGCACCCCGTGCCCCCAGTCCCGATGTTGCCGCAGCGCCGTCTGCCGCCGGCCTCGCCGCGTACGATGGGACATATTCCGGGCGAGTTTGTTACGGCAAGACTCCGAACGAGCCGGAGCGATGTCACCGCGAAGAAGGCGCGGTCACTGCCGGCAAAATCACCGGCCAGTGGGTAGTGGCCCACGAGGAAGGCATCACGATGTTCCTGGCAGGTGATGTTGACACTTCGGGGGACGTCAAGATCGAGATGCACAGCCAAAAGGCCGACGGCTCCCCGGTGGCAACCATCGAGCTCACAGGGACGCTGCGCGACGGGCTGATCGACGCCAGCGGCCACTTCCTTAGGGGGCGCATGGCAACACTTAGCTGGCACAAGAATGCCGGTGCGGCTAATTGAACGCTGATGGCACGGTTGGTTTTCCGGGGTTGCGAATTATTTACGGATGGACAACTTGCACATGTGCGTAGAACATGCTCGACATGGTCTTAGAAGAGGATCGAGGCTCAATAGGCGATGAGAGAAAGATTTGTATATGCGGCTTTGGTGCTGGTGGTTTGTGGAGCGATTTACCTGGTGACGCAGGGCATGAACCTGATAAACCAACCCAGTGATTTGAAGGTGGCGGGTGGCATAGGGCTGATCATACTGGTGATCGTGCTGTTTCCAGCGGCTTTGAGATGGATCTGGCACCACAAGACGACGCCACACGGCCAGCCGAATCGATAGGAGAGAAGAGATGACGCGTAAGTATGGAATACTGGCGATTCCTTTGATCCTGGTGCTGTTTTTCGTAGGGTGCGCGACACGCATCGGGCCGGGCCGTGTGGGAATTAAAGTGGACCTCGCAGGATCGCAACGTGGCGTCGAGGACCTGCCGATTCGCACGGGCTGGGTTTTCTACAATTTCCTTTCATCCACAATCGTGGAATATCCGACGTCGGTACAAACGGCAAAATGGACCAGAGATCCGAATGAGGGGTCGAGTAACAACGAAGAAATGTCGTTCAACACGAAGGACGGCCTGACGGTGTACGGCGACCTTTCCGTTTCCTACCATCTAGATGCAAGCAAGGTTCCGGCGTTCTACGTGAAATTTCGAAACGACGACATTACGCAGTTCACCCACGGGTTCCTGCGAAACGTAGCGCGCGACGCCATCAACCGGACCGGATCGCAATATACGGTGCAGGAAATCATGGGCGAAAAGAAATCCGAGCTGGAGCAGAATTCGCGGCTGGATTTGCAGAAACAGGTGGCTGACATCGGCGTAGTGATTGACCAATTCGGTTTCATCGGTTCGCCGCGGCCACCTCAATCGGTGATTGACGCGATCAACGCCAAGGTGCAGGCGCAGCAAATCGCGGTACAGAAGCAGAATGAGCTGGTGCAGTCAGAAGCGGATGCTGCGAAGTTGGTGGCCGCGGCAGAAGGACAGGCGAAAGCGCAAATTGCGGTCGCCAATGGCGAAGCGGAATCGAACCGGGTGCGCGCAGCGTCCATCAGCCAAAATATTATTGAATGGCAGAAACTGACCGTTACGGATCGCTGGATTGCGAAGTGGAACGGGCAGGTGCCGCAGGTGCAGACAGGCACGAATGGTCCGGGGATGCTGCTCGATATCAGACCGGATCGGTAAAACCAAGCGTAGAATGCGCGGCGATGGAGCCTTTGCAAGCTTCGCGTTTTAGTGTTCGGACCCCTGCAAACCGAGGTACTTCATCATCGGGCCAACGCTCGGGTCCTTGCCTCGCCACGCTGCATACATCTGCGCCAAATCCTCCGTGTTGCCGCGCGAAAGCACCATCTGCCGGAAACGGTCGCCATTGGCACGCGTCAGGCCGCCGTGATCTTCAAACCACTGGTAGGCATCGTCATCGAGCATCTCCGACCATAGATAAGCGTAGTAACCGGCAGAGTAGCCGCTTGCCCAGATGTGGTTGAAATAGCTCGAGCGGTAGCGGGGCGGCACGGCGCTGAGCAGGAGATGCGTCTTCTCAAGCGCGTGTTTCTCGAATGCATCTGGCTGCTGCAACGCAGCGCTGGCAGGAAGGGTGTGCCACTGCATATCGAGTTCCGCGGCCGCGACTAATTCCGTCACCTTGTATCCTTCGTTAAATTTTGCGGCGTCCCTGATCTTGGCTGCCAGATCAGCCGGTATGGGCGCTCCCGTCTTGTAGTGCCTGGCGTAATGGTTGAAGACAGCGGGATAGAGGGCCCAGTGTTCATTGAATTGTGAAGGAAACTCCACGAAGTCTCGCGCAGTAGCTGTGCCTGACAAGCCCGGGTATCGCGCGTTCGCGAACATGCCGTTCAGCGCGTGGCCAAACTCGTGGAACATGGTCGTCACGTCGTCAAAGCTGATGAGCGCCGGCTCGCCCGGCGGGGGTTTCGGCAGATTCGCGACGTTGTAGACCACCGGCTGCGTGCCCAGAAGCGTTGATTGACGCACGAAACTGCTCATCCATGCGCCGCCCTGCTTGTTGTCGCGCTTGAAGTAGTCGCAGTAGAAGAGCGCCAATGGCTTGCCATCCGCATCCGTGACTTCAAAGACGCGGACGTCGGGTTGGTAAACGGGGATGTCCTTTTGTTCCTTAAAGGTGATCCCATACAGCTGGTTGGCCGCGTAGAAGACTCCGTTTTCGAGCACATTGTTCAGCTCGAAGTACGGCTTGACCTCTGCCTCGTTCACATCGTACTTCGCCTTGCGCACTTGTTCCGAATAGAAGTCCCAGTCCCAGGGCTGGAGCGTGAAGCCGCCTTTTTGCGCGTCGATAACATCCTGGATGTCCCTGGCCTCGCTCGCCGCCTTGGCGGTCGCGCTGGGCACCAGCGCATCCATGAATTTCATCGCGGCTTCCGGAGTTTTCGCCATCTGGTCTCTCAGCTTCCACGCGGCGTGGTTGGGATAGCCGAGGAGCTCTGCCCGCTGTGCGCGAAGCTGCGCCAGGCGCGAGATGACGTCAAGCGTATCGTTGGCATCGCCGCGCTCGGTACGGTTCCAGGATTTCTCGAAGACGGCCTCGCGTGTCGCCCGGACGCTGAGCGAGGCAAGCTCTGGCTGCTGCGTCGTGTTCTGCAGCGGGAGCACGTACCCGGATTGTTTGCGGCCCTGCGCCGCCTGTGCGGCCGCGGCGATCTGCGAATCGCTCAATCCGGCAAGCGCACTTTTGTCCGTGGTGGCGTAGGCCCCGTCCTTCGTCGCGGCTAGAAGCTTCGTGGAAAAATCATTCGAGAGCGTCGAGATTTCCGAGTTCAGTTTCTTTAACTGGATTTTGTCCGTTTCCGAGAGGTTTGCGCCGGATTGCAGGAAATAGTCGTAGGTAACCTCGAGAAGTCTCCGCGACTCAGGATCGAGTTTGATCGAATCGCGTTGTTTGTAGACGGCAGCCACCCGCGCAAAAAGCTTGGAGTTCAGGTAGATGGCATCGTAGTGCGCCGCCAGTCTTGGCGCCTCTTCCGACCGAACTTTCTGCAGGACGGGATTGGTATTGGCCTCGCTCGCAGCGCCGAACGCGGCCTGCGCTCGATCGAGGAGCCGCCCGGTCTTCTCCATGGCCACGAGCGTATTCTCCAAGGTCGGCGCCGCTGAATTGTCCGCTATCGCCTCGATCTCGGAAATTTGCTCGACCATACCCGCTTCGATGGCCGGCTGATAATCCTCATCCTTGATCTTGTCGAAGGGAGGCGCACGGAACGGCAGTGTGCTGGGCGCATAAAACGGGTTCGACGGACCAAAGCTCGAATCGGTGTCCGCGACAGGCGTGAAAAAATTACCCAGTGCGATGGCACCAGACACGATCACAGTAGCCATCTGTTTCCACATAAATTTCCCCGTACGCCATGGCATGGGGTGGGTCCGAACTGTAAGCCCACGCGCCCCGATTGTAAGAGGATTCCCGCGGCTGCCAAGAGAATTCGCGTCGCCGGTACGGGGGTACTAAACGAAGGCCGGCGCTAGTACCAATCGAACGCAACCATCCGCCTATCGTACCGAAAGTGGCGGAACGCTAGTCTGTCAATGCACACCTGTAATTGACGTGGACCCGCGATGGGCATTCCGGCCGCCGGCAAGAAAATGCACATTCCCCCGACAAAAAAAACCCCGATCTTTTCCATTATATTGCCGACGCGCGACAGAGCGGCGATGTTGCGGAGAGCGGTGTCAAGCGTGTGCCGTCAGTCGTTCCCGGACTTCGAGCTCATCATCGTTGACGACGGATCGGCGGAATGCCACGCGGCGGATCTCCCCAGCGACCCTCGCATTCGGATCATCAGAAACTCGGTCAGCCTGGGTGCCGCCCAGGCGAGAAACATTGGCATTGAAGCGGCACAGGGGACTTACATCTCCTTTCTCGACGACGATGACGAATACAAGAGTTCATTCCTTTCCCGCACCTACGCCAGTTTGAAAGACACTCCCGAGGAAATTGGAATCAGCTGGTGCGGTGCGAAATTCATCCACTACCCGAGGCAGGTTGGCGAAGCGCCCTGCGTGCGCGTAAGCAGGTTCGGGCCGCATAAGAACAGGCACGCACTCCTTGTAGATTTTCTCTCCGTCGGAACGGGCCACGGCGTGACGATAAAAGAGGCCTGTCTCGCGAAAGTTGGTCCTTTCAACGCGGCGCTAAAAGTCGCCTCGGACACCGACATGTTTTTCCGAATTCTGGGCGAAGGCTTCTTGCCGCTAGCCGTGCCGGGTGTGCATATCGTGCGTCACGATCATCGTGGGCCTCGGCTGACAGGCGCCGATCTTTACCAGGAGAGGATCCGTATATGGGAGGAGTGGCTCCTGATACAACATTCGGATTTCCTGGATCAACATCCCGTCATAAGAAAAAATCTTCTCGGCTACGTAAACTCTCTAAAGCAGAGCCTGGCCGATGTTGGGAGTTCCAGGCAGGCCACCCATACGAGTGCCGCTCGCCACGACTCGCTGCTTTCGCGATTCCCTACGGTTCGAGGCTGGCTCGCGCTAGCTGATCTTCCGCGCAGAATTCTAAGGCAATTACAAATTGATCGATTGGGGGCTAAATGAAACAAGCAAATCCGGTGTCAGACGACATGTTCGAGAAAGCCCGCGAGGCGTTCTTCGGAACCGCAAAGACATTACCGAAAGACGACCGCAGCAACCGCATTGACTCCGCGCTCGAACACGTCGAAGTCATTGCGCAGACCGAGAAAGTTCTCACAGCATAGCGTCCGGCTACCACCCGATTAGGCGAATAACCGGGGATTCGAAGCGTCACTCCGCCTCTCCTCTAAGCGCGTCTATTGGGCGCCGTAAAGCCGACGTTTGCTCGGACGACTCTTCGCGTCGTTGACTCACCTCCCGCGACAAACTAAGATGTCGGCCTCATGCCCGACACCGCTTCCCTGACAGGACAGACGTTTTCGCATTACCGAATCCTCAAACAACTCGGCGCCGGCGGAATGGGCGTGGTGTACGAAGCCCAGGATTCCCAGCTCGGCCGCCGCGTGGCCCTGAAATTTCTCCCGCCAGAAATGGCGCAGGATAGCCAGCTGATCGAGCGCTTTCAGCGCGAAGCGCGCGCCGCTTCGTCCCTGAATCATCCCAACATCTGCACCATCCATGCGATCGAACAGTTTGAACGCAGGCACTTCATCGTCATGGAGCTGCTGGAGGGGGAGACGCTGGCGCAGAAGATGACCCGGCAGCCGATGGAAATAGACAAGCTGCTGCCGCTATCCATCGAAATCGCCGATGCCCTGGAATCGGCTCACGCCAAGGGAATCGTGCACCGCGACATCAAGCCCGCAAACCTCTTCCTCACCGAGCGCGGGCAGATGAAGATTCTCGACTTCGGCCTGGCCAAGATAAACCAGGGCGAAATCGCTCAGGGACTCACGGTCGGACAGGCGGAGACCATGGCGCCCGAGCTTACTTCGCCGGGCGCGGCCATCGGCACGGTGTCCTACATGTCGCCCGAGCAGGCCCGTGGCCAGTTTGTGGACGCTCGGACAGATCTCTTTTCCACGGGAACCGTGCTGTACCAAATGGCGACTGGGACGCTGCCCTTTCAGGGAGACACCTCGGCGGTCGTATTCGACGCGATCCTGAACCGCGAACCCAAGCCAGCTGCGGAGCTGAATCCCTTGCTCCCTCCCGATTTTGTGCGCATCCTCGACAAGGCCCTCGAAAAGGACCGCAACCTGCGTTGCCAGACGGCCACTGAGCTGAAAACCGATCTCAGCCGGCTGAAGCGCGATCTCGAAACGGGCAAAAAACGCGCGAAGGAGAAAATCGACTCAGATCCCGCAGTCCAGAAGCAGACTGGAAAATCCGTGGCCGTTCTCTATTTCGAAAATTTGAGCGGCGCCAAGGAAGACGAATACCTGCGCGACGGTATCACCGAGGACGTCATCACCGAGCTTTCCAAGATTCGCGGACTAAACACTTTTTCGCGCCCCACAGTTCTGGCCTTCCGAGATAAACCGGTGACTCCGGCGCAGATCGGCCAGCAGCTCGGCGCCGCTTATGTGCTCACCGGCACCTTGCGCCGCGCCGGCGCGCGTCTGCGCATCAGCGTCCAACTCGTGGACACGCACACGGATTTTCCGCTCTGGTCGGAGCGCTTCGACCGCGAGATGAAGGACGTTTTCGAAATACAGGACGAGATGGCCCGCAAGATTGCCGAGGCCCTGCGCGTGACGCTTTCCCCGCAGGAACTGGAGGCTTTGGCCGTCAAGCCCACGGAAAACCTGCAGGCCTACGACCTCTACCTGCGCGGCAAACGATACGCGCGGCGGCAGACCCGTCAGGACCTCGAATTCGCCTTGCAGATGTTCGAAAACGCTGTGGCCATGGACGCCAGCTTCGCCCTGGCGTACGCGGCCTGCGCCAATGCCTGCGCCATGTTCTACTGCAACTACAGCCGCGATCAGGTTTGGGTGGAACGCGCGCGGGAGGCCTCCGGCAAGGCCGTGGCTCTTCGCTGGGACTTGCCCGAAGTGCAGGTCAGCCAAGCATGGGTCCTTTACGCGGCCGAACTCCACGACGAAGCCGTGCGCATGGTCAAAAAAGCCATCGAGCGCAAGCGCGACTGCGAGGGCGCCTATTACTTGCTGTGCCGCGCCCTCTTTGCCGCTGGACGCTACCAGGAGATTGTGGACGTGGCGGAGGCCGCCATCGAAGCGAGCGGTGAGGACTACAACGTTTATGTGCCCATCGGGAACTCTCTCGGCGCCATGGGCAAAGGAGAAGCCAGGCGAAACATGACCCAGCGAAGGATGGCAGCGCTCGAGAACCATCTGAAGCAGGTGCCCGAGGATGCGCGAGCCCGCATCCTGCTGGCAGGCGACTACGCCGATTTGGCACGGTCGGACGACGCCGTGCGCGAACTCAACCTGGCCGTTACCCTGCGCGCCAATGAAGCCTCGATTCTATACAACGCTGCTTGCGTGTACTGCGGCCTGAAAAGAAATCGGGAGGCCGTGGACGCCCTGAACAAAGCTTGGGAAGCGGGATTCCGGGACGCCGTGTGGGCCCGCCGCGATCCGGACCTCGCTCCGCTTCATAGCGATCCGGATTTTAACCGGCTATACCCAGAGAGCCCTGCGTCACTGCCCGCATCCAACTCGCACTAGATCGACGAGCGCGATCGTAACGCTCTAGTTCGAATGCCTGACCCATCCACTTCCGCCGCGCGCGCAACGTCATAGACGAGCCATCAGGAAAACTGGTATATACTCTCGCCGGGCCGGGCGCTTCCCGGGGGAAACTCTGGTCCACTGGGTGGGTTCCAACAGGTTCTCTTGCGGCGGCAGCTTCGTCGCGAACGATTGAAATCCGTATTCGAACACTATTCTGAGGAGGCAGCAGATGAAGAAGTTTCTCGTATTAGCAGGACTCGCGGCGGCGCTGGCGGTACCGTCGCTCGCGGCGACCAGCACCTGGAATATCGACCCGTACCACGCGAACGCGCAGTTTATTGTGCGGCACCTGGGAATTTCCAACATCCAGGGTGAGTTCACCAAGGTTACCGGAACGGTCGTAATTGACGACTCGGACATCACCAAATCCACCGTCAACGCTTCGATTGACGTTGCCTCGATTGACACGCGCGTTTCGCGGCGCGATGACGATCTGAAGAGCGATGGCTTCTTCGATGCGACCAAGTTCCCAACGATGACTTTCGTGTCCACCAAGATCGTGAAGTCGGGCGACGGCATGTTGAAGATGACCGGCAACCTGACCATCAAGGGCGTCACAAAGGAAGTCACATTTGACGTCACCGGCCCGACTGCTCCCGTCAGCGCGATGGGCAGCACGCGCCGCGGCGTTTCCGCGACGGGAAAGATCAACCGCCAGGACTTTGGCGTGAGCAAGGATCCCGGCATGGTTGGCGACGACATCACCATCATGCTGGACCTCGAAATGACGCCGCCACCGGCGCCGAAACCGTAATCGGATTTCACCACCATCGAGCATTTAGGAAGGCGGCGTCGATTCCGGCGCCGCCTTTTTTTCTCGAATCGCGGATTTCAAAAAGATTATGCCCTTCGTGCGCGGACGCTTGCCCGATCGCCAAGGGCCGGGCGACGGAAGTTGCGAGTGGCTGTCCACCAGCGAAGCTTATGGACAATTCATAGCCAGCTGCCTACTATTGACCCGTCGTTCCAATAAATCGACGAAACGAAAGGAACACGCGGGAAATGACGACGGCAAAGAGAATGAACAAGAGCAAGAAACTTGCTCCAGCAAAGAAACTGAACGCCGTAACGACTTTGACGACGCTGCCGTCGCTCGTCACCGGCCCTGGTCCGTCGTCAGGGAGTGTGGCATCGTCCCCGACTCCGGCCCCGTTCCACATCCGACCATCGGTGGATCAGGCTACTCCGCAACTATACGACGAGGTCCTGGGTACAAGCTCGCCGTCGTCCGCAACCGCCTCGGATTCCGAAACGTAGAACTCGTCGCCGATTTTGACGGTTCTATCCTCTCCGCTGGCGTTCCCGCGCAGAGGCGTGCTCGGCGAGGTAGACACCCAAGAGCACAAGCCCGCCGCTCGCCAGCAAACGCCCCGTCGGATGTTCGCCAAGCAACGGGATCGAGAGCAGCACCACAACGACCGGTTGCAAATAGTTTACGACCACGACGCGCGACGCCTCCATGTGGCCCAGCAGTCAATAGAAAACCAGCTAGCCTCCAACGGAGCTGAACGCGACCATGTAAAACAATCCCGCCCAGGCGGACCAACCGACGCTTTTCCAATCGAGTCGCATTCCGTGCCGGATCGCAAGCGGGAGCCAAAGCAAAGCGGCCGCTGTCGCGTTGAATGTGGTCATCGAAAGCGCGTCGTACAATCCCGCCACTCGCTTGCCCAGAACGGTGTAGATGGAAAACCCCAGCGTGCCGGCGAGCGTGATCAGATCACCCAGAAGCAAAGGCGAGTGCAGGGGAGATCCCTGATCGGTCTCGAGCAACAGCACTCCGCAAAAGGAAATTATCATTCCGAGGCTTTTCCCCATCGCCAGCTCTTCGAGCTTCAGCGCGCTGGCAAGCAAAAGTATCAGGATCGGTCCCAGCGCGATGATCAGGACAGAGTGTTGGGACGTCGTGAGCGAGAGTCCCAGAACGAAGCAGCCCTGATTCACGGCGAAGCCGAAGAATCCGAGATACACAAACGCCCACACGTCGCCTGCCCGCAGCGGCGTGCGGCCGCGCTGGCTGAAATAGATCGCCAGAAGCAGCGCGGCGGAAAGCTGGAATCGGAATGACGCGAGTGTCAGCGCGTCAAGGTGCGTGAGCGTGAGCTTGCCGACGACGTAATTCACCGACCAGACCAGGAGCACGGCCCCGAGCGCCACGGCCAGCACAAATGAACTCGGGCGATTTGCGGAGGCGGTGTTCGATGGGGCGGGGGCTAATGGCAAGTGCTAGTCGAGAACCTCGCGGCGCTTCGTCAGCGATTCGATCCGGTCAAGGCGCGGCTCGTATCCGATTCCGGGGAGGGTCGGCACGCGAATCGTTCCCTGGCGCGTCACTTCCACTTCCGGCTGGATGATATCTTCTGCCCAGTAGCGGCGGCTGGCCGAGACGTCGCCGGGCAGCGAGAAATTCGCGAGCGACGACATCGCGATATTGTGCGCGCGGCCAATACCCGATTCGAGCATCCCGCCGCACCACACGGGAATCGAATTAGCCTGGCACAGATCGTGAATGCGGCGCGCCGAAGTGTGCCCGCCGACGCGGCCCAGTTTGATGTTGATGATCTGGCAAGCGCGGGTTTCAATCGCGGCGCGCGCGTGCTCCACGCCGTGAATACATTCATCGAGGCAGATGGGCGTCTGAAGCTGGCGCTGGAGTTGCGCGTGCGAGAATATGTCGTCCCAGCCGAGCGGCTGCTCGATCATGACCAGATAGTAGGCGTCGAGAGCCTTCAGCAGTGGCGCGTCTTCCAGGCGATATGCGGAGTTCGCGTCCACCTGCAGCCGGACGCGGGGAAACTTTTCGCGAAGCGCGCGCACGGGCTCGACGTCGTGCCCCGGCTTGATTTTGATCTTGATGCGCTGATAACCGGCCGCGAGTGCCTCGTCCACTTTCGCGACCAGTCCCGCCATCGTCGGCTGGATTCCGATGGAGACTCCGCACGGAATCTCATCGCGCGCGCCACCCAGAAGTTTTGCGAGCGGCAGATTTTTCTGTTTCGCTTCGGCGTCCCAGAAAGCAGTTTCGATCGCGGCTTTGGCCATGTTGTGCCCGCGAACGGGCGCGAGCAGGTCCCACACCTCCGACGCCGAGGCGATTTCCCTTCCCTTCAGCAACGGCCATAGGTAATCGTGCAGAATCAGCCACGCGGTTTCGACAGTCTCGTAGGAGTAGAACGGATTCTCACCTGCCGTGGACTCACCCCATGCGGCGACGCCGTCAATATCCGCCTCGACGAGCAGGATGCGACGCAGGTCGGAGGTGCCGAAGCTGGTCTGAAAGGGCGAGAGAAGCCGCAGATGAATTTCGCGGAGCGTGATTTTCCTGAGTCGCATTCTTGCCTTTCAGTCGCCGGTCAGTTCCGGAAGCCGCAGTCCATCAATCTCTGCGATCGGCTCGAGGAGATAGTCTGTCCCGCCGTCGCGCGATTCCAGGCCAGTCACTGCATAACCCTTCGCGAACCATTTCTGAAACCGCTCGCGGGCCTCGACCTGTACCCGGGCAGCGGCCGCGCGATCGTTCTCCCTGATTTCGACGAGATTTGTCGGAATCGGCACGCGCTCCGGCGAGCCTTTCGTCGGCCGCACGTCATCCGCAAGAATGGACTTCACTCGCTCCGATCCCAGCCACCATTCCGCAACCAGCCGGTCGGTTGGCAGGCCACCGTGCAGCGGGCTTTCGGTGACGCCGTAACAATCCGGAATATAACGCCGGGCCACAGCACCGAGGCGAACGAAATTGAAGTGCGCGTTCTTCAGGTCGAGTGGATCGAATGTCCATTCGATGAGTTCGACGCCGCGCTTGAGGGCGTCCTTGCGCTGAAACAGTTTCAGCCGACGGCCAACACCGCGATCGCGGAATTCGGGCAACACCGCGGTCATGTGCGAATGCAGAAACGGTTTGCCGGCCCGCATGGCCGCAAGCGCTAGAGTGAATCCCGCTATTTTGCGCTCGTGGAACGCTCCCACAACCTGCCCGCCTGTATGGTGCGCGACCACGAAAACCGCCGAGGGCACGGCGATCTCTTCGCCCCAGACGGCATGTTCGAGGCGAACGCACTCTTCATATTCCGCGAGCGTCGAGCAGTGGCGGACGTCAATTTCGCGCGTGGCGGGCGCTTCCATCATTCGCTACTTGCCGGCTTTCGCGTCGTTCCACAGCTCTTCCATGCGTTCGCGCGGCAGATCGGCGAGGCGCCGGCCTTCCCGTGCCGCTGCGGACTCCATCCACTGGAATCGTTGCTTGAATTTGCGATTTGCGCCCCTCAGGGCAATCTCCGGGTCCACTCCCAGGAATCGCGCGATGTTCACTCCGACAAATAGCAGATCGCCGACTTCCTCTTCGAGGTGCAGCGTTGGCGTCTTCGTTCTAGCGGCATTAGCCAACCTCAGAGTTGCTTCGATTTCGCGCTTCTCCTCGTCGAGTTTGTCGAAGATCCCGCCAAGGTCCTTCCAATCGAAGCCCACGTGCGACGCCCGGCGCGTCAACTGATACGCCTCCAATACCGCCGGAAGCGAACGCGACACGCCGCCGACGATGGAGTCTGCGGCAGCGCCATTCGTGGAATCCTTGCCCTCGGCGGCGCGCTCCTCCGCCTTGATCTGCTCCCAGCTCTTCAGCACCGCCGCGGAGGTCCCAGCTTTCGCGGCGCCAAAGACATGCGGGTGTCGGCGGACCATCTTCGTGTGGACGGATTCAATCACGTCCGACATCGTGAAATTGCCAGATTCTTCCGCGAGAATCGAGTGAAACACCACCTGCAGCAGCAAATCGCCCAGCTCGCCGGAAAACTTGCGCGGGTCGCCGGACTCCATCGCGTCTAGCACCTCGTAGGTCTCTTCGATCAGGAATTTGCGAAGCGATTCGTGGCTCTGTTCGCGATCCCACGGGCAGCCGTTCGGCCCTCGAAGCCGCGCCTGCAACGCCACGAGCTTTTCAAACCATTTCCCGGCGGCGCGATCGCGCGCAGAAATCGCAATTCGCGCCCGGTTCGGCGCACCACCGCGACGCAGCGACTTCCGCTGTTTCCGCTTCGATGATTTCTTCCGTTGGCCCATTACAAAGGTTGCGCGCTCTCTGACCTATGACAACGCCTTTCGACACGCCAATTTACAGTGACGGTTCGCGCCTAACAAGGAAAGAGTGCAGCAGTGAAAAAGACGCTCGCCGAGGGAGCCAGATTCATTGACGCAGGCCGCCGCGCCGTCAGATACTTGCGCCCCCGGGGGCGGACCAGGTAGCAGCCGCTTAATCGCACGTTCGGTCAAGGAGCGCTGCCATGACTCATCGCGTGGCATTCATATCTTGTCTGGTGCTGATCGGAACGGCGCTCGCACCCGCGCCTGCCGCAGCGCAGAAATCCTGCGAGAGCTTAACTACTCTCACGCTCGCGAACACGACGATCACGTCGGCGACCTCCGTCGGGGCCGGTGCATTCAAGCCGCCTGCCGGCCCAGGGCAGCCAGCGCCCACCGAACCTCTGCCGGCGTTCTGCCGGGTGGCCGCTACCGCGAAACCGACCAGCGATTCCGAGATCAAGTTTGAGCTGTGGCTGCCGATCTCCGGCTGGAACGGCAAGTACGAACAGGTTGGCAACGGCGGGTTCGCCGGGACGATTCCGCTGTCCGCGATGGCGAGCCCTCTTCTGCGCGGCTACGCAACCGCCGGCACCGATGATGGCCACGCTGCCGCGACAGATGGTTTGTGGGCGCTCGGGCACCCTGAGAAGCTAATTGATTTCGGCTACCGCGCCGTCCACGAGACCTCCGTGCAAGCCAAAGCCATCACGCAGGCGTTCTACGGCAAGGATCTCGCGCGCTCATACTTCGTAGGGTGCTCCGACGGCGGCCGCGAAGCGCTGATGGAAGCGCAGCGTTTCCCCGATGATTTTGTCGGCATCGTCGCCGGGGCTCCAGCGAACAACTGGACTCACCTGCTGATCGGTGCCATCTGGACCGAGCAGGCGCTGCTCAATGAACCCGCAAGCTACCTTCCGCCAAGCAAATTGCCGGTGCTTCAAAACGCCGTGGTCGCTGCATGCGACGCCCTCGACGGCGTGAAGGACGGCGTGATCGGAGATCCAAGGCGCTGCCACTTCGATCCGGCGGTCGTTCAGTGCAAAGGCGCGGACGCGCCCGATTGCCTTACGGAGCCCCAGGTCGCAGCAGTCCGCAAGATTTACGGCGGACCCAGGAACCCCCGAACGGGCGCGCAAATTTTTCCGGGTTATTCGCCCGGGACTGAAGCGGTGCCCGCGAATTGGCGTGTTTGGATCTCAGGCAACGGGCCGGGACAGCCGACGCTGCAGGCATTCTTCGGAAACACGTTTTACGCCTACATGGTTTTCGAGAATCCCAAGTGGGATTTTCACAGCTTTAACTTCGATAGCGACGTGCAAACAGCCGACGACAAGACCGCGGGAATTCTCAACTCGACCGATCCGGACCTTGCAAAGTTCAAAGCGCGCGGCGGGAAATTGATTCAATATCATGGCTGGGGCGATGCCGCGATTCCGCCACAGAACAGCATCAATTATTTCGAGAGCGTGCAGTCCGTGATGGGCAAGACGGCTCGCGAGCGCGACTTGGGAGCCACGCAGGATTTCTACCGTCTTTTCATGGTGCCGGGAATGTCCCACTGCGCCGGTGGCGTCGGCGCGACCGCGTTCGGTAATGTGCCGTCGGCCCAACGCGACCCCGGCCACGACGTGGTCAGCGCGCTCGATCAATGGGTCGAGAAGGGCGTCGCCCCCAATCAAATCATCGCCACGGGATTCGTGGGCGGCGATCCGGCAAAGGGCGTCGAAATGACCCGCCCTCTCTGCCCCTTCCCCGAAGAGGCCGTCTACAAGGGATCAGGCGATACAAATAGCGCCGCCAGCTTCACCTGCCAAAACCGGCACAAGCGGTAGCGCTTTCGCTGCGTCTCGGCAGCCGCCGCGGGAAACGCACCCAGGTTTTGTAGGGGCGTAGCACTGCTACACCTGGCAAACATGCTTGGCATTCCGGCCGCCTTGTCGCAATGGCACGCGGATGTTAAGCTTTTGTCTCACTGCCGAAAGCAGCAATCAGAATTGAGGACCTCGAGCGTGGCTGATCCCAAGCAAGAAGAAAGCTTCAAAGTCGTAGATCGGCGGCATTTCACCGAAACGGGCGATTTGCGCGAAGGCGCCGTCGAGCAGGAGCGCCGCGAAGAAGAGGCAGCTGCAATAGCCGCGAGCGTGCAGGCCGCGGCGAAAGCCAAGGCCGTGCCGGCTGCGGCAGTGCCAGACGTCGCTGCGCCGGCAGTCTTGGACGTTCCCGCCGAGACAATCGCGTCGTCGCGCAGCTTTCAGATGCTGGTGGATTTTCTAACCCGCAACGCCGCCGCGATGATGGGCGGCATGGCCGATCCGCAGACCGGCCAGGCATATGTTGATCTCGAAGGAGCACGCGAGGTAATTGACATGCTCGACGCGCTGCGCGAGAAAACGCGAGGCAACCTCGCCAAGGCTGACGACGACTTGCTCATGGAAGTTGTCGGCAGCCTGAAGCTCACATTCATGGAGATTTCGAAAGCCGCCGCCGAAGCAATGGCCAAGAAGAACGCTAAGAAGTGACGATCCGACAAGGATCGTCATCCTGAGGAGTCCGCCGCGGCGGACGACGAATGCCCCCTGCAGCAGCTCCCGTCCCCGGACCTGGATAGTTTCCGCCGCGAACGTGTAAAATCTTTCTGGGTTCATGCCTTCACTCCAACTCACCGTGCTGGGATCGGGAACATCCATGGGCGTGCCGACGCTCGGCTGCCACTGCGCTGTATGCGAATCGAAAGACCCGCACGACAAGCGGACGCGCCCCTCGGTCCTTCTCGCCTACGGCGGCCGCAATGTGGTGATTGATACGACCCCCGATTTCCGATTCCAGGCCATGCGCGCCGGGATTGACCGTCTGGACGCCGTTATTTACACGCACGGCCATGCCGACCACGTGATGGGCCTCGACGACATTCGCCCCTTCAATATGAAACAGCGCGGCGCAATACCGATTTACGCCGCCGCGGATACGCTTGCGATCCTACGGCGCCAGTTCGCCTATATTTTCGCCGACGCGCAGCCCGGTTCGACTCTTCCGCTCATTGATCTGCACACGATTGAGGGACCATTCGATCTCTTGGGCGCGCATTTCGTGCCGATTCCGGCCATCCACGGCACGCAGGCCGTCCTCGGATTCCGTGTAGGGAAAATGGCCTATCTCACAGACTTCAGCCAGGTGCCGGAAAGCTCGATGGCTCTGCTCGGCGGTCTCGACGATTTCATCCTCGACGCGCTGCGCTACGTGCCGCATCCCACGCATTCGAATGTCGAACAGTCGCTGGCCCTTGTCGAAAAGCTTAAGCCGAAACGCGCCTGGTTCACGCACATCTGCCACGATCTTGGCCACGCGGAAGCGAATGCGCGTCTGCCCGAGCACGTTCGCCTGGCGTACGACGGGCTGCAATTTGAGGTCGCGATCTGATGGCGCTAACCGTCGTACATTCGCCCGAAGAGTGGATCGCGCGGTTCGGCAACCCGCGCAGGCGCTCGGTCGTTACGATTGGCAATTTCGACGGCGTCCACCTTGGCCATCAACAAATTTTGCATACGGTCCTCGATCGAGCCCGCCGGACCGACGCGCTGGCCGCGGTGCTTACGTTTTATCCCCACCCCGCCAGGGTCCTGCGGCCGGCGGAAGCGCCTGCCCTTCTCGAAACCCTCGATCAGCGCCTCGCCGCGATTGGCGCCACCGGAATTGACGCCGCGCTGGTCACGCGCTTCGATGGGGACCTCGCGAATGTCGCTCCCGAGGATTTTGTCCGCCGTTATCTGCTGGACACGATGGGCGCGCAGACAATCCTGGTGGGCGGCAACTTCCGGTTCGGGCATCGCGGCGCCGGAGATATAAAATTGCTGGGCGAACTCGGCCAGCGCTCGGGCTTCGCGGTCGAAATTGTGCCGCCGGTCGTCGAGAACGGCGTGGTGGTATCGAGCACGGCGATCCGTACTGCGATTCGTGACGGCCATGTTGAAGATGCACGCCGGATGCTCGGACACCCCTATGCCCTTGAAGGCGAAATTCGAACCGGCACCGGCCAGGGACGAAAGCTCGTGGTGCCCACGTTGAATTTGGCGACCGATCAGGAAGTGCTTCCGAAAAATGGCGTGTATGCGACCGAAGTGGTCGTCGCGGGAAAAACCTACCGCGCAGCGACCAACGTTGGCATGCGGCCCACATTTGACGGCGCACGCATCACGATTGAGTCTTATCTATTCGACTTCAGCGAAAACCTGACCAGCGGCAAGCTCGAGGTTCGATTCTGGCAGCGGCTGCGCGACGAGCGCAAATTTTCCGGCCCCGCGGAACTGCGCGAACAAGTTCTAAAGGACATCGACCAAGCAAAGGAATATTTCCAGACGGCTGACGGTTAGGGAAGCTAAGCCGGCAACGACTGCTGAATCTTTATGCGGGGAAACTCAGGGCAGGCCCAACCAACCGCGCCACTAATCACCGATCACTAATCACTACTCACTGCCTTCGCCTTACAATCACCGCACACGCCGCCGATTTCCGTCCGCGCTATGCTGATCTCGATGTCGCAGTCTTTCGATATCTGTTTCTTGAGGTCCTCGTAAAGCTCGCTTTCGATTTCGCGGACTCTGCCGCAGCGAATGCAAGCAACGTGGATGTGGTCGCGCGGGCCGTGGCTCTCGTAGTAGTGGCGATGCCCCCGCAGATGCAGCAGGTCGAGCTCGTCAATCAGGCCAAAGCCTTTCAGCAGATCGAGGGTGCGATAGACCGTCACGCGCGTGATGTCCGCGTCAATTTTCTGAGCGCGATCCAGGATTTCTCCGGCGTCCATGTGGCGGGCGGCGGATTCCATCACCTGGAGCACCACCCGGCGCTGGCGCGTCAGGCGAATCCCTCGCGAACTAAGCTCGTGCTGCAGGCGGCCGGCGGGCTCGTGATCGTTGATGCGTTCGCCGGTCGAAACGCGATGTGAAGGAGTGGCTGACATTGTCTCAGGCAGTATTATACCAAAAACGAGTTTCGAGTCGCGGGAAAGGAATGGAGGCGCGAGCAGGCACCGGCAATCGCGTCCTAGTGGTGAGTCTGGATAATCCTCATGATGTCGCTGTACATCACGAAGGCAAAGAGGCCCAGCAGAAACACGAGGCCGACCTGCACGAAGCGCTCTTTGAACGCGATGCTCAAATCGCGGCGCATCGCCCCTTCAATCGCCAGCATAAGCACATGGCCGCCGTCGAGGATGGGTATGGGCAGCAGATTCAGCAAGCCAAGATTCAGGCTGATCACAGCCGCCAGGAATAGCAAGTCCACCGGGCCGCGCTTTGCTGCTCTTCCGGATTCGCGAGCGATTCCGATCACGCCTTGCAGATCGCGCACGGAAACTTTTCCGCTGGCCAGGCCGCCGAGAACATTCCCAATTTGGCGCACTCCGTTTACTGTTGATTCCGCGCTATTCTTTGCGGAAGAGAAGAAGCTCTCGCGCTCGTAATAATCCTGCGTCCCGGGCAGCACTCCAACCTGCCAAACCATCTTGCCGTCGGGGTCCATGGTCCGCGCCGGCGTGACCGCGAGAGGCATATCCGAGCCGTCGCGCAACACGTCGAAGTGAATCTCCCGGCCGTCGGAATTGTGAACCGCGTCCACAAACTGCGGCCATGTGACAACAGGCTGGCCATCAATAGACGCTATGATATCGCCCGGCCGAAGCCCCGCTTTGTCCGCGGGCGTGCCGGGAAGCACTTCGTCCAGGACTGCCTTCATCGCAGGATAACCAAATAGATCGTCGGCAGAGGCCTGTAACGTAACTGGGAGGCCTAAGGTCTTTTCTGCGCCGCCGCGCTGCACGACCACCGAAAGCGAATCGCCGGGCTTCGCGTCTTCCGCTTGCGCGAAAACAGCTCTCCACGTCGGCGTGCTCACTCCGTTCACTCGCACGATGCGGTCACCGCCCTGCACGCCGGTCGCTGGCGCATCATGCGCAACGGCGATGACCTCGGCGGGGTGACGGAAATAGTCAGGCGTCGGAATCCCGACAAGCCAGAAAACCCCCATGAAAACCACGAACGTCAGCAGGATGTTCATGATCGGTCCCGCAATGGCGATCAGGCAGCGTTGCCACCGGGGACGCGAAAGGAATTCGTAAGCGGCACCGGTGCGTTCTTCGACGGGGTTGTCGCCGGCCATGCGCACATAGCCGCCCAGCGGCAGCGCGCTAATGCGGTAATCCGTATCGCCGCGTTTCACTCCCCACAAGCGCGGGCCGAATCCGATGGAAAACACGTCCACCCGAACGCCGCACCATTTCGCGACGATGAAGTGTCCCCACTCGTGAAGCAATACCAGGACACCGAGAACGATGCCGCCTGCGACGAGCATTCTGAGTGTGTCGGTCATATATCCTCAGTACATTTTACAGGAAAGGCGGCGCCTTCCGATATGCGCCCTTTAACGTCGGCGCGCGTAAAGCCAAACAACGCGAATTCCCCGGGGCAACTGGCCCCTAAACTTGATCGGCCCTACTGCTTGCGGCGGTCCACGGCCAGCCGCGCCAGCCGGCGCGCTTCGGCGTCTGCTGCCAGGACATCATCCACGCTGCGCATCGCGCCGCGCGGCATCTGCTCCAGCACACGCTCGATAACCGCTGCGATACCGGGGAACGACAGCCGGCGCTCCAGAAACGCCGCGACGGCGATTTCGTCCGCCGCGTTCAAAGCGCACGGCAACGGCCCACCCTGGCGCGCAGCTTCCTTGGCCAGCTCGAAGCATGGGAACTTCCGCGGCGGCACATCCTCGAAATCCAGCCGACGCAGCGCCGACCAATCGAGCGCGCATCCGTTAGATGCAACTCGCTCCGGATAAGTTAGCGCGTATTGGATGGGCATGCGCATATCGGTAGGGCCCAGCTGTGCCAGAATCGAGCCATCCACGAACTCGACCATCGAATGAATGGTGGATTGCGGATGGATCACCACCTTGATTCTGTCGAGGTCCACTCCAAATAGCCATTTCGCCTCGATCACCTCGAAACCCTTGTTCATCAGCGTCGCGGAATCAATCGTGATCCGCTGGCCCATCTTCCAATTCGGATGCGCCAGTGCCTGCTTCGGCGTCAATTTGGCCATCTTCGAAATGGGAGTCTTGCGAAACGGCCCGCCGGACGCCGTCAGGATCAGCCGCCTTACCTCGCTGTTGCTCCCCGCTCGCAGGCACTGATGAATGGCGTTGTGCTCGCTGTCCACGGGCAGAAGCGCGACGCGGCGGCGCGCAACCGCCGCCATCACCACTTCCCCGGCGGCGACTAGAACTTCCTTATTCGCGAGCGCGATGTCCTTGCCCAGCTCGATGGCCTGGTACGTTGCGCGCAAACCGACCACACCGACGGCAGCCGACACCACTGTTCGCGCTTCGGGGTGTGTGGCAACCAGCTCGATGCCTTCGGCGCCCGTATAGATTTCCGGCAGCGCTGCCGTCCTGCTGCGCGCCTTCAGCATCGCCCGCAGCTTCATCGCGTCGCTTTCGGTCGCGACGGACACGATCTTGGGATTGTGTCGCACAATTTGCTCGGCGACCACCGGGACGTTCGATCCCGCAGCGAGTGAGACCACCTCAAACGCACCGGGCAGCGACTCAACGACGCTGAGACACTGCCGGCCGATCGAGCCGGTGGAACCGAGAATGGCAATTCGTTTCATGGATGTTTTCTGCGCTCTCGATACTCTCGCGGAGCGCAGCCAATCTTACAGGCTTTCGAGGGATTTGCGAATGCGAGCCGGACTAAATCTGTTCGGTCGTCGCGCGTCCGGGTGGCGAGGCAGCGTGAAAAAATCAATCGTGGTCAGAGGACGCGTGTCTGGTTGCCGCGTCTATCGGGCGTGTGGAATCGCTGCGACTGCGACGTCACACGTGAATCTGATCCCTTTATGTTTCTGGGGCGCGGCAGGAACCGGTGCCAGAAGTGAATCGGGCACCCGGCGGCGTTAGGCGCGTTGCCGGATGCCCGACGAAGATGGTGGATCGCCTTCGCTGGTTGCTGTTGTATAGGGCTAACTATTTGGCCGCGGCCGCATCTCGCAAACTGACCCACTCCGCGCATCCGTGCCATCTATCCTCCCGCCGCGCGGAAATGGTAGATTGTTGGCCGCAGCGCGAGCCCCGCGCCGAGATTCCAGCCACGAAGGAGAGATTCCGAAGATGAAATCCTCGTACAGATTTGCGATAGCCGCATCCGTGTTAACGCTGTTCCTGGCGTTGAGTTTTGGCGCGCCGGCCGCTCTCGCCAGGTACGATTCCTACCACAGCGCACTCGGACAATTGCGCGCCGCCCGCGCCTACATGGCGCATCCCGATAGCGGCGAGCTTCACGACCAGGAAAAGAGCGCCATCGTAGAAATTGATGCGGCCATCGCGGAACTCAAGTCGGTCGCCGACGATGGCAAGGGCCCCGACGATCACCCGTCCATTGACTCGCACGCGCGCTGGATCGCCGGCTTAAACAAAGCCGTCGAACTACTCAACAAGGCTCACGATAACGTCCAGAAGGAGGATGACGGTTCAGGCGCGAAAGATCGGGCCATCCAGCACATCGCACAGGCGCGCAAATTCATCACCCAGGCGATCGCCCTCGAGCAGTAGAGTCCCGTTCGCGGATGTAACCGATTCCGCGGGACGAGAGTGGTTTAGATTGCCGGCGGCGCTGATGGACCACTCGCCCGGTAGTCCGGCTTGCCGGGACTTGGACCAGGCGCTGGACTTTGCGCTACGAGGTGTGTCCCTTTCTCCAAATTCACCATGTACGGGTTAGTGCTCGCTCGTACAAACACACAGGAGGAATGAACCCATGAAGACGAACTACAAACTGGCGCTGGCAGTACTGGCGGGTGTCTCCCGGGGCGTAGCTGGCGTGGAAGCGATTCATGCGCAGCAAGTCAAGACGCCGCCAGCCTACATCATCGCGGACGTGGAGGTAACGGACCCAGCTACTTTTCAGAAATACGCGGACAAGGTCCCGGAAACGCTGGCGCCGTTCAATGCCCACTATCTCGTTCGAGGCGGCAAGATCCAAGCTCTCGAGGGCGAAATGCCAAAGCGCGTCGTGGTGATCGCTTTCGCCAGCGCTGAGAAGGCGCTCGGCTGGTACGATTCGCCTGCCTATGTGGCGATCAAGTCAATTAGGGACAGCTCAGCCAAGAGCCGCCTATTCATCGTCGAAGGCCTCACTCCACAGTGATTGGACAGGACAATTTTTCAAACGCCCGGTTATCCGACTAATCGGGACTTCGCGGTCGTCCGACGATAAGTTCTAGATAGGCGAAGAATCGCGAACCAAAGGCGTGGTGTCAAAAGAATGGCCCGCGACCGATTATACAGATAGGTTATATTGGACGCTAAGCGGCTCTCTAAGCGGGGCGACCGGCTGTCCGCCTGTGTCGCAAGAGAATCCCGATTCACGGAGAAACGTATGCGGCGAAAGATTCGCGGGGCCAGCGCATTAACAAGTTTTCTCCTGATGGTGGTCGGCGCGGCCTGGCAGTTAAATGCACAGGACGCCAAGACACCCTATCCGAGCATGGCCCCGCTTGACCAATACCTGATGGAGCACAATGCCGAGACAGCGTTGGCGAAGAGCGCTGCGCCGGAATCAGTCTCGCGGGATGCCGGGGTCATGGTCCTCGGACGGCATGGTTACGAAAACGTCGTCAAAGGGAAGAACGGTTTCGTGTGCATGGTAGAACGATCGTGGACCGCCGGAAGTGACGATCCCGACTTTTGGAATCCGAAGCTGCGAGGGGCGATCTGCTTCAACCCGGCCGCCGCGCGAACCTACCTTCCAATCACCATCAAGAAGACCGAGTTGGTGTTGGCCGGGCGATCAAAAGCTCAGATGTTTGAGGGTATCAAGGTCGCTTTCGACAAGAAGGAATTGCCGGCGCTGGAATCCGGCGCGATGTGCTACATGATGTCAAAGCAAGCGTACCTGAACGACCGTGCCGGGCATTGGCATCCCCACTTGATGTTTTTCGTTCCGCGAACCGAAGCTGCAACCTGGGGCGCGGATCTGCCAGGCTCGCCGATTTTGTCAAGTGACGACGCGCCGGACCATCTGACTGTTTTTATGATTCCGGTCGGCATGTGGTCTGACGGTACGGCAGCTCCCATGTACCATCAGTGACGGCAATCTCGGCGAATCCTGCCCACTAGTGTGCAAAGTCCCGATTGACGCGCTAATCGGAAAAATGACCGCCGACCACGGCTAGGCTCTGCGGAGTGACCCACCACCCGACTTCGGCGGTCCTGTTGGCGCTGTGATACGATAACGTCTGCTGTTCCAAGGAAAACGCCACTCTTGAGCGCATCTTCAGCTGCTTCTTCGTTGTGGGCAATTCCGCTGGGCGGGCTGGGCGAATTCGGCATGAACATGATGGCCCTCCGCTGCGGCGACGACATCATTGTGATTGACGCGGGCCTGATGTTTCCCGAGCAGGAACTTCTCGGCGTGGACATCGTCATCCCGGACATCACCTACCTGAAACAAAACAAGCGCATGGTGCGCGCCATCATCCTCACGCACGCGCACGAAGATCACATCGGCGCGATTCCCTACATCCTCGGCGATCTCAATGTGCCGATTTATGGAACGCAATTCACGCTGGCGCTGGTGCGCAAGAAGCTCGAAGAGCACGCGCTGCTATCCACCGCGAAACTCAACGAAGTAGCTCCCGGCGAGATTACGACCATCGGTCCGTTTCAGATCGAATACCTGCACGTCACCCACAGCACGATTGACTGCGTCGCGCTCGCGATTCGCACGCCTGTGGGAATCATCATCCACACCGGCGATTACAAAATGGATCCCACGCCGGTGGACGGCAAGCCATTCGACCTGCACGCCTTCGCGCGTTATGGCCAGGAAGGCGTGCTCGCGCTTTTCAGCGACAGCACCAACGTCGAGCGCGCGGGATTTACGCCCTCGGAGCGCGCAGTGGTAGTGCGCATGGAAGAGCTCTTCCGCGCCGCTCCCGAAAAAGTCGTCGTCTCGTGTTTCTCCAGCTCCGTCCATCGCATACAGCAAGTGATTGACGTCGCGCGCGGCGTGGGCCGCAAAGTCGGCTTCGTCGGCCGCAGCATGGTGGACAACGTCGAGATCGCGCACGGCCTCGGCAAGCTGCGCATTCCGGACGGCAGCATCGTGCGGCCGCAGGATATCCGCGGCTTCGATCCGAAAAAACTCGTCGTGCTCGCCAGCGGCACCCAGGCTGAGCCCATGTCGGCGCTGTCGCGCATCTCCGTGGATAATCACCGGCTCATGAGCATCGCCCAAAACGACACCGTGATTCTTTCCGCGCGCATCATTCCCGGCAACGAAAAGGCGATCTTCCGCATGATTGACCACCTTTTCCGCCGCCGCGTGCTGGTCTATTACGAAGGCGGGCGCAACGCGCCGATTCACGTATCCGGCCACGCCAGCCAGGAGGAAATGAAAATACTCCTCCAACTCGTTAAACCGAAATATTTCATTCCGATGCACGGCGAGTACCGCCAGCTGTTCCAGCACGCCGCGCTCGCGGAGCAGGTCGGCGCTGTCTCCGGCCAGATTTTCCTGCTCGAGAGCGGGCATCCTGTCGAATTCACAGCCGACGGCCGCGCCTTCCAGCGCGAACCCGTGCCCGCCGGCCGCGTGATGGTGGATTCCGGCTCGCTCGAGGAAATCGCGGATGTTGTCGTGCGCGACCGCAAGCACTTGTCGGAAGACGGCGTGGTCGTGCCAATCATCGCGATTGATAAGCACACCGGCAAGGTCGAGATTCCGCCGGAAATCGTGACGCGCGGATTCCTGCCCAGCGACGACGGCCAGCAAATTCTGGCCAAAGCCCGCGAAGTGGTCCTCAAAACGATCGAGGAATCCAGTCCCGAGGAAAAAATGGACTGGAGCGTCATCAAGGAAAAAATCCGCATAGATCTGAAGCGCTACCTGAACAAGCAAACCTCGAAGCGCCCGCTGATTTTGCCGGTGATTCTGGAAGTTTAGGTTTTCAGTTTTCCCTGTGTTCTCGTCTTTCTCCGTGTTCTCTGTGTTAATGTTCCGGCTTTCAGGTTTAATCTCGAATGCCGCCCATGAAGATTATTCTCCGCACATACACGGCCGCCGATTTCGAGGCTCTCTACGAAATCGACCAGCAGTGCTTCGGCCCGGCGCTCGCCTATTCGCGGCCCGACCTGCGAATCTATCTGAACCTGCCGGGAAGCGATTGCGTAATCGCGGAAGCCGCCGGCAAAATCGCCGGGTTTCTCGCAACCGCTCACGAAAACGCCATGGGCTCCATCGTCACAATTGACGTGCTCGCGGCCTACCGCCGCCAGGGTGTCGCCACGACAATGCTGGAGGAATCCGAGCGCCGCCTCACGGCCTCAGGCGTCCGCGCCATCGAGCTTGAAACCGCGACCGACAACGCATCCGCGATCGCATTCTGGCAAAAGCACGGCTATCGCAAGAGCGGAGTGAAAAAGGAGTATTACCCGGACGGCCGCGATGCCTACTCGATGAGCAAAATGATCTAGATGCGCTACGCTGGCACGTCTGGCAGGATCGCCGCTGGGAGTGTCCGGCTTGCTAGCTGATGCTGTTCAAAAACCCGCGTGGTGCAGAAACTCTACTACGACCGCGGCAACCAGGCAGTAGATACCGAATAAATACCAGCGTCCGCCCTCCAGCCACCGGCTGAGCCACTTCAGCGCCAACAGGCCCGCCACGAACGCGCAGACCGCTCCAAAAATTCCAGGAACCATCGCCGAGACCAGCGCGGCGCTTCCATCCACATGTTCGGCCTTGACCAATCGCAGCAGCTCCCGAGCAACTACCGGCGGCGTCAACACGACCGCCAGCGCGAAGCTGAACTCCTCGGCGCGCATCTTCGCCACGCCCGCCAGCATCCCCGTGGATATCGTTGCGCCGGAACGCGAAAACCCGCGAAACGGAAGGCATAAGCCCTGCACGAAACCGATCAAACCGGCTTGCTTCGCGTCTAGACCAATTCCCACCGCCGCGCTTCTGGACGATGCGCGCTTCTCGAAAGCGCCCGCGATCAGGATGAGAACGCCTCCCACGGCCAGCGCGGGAGCGATCAGTTCCAGATGGCTGAATAGTTCCTCGACTTCCGCGCCTGGAGCGCCGTGAAACCAGAACTTCTCGATCAACTTATTCAACGTCTCTCCCACGATGCCTGTAATCGCCGTGGCGAGAATCAGGAGCAGCAGGAAATTCTTAAAAGTTGCGGCGCTCTGAAAGAACGCTTTTCGCCATTTCTGCCAGAAATACAGAATGACCGAAAACATCGTGCCGGTGTGAAGCATCACCAGGAGAAGCGTCATCTCTGGCGAAGACGGATCCATCCCCATCAGTTTCTCCGCCACCACCACATGTGCGGAGCTTGATACCGGAAGCAGCTCTGCCAAGCCTTGCACGAATGCCAGAATCAGAACGCGCCAAATGGACATGCTTGCATCTTAAACACTCGGAGCACGTGCGGCAATTGGTTCGTGTCTCCAAAATCAACCCGCATCACCGGATGGCAACAAATATAAACGATGATCATTTAGTTTCCGAAGACCTGGGCGGCCTTTGGTTTCCCGCCGCGCCCTTCCCGTTAGAGAGTCCTCGGCGTAGAATCACCGCTCTAGTCGCAATTTTTTAAAGGCCCTCGCCGTATCTCCGGATAAGCACTCGCATGGGAGGGAACATGAGCTCGAATCGCAACCCAGGGCGCGTGGCCGGATTCTGGTACCTGCTCCTTTGCGTTATCGGCCCGCTGCGCCTCATCTATATTCCCACCAAACTGTTCGTGACCGGGAACGCGGCCGCAACGGTCAACAACATCGCCGCTCATGAGTGGCTCTTCCGTTTCGGCATCGTCGGCGACCTGGCCTGCGGAGTGATTCTGATCTTCCTTGTGCTGGCGTTTTACCGGTTGTTCAAGGGAGTAGACCAGAATCTCGCTGTGCTGGTAGTGATCTTCGGCGGCGTGATGCCGGCCATCATCAACTTCGTTGGCGTGGTGACTGATGCTAGTGCCCTCATGGTCATTCGCGGAGCCGATTTCTTATCCGTATTCGACAAGCCCCAGCGGGACGCGCTCGTACTCCTGTTCCTTCACCTGCGTGACCGTCAAAACACTGCCGCGGAGATCCTTTGGGGGGTATGGCTCCTCCCGTTAGCGGTGCTTGTGTACCGGTCGCGTTTCCTGCCGCGGTTCCTGGGCGTGTGGCTCGCCCTCGGCGGCGTCGCCTATATCATCCTGAGCCTTACGGGCGAACTGGTGCCGCAATACCAGCAAAAGGTGTTTGCCTATGCTCAGCCCGCCCTCTTCGGGGAGGTGGCGATCACGCTGTGGCTCGTCATCATGGGCGCCAGGCCGCCAGCGCTGGACGCGAGGAGCCCATCGTTCCCGGCTGGTTAGCCTTCAATATTGGCGTCTGCCGGCTCCTGCTTTAGGGGTCCCAGAAATGCCACCTATATCGCTAGCGGCAAAAAACGTCCGATGCAGAATATTTCCATTAGTACGAAAACGCTTAATGTCGAATGACCCTATCCCGTGCGGCACTGATTGATCCCACAACACAACCCATTAGATATCAATCAGTTGCCCCTGAATGCGAAGCCCTGCTTACTGGTGCTGAACTTGCGTTGCTAGGAGCAATGAGTCACCTCGCCATTATCTGACGAGGTGCTGAGGGGCCATAATCCACTCGGGGGAGTCACATGAAAAAGTACGTTAAGCCGGCCCTGACAGGCCTTGGCCTGTTGCGGGATGTTACGAAATTCAGCGGTTGTGGCATCGAAACGCTTGGACGACGGGCAGAGTGCACCCTCTAATTTCGTCTGCTTAGGCTCCAGAAGGCGGGGAAACCCGACTTAACCTCCCCGCCTTCTGGAGAATTATCACAAACTCGCACGCCCTCGTTTGATCTGCGTCTGAACGAAGGCTCAAGCGAGCTCGCCGTCTGCGAAGAACCAGCTCCTCGCACCGACTGTCCCGATACGGAAGCGGGGTGCGCTGCTGGAACACGCGCCTCTCGATATCGCTGTGCAGCCCCGAATCCCGTTTGCTATAGTCGTCGCCGTACTCGCGTTCCTCCGAATGGGTCCCGCGCGACAGCGCCCGCGCGACCCAGCCCTGAGGCGTCGCGGTTGCTGCGGTGTATTCTGCGCCGCAAGCCCGCGACGTCGCTCGTGACGCGGCCTTCCCCCCAATAGCCCGAGGAGAGTTTTGTGCGCGTTCTAACACCGACTGAAAACAAACGCTTCAACGAAATGATCGGCTTCGTAGGCCTGAGCCTGGCAGTCCTGCTGGCTCTGAGCCTGCTTTCGTATTCACCCCTGGACGCCTCGTTCAACGTCTCCGCGGCGCCTCCGGGTTCCGGCCCGGCGCGGAATTGGATTGGGCCCGTGGGGGCTCACACCGCCGATCTGTTTTTCCAGCTCGCGGGCTACGGCGCGTTTCTGTTTCCGATCGGAATGTTTCTGGTGGCCATGCGCTGGTTTCGCAGCCAGCTCTTGGTCGCGCCAACCGCGAAGCTGATCGGATGGGGTTTGCTGCTCCTCTCGCTTTCCGCGGAAATGACTCTCGTGCACATGCCGGATGTTCGCGGCGCGTTGCCGGCGGGAGGACTCCTCGGCAAGCTGCTCGCCCAGGGATTGCGCGCCGCTCTGAATCCGGTTGGCGCGAACCTGGTTACGATCGCCACTCTGTTGACTGCCCTATTCCTGACCACCAGCTTTTCGTTCAACGCGGCCGCCAGATGGATGCAGAAACCGATGGCCAGCGAAGGCATGATCGGGCAGTGGATGGCACGCGTGACGGCCTGGCGAGAAGAGCGCGAATCGGTCCGCCTGCGCAAGCAGGTCGAGGACACCAGGATCGCGGGCCGGCGCCCCGTAGCCCAGCAGCGCGTTTCGACGAAGGAGATCGAAGAAGACGAAGAAGAGGAAGCGATTGATCACAAGGCCCCGCAAGGCGAACGCGGACCGCACGTCATCCAGTTCCACGATCCGGTTCCGCCGCCCTCGACCAAGAAGAGCGCACCCGAGCCAAAAATCTCCCACTGGAAGACGAACTTCAAGCTGCCGCCGCTCAACCTGCTGCACACCGCCGAGCGCGGCGAAAAAATGGACGAAGCCGAGCTCAAGGAGTGCGCGCGCGCGATCGAGCAAAAATGCGCGGAGTTTGAAGTTGGCGGCCACATCACTCAGATCAATCCCGGGCCAGTGGTCACCACATTCGAGTTCAAGCCCGAGGCGGGGATCAAATACAGCCGCGTCACCGGCTTGGGCGAGGACCTCTGCCTCGCGCTGCGCGCCGAATCACTTTTGATCGAGCGCATACCGGGAAAATCAACCGTCGGAATCGAAGTGCCCAACGTGCGGCGGGAAACCATTGCCCTGCGCGATGTGATCGAGTCGCCGGAATTTTCGCATTCCTCATCCAAGCTCTCGCTGCCGCTTGGAAAAGATTTGATTGGGCGCATCCGCGCGGCCGACCTGACGCAGATGCCTCACCTGCTGATCGCTGGCTCGACCGGCACCGGCAAGAGCGTCTTCATCAATTCCCTGTTGATGGGCATGCTCTATAAATCCACGCCCGACGAATTGAAGCTGGTGCTGGTGGACCCGAAGCGCCTCGAACTGGGGCTTTATGCCGACATTCCGCACCTCTATACGCCGGTCGTCACCGACGCAAAAGTGGCGGCAAACGTCCTGCGAAACGCGACCCGCGAAATGGAGCGGCGATTAAAACTTCTCGCGCAACGCAGCGTGCGGAATATCGAGCAGTACAACCGCACGTTCGAGAAGGGGCAGTCGCTTTCGCTCTTTGAAAATGCCGAAGACGAGGAGCATCGCCCGCTGCCCTACCTCGTGATCGTGATTGACGAGTTGGCCGACCTGATGATGGTGGATACCAACGGCGTCGAGGAATCCATCACGCGACTGGCGCAGATGGCCCGCGCGGTTGGCATTCACCTGATCCTCGCGACGCAGCGGCCGTCGGTTGACGTCATCACCGGGCTGATCAAAGCCAATTTCCCCGCGCGCATTTCATTCCGCGTGGCCAGCAAAGTTGACTCGCGAACCATTCTCGATACGAACGGTTCGGAGTCCCTGCTCGGCAAGGGCGACATGCTCTATTTGCCGGCAGGATCGTCGAGACTACACCGCATCCACGGCCCTTATGTCCATGAGAACGAAGTCGCGGCCGTCTGCGATTTCTGGCGCGATCAGGCCAAAGCCATTTACAACGAGGAGCTTCTCAGACCGCCCAAGGATGAGAATGCAATGGGCGGCGGCATGGCCGATGGTGGAGACGGCGGAGAAGACGTTGACGACGATCTCTATCAAGACGCCGTACGCGTCTGCCTCGAAATGGGCCGCGCGTCCACATCAACGCTCCAGCGCCGCTTGCGGATCGGCTACGGCCGCGCCGCGCGCTTAATTGACCTCATGGAGAAGGACGGCATCGTCGGCCCCGCCGACGGCTCCAAGCCCCGCGAAGTCCTCAAGACGAAGGACTGGATGAAAGAATTCGACGACTCGATGAAGTGACGATCCCACAAGGATCGTCATCCTGAGTCCGGCGCGGCGAGCCCGACGAAGGCTCTCTCTCGACGCGAGGTTCGGCTCGTTCAACTCGCGCTGGCCATTTTCTGCTTTCCCTTTTCCTCTGTGTCTCTGTGCCTCCGTGGCAGATTGCCTCAGACGCTTTTCCCTTTCCGTCGCGCCGCCTTTTCCGTAGAATCTTTTGTTGTGCCGGTGCCGAGGTAGCTCACCGGTAGAGCGCGGCCCTGAAAAGGCCGGCGTAGGCAGTTCAACTCTGCCCCTCGGCACCATTTCGTTCGCGTCGGTCTCGCCAGAGAATTTTCTACTGTGAAGCTTCCATGGCGCCACTCGAGACAGCCCCCACGGCGTTGCTGGCGCCGGTCGTGGCTGACGGCTCTCTGCGTTCTCGCTGTTCCAACGGCGGCGCACGCCCAGGGCGCTCCCCCGCTGCTGACTAACGATCCCGGCACGCCGGGAAACGGCAATTGGGAAATCAATCTGGGTATGCTTCCGGTCCTGCGCCAGCATCAGAATGTCTTTCAAGTCCCGCAAATCGATATTAATTTCGGGCTGGGCGATCGGATCCAGCTCACCTACGAAATTCCCTACGCGCTTCAAAGTGAACCCGGCGAGCCAATCCAAACCGGATGGGGCAACGCCTTTGTAGGTTTGAAGTGGCGCTTTCTCGACAATAAGAGCGGCTGGAGCGCTTCCATCTTCCCTCAGGTTGAGCCGCCGGGTTTGGGAGCTTCGATAAGAACCGGAGTCGCCTCCAGCGGGACGCGGCTGCTTTTCCCCGTTGAGATCGCGAAGACAGTGGGTCCGCTAAACCTCGGAATCGAAGCGGGCTATTATTTTCCCTGGCATTCTCGCGGAGAGCGGATCATCGGTTTCGCCGCCGGCCATCAGTTGACACCCAAACTAAACATCCTGGGAGAGGTCTACAACGATTACGTCATGGGGGCGCTGCCGCACGACACGACCTTCGATGCCGGAGGACAGTACAGATTTCACAAAGGTCTCATCCTGCTCTTCACGGCAGGGCGGAGCTTCAGCGCGAACTCAAGCGGCCAGCCGGAGTTCACGGGGTACATCGGCGTGCAAATCCTGCTCGATAAATACGGAAAGGAGTTGCACGAGGAGCCGTGATGCGAAAGTGCAGAGCGGTTACTTCTTAATCGGAAGAGGCTGCGCGACGCCGAGCTGAGTCATGAATCCGAGAGCGTCGGTGGATTGCCAGGTCTCCACGCACTTGCCGCCGCGGAAGTGATGAATCACCATACCGGCCGATATAACCAGCTTCGAGGTCGGGGCGATTCCCATGTACTCGCCTTTGTGAGTGCCGTAAAACGTGTAGCGATTCGCAATCTTCTCGCCTTCGGCGATCACATCTTCGCTGGCCAGGCGCATGTCCGGAAACCCGTCGCGTAGCACCTTGTAATAATCCCGCAGCCCACCGACGCCGGGCTTCAGTCGCCGGGAAAGCCCGTGGAACACCACGGCCTTGTCAAACATTTCGAGGTAGCCTTCGAGGTCCTTGGCATTGAAGCGAGCGATGGCGCGGTGCACGAACTCTATATTTTCTCTAACAGGCATGGGTCACCATTGGAGAAGGAATTCAAACGCCGAAACGTGGGCCGCCGCAACCAAACGCTCACTTGTGAGGTTTTGAATCGCTCTCGGTGAGTTCGCGCCAGAGAAGGTAGCTGGGGACACCGAGAGCCGCGGTGGCAATGATGTAGAAGCCGATTGGCTTGCGCATGTAGGGGCGCTGTTGCTGCTGTTCGTCGGCGCCTTCATCGTGGCAGCCCTGCTCCAGGCTGTCCTGGAAGGTTACGTCCGCTGATTTTCCTTCGGGAATCGTGCGGAGCTCGCCGCCATTGTCCAGTGTGAGGCTGCCGCGCATGGCTGAGATTATCAACTCATTGGGACCCTTAAACGTTACTTCTCCAGCCGTGGCGGCGCCACCGGCCGCGCGGACGAGACCGGCGGGTGTGCGGATCGAAATGTTGCCAGATGCAGGTTCGGAGAATCCCACCGTTCCGGCAGTTACCAAGACCTGGATTTCGTTTTGGTCGTCCTCGAGCGCAGCGCCACTCGAAGCGGAAAGATAGACCTGGCTCGGGCCGACCTGCACGCGCATCGCGCCGACTTCATCTGTATCGAGATTGTCGCAGGAATAAATATCCGCGCCCATGACGGCGTTCTGGCTGTCGATATGAGCGCGATCGGTTTGGGTGACCACGCCGAGCACGCGGCGATGCGCCGCAAACGTCGGCCAGATAAATAGGGCTGCGTAACACAATAAAATCAGGCAAAAGCGTGCAACGTGACGCATTCGCTTCCTCCGAGAGGTACGGTCACAATGTGTTCTCGAACGCCGCGAGCGTCAATTGGAAGGAGTGGCAGAGTTGCCACAATTGCAACAGAAGAAAGGGGTTGCACAAAACCGCGGCGGTCGTCGAGCTGGCTAGGGCCGCAGCCGGAGCGGACCGCTGACGAAGGGATTCCCGCGCTCGTAGAACCGGAACCGCCGATGGGCGGCGCGGGAGATCCCGATGCGCGTGCTGATACCAATTACGCCCAGCCGCCGAGTGGCACCCCCGAGCCAGACGGGGCTGATCCGTGAGCAGAGGTCAATGCCATCGAAGCGCTTGTCAATTTTCAACGCCGCGGAAAGCCGACCCGGGCCGCGGGCGAGGTCCAGCAATCGCGACACTCCGCGGTGACGCTCCATCCCAGGGATCCCCTCAAGCGGCTCCAGCGCCCGGATCAAAACTCCCGCGCCCACGCCGTGAATCTCGCTCGCCAC